>Ga0209698_10009330_pt1 | contig 10036 bp, 15 predicted proteins | sample LitLauG_LLR_2012_FD_187203 | JGI IMG/M metagenome (GOLD analysis project Ga0209698, IMG submission 187203) | Freshwater sediment microbial communities from Pennsylvania, USA - Little Laurel Run_MetaG_LLR_2012 (SPAdes) (version 2) | ecosystem: Environmental > Aquatic > Freshwater > Creek >... | reverse complement strand
GTTATATCGCCCGTCATGGTTCCGCCCGTCAGAGGCAAAAAACCTGTCACTACAGGCGCCTTGGGAACTAGGTTTGTATCTAATATGCCTGTCCCATACCAATATTCTACACCTAGTATATTAAAAGTCATCCCCTGATATCGTATTGACGACGGGATGGCGGCGTTGACGGCGGCCACCGACGGCCACGGCGCCCAATTGCCGGCGCTGGGTGTTTGAAGGTAGTAACCCTCTAGTGGGGCTGGGTTTAGCACTTGCACGCCGAAAGGTAGTTGCAATTGACTAAAGGACGCTAAAAAGGCAAATGTGAAAATGAGAGATAACGATACGCGTTTCATTTGTCTTATGTGTTGTTAGTTGGTTGTTACTTGATGGCGGTGGTTGGCGGAATAGGGGGCTCCGAGCGTCCCTAGGTAGTTGTTATAGGCTCGTGACGTGCCGCCGGCGTCGATGACCGGCAACGTACCTTGTAAGACATATAAAGACGTCACGTTTGCGTTTAGGGCGTCGAGGTCTGTGACGTTGGTGATGGTGACGCCGGGAGGCAGCTCTACGTTTAGCGTGGTGAGCGTGTTGCCGGTATTTAATATGAACGTATTGCCGTTGGTGTAAAATTGATTTTGAGGTAGCGCGCGCACGGTGGCGGAGTTTGTTGGCGGCGTGGCCGCCCCCCAAAATTCATAGAAATAGGCCGTAACTTGATATATGGAACTATTGAAGTTAGGTTGGCCGGCGGGGCTTGAGATGGTGGCTATCCCATACCAATATTGATTTGCGAAGATGGTGTTTAATTGTATGGTGTTAATGGTGCCGGTATAGGTGCCATTGTTGGTCACGTTGGCGAACAAGTTGGCGCCGGCGGTGCCGTCATAGATGGTGATGGTGGGGACGGTGGCGGAGTTGGGTAATATAGCCCAATTAAAAGTTTTGGCGCCGCTCAAGGTGGTGCCCACCTCTACCGCTTGGGTCTGGGCGGGGACGCTAAAGTAGCTCCAGACCGGCGGTATATATTCTTGGGCGGCGTCTAAAATCGCCTGCACGGCCGTGAGCCCCGTCCAGGGTGCCGTCTGGCCGTTGGTGTATTTTCCGAATGATTTTGAGCCGTTCAATATAAATGTTACCGGAGCGGTAAATTTTGATTCGGATGACCCTCCAAGTATGCCCCATTTGCCGGCTATATAGGCGTAAAATTTTTGGTTTTTTTCGTTTATAATGGTGCCGTTTACCGTCTGGGTCACGCTAGACGTATCGTTAGAGGTCAGGCGTATAGACTGGAAGTTGCCGTTTGTCTGACTGAAAGACGCCACCGACAATAAAGAAAAAAGGGCGACTAGTAAGCTATTTTTTACGTTTCTTATTTTCACGGGTAAAAAGTTTTTTTATTAAGAAAGCGATAGTAAGTAAAGAGATGAAAGCCTGAAAGATAATGTTTAGCGGCTCTACAAACGATTTGTCGAAGTTGAGTAGGTTTAGCAAGATGATAGAGTAAAACCATACTACGCCCACCTTTACCGCCTCACTCATATTATCGGTAGTTATGCCCTTTAGTAAGTCCACCTCCCAAATACTATTTGGCCGGCGGTGGTGTGTTGTTTTGTCCATCGGTCAAGTTATTAGGTATTACGGCTGATATAGCTTTATAGGCCAAATCTACGATAGACATATTCCTTTTTGAAGGAATAAGGCGTGCCGCAAGTTCATAGGCGAGAGGTAGCAAGGTGCCGGCGTGGGCTACAAGGAAAGCGATTAATACAGACATATTTTTTAGGCTTTTAGTTTGTTATAGGTGTTTATTATGTTTTGAGCATACTGGGCGCGGTTGTCGCCGTTGGCCTCACTAATATACGATGAGTTAGCGATTTTTTCGGCAAACTCTTGTATATTTTTAGCCGTCCCCAGATGATAGGAATTGCTTAAGAGGTGGGCGAAGTCAAAAAAACCGTCGTCTATAGAGTCATATTTGCGAAAATATAACCCGTTTTTTGGGTTTGCCACGTCGTCGCCTTTCCACCATGTATTTGTCGGCAGTTTGGCGCCGTTGTAGCGCGATATGAGCGACCCTACGTTGTTGGCGGTGTTTAGTAGATACGAGTTGCCGCCGTTTTCGGCATACATTTGCGCAAGCAAAAAATAAGGGTCTGAAAAGCCGAATACTTTTGCCGCCCGCAAGGCGATGGGTAAAAATTTTGTTTTAAAGGCGTCCATAGTGTTTAGAATTTTGTCTTTAAATACGTATAGGATGGCTAGTAAAAGAATTCCTAAAATTATTAATAGCGTGTCGCGTTTCATTTTTTAAATTTCAATGCCACGTAGCCCATTACCAATATTACCGCCGCTATGAGGGCATATTTTACGAAAGGCAGCGAAATAATGTCTTTCCCTACGGCCGTAGCGAGCGGCACGGGGTTTAAATTTATTTTGTTTGTGTCGTCCAACGCCTTTTGAAAGGCTTTCCCCGACGAGGTATTGACGGCGGTTTTGAGGTCGAAATAGCCTTGGAAATGTTGCACATATCCGCCGCCTTTCAGTGCCCACCAAACACCTTTCGTAACTTTGTCTATGACATAAGAGTCTATAACGCCCACGACGGCGCCCTTGTCTACCTTTCGCAAGATGGGGCTATTGACGCTAGGCAGCTTATATACTCGAATTATACCTTTAATGCTTACTAGCGTGGAGCCTATATAATAGCCGGCGTCAAAGTGGCTTGAAGGGGCGCATTCATAGCAATAACAGTCGGCGTCATGTAGTTCGTTTGAGTTGGTCATAATTTATCTTTTTTTGTTCGCCTTAATTATTTTTTTTACTACGATGGTCTTGCGGTCATCTTGTCGGCTCGATAACGACTCTATGGGGGAGTTTCCTATTTGACTGGGGTTGTAGCCTTGTCTTAACATTTTATTCACGGCATAAAGGTCGCACTTGCTTTCCGTCGTATAGTAGCGATGGCCATACTCATGGCCTAAGATAAAATCTATTTGCGGCAACGGTTTTTCTTTAAACTCGTGGTCAAAAACGATGGTCTTTAAGTTCCATATCACAGAACATTTGTGGGGGTTATCTTGAAAGACGATAGAAAATTTTTTTGGGTCGTCTTTCATAACACGCTCATAGGGAGGTAGCTTCACGTAGGTGAATAGGACGGGGAGGGGGAGGGGTGTAAAGCTTCCGGCCTCTACCAAATAGTTCCCTATCGGTAGGTTAAACTCTTTTACGCGCGGTAACATGTCCTCGGTAGAATAAAATAAGATACCACGGTTATCCCTTATTATTACCGGCTTTGTGGGGTCGGTTACCTTAAAGCCCGTTTTAGTCGTTACATTCAATGAACGGTAGGCCATGGGAGTAAGACGAAAAAAGTTTATTTTTTCGCTACGGCCACGACAATTATCAAAAATACGGCGGCAATACCGCCGATTACCATGGGGTTTTTAAAGTCCAACATAGGGCTGCCGGCGTCTTTGTTTAGTACCGAGGCTATGGCGCTTTCGTCTTGTTGTAAGACGCCTTTCTTTGTCTTGATCCCCTTGTTATAGCCTTTCATATTGGTGGGGCTTGTGCCGGTGCCGTCGTCGTTCAGACCGCCGGCGGCAATTTGGTTGTCGGCGGTAGTAAGTTGGTTTTGCACGTTTAGACCGTCGGAGGCGATAGCCGCTAGCGCCGGCGGTAAGGTTTGGCCAGCCTGTTTTTTGTTTATGAGGTCTTTGATGAACTTAATGATCGGGGGCACGATGGCGAGGGGCGTCCCTTGCGTCGCCGTCGTGGCGCTGTCTAATATGTCCGCATAGTTTATATGCTCGGTGGGCATATACATTTGGTCGAAATTCATGGGGGGCTCAAAAGAGTTATGCACGACGATATGGCTATAAAAGAGTTGTGCTACGTCTTTGGGGTTATTGTTGGTGGAAAACCCTTTTTTCTTTAGCGCCCTTTTCATCAAAGGCATAAAAGGTAATAAGATGGCGAAGCCGGCGATATTGGTTATGGTCTTTACGGCGAATTTGGCGCCCTGAACGGCTTCTTTGGCGACAAATTTGCCTGCCTGCGACGCCTCTTTAGAGACAAACTTTGTCCCCTGTGACGCCTCTTTGCCTACAAACTTGCCTAAGTTGCCCAGCCCCTTACCTATTTTTTTAAAAAACCCCCAGTGGTTGACGACGACGGCGGGCGTAGGATATGCCGTGGGGCGCTTCAAATAGATGATTTTGCGCTCACCCTCATAATTATTGACGGTCATGTCTGAAAGAGTGCCTATAGCTTTGTCAAAATAATTGTTTTCCATAACTTTTTAAGGTTTTACTATTTCGGTTAGTTCTGTTTGTATTTTTTCGATGGTAAAGTTAAAATCGAGCGTGGTGGTGGCGGCCAAAAGATAAGAACCTATTTCTATATATTGGTCTAAGTTAAATTTTAGCTTTATCTCTAACGTATTGGTGAACCCTGTTTGAGGGGTACGCCAAATCGCCGGATTATAGCTATCGGTGCGATAGTCGCCTATGTTGTCGGGAAAGATGAATTCTAACTTCTGGTTCCACTGCAATACGTTGTCGGTGGCGTAGCGCATGGAGGTAAGATAAAGCTTGCCTAGCCTGTTATCTTTTTGCGTGGTCATGCTGTTTAACACGATAGAGGCGAGGGGCGTTATTTCGGCGCTTTGCACGATCCATATAAACGCTTGGGGGGCGTTGAATGAGTTGGTAAACACATGTACAATGTCGCCTATTTTTAAGTTCGCTTGTATAGTGTTGAACCCCGAAAACTGGGTTATAGAATACGACGTATTGACACCGTTTACGAAAGAAGAAAGGTAGAGGGCGCCGCCTTTGGGAGGCAAAGCCGCGTTGCCTAGGGCATAGCCGCCCAGATGGTCAAAGGCGCCGAAAAGCCAAAAGGGGTAATCTACGTTTAGATTGTTGTTTACCACTAGTGCGTTGTTGGCCTTAATGAGGTTGCCGTCAACGTCGGTGAAATATTTATTTATAGATATGCCTAAAGAGTGTTTTGAAAAAAGTGGTTCCGCTAGTTTGGTAACAAGGGCGGCTTTTGGGTCGGCGTGGTTTACGCGTCTAGACATATATAAACTGTTTAAGTAAGCAAATAAACCCACCCCCCGATCAATAGGTGGTGGGTTTATCAATCCACACTAAAAAATACTATAAGGGGTTATCCGCGCCCGCCTTTTTGACGGTTTGCACAAAGATAGACCATTGAATGCTCACAGACGTATAAAGTAGGTAGGTGGCTACTAGCGCCTCTTTCGTAATGGGCTTTACAAGCGGTATGTCGATGATGCCGCTTTGTAAGTTTTCGGGCATCTTGAAGCTATTGGGCGACGCGGTATCGCTGTCAAACTTACCGAATAGGCTTTGTTTATACCATCCGATTTTTTGCGAATATTGATTTAGCCCTACCTGACTTGTGTCGTTCTGGGTGTATCGAATCAAATTCATCAAAAAACGGTCGGAGCTCGTAGACTTTAATAGCGTGCCGTAGGCTACGTTAGCACAGTCGACAACCTGTAAACATACATAGTTCACGCCCCCTAACGTGGCGGTGAAAGGTTGCACCATGTCGCCCACGGTTAACAACGCTTGCACGTTGGCGTCAAAGAGGCCAAAAGAACATCCGTTATAGTTTCCTGACCCATAGATGAGGGGAAAGCCAAATTGCCAAATGTTTACGGGGAATTGACTTTGTGCTTTGGCGTAGCCCGCTTCAAAGTCGGTAATACCGAAAACAAAGGCGGGGAATTTTGTCGCTAGCGACGGCTGGGCGGCAAAAAGTTGGGCGGCGCTGATAGGCGTAAAGACGCCGGCGGCAAAGGTGAAAAACAATAATTTCAACGTCAGGTCAAACTGGGCGTCGAAATTAGGGTTATATTTTGCGCTCGAGAGTTTGGCGGCGGGGTTGGAAGCGGCCGGAGGCATCATCGCCGCGTCGGCGTTGGAACGCTCATAATTATCGAGGGAGCTTGCAAGCATCATTTGTAAGGCCTGCTCGTGGGGTGTACGTCCGTTGCGTGTCATGTTTTAAGTATTTATTTTGGTTGCACAAAAAAATGTTTGAATACTTTCTTATCCCTCGTATGACTCATAAGATTCATAGGAATTCAAGAAAGGTACGCGAGAGGCGATAAAATGCGCAATGATTACGCCTACGATTACTATTGCTAAAGTCATTAAATGCTGTTTCATAATGTTAGTTTTTTGTTTAATGCCTCAATACTAAAAAACTTTTGAAAACAAAAAAATTTTCGTGAAATAATTATTTTTTCTAGTAGATACTAAAAAGTTCGTGGTAATGAGGCTGTTTTTTTGAAAGTCGCTGCACGCGGTCAAATACGTCTGTTAGGCGCTCGTCGTCGAACTTTGTTTCTATCAATTGCCGCGAGTCATTGGTACGGAACAAGACCACAAAATTACATAGGTCATACACATAGCGCGGTATCGTCCTAAGTGAGTGAAATATCAAAAATACGACGACATTGGTATGGCGCTTTCTTACTAGCAACTTGCGCAGCGCATCCGACGACGAACGGTTAGAAAAAAAAATTGTGGCCTCTTCAAAGACAATAACGCCGTTTTCGATTTTGGTGGCCTTGTCGGCAAAGTCTTCTAACTCGATGAGGGGAAAAGGAAAATAGGGCTTATATTCCGCGTTCACGTCATATAAAAAGATCGCCTTTTTGTCTATGGTGTCCAAATGTTTTTTTACGAACGTGGACTTGCCCGTTCCCGTGCCGCCTACTATCAAAAACGCTTTAGCCATTTTTTATAGCGCCTTTAAGACGTCGTTCATCGCCTCCCTAGCAATATTTTCTATGCTTTGTTCGATGGCTGGGTTTTTTACGCGGGCTTTCAAAAAAGTGATAAGCATGTTCATCACCTCATGTACTACCAACTTACCGGCGGAACTTTTTAAGAGTAGGATAATTAAATTTTTCATCTTTATTTTTTGTTTTTTGTTTTCAATGTGCCATTATCTTTCATCTCCTGCCTTACCTCGTTACGTATAGAGTAGAAAGAAACTCCATACATGGTAAAAAGGGAGATACACAAAAGGGTAATGGGGTCGGCTTTGACGCTCAACTTTTTTACCACCTGCTCGCAAATGGGCTCTAACTGTTTTTTCTGTTTTTCCGATAACATAAGGGCGTCGGGCTCAATTTTTACCTGCGACATGGAATTATTAGCCATGCAAATAACCATAGGAAAAATCATATCTATGAGCGTTATGAACATAGCGCCGTCCATAAGGTCGCCCGTCAATGTCATCTCATCCTTATACTCTTTGCCGGCCTTAGGTTGCCCCCTTTTTTTGCCGCTCTGATAGTAGTTGGGGTTGCCTTTCCATCCGTCGCCGATGCCTTTGTCTGTCATAGCATCCTGTGCCGCGCTCGTGGCGGCGTCGGCGCCCACGTCGTTGACGGTGAGGGGCTTATTATAAGATTTTAAAAATTCGCTCAAGTCGTCGCCCTGTGATACGGGCGCCGCCTCATTATTGTCGTCTTTGGCTATATCTTCACTTTCGTCGCTCATAAAATTAATCTTTATTTTTTGTTATATAGTTCCAATACATAAAGCCGGCCACGGCGAGCACAAGCAAAATAATAATCGCCGTCGTCGAAAGGCTTTCTTTTTTTGGCGGCAAAGAGGGAGGCGGCAAAGAGGGAGGCGGCGTATCGGTAGGCGCCGGCGCCGGCGTCTCTGCAGGCAAAAGTTTTTTCTTTTTTTTCTTTTTTTTGGTGACCCCCTCGACGGGCGCCGGCGTCGGCTCGTCGCCGGGCGGCGGCGGCACGTCTGCGGCGGCGGGCGCACTCAATGTTAATTCATCCACCAAAGCATCGTATTCCGCTCTCGTAATGGTGCCGGCTGTTAACTGTTCGTCTAATTCTTGTAGTGTCATAGTTTCATCCACCAAAGCATCGTATTCCGCTCTCGTAATGGTGCCGGCTGTTAACTGTTCGTCTAATTCTTGTAGTGTCATAGTTCCTCTATTTTAAATTGTTTGTTGCCCTTGCTATCGCTATAATAAATTTCTACGCAAGATTTTTCGTTTCTATGCTTAATAATAGCTACCTGAATGCTTTCGCCGCTTGTGATCTTGTCTTTGAGCAAATTTTTTATAATGGTTAAAAGGCCTTGCTTATCGCCATAAGGATACACGCGCACGGACATGTCCACCGGAACGACAAAGTCTATTTTTTCGTCCATCAAATTTACGCGCATGTCATACCATTCGATACGAAAGCCGATCGTTTTTTGTATTGTCGTCTTTATCAGCTTTAAGGAGGGACGTATTAACAAAGCATTCACGGGCGTAGTCTTTTTTTAATGGAATAATATAAAAGGCTTACAACCAAAAGCCATACGGTAATAAAAATAATTTCTTTCATAAAATAATCGGTTCCGTCTCACCTTCCAAAGATACAACTCTTTTTTCGTATAGGTTTTTTATTACCTTATTTCGTTCTATCAAAACACCGGCCAAAATACCGCGCCGCAACGCCTCTTTAGGCTTTACCAAATTTTCGTATCTATACTCATTTTCTTTCACCTGAATGGCATTTTTGGGCACCCCCTTAATACGCTTCACCTCCTTTTGGCTTATGTCGTAATCTACAAACGTATAATTTTTGAGGCCTCTTATCTCGGTAACGACCTTATTTTCTTTTTTCCATCCTCCTATAAACGTATCACTTTGCTCTAAGCCATCCACCTCATAGAAAATACTATCGGTATCACAATAGACAGGACGCAACGGCTTTATTTCTATTAACTTTTTTAGGAGCATAACGCGAGCGTAGCTAGTGATATAGCTAGCGAATGAAGGAATGGTAAAACTTGTGTCCATATGTGCCGGCGGTGTGACCGTTAAAATACAATCTTTGCGCGTGGCATTAAAGCAACTCATCTTCAAAAAACGCCCTTGCCTCTTATAACTATCTATGACATGACTGTGCGCCTCATAGTCTTTTATATATACCGTTTCCTCTGTGATACGCTGGGCGAACTTACCGTATAGGCTGTTCATAAAAATTTTAAGCCTAAATTTTTCAAAGTCATCTTTAGAGCGTAGGCGCCTGCCGTATAAAGTGTCGACATATTCTACAAACGGACTTTCCATACGTTCGCCGTAACAAACAAAAAAAATTTTTTTTATCTCTATAACGTCGTTTTCGAGGGCGAAGCGTATTTCGTGAAAGTTCCACGACCCAGAAAAACACCCTACAGGGAAAACCAACTTACCGCCCTTGCGCACAGGCAAAAAACCCAGCCACATTTTTTTATGCTCTACCTCCATTTTCGCCATGCCCTCGCCTTCAAACATAATCTTTTTGAGCGCCGCCACGCTCACATTTTCGACGCGCTTCAAAAATTTAGGATTGGGAAAAACACATTTGCGCATCGCCTCTGGATACATAGAATTCACGTCTATAACTTGAGCGTGGGTCTTGCCTATCTTAAACGCCTCTGTCCTACCACCATAGTAAGACTCCCAAAAATATTTTACATTTTCATTATGCTCTATGTCGAACTTTTGAAAATGTGACCTAAAGAAAGTAAGCGACAAACTAGCTTGAGTAATCTTAATATTGCCCACCTCCTCAAAAATACGATATAGCGCCTCCCATACTATCACACAGTCAGTAGTACACCTGTTTATCTCGTCCGCGCCTACCGCCACGCTAAACATATCATCGTTACCTAACGCCGGCTTATCAATGCCCACCATCTTACCCAACTTCGCTACCGACGTCTGAAAGATATTCATAGAGTCGGCAAACGTGCAATTGCCGTTCGTGCAACTAATAAATTTGCCGTTGAAAATAGCCGCCGCGTCTAAATCAAAAATATTGCCGTACACGCTGCCTAAATCGTAGATGACATTATGGGCAAAGACTTTTTTATTTTTATAGCGCGGCAACAAAAATTCCTGCCTCATGTCCTCGACGTTGTGAATGACTTTGGTGAAATTATGTCCATAGACGACGCCAAAAATAAAGGCGTCGGGGCGTGCCCTCAAACACCATTGT
>Ga0209698_10009329_pt1 | contig 10037 bp, 7 predicted proteins | sample LitLauG_LLR_2012_FD_187203 | JGI IMG/M metagenome (GOLD analysis project Ga0209698, IMG submission 187203) | Freshwater sediment microbial communities from Pennsylvania, USA - Little Laurel Run_MetaG_LLR_2012 (SPAdes) (version 2) | ecosystem: Environmental > Aquatic > Freshwater > Creek >... | reverse complement strand
GGAAATGCCTGCTGATCTCATCCCGCAACTTCAGACATTACCCAATGTCCGAATTCTTCGTGACAGCTACTGCTTCGGTCTCTACGAAGGCAATTTACTCGGTGTTCTGCAAAGCAGTCCTCATCCCGCGGCGGTGGAACGGCTGATTCATTTGCGGACGCAGCACACGACGGTAGCCACCGGCGCGTATGAAACTCCAATTCTCTTCCCAAATAACGACCTCCCGGGAGTGATGCTCAGCACAGGGGTTCTGCGGCTGCTGCATCTATACGGTGTTCCGGCAGGCAAACGCGCAGTGATCGTGGGGAACTCTGCTGCAACCGAGGGAATATCACTGGAGTTGCGCGATGCCGGGATTGAAGTTGTCGCAAGCGTGAGCCCGGAGCAGATACTAACGGCGACCGGGTCTGGCTGCGTGAGGGGCATTCAAACCCAGGCCGGCAATTTCTCTTGCGATCTGATCGTGGTCTGCGGGCCGCGCGTGCCCGATGCCGGTCTGGCTGCACAGGCCGGCGGAAAGCTTACTTGGAGCGTCGGGCAGGGAGCGTTTTTGCCCACAGCCTTGCCCGATCACGTTTCGGTTGTGGGTGATGCAGCCGGAGAAACCCTGGACAACATTGCCACGCCGCTGCCTTCGAGCAAGCGTGCCTTTGTCTGCCTCTGCTCAGATGTGTCAAGCCAGGATCTTTGCGACGGCATCGCCGAGGGGTTCGATCATATCGAGACGCTGAAACGCTACACGACTGCGACCATGGGGCCCTGTCAAGGCCGCATGTGCCAGTTGTCAGCCATCGGCGTCTGCGCTCATGAAACCGGCCGTTCGACAGCGGAGACTGGGGTTACCACTTCCCGGCCACCGAATCCGTCGGTGACGCTGGGTGCCCTCGCCGGACCAAGGCATCATCCCATCCGACGGACTCCGATGCACTACGCCCATGAAAAGCTGGGTGCCGTCTGGATGGACATGAGTGACTGGAAACGGCCCCGCTACTACAAAACTGGTACGACATCTGAAGAAAAAGCGTGCGTCCTGGCAGAATATCGCGCCGTGCGCGAGGGAGTCGGAATCATCGATGTGAGCACCCTCGGCAAGCTCGATCTGAGGGGAGCGGACTGCGGCCGGCTACTCGACAAAGTTTATACGCATCGTTTCTCCGATCTTCGGCCAGGGCGAGTCCGCTATGCGCTTATGTGCGATGAAGGCGGGATCATCCTGGATGACGGTACCATCTCGCGCCTGAGCAGCAACCGCTACTTCGTCACGACCACGACAGGAAATCTTGACTTCGTTCACCAGTGGCTCGACTGGTACTTGGTCGGCACCGATTGGGACGTGCATATCGCCAACGTAACCGCGGGCTATGGGGCAATGAACGTGGCAGGACCAAAAAGCCGTGAAGTGCTTAGCAAGCTCACCAACTGTGACCTGACCTCGCGCGCCTTTCCGTACATGGCGTGTCAGGAAGCCGAAGTTGCCGGGATTCCTGTAATCGCGCTCCGCATTGGTTTCGTCGGCGAGACCGGATGGGAAATACACTGCCCAGCGGAATCTTCCGAGGCGTTATGGGAGGCTTTGTTAGAGGCAGGGCGAGAATCTAGCATCCGCCCATTCGGAGTCGAGGCCCAGCGGCTGCTCCGCCTCGAAAAGCGCCACGTGATTGTCGGCGTGGATACGGACGCACTGACCAACCCGTATGAGGCCGATATGGGCTGGGCGGTCAAGCTCGAGAAACCTGATTTCGTCGGCAAATCTCTTCTTTCGCGTGCCGCTAACGACCTGTCGCGGGAACGCCTGATCGGTTTCGTTCTTCGGGAGCCGGGTCTGCCCGAAGACGGGGCTGCCATTGTGGTTGACGGCCAACTTGCCGGCCGCGTCACGAGTGCTCGCTACTCGCCCGCGCAGCAGAAAGCGGTGGGCCTGGGGTGGGTGAAGGCGTCGTACGTTCATGAAGGCGCAACCATTGATGTTCGAGTCGACCGGAAGCTCGCTCAGGCCAGGGTTACGATGCAGCCTTTCTACGATCCGGAGGGTGGACGGCTTCGCCAATGATCATGAAACGTTCGGCACTCTTTCATTTGCATCAACGGGCCGGTGCCAAGTTGGTCGAGCAACAGGGCTGGGAACTGCCTAGTTGCTTTGTGCCGCCAGAACAGGAGGCCGCCCAAGTGAGTAAGGGCGTCGGCCTCGCGGATCTGAGTCATCTGCTTAAGTTCGATTTGAAGAAACAGCCGCAGCAAAAGTGTTGGCGCCTGGGCATGGACCACTATTTTATGATCGGTGAGTCGCTTGATCCTCCCTCGGGGGCGATCGATGTTTCAAGCGTATATACGAGCTTTCGTCTCGTCGGCCCCCGGAGTAGAGACGTCCTCAACAAGCTGACGTCTTTGAATGTTTCCGACGCCACACTTCCAAATCTTTCCTGCGCTCAGGCTTCGGTTGCCCACGCGCATGCCATGCTTTTGCGCGAAGACATCGGATCGATTCCCGCGTTTTATCTGCTGGTAAACAGGGATTATGGCGAATCGATCTGGGAGTCCATCTTCCACGCCGGTGACGAGTTTCATCTCATCCCGTTTGGTTTGCAGACGCTGCAGCAGCTTCACAATTGAGCTATGCAATTTTTCAGTAAAGAGCGGATGTGGCGTCGTCACGAACTGAAGCCGAGTTACGACGTTGTGATCGTCGGCGCCGGTGTGCATGGACTCGCGGCGGCCTATTATCTGGGCAAGCAACACGGCATCCGCAAGGTCGCTCTCCTCGATAAGAACTATCTCGGAGCGGGAGCCAGCGGCCGCAACACTGCGATCCTGCGTTCCAATTACCGCACTCCCGAGGGCATTCCTTTTTACGATGCTTCTTTGAAGTTGTACGAACGGATGTCGAGCGATCTTGGCTGGAACATCCTCTTCAGCCAGTGCGGACATCTGACCCTTGGCCACAGCGACTCCTCCGTAACCGGGCTGCGCGTACGGGCTGAAAACAATCAGCTGCTCGGGGTGAATAGCCGGATGATCGGTCCCGAAGAGATTGGCAAACTGGTTCCCTCGATCGACATCAGCCCGGAAGCGCGATATCCGATTCTCGCCGCTCTTTATCATCCCCCCGGTGGAATCATCCGTCACGACGCGGTCGTGTGGGGTTACGCGCGCGCCTGCGATCGTATGGGCATTGAAATCCACCCGTTCACCGAAGTTACTGACATCAGCGTTGAAAACCGCAAAGTAACCAACGTCATCACCAATAAAGGGCGGATCGCTGCCGGGGCCGTCCTCAACGCAACGGCCGGCTGGGCAACCACCATTTCGCGGATGGCAGGTGTTCCGTTACCGATCGTGACGCATCCTCTGCAGGCTTGTGTCACCGAACCACTGAAGCCGTTTCTCAACGTCGTCATTGTGTCGGCTACGCTCCACGTCTACCTAAGCCAGACCGACAAGGGAGAACTGGTGATCGGTGCTGAGATTGACCCCTACCAGTCCTACAGCATGAAGAGCACGCTACCCACCCTCGAGCAGATGGCGACATACACACTGGAATTATTTCCGAGGTTGCATGGTGTGCGCGTCCTCCGACAATGGGCGGGCATATGCGATATGACCCCTGATTTTGCGCCGATCATGGGTGCATCATCTGAAGTCCGTAACTTTTATATGGACGTAGGCTGGGGAACCTATGGATTCAAGGCAGGTCCAATCTCTGGGAACTGCATGGCCGAGTTGATCGCTACCGGCAGGACGCCACGCCTGATCGAGCCGTTTTCCCCCACGCGTTTTGCGACCGGACAACTGGTTGGCGAAAAAGCCGCGGCAGCGGTGTCGCACTGAAAACAGATGGGAGACGAGGACTTATGGGCGAGAAATCAGGGGTGGTTGACAAGATCAAGTCGCAGCTCGCTGAAAAGAAGATTGAATACGTTTTCTGCTCCTTCGTTGAGTTGACCGGGGCGCCAAAGGCGAAGCTGGTTCCGGTCTCCCATATTGAAGAAATCGCCAAAGAGGGCGCCGGCTTTGCCGGCTTTGCCTGCGGTGATGTCGGGCAGGGACCGCACGATCCTGACATTTGCAGTGTGCCTGACTTTGGTACGCTAACCGTTCTCCCATGGCGCAAGGACATTGCCTGGGTGACCGGAAATCTGCATGTCAACGGAGAACCTTGGCCGCTCTGCCCGCGTACCGTTCTCATGCGCCAGTTGGAGCAGGCGCGAAAAAAGGGTTACATCGTCAATGTCGGCATCGAGCCCGAGTTCATGCTCCTCAAGAAGAATGACGCCGGCGAATACACTCTTGGCGATCCACTCGACTCGCTCAGCAAACCTTGTTACGACCTGCGAGCTCTACACCGCAATCTCGATCTCATGACATCGCTGCTCGGATTCATCCAGGAGCTGGGGTGGGATCCATACGCGAACGATCACGAGGATGCGAATTGCCAGTTCGAAATCAACTGGACCTACTCCGATGCATTAACCACTGCCGACCGCTATACCTTCTTCAAATGGATGGTCCGGGTCGTTGCCGAGCAGCACGGTCTCTGGGCTACGTTTATGCCAAAGCCCTTCGGCAACTTAACCGGCAACGGGGCCCATGTTCACCTGAGCCTGGCCGACGTCGAAACCGGCAAGAACGTTTTTCTCGATTCGTCCGCCGACCTCGGCCTTTCGCAGCTTGGCCGCTGGTTCATGGGAGGCGTTCTGCACCATGCTCATGCTCTTTCTGCGCTCGTTGCTCCCATTGTCAACAGTTACAAGCGCCTGGTTCGCGGCGCGCCGCGTTCCGGGGCGACTTGGGCTCCGGTCTACATAACCTACGGCAGTTCGAACCGCACGCAAATGATTCGCGTGCCGGGGCCAGGCCGATTCGAAATTCGCGTGGTGGACGGCGCGGCCAATCCCTACCTCGCATTTGCAGGCATAGTCGCTGCCGGCCTTGATGGAATTGAACATCACATCGACCCCGGAGCTGCGAACCATGACAATCTCTATCAAGTGCCCGAAGAGGAACTGGCGACGCGCGGGATCGGCCTTCTCCCGGCTTCACTCGCCGAAGCTCTGGATGCCTTTGCCAAAGATGCCGTAGTGCAGGGAGCCCTCGGAGGCAGGTACGCGAAGTATTATCTGAAAGTCAAAACTGAAGAGTGGATCGTGCATAACCGTACGGTCACGCCCTGGGAGCGGAATTACTATCTTGGGACGTATTGAAAATTGACAGGCTGATGCGTGCAACCTTGGGTGGTCAAGTTCGTCACGTAGATTCGGTGTAAATTAAGAGCCGAACCGCAACGGTGGCAGGTTCGAATCCGCCGCGCTCACCTCCTTGACGTGGGTCCAACCCGGAGACATACGTGCAGAATGTAACGGTCCCATGGGTCACACTTTGGGGCCGACTCCGCCCCAAAAGGTCTGCCCCGAGGCGTTTCCGATCGAGGCTAGCGACCATCCGGAGTTGTTAACACTTCTTGCCCAACGAACGTCTATGATCTTGTCGGGATTTTGCGCGAATGGCTACGTCCGGCGACAGAAGTGACCTGCTCGCGGCAGGCCTGGGACCTGGGCCTGTGAGGGAGCAGTTCGCGTCCGAAATCTCCGAGGACGTAACCTGGGTGGTTGCGGCGAAGGACGGCGACCGGGCAGCGTTTGGGCAGCTCTATGAGCGTTACGCTCGCATGGTCCATGGAGTTTTGCTGGCGAGGGTGCCGGTCGGCGAGGTTGATGACCTCGTTCAGGATGTCTTCATCAGAGCACTCCGTCGGTTGTCAGCGCTGCGGGAGACGGCGAGCTTCGGCGCATGGCTGGCAGCCATCGCTCGCAACGTGGCGAACGACTATCACCGCCGATCGGTGCCGGAGGAGCCACTGACCGATGACGGCCTGGACCAAGCAATTCAGTGCGGAACGTCCTCTGCAGATCACGATGAGCCGTCCGTCGCGATCCTCGAGGCAGTCATGAGTCTGTCCGAGACCTATCGAGAGACTTTAATTCTGCGGCTCGTCGAGGGCATGACCGGTCCTGAAATTGCGGCTCGCACCGGCATGACGCACGGCTCGGTGCGCGTCAATTTGCATCGCGGCATGGAGCAGCTGCGCGCGAAGCTGAATGCCAGCCCGAGCCGCACGGAGCCAGAACAGGAGAAGTCCTAGTCATGGACGGGGGAGAGAATCGAGCAGGAAACAGACCGTCGACAAAGAGCAGCGACTATTTGTGGGACCGCTCCGGCGAACCAGATCCCGACATTCAGAAGCTCGAATCGTTACTGGGGACGTTTCGTCATGACTCGCCCACCCCAGTTTTTCCTGCGATTGTCCCCGAGCAGCGATGGACATTCTCCCCCTGGCGCCTGCGATTATTTCCCGCTCTGGCTACAGCGGCGGTTGCCCTGGCGGCGGTGGTTGCAGTGACCCTCTTGGTATACAGGGCGAAGCCCACGCTAACCGCTGTTGCCGGTTGGAACGTGTCTGAGGTGCAAGGGGCACCTCGCATCGGACGAAAGGCGCTCAGCGCGAATGAGGGAACGAGCCGTCTCGGCATTGGCCAAACGCTTGAGACCGACAGTCAGTCGCGGGCCAGCCTTCAGGCGGACGATACCGGCAAAATCCAGGTGGACCCGAGCACGCGCTTGCGCCTGTTGAGCATGGGTTCGGGGCTGAAGCGGATTGCTTTGGACCGGGGAACGATTCATGCCTACATCTGGGCGCCTCCCGGTCAATTCGTGGTTGACACGCCATCGGCTGTAACGGTGGACCTGGGTTGTGCCTACACTTTGCAGGTAGACGATTCGGGTGCGGGCATGGTGCGCACATCCCTCGGGTGGGTAGGATTCAAACTGAATGGCCACGAGTCTTTCATCCCGGCCGGAGCAGCTTGCGCGACCCGGCCGAAGGTCGGCCCCGGCACTCCGTACTTTGAGGATTCATCCGCAAAGTGTCGCGCCGCCTTGACCAGGTTCGATTTTGAGGACAGCACACCGGAGCAGCGCGCGCACGATGTCGCGATCATACTGAGCGAGGCTCGCAAAGACGATTCCCTCACGCTCTGGCATCTCCTCGCGCGTGTCGATAACCAGCAGCGAGCCCTGGTCTACGACCGACTGAGCCGGTTCGTACCTCCTCCTGCCACGGTCACGAAAGAAGGCATCCTTCGGCTCGATCAGCCCATGCTCGACCAGTGGTGGAACGAACTTGGTTTCGACGACATCTCAGTCTGGCGCCATTGGGAGCGTTCCTGGGCTGGAACGACCCCTCCAGTTCGCGAAAAGTGACGTGCAGTATCGTTGCCTCGTACATTCAGCTCGATTTTTCTCCTAGTGCGACTCGCTTTGTTAACAGGCCGCTTTCCCTCGGCGTCTCTTGAAGCGTGGGTTAAACCAACAAGTGGGGGAATCCAAAATGAATGCACGCACCTTTTCACGCCTCGCAATCAGCACCGTGGCCGTTCTGCTCGGGTTCACAACTTTCGCCCAAGCCGGACCGCCTCTGATCTGCCATCCCATTGAAATCGGGCAAGCGAAGTCGCTGCCCTGGGTCGAGTTCAACCACAAGGGAAGCACGGACTATGACCTGAAGAACCTCAGCCGAGACACGCTGGCACTTCTCGATTCGCGCGCGCCCGTCTTAGTGCGCATGGAGACCCTTCGTCGGGCCACAATCTACGCTCGCCAGGATCCTCAAGCAGCGAAAGAGCTGATCACGCGACTGCAAGAGCGTGCAGCGAACTCAGATGCCGCTGCTCACCCCGACGCCCTGGCATGGTTCGACGTCGGTTACCTGGCTGAGGCTTACAAGCAATGGATGGGCAGAGGCGAGCCCAACCCCGCCGCCGGCTTGGACGGATATAGCTGGGTAAGAAAGGCGATCAGTTTGCGTGGGTCCGATCCAGAAATGGAATTCGCGGCTGCCCTGATCACCCTTTCGGGTCCCGATGGCGCTCATCGTGATCACGTTCAGAAGGCAATGGCAGGAGCAAAGGGCGATCCTCTTCTCGCTCAGAACCTGGCCTCCAACTTCAACCATGAGACGATCTCCGAGCTTCTGGTCGCCCCGGCAGGAAGGCTTTAGCCATGAACCCGGCAATGAGGAAGTCTCATACCGTAGGGGAAGTCAGATCCTGGCTTCCCCGTTTGTTAGGGTTTGGGCTGTTAGTTTTCTCGCTCGCCGGCTGGACCGCAGACCAGCACACACTTGCTGACCTGACCGTCCACGAGTGGGGAACCTTCACGGCAATTGCAGGGAAGGACGGTCGGGCGGTCGAATGGCTGCCGTTAGGTTTGCCCCGATATCCTCTGTCCGCCGACCTGCCCCCATTCGTGGAGCATCTCGACGGCGTCAACTTCAAGCTGGGACTGCGCGGCACCATTCGCATGGAGACGCCAGTGCTCTACTTTTATTCTCCACGCGACGTGACCGTCTCGGCGAGAGTGTCCTTTTCGAAGGGACTCATCACCGAGTGGTATCCCCGTGCCGATCGCATTCAGCCCGGCGGGGTTGCGCCCAATCCCAGCTTGAGCCAGCTACGGTCGGATGGAAGCGTTACTTGGAACCACGTTGCGGTCTCTCCGAATCTGGCTGGCGAGTTCGCGAGGGACGCGCAGACGAATCGCTATTACGCGGCTCGCGAGACCGCTTCTTCACCGCTCCGCGTCCAGACCAGTGCGGGGGACCAGCAGGAGAAGTTCCTTTTTTATCGAGGAGTTTCTGCTAGCCCGCTGCCGATTTCCGCCCGGTTGATCGCCGGCGGAAAGCTCCTGGTCAAAAGTCTTGGCGAAGACGAGATCCCCAAAGCCATTCTTTTTGAGCGCCGGGGCGAACGAGTCGGCTATTGTTTGACCGGTGCGCTGACCGATGACAGAACCGTGGACCCTCCCTTGCTGAATGGAAGGGTTGATTCTCTGTACGGAGATCTTGAAGAGATACTCGTCGGGCAGGGTCTATATCGAGACGAAGCTCACGCCATGGTTGAGACCTGGAAGGACTCGTGGTTCGAAGAAGGGAGTCGGCTGATTTACATCGTGCCGCACGGGTTTATCGACAAGGTCTTGCCTCTCACTATCGATCCAGTACCAGGGCAGATCGTTCGTGTGTTCGTAGGCCGCCTTGAAATCGTCACGCCCGCGACCGCCAAGGCCGTGAGCACAGCTGTAGCCCACAACGACGAAGCCACATTAGACAAGTACAGCCGCTTCCTCGAGCCGATTCTCCAAACCATAGGGCAGGCGCATTAAGAGAAGACAACAAAGGAACGCTGAAATAGCGGAAAGCTGAATTCTGTGGACTAACGAATTTGTGATAGCGGCAAGCCGGGAGTGCACGCATCCGCTTGACTTAGTCCAGGATGACAAGCAACTCTTTCCTAGTCTTGTTAGGCGAGGTTAGCCGACTATCCAACCGGAACTTGGCATTTCACTCCCTCGAAGTCCGTCTTTCATTCTCGATTCCTCCATAGGCGGCGAGAAGGCTAATTTTAAAAAGCTAGAAGACCGACCTATCGGCCTTCGATTGACCTGCGGCACCGCTCGGCATAGCATGGCGGGCAAAGGCACGCCATGCTGGCGCAAACCATTGCGCACTATCGCGTTCAGGGGAAGATCGGCGCTGGCGGAATGGGCGAAGTGTACCGCGCGACGGATATCCGTCTCGGCCGCGACGTGGCGATCAAAGTCTTACCGGAAGCGCTTGCGCGGGACGCCGAGTGCATGGGGCGCTTCGAGCGCGAAGCCAAGGTCCTGGCATCTCTGAATCATCCGAATATTGCTTCGATCTATGGCCTGGAAGAATCGAATGGCGTTCGCGCCTTAATCATGGAGTTGGTCGAAGGGCCGACGCTGGCCGCGCGCATCAATCAAGGCCCGTTTCCGCTCGATGAAGCCTTGTCCATCGCCAAGCAAATCGCGGAAGGGCTGGAATATGCGCACGAGCGGGGGATCATTCACCGCGATTTGAAACCATCAAACGTTAAGCTGACGGCGGATGGACAAGTCAAAGTCCTAGACTTTGGCTTGGCGAAGGCCTTGGAGGGTGAAAGCACCGAAGAGGAATTGCAGAACTC
>Ga0209698_10009328_pt1 | contig 10037 bp, 6 predicted proteins | sample LitLauG_LLR_2012_FD_187203 | JGI IMG/M metagenome (GOLD analysis project Ga0209698, IMG submission 187203) | Freshwater sediment microbial communities from Pennsylvania, USA - Little Laurel Run_MetaG_LLR_2012 (SPAdes) (version 2) | ecosystem: Environmental > Aquatic > Freshwater > Creek >... | reverse complement strand
GTGTTCTACAGATCCTGGGCGGCGGCGGAATGGGCGTCGTCTATGAAGCGGAGGATCTGAAACTCGGCCGCCGCGTGGCGCTTAAGTTCCTTCCGGAAGAGCTCGGGAATGATCCGAAAGCAATAGACCGATTCGAACGCGAAGCACGTGCCGCTTCCGCGCTGGACCATCCGAATATTTGCGCGATTCATGAATTTGGCGAGCACGAAGGCCAGCCCTTCATAGTGATGTCACTTTTGCGAGGGCAGACCTTGCGCGAGCGTATCGCCACCGGAGACCGCTTGGCGCTCGACGTGATCCTGGATATCGCCTTACAAATTGCCGATGGGCTGCATGCAGCGCATCGGCAAGGCATCATCCACCGCGACGTCAAGCCGGCAAATATCTTCATTACCGATCGCGGCGAAGTGAAAATTCTGGATTTTGGTCTGGCGAAGGTCCTTGCATCTGGAGAGCAAGTTGATCTTGCGGGTGAAGATAGCGAGAAGCCGGTCTCGCCGCCGCTGCACGCTGCTTTCCCGCATGATTTTCACCTTACCCGGACCGGCTTGGCTCTGGGAACTGCAGCCTACATGTCTCCAGAACAGGTGCGCGGAGAAAAGTTGGACGCGCGCACGGACCTCTTTTCGTTTGGACTAGTGTTGTATGAAATGGCAACGGGACGCCAGGCGTTCTTTGGAAACACGGCCGCCGAACTCCACGAAGCCATCCTGAACGAAACGCAATCCCCCGCTCGCGACTTGAATCCCGAGCTTCCCCCGAAGTTGGGGGACATTATTGAGCGTGCCCTCAAGAAAGATCGCTCAACACGCCACCAAACCGCTGCCGAACTTCGCGCCGATTTGGAAAGCTTGAGAGAGGAAAGTGCCCCAAAGTATACCGTCAGGTGGCGGGTGGTGTCAGCGGCGGTGGCACTTGTCGGAATAATTGCGCTTACGACTTTCTGGTTTGCCAGACACCAACCTCCTCACCCTGATGCTGTGCCCGATCTAAAACTTCGGCAACTCACCGCCAATTCCTCCGAGAATCATGTGCTAGGCGGGACGATTTCACCCGATGGCAAGCACCTCGCATACTCCGACCAGAAGGGCCTGCACATCAGGGCTATCGAAACAGGTGAGACTCTGGCGGTTCCTCAACCGGGGGCTCTCAACGGCAAGGACGTCTACTGGAATGTTACCTCATGGCTCCCCGACAGCACCGGGTTTTTTGCCAGTACCTATCCAGCTGGGCAGCAGTTCAACGACATGACTTCCCAGGGCGCAAGCATTTGGGTTGTTTCCGTATCAGGTGGAGCGCCGCGAAAGCTTCGTGACGAAGCCATTGCCTACGCCATTTCCCCTGATGGCTCTTTAATCTCTTTTGGAGCAAACAAAGGCAACTATGGCGATCGCGAAATCTGGTTGATGGGACCCGACGGAGGGCAGGCGCGAAAGCTTTATGACACTGGCGAAGACAGTTCCATTGGTGTGTACTACTGGTCGCCGGATGGACAACGAATTATTTACAGCAAAATCGATGGATCTGGCAACACCCTTCTAAGCCGCGACCTAAAAGGAGGGCCTGTTACCGTATTATTTCCACCCTCTGAAATGGAGAAGATGAGTCAGGATTTCACGTGGTTGCCCGATGGCCGGCTGATTTATTCGGTGCGGGAACCCGGAGCCATTGGTGATACTTGCAACTATTGGACCATGCGCCTCGACGCACGCACGGGCCAACCAGTTGACAAACCCCGGCGGCTGACCAACTGGACGGGATTCTGCATGGGTTCCACCAGTGTGACGTCAGACGGGAAGCGGCTGGTATTCCTGGAGGGATCAAACCATGGCACTGCATATGTGGCTGATCTCGAAGCGGCCGGAACACGGCTTGTCAACTCGAGAAATTTCACTCTGGAAGAAGGCGACGATGCGATAACCGATTGGACTGCCGACAGCAAGACGGTAATTGTCGCGCAAAGTCGTGGTGATCATTATGGAATTTATAAGCAACTCCTGAACTCGGATATGGCGGAAACTATCGTGACCGCTGCAGCAGGCGGTTTCCCAGACAACGCTCGAGTGAGCCCCGATGGCAAGTGGGTCATCGCCCAAGTCCATCCGATTCCGGGAGGTCTGGCAACTCCAAGACCGCTTATGCGGGTTCCGGTCACCGGGGGATCGCCTGAATTGATAATTTCAGTGCCTGCCTGGAGTGGATTTTCCTGCAGCAGGCCGCCGTCAAATATATGTGCAGTTGCCGAGCCGACCGCTAATCGCAAACAGATGGTCGTAACGGCCTTCGACCCCCTCAAAGGACGAGGCCTTGAGCTTGCCCGGTTTGACCTCGATCCCTTTCCCACTGAAGATGGGCGGCCAATGTGCGACATTTCCCCCGACGGTACACGCGTCGCTACCAGCCGAGGCCCGGAAGGTCCCATCCAAATTCTCTCTCTGCGCGGGCAACCGCCGCGAGTCATTCATCTGAAGGATATTCACAAGATGTTGTCAGTAGGTTGGGCAGCGGACGGCAAGGGCCTGTTTATTTCCTATGGCATAAAGGCGGGTACAGCAATTCTTCATGTGGATTTACAGGGCAACGCGAAAGTCTTGTTGAGGTGCAGTGAATTGCCTACGTGTTCCGTGACACCATCTCCCGATGGTCGACATCTGGCGATCTATGACAATAAGATGAGCGCCAACATGTGGATGATGGAAAATTTCTAATCCAGGAAACGCAGCCTTTCAAATGCAACGTGACCAGGCGATGAGCATCGGGAACCCGGGGATGGAACCCACGGACAGACGGGACGTTTTCTCATTCTTTAAACTCCTCTCCCTAAACGTTCAAACCTTCTAACGTGCAACGTTTCAACGCCTTACGAACCAATTCGAACGCTAACCAACAAACTAGTTGACACATCAGGTACTGCAATGGTATTCTTTTCCCAAAGTTGCCGCTATGAGGATGCCCCGACCTCTCAATTCTCTCCTCCGCCCGATCCCTATCTCCACCGGTCGTCACGTGACGAAAAACGCGTCACCGCAACTCCTTCCGGCTCGCGCACTTGCAAACCGTGACGCCCGTAACCCCTTTAGATTCCGCTTTTACAGAAACTGCCGGGTGTCCCTCGCTTTTTCTTCCCCACGTTCCGACGTTGAGACGTGCGGACGTTTCGACGTTCCGCTAAGTCCTTTATCCGCAACACTTACAAGGGCGATAATATACTTGGCTAACCAAATGTGCTATCTTATGCCACATGGCTCATGCTCTCGATGGTGCTCGCGAACGTCTAAAACGGGCCGATGAGAATGTCAAAAACCTCGCTCTGGAAATTAATCCCTTTATAAGTAGCCTGCCGATTATTCCTTTCACCGGAGACCCTCCCAAATTTGCCGAAGCGGATCGACAGAAGTGGGGAATGTTGACGAGTGCAAGAACAAACATTCCCCTCCGATGGAGTGTCTTGGCTGGGGAGATTGTCCATCACATGAGAGCCGCATTCGACCACGTTGCTTGGCAACTCTCCTCTCCTTCGTACCGGAGTTCCAATACCACGCAAATTGAGTTTCCCATTTATTCTTTCGACCCCTCTACCGATAAAGACAAACTGCGCCGTTACCAGGGAAAAGTAGAGGGTATTTCCAAACCCTCTGCTCTCGCACGTATCGAGAGCTTGCAACCGTACAAGGCTGGGAATCGTTTTGCTCACCCTCTCTGGCTCATCCATGACCTCGATAGAATCGACAAACACAGAGAGCTTGTTCTGTTCGTTCATGCACTGCATACCAATATCAAGATTGAGGCATCCGTCCCGACGCTCGTCATACAAGAACCATTCAAGACAAAACCGAGCAGGGTAATTCCCATTGGGATTCCTAGTGACTACATGGAGGTGAAAGGTCAGATCACCGGCCAAATAGCGCTCGATAAGAGCCTCACCGGAACAGGGCAGTCTGAGCCTGTCGTCCCATTTCTTGAGAATCTGCTGCGTTTCGCTGTCAATAGCATCGAGAGCTTCTCGGGAGAGTTTATCTGACACTCCTGCCTTTCCGCAGGAGCGCAGATATGCTAGTCTCCTGCTAGACTCAGCAGGAGCGACGATTGGCTAATCACCCGAAACCTTCCGCCAAGAATGAGACGGGCGAATATGCGGCCTTTGAAGGCGCTCTAAAAAAAATCCTCTCTGTACCGCACTCCGAAATAAAATCTAAACTTAATGCCGAAAAGCGGAAGAAAGCTAGACGTTCTTCCGCTTCCCGCGCTTGAGGCGTTGCGGATTCTCACGCAATGCTTTGACCGCCTGACACCTTGCCAGTTACTTCCGCGAAAGTAAGCCGCTTTCCCGCTATCTGCGATAACGCTAGTTGAAACCTGTCTCCATCGTTCACCGGAGATTCTTTGCTGCCGCGATTGTTGTACCGGAACACCTGTTCGTCCAAATAGCGGAAGAGATGGAACGGCTCCGTACTAATGTAAGTTCCCTTCAATCCACGCTTGACCAGACTCCAGAAGTTTTCGAGTCCATTGGTGTGAACCTGCCCGTCAACGTATTTCTCGGCATGGTCAACGACTTGATGCGTGAAGTCCTGTTCCCTGAGTCCCTGATAGGACATAAGCGCATCGGAGTAGATCGCGCTCTGCGCTTTGACGTGAGTGCGGATATTCCCTTGAATCGCGTGCTTCTTACGATTCGGAAGCATCATGGCGCGAACCTTTCCGCCGCGCTCCAAGATTCCCATGACAGCAGTCTTGTCCTTCACTCCGCGCTCTGTAATCATTCGTTTCCGCCGTTCGGGGTGCATGAAGCGAGCGGCTCCGCCAATGAAAGTTTCGTCCACTTCAACGTGCTTCCCGTGTCCACCGAGTTTTTCCATACTCCCGCTTTGGAGAGCCAAGCGGAGACGATGGAGAACGAACCAAGCCGATTTCTGGGTGATTCCCAAATCGCGGCCCACTTCATAGGAGCTAATTCCGTTCTTGCAGTTAACAAGCATCCACAGAGCGGCGAGCCACTTGTCGAGTGAGATGGCGCTATCCTCAAAAATTGAGCCGACCTTGACGGAGAATTGCTTGTAGCACTCCTTGCACTTCCATCGGCGCTGAGTCTCCAGATAGTAGTGCTCTGCGTGCCCACACTTGGGGCATACCGGGCCATTAGGCCAACGGAGAGCGGCAATCGTGTCGATGCAGGTCTGTTCATCGCTAAAGTACCGAATCGCTTGCTGGAGTGTCTTGGGCTTCATGGCTGTCCTCATCTGCCCAAATCATCCCATATTTCCTTTGGTTAGTCAAGTATATTATCGCCATTCTAAAGCACTTACAGAAAATGCTAAATCCTTTAGATGCAACACTTACAAAAACTGGGGGCACCTCCTTCAGATCAAAAGGTCTTCACTCTGTATCAGCTTTCGCCTTCGCGGAGACGAGGCGAATTGCCAGCCGCTGCTCCGGTGGTAATCTACGCCGAGGAGGGCGTCGTGAATCCCAGACAGCTTGTGCTCGCACTCATCGACGAAGCCTACGAGAAAAAGACCTGGCATGGACCGAATCTCAAGCAATCCATGAAAGGACTCACCGCCAAGCAAGCTGCCTGGCGCCCGGGACCGGGCCGCCACAACATCTGGGAACTGACTGTCCATGCCGCGTACTGGAAATATGCCGTGCGGCGAAGGATTGCTGGGGAAAAACGCGGCTCTTTTATCCTGAAGGGCAGCAATTTTTTCGCGCGGCCCGAGAAAGGCAAGTTGAACGAGGCTGCGTGGACCGCTGATAAAAAATTGCTGGAGAAGGAACACCGCGCGATGCGTGCAGCGATCGCGAGCGTGTTGCGCACGCGGCAGAGCCCAAAACAGCTGTACCAACTTTACGGCGTGGCTTTTCATGACGTTTATCACGCCGGGCAGATCCGGCTTCTTCGGAGAATGGGGGAGCGGTGATCAGCCTGCCTGTTTTCGCAACGCCTGCACGAGCGCCGCAATGTTTTGTGCATCCTGAAAGAGCCGAATTGCCGCGATCCCGGAAGCACCAGACGCGAAACAGGATGAAGCGTTTTCCAGTGTGACGCCCCCAATGGCGAACACCGGAATGGAGACCGCGCGGCAAACTTCCGCGAGCCGCTCGAGTCCCTGCGGCGCGCCGTAAGCGGCTTTTGACGGCGTGGCAAAAACGGGACCAAAAAAAAGATAGTCCGCTCCGCCTCTCGCCGCTGCTTTTGCTGCTTCGAGCGAATGACAGGAAACGCCAATGAGAAAATTTTCTCCGCCCCGGCGAGCATTGACAAGACGCTTCGCTTCCTGCACAGGCATGCTGCTCTCGCCCAGGTGCACCCCGCCAGCATCCTCCGCGAGCGCGACGTCGAGCCGATCGTTGACAAGAATGCGTGTTGGAACAACTATGTTTCCTGGCGATTTTGCGGCGCGCTGCAACGCTTCTCGAGTGAGCGCGGCGCAGTCTTTTCCGGAAAGATCTTTTTCGCGTATCTGGATGCAATCGACGCCGGCAGCCGCGGCAGCTTCGATTTTTTTCAGGAGAGTCTGTCGCCTTTCCGCTGCTCCGATTCCGCCGAGGCTGCGCCGGTCCGTCACGTAGCAGAGCAGCGGTGCGAGTGCTGCATTATTGAGGCGGGACACGGTCAGGACCAGGGCGCGAACCGATCCACCCGATTGCCAGGAGGATATCCAGAACGCCGATGCCGCTCACCGCGCCGCGAAAGGACGGATGAAGCACAATGCGCATGAGCGAAGGAAAGTGGCTGAGAAAATAGTTTTGCTCCCAATAAAGGGACCATGGCAAGTAAAGAAGCATCGCGCCCATTTCGAACGCGAGTACAACCAGGAGTGCGCGGTAAATCTTGTTCATTGAGGAGCGAGATCCCGTCTTGACGGATTGGTGCGGGATCAGCGGATGGGCTTCTGAAGCGCAGCGATGCGTTCGGCCACGTCACGGTAGTCGATGTTCATCGCGTAGACCTGGGAAAAACTCTTTAACGCCGCTTCTGGATCACCCGCCGATTCCTGGGCCACACCCAGATCATACCGCAAGGCGAGCACGCTTTCCGGATCCATCCCGGGGGTCTTCAGGGCGCGTTCATACCAGATGGCCGCGATGCCCGGCTGGCCTTTTTCCATGAAGGCCAGGCCCAGCAGGGTGCAGCACTGCATGGTGTAGCGGAACGCGCGTCCGCGATCGTTGGCTTTGGCTACTTTTTGAAATTCGCTGATGGCTTCTTCAAGGAGCCCCATTTCACGGAACGCGATACCGAGATTGTAATGTGTTTCCAAATCTTCGTCCTCGGCGCCCATTTCGCCGAGTTCCGCGCGAAATTCGTCAAATACTTCCTTGAGGGGGCCGGATTCAGCGGATGGAGCAGCAGGCGCTTGTGGCTTCGCGGAAGTGGGAGCTGCGGCATTTGGCATCGTGCCGGAAAAACCAGGCGCAAGCGAATCAATGCCTAGGCCATCGATTTCCTTGGCAAGATCTGCCAGGAATTGATCGGAATCGAAACCACTGCCCGCAGGCGGCGCGGCCTTGGCATTCTGCCCGACGGGATGCGGCTCGGGCGGGGCCACGGGCGTTTCCGGCGGCCTCTGTTCATGAGCGGGGACCAGCGGCTCCGCTTCGAGCACCAGTTCGTACTCTTCTTCCAATTCGAATTCGGGCTCGGCCGGTTTCGAGGGTTTCTTGGAAACTTCGGGCGCCGGTTTTTCTTTCGGCTTTTTTGCGGCGGGAATCTGTGCCGGCGGTTTGGCAGCAGGTTCCGGCTCCAGCGGAATCACCGGAACATTGCTGGCAGCATCCTTCGCGGCCACAGCTGGTTCCTCATCCGGCGAGAGGATCGCAGGTTCCTCGGCAATGTGAAATTCTTCGACCTGCGCGGGCTCGGAAGGACGTGTGGGTTTTGCCGGTGGCTTGGCAGCAGGTGGTGGAGGAACTTCGACAGCCGCTGCGCCCTCCTTCGACTCATCGAGAAGCGTGTCCCATTCAGCGGACAAATCCACTTCCTGCACTTCCGCTTCGGGAGGAGCGGCGTTCACCGCGACAGGCTCGGGTGGCGCTTCTTCCAAGGGAACTTCGAGGACTGGCGCGGGAGCGGGAGGAGGCTCCTGCGCAGTGGGCACTGCGGCAATTTCCGGAATGGGCAGATCGGCGGGCTCTGCCGCAATCGTTTCCGTTCGAACGGTTTGCGCCGCGGGAGCAGCTTCCGCCAAGTCCGCGTCCGACAGGCCGGCGGCGCGCTGGAAGCGTCTACGCAATTCACCGAAGCGTTCGGCGCTGCGTTTGTCGCCCGCTTGGCCATGGATCTGTTCGAGCTGGGCAGCGAGTTCGGCGGTACGGCGGTCGTCGCCGGCTCCGAGCACAAAGTCGAGAAGTTTTTCGAGCGTCGGAGTATGGCGCGGCGCGCGGCGAAGAATGGCTTCGAGCAACCCAATGGCTTTCTGCGTGAGGCCGTAGCTGGCGAACAAATCCACGTCGGTCAGGGATTGCGCGATGAATTTCTGCGTTTCATCGTCGAGTTGCGGTTCACCTGGTACCTGCGCCGCCTTGACCGGGACTTCCGGAGCAAAATCTGGCACATCAGCGCGCAACTTGGGAGAGGGCGCCTTGGGAATATCCGCCTGCAGGTCTTCCTCGGGAAGCTCCGGAGCTGCTCCAGGTTCGAGCAGGCCCAGCTTGCGGAGCACGCCATTGAGTTTGCGCTTGGCCGAATCGCTCTCCGGCTGACGGTCCAGGAGCTGTTCGAAAATTTTCTTGGCTTCCTCAAACCGGTGATCAGCGGCGAGAGCATCGCCCAATTGCGCAAGTGCATCCGGCAAGCGGAAGGAGTCGCTGGTGCGGCCGTACAGCTCGACGAGCCATTCCAAAGGCTCGATGCGGCCAGGCATACGCGCGGCCAGATCCGTCAGCAGCTTGCCGATAACCTCGTGCTCTCCCGCATCGATCATCTGGAGGCGCGACTGTTCCAGAATGCCCATGGCTTTGTCGGTCTGGCCGGCTTCCAGCAGAGATTCGACGACTTTTTGCATCGGGCCGAAATTCTTCTGGTCCGCTTCAAATACCTTGAGCGCCAGCGCGTTTGCCTGATCCCAACTCGAGTTTTTGAGATAGAGATCGAGCAGGAGTTCTGTTTGCTCGCCGCCCTTTTCGAGATCGGGCACTTGTTCGAGCAACTGCGCGGCCTTGGTGAAGTTTCCTTGCGAAGTGAACGACCGCGCTCTGACGATGACGGCGGCCAGATTGTTCGGTTCAAGCTTCAGCGCTTTGTCTGCGAGTTTTTCGCTCTCCGCCTGATCGCCGCGCGCGAGGGCTCGCTGGGAAGCGGAAACATAAGCCTCAATGGCTTCGCGGGTCTGGCCCATGGCCTGGTACAAGTCGGCTAGACGGATCTGGATGCGGAGATTGTCAGGTTCAGCTTGCAAAAGCTTTTTCAGGAGACTGACGGCTTCCGGCTGGCGATTGTTCTTGAGGTGCATTTCCGCCAATTGCAGAAAAAGAGGCCGAGCCTCGCTCATCACACCCTGTTGGACGTAGAGGTCGGCTAGCTTTTCCAGCGGACGGATTTCCTCGGGAGCGAGCTTGGCGATGCGCTTGTAAACGGCAATGGCTTTGGTGAGGAAACCATCACCGACAAAGATCTGCGCGAGGCGTTCGAAATAATCGATGGCCTGAAACGTTTCGCCCTGGCGGATGTAGAGTTCGCCGATGGTCATCAGGGTGACCTGATCGCGAGGCTCGAACTTCAGAATATTCTGATATTCCGCGATAGCCTGGGCGACCTTGCCCTGGTTCAGCAGTTTTTGTGCGGCTTCGACGTTTTTGCTCTTGTTATAAGCCATGCGCGAACAGGGACAAACCTCCCCGCGGGAGTCCGACCCAGACGTCTCCTCAGACTGCTGCAGCCCTAGAACGGGCCGCAACGCTACTCCGTAACGCTAACAGGGGGGAAAAAGGCAAGTCAACGAACGCAGAACTCATTGTGAGCAGGCAGTTATCCCCTTTCTATTCAGGAAATTCGGCAGCGAAGATCAGGCGAAGAAAGGGTGAACTGTTTTTTC
>Ga0209698_10009327_pt1 | contig 10038 bp, 9 predicted proteins | sample LitLauG_LLR_2012_FD_187203 | JGI IMG/M metagenome (GOLD analysis project Ga0209698, IMG submission 187203) | Freshwater sediment microbial communities from Pennsylvania, USA - Little Laurel Run_MetaG_LLR_2012 (SPAdes) (version 2) | ecosystem: Environmental > Aquatic > Freshwater > Creek >... | reverse complement strand
CGAGGGCAATGAGATTGGCCAACCAGGCGTCTCCGACGGAAGGATTGGAGTTGCCAGTGGACATCGGGGGACCATCATGCATGTTGTTGATCATGTTGGGCGTCACCCACACGTAGGACGGAGCGTTCGTGGCGTTGAGGTCACTCTGTAGGGCCGATGAACTGACGAGTGGCACGGTATTCGGCGCGAAGTCAGAGAGTGCGGTGGTCGCGGGAAAATACACGAACGGATTGTGGTGCTGGGAATAGTAATTGTTGGCGTACCCGTCATTGCCGCCCGTGTCACCGCCGGTGTATCCGGCGTAGGGCATGTTCTGAAAGTAACCTCGCCAAGAGACGCCGGCCGTTTCAAGCTGATTGGCCAAACTCAACTTTGAACTGGACAACCCTTCAGACTGGGGGGATCCATCGTTCGTGACGCCGAACGTCGAGCCGCCGACGAGGGGGCACGGGTCGTCGTCGACGGCTCGACGTTCGAGCGGGACCGTGGGTTCTTCACTGGGTGCTCCCTCATCGACGAGGTCAAGCCCGGGATGAGGCTCTACGACGAGGAGATCTTCGGGCCGGTCCTGGGCGTGACCCGGGTGCCGAACTTCGACGAAGCCGTCGCGTTGATCAATGCCAATCCCTATGGCAACGGCGTTGCTCTGTTCACGCGGGACGGCGCCTCTGCCCGTCAGTTCGAACGTGAGGTGACGGTCGGCATGGTGGGAATCAACGTGCCGATCCCGGTGCCGGTGGCGTTCCATTCCTTCGGGGGCTGGAAGGCCTCGTTGTTCGGTGACTCGCCGATCTATGGCCCCGAGGGCATCAGGTTCTACACGCGGCCGAAGGTCGTCACGTCGCGCTGGCCGGAGCCCACGGACAGCGCGATCGACCTGGGGTTCCCCTCCACGCGGTAACCGAGGTGCGGGCCGATCCACCGTCGCCCGGACCTCAAGAGGTGAAGCGCTGGGAGCTGCTCCCATCCCCGAACGGTCGAGATTCTCAGATGTTGACGTCAAAGTCAATAATACAGTAGCCTTTGTGGGCACAGAATCCGATTCTGACCGGCACACGGTCAATGAATAAGTTGGAGCACATGTCCCGAATCTGCGACTTCCCCGTCTTCGACGCCGACAACCATCTGTACGAGACGCAGGACGCGTTCACGCGTCACCTGCCCGAGAAGTACAAGAACGCCATCAAGTACGTCGAGGTCGACGGGCGAACCAAGATCACGATCCGGGGACTGATCAGCGACTACATCCCCAACCCGACCTTCGACGTGGTGGCCCGACCCGGCGCCCAGGAGGAGTACTTCCGGAACGGGAATCCCGAGGGCAAGTCCTACCGTGAGTTGGTGGGCGAGCCAATGCGCTCCATCCCGGCCTTCCGTGAGCCGGCGCCACGGGTCGAGCTGATGGACGAGCTCGGCATCGATCGGACCCTCATGTTCCCGACGCTGGCCAGTCTCCTCGAGGAGCGTATGCGGGACGATCCCGAGCTCACCCATGCGGCGATCCATTCTCTCAACGAGTGGCTCTACGACCAATGGTCCTTCAACTACGAGGACCGCATCTTCTCGACGCCGGTGATCACCCTTCCCATCGTCGAGAAGGCGATCGAAGAGCTCGAGTGGGTGCTCGAGCGCGGCGCCAAGACGGTGCTCATCCGTCCTGCACCGGTGCCGGGGTACGGAGGATCTCGCTCGTTCGCCTTCGAGGAGTTCGACCCGTTCTGGCAACGGGTGGTCGACGCCGACATCCTCGTGTCGATGCACGCTTCGGACAGCGGCTACGCCCGCTACGTGGGCGACTGGACCGGTCCGACGGAGATGCTGCCCTTCCGACTGGACTCCTTCCGAGCGGTGACGATGGGGAAACGCGCCGCCGAGGACACAGCGGCAGCGATGACGTGTCATGGTCTGCTGACGCGCTTCCCGACGCTGCGGATCGCGTTCATCGAGAACGGAGCGAACTGGGTCCTGCCCTTCCTCGAGCACCTCGAGGACGTGTACTCGAAGATGCCGCAGGCATTCCCCGAGAACCCGGTCGATGCCTTCAAGCGGAATGTGTACATCAGCCCGTTCCACGAGGACGACATCGAGACGCTGGCCGGGGTGCTCGGCACGGACCATCTCCTCTTCGGCTCGGACTACCCACATCCGGAGGGGCTGGCCGAGCCGTGCAGCTACCTCGACCATCTGCCGAAGACATTGTCCGACGAGGACGTGGCGAAGATCATGGGCGGCAATCTCGCCAACATCATGCGGGTCGGAGTGACCGTCTGACGCTTCCGGGCGCCACCCGGCCGTCTTCGCCCGCGTCGCTGGGGGTTGCTCTCAGCTCCCGTTCGTGCGTTGCGATCTTCCGGCGCGCTGATCGGACAGGCCCAATGCGTTGACGAAGAGCCGCGTCAGCTGATCCACCGCTTTGTCCATGGTGCACGTCACCGCTCCCTGGACCAGCCACATCTCGGGGAATCGGCTGGTCATCGCGCCGAGCGCGGCTGAGGCAATTTCGGGATCGAGGTCGGGGTCGGCCAGCCCGTGTTCCTGCAAGCTGCGGATTGAGGCGGCAACCTGTTGGGAATAGCGCGCATGACGCTCCATGCGCAATGCGCTCACCTCCCTGTCATAGCGGGACATCTGCTCGATCACCCCGATGATCCGAGCCTCACGCTGGTAGCTCTCGAGGTGCCGCCGCAGAGCTTCTCGGAGCCTGTCCTGTGGTGCGGCTCGGGACTCGGGGTCGAGAATCACCCCGCCCAGTGGTTCGACGAGCTTCTGTTCGACCGAGACCGCGACTTCACGAAAGATCTCTTCCTTGGAGTCGAAGTAGTGATAGAAGGATCCGTGGGAGAGCCCGGCCCGCTCGGCGATGTCTGAGATTCGCCCCTCGAGGAAACCGTCTTCTTCGAAGATCTCTTTGGCCGCCTCCAGCAGCCGCACCCTCGTCCGAGTGCCTTTCAGCGAGCGAGGACCATTCGGCCGCTCGCTCTCGGCCGAGGCTGATGTCGGCAACCGATCTCCTTCCCGAAAGGGCCTCACCCGCCGCTGCAGAGTAACGCCCGAGGTCAGCGCACCATTTAAGCAAAGAAAGGGAGGTCGAGGTCACCCTCGAGCTCCGGAACGGTCACGGTGGGGCTGGCTCGAAGGGGCTGACGCTCGAGGTGCGTGAGAGACCGGACGAGGGCGGTCGTCATACGCCGGCCATCGTGACCTGGCGTGCGGTGAACTTTCGACAGAACAAGCCTGTGCACGAACTTGAAGGTATCGTCCGAACCCTGAACTGAGCACCCGGAGGTCCCGTTGCACTTACTCGACACCCTTTCGCCCTCGTCAGCAAACACGGCCCTGCTGCTGGCACGCGTTGTCCTCGGTGCGGTCTTCATCGCACACGGTGTCAATCACATCTTCGGAGGCGGGAAGATCGCCGGGACGGCCCGCTGGTTCGATGGACTCGGGATGCGTCCGGGGATCGTCCATGCCTGGTTCGCCAGCATCACCGAAGTGGGGGCGGGCGCCTTGTTGGTGCTGGGCCTGTTGACTCCACTGGCCTGCGCAGGAGTGGTCGGCGTGATGCTGGTCGCCTGGATCACGAACCACCTGAAGAACGGGTTCTTCATCTTCCGTCCCGGTGAGGGTTGGGAATACGTGATGGTGCTGACCATGCTCGGCATCACCATGGGCACTCTCGGCCCAGGTCAGTGGAGTGTCGACGACCACATACACACCCTGACCCGGCTCTGGGGCTGGCCCGGATTCATCATCTCGCTCGGTGGCGGTGCCCTTGGGGCCGCGCTGCTGCTCGTGACCAGCTGGCGGCCGAAGCGTGCGTGATCATTTGTCGAAGTGGAGGAGCACTTCCTCGCCGAACGCCGTGAGCGTTTCGGGAGGACCGAAATCGCAGAACCACACGTAGACCCGCTCCACGCCCCGCTGCACCAGTGACCCGAAATGGTCGACGAGCTCGGGGGCAGTGCCGACGACGGGCGTGGTACCGAAGCGCCGCCGAGCCAGCTCGGTCACCTCGCCGCGCTGGTTCTCGGACGGCACCACCGCGACCTGAATCTGGAGCGAGCAACGGGCGCTTCCCGAGAATTCGCGCATCTGGTCCAGCCGGTCGAGGATCCCGATGTGCACGTTCCACCAGTCCGCGTGCGCCGCGACCAGTTCCATGGTGCGCCTGCCGGCACCTCCGATGACGATCGGTATCTTGCCCAGCGGTCCCGGCCGCTGCCGGGCGCCGTGTAGCTGGAAGTGCTCACCGTCGTAGTCGACGACCTCCCCGCGCCACAGCGCCAGCATGATTTCGAGCGATTCTCTCAGCCGACCGATACGAGCTGTCGGTTCGGGCGATCCGATCCCGAACGCCTCCAACTCGCTCGGCACCGACCCCCAGCCGATACCGAGCTCGAACCGGCCGCCCGAGGCGTGGTCCACGGTCACCGCCTCTCGCGCCAGCAGCGCAGGGTGTCGGAACGAGTCGCACAGGACGAGGGATCCGACCCGGAGACGGTCGGTGCGTGCCGCGAGCCATGCATTCGCCGTCATCGGCTCGAACATCGGCGTGCTCTCGGCACCGGGAGGAGCCAGGTGGTCCATGCCGGCGACCCCGGAGAAGCCGGCCGCCTCGGCGGCGCGTGCCCGCTCGACCATCTGGTCCATCGTCATGCGCATCTGGGGGAGGTAGACCCAGAACTCGAGTGGTGCAGTCATCGGCCGTTGAACCTACTCTGGGCCGGAACGGGTCGGATCGTTCCCGTTGCGGACCGGTGTGGAGGGAGGGATCGTGAGGGCAGTGCGAAGCGTCGAGGGCGGCGTGGCCGTCGTCGAGCTCGACGAACCGCCCGGTACGGGCATGCTGCTCGAAATGAGGTCGACCAGCGTCTGCGGATCGGACCTCAGCTACATCCGTTTCGGAAGCCGCCGGATCCTGGGCCACGAGCTCGCCGGTGTCCGCGAGGACGGCACCGCTGTCGTCGTGGAGGCCATCTATGGATGCATGGAGTGCGAACCCTGCCTGCGCGGGGAGTACAACCTCTGCCCGACGCATGGTCAGCGGGCCCTTGGCATAAGCGCCGACGGGGGCATGAGCGAGCAATTCCGTGCGCCCGCAGCTCGCCTGGTGCCGCTGCCGCACGCTCTTGACGTCCGTGACGCATCCATCGTGGAGCCCGCCTCCGTCTCCTGGCACGCCCTGCGCCTTGCCGGCACCGGACCGGGCAAGAGGGTTGCCGTGGTCGGGGCCGGAGCACTGGGGCTGCTGGCCGTGTCCGGGGCGCGCCGGCTGGGCGGCGAGGACGTTTCTCTTCAGGCGCGCCATTCCCACCAACGGGAGGCGGGGGAGCGGCTCGGTGCCCGCGTCGATGCCGACGGGCTCTACGACGTCGTCGTCGAAGCGGCCGGGACGCCCGCCAGCCTGGCCCGTTGCGGCGAGCTCGTCGCTCCCGGCGGGACCATCGTCGTCCTGGGTGTGCACTTCGGTCCCGTGGAGCTCGACTGGATGCCCCTGTTCCATCGCGAAGCCCGGCTCATCCCCTCTCTGGGTTACTGCGCCCATGCCGGTGGTCGTGAAATGGAGGACGCGGCGGCGATGTTGGCGGAGGACCCTGAAATCGCCGACACGGTGATCACGCACCGCTTCCCGATCGAGGATGCCACGGAGGCGTTCCGGGTGGCAGCGGACAAGACACTGGGTGCCATTCGCGTCGTCATCGAGCCGTCCTGAGAAGGGCGCGGCCGAAACCGGTCCGACAGGACGGGCGCTAGTGTCATCGCTGTTCGACGACGGCCAGCGGGGGTAGGCGTGCAGGCACAGGACGACGAAGGCATTCTCGATCCGTGGGTCGTCGAGTGGTTGAAGACGAACCCCGAAGGCGACTGGGTCACCGAGGGCTTCCCGCCGGAGATCCGTGAGCTGGCCCGAGGACCCGTCGGGCCACCCTCGGACAAGCAGATCGACCAGGTCACCGACGATGTCGTCGACGGAGTGCCGATCCGGATCTACCGGGGCAATGGCCCCCAGACCGGGCTCATCGTCTACTTCCACGGTGGCGCTTTCGTCGTCGGCAGCATCGGCATCATGGACAACGTCGCCCGGGAGCTGGCGCATGCATCGGGTGCGGTCGTCGTGTCCGTGGAGTACCGGCTTGCGCCGGAACACCCGTATCCGGCGGGGTTGGACGACTGTGAGAAGGTGGCTCGCTGGGCGCTCGAGAGCGCGTCCCGTTTCGGTCTCACTCCGGCCTCGGTCGTCTTCGCGGGAGAGAGTGCAGGGGGCAACCTGGCGACTGCCGTCGCGCTCCGTCTCCGTGACGCCGACGCGACCTCCGTCGCGGGTCAGGTCCTCATCTACCCCTGCACGGACGGCCCGCTGGCGTCCTACCCCTCGCGCGAGCAGTTCGGCAACGCCACGTGGGTATGGGACGAATACGGTGGCGGCCATGACCTGGCGGGAGATCCTTACGCCATTCCGATGCACGCCACGAGCCTGAAAGGTCTCCCTCCGGCGCTCGTGGTCCTCGCGGGCTGCGACCTGCTCCGGGACGAGGGTCGTGCCTACGCCGCCCGGCTACGAGCGGACGGCGTCGACGTGGACGAGGTGTGCTATCCCGGCCAGCCGCACGGGTTCATCAACCATGGATTTCCCGCCGCGGCGCCCGCCTGGGAACAGATCGGCGGTTGGCTGCGGTCCCTCCTCGGCGCGAGCGCGACATGACCGGATCGCCGCCGCCCGCGCTCCACCTGCCGGCCCGCGACATCCCGATTCCAACCTCGGTGAGCCCCGAAGCACAGGCCGTGCTGGCGATGCCGCCAGTGGAAGCGGTGGAGTACCCCGAACTCGACGACGTGGAGGGGTGGCGGGTGATGATCGCCGCCTACGACGAGACGGTGGCCGCCCTGTTGGCGGAGCGGGCCCGGGGCGCCTCGGTGGCGACGGAGGTGGTCGATCTCGACGGATTGCGGGTCTTTGTCATCACTCCGGATGGCCTCCCTGACCACGACCGGCGCGTGTTCCTCGACATCCACGGCGGAGCGTTCATCTACGGCCGCGGCGAGTCCTGCCGCGCCATGGGCATCAGCTCGGCCTCGCGTGTCGGCGCACGGGTATGGGCCGTCGACTACCGCATGCCTCCCGATCACCCGTTCCCGGCGGCGCTCGACGACTGCGTGCGTACCTACAGCGCACTGCTCGAGGAGTATCGGCCCGCGGAGATCATCGTGGGTGGCGCGTCGGCCGGGGGCAACCTTGCCGCCGCCCTCGTGCTGCGGGCGCGCGACGAGGGGATGCCGCTGCCCGCTGCCGTCGTGCTCCTCACACCCGGCACCGACCTGACCGGCTCCGGTGATTCCTTGCAGACCAACCTCGGACTCGACCCGCTTCTCCGGGGGAACGGGAAGCCGGCCTTCCTCCTCTATGCCGCCGGTCGGGACCTCGAGGATCCGTACATCTCACCGCTCTTCGGCGACTTCACCAAGGGGTTCCCGCCCACCATCCTCACCACCGGCACCCGCGACATGCTGCTCTCCGACACGGTCCGCCTGCACCGTGCGCTGCGCGTGGCCGGGGTCCCTGCCGACCTTCACGTCACCGAGGCCGCCGGCCACGGTGGCTTCTTCGGCATGGCTCCCGAGGACGAGGAGGTCATGCGCGAGATCCGTCGCTTCGTGGACGGACACTGGGAGACGGAGGCGGCCGGATCGAAGCCGGACGCCTGACCGGGCACGCTCGAGCAGCTCCGGCGATATGAGCACCGCCGCCACCCGGCCAGCGTCGGACGCCGGTTCTCGGGGCCGGAACCCCGGGGCAGCCTGCTCTCGCGACGCTGACTAATTGGTGGCGTGGTGCCGCAGTAGCGGGACTACCCGGTGAGTGTGCTCGTCCCCGCGATGTCGTGACCGCAGAACGGCTGCGACGAGATCGGCGTGAACCCCGACTTCGCTGCCTTCACGACCCACGCACAGTTCGCCGGGTCGTGCCCGAAGATCGTCGAGTAGTTGACCGTGATCGGCAGCAGCCCGTTCCCGTTGTAGGCCTTGATGCTGCGCAGGTCCTTGATCACGGCCGCCCGAGTGGGGTTGGCGCCGGCCATCTGCAGTCCCTTGATCATGAGGTCGGCCCCGAGCCACGATTCGGTCTGACCGAACGTCGCGAATTGGGTCTTGCTGAAGTGGGCGTACTTCTCCATCGCGGCCTGCATCTGCTGGGTGCCTGCGTTGGGCAGCGACCACGGGCGGAATGCGCTGAGGAAGTAGTCGCCCTGCAACGTCGACCACACGGGTGAGTTGATCACGTCTGGTTCGTAGCCGGTGGCGAACAAGGTGGCCTTGAGGTTCACCCCGGCCTGCTTGAGTGCCGTGGCGAGAGCGAAGTTCGAGTTGTTGTCCATGCTCGGTGTCATCGCATTGACACCGTTTTGCTTGGCGATGAGCGCAGCGGAAGTGAAGTTGGCGCCGCCGAAGGGGACGGACGTGTCCTCCACACCGACCTTGCCACCAGCGGCTTTGAACGCGTCCGCTGCGCCCCTGGCTGCGCCGGCAGACGACGGCGAAATCCCGTAGCCGTACGTACCGAGGACGGTGCCACCGTGGCTCTTCAAGAATCCACCGACCAGCGTGTTGACCGGGGACTTGGGGTCGGTGCTGCCGTGATCGGACGCGAACATGTTGGTGAAGGGCTGCGTGCCCCATTCCGGACCGTCGTCGTACGAGCCCGTCACCGGGACGCCCTGCTGGTTCGGGATCTTGTCGGCGAGGAAGAAGAGCGGACTCTGCGAGACGATGCCGAAGGCGCCCTTCGACAGGGCATCCTGGAGGGCGGTCGCTATGACGGTCGGGCTGGTCTGGTCGTCGATCACCAGCGGCACCAGCTTGTGCCCGTTCACTCCTCCCATGGCGTTCTGCTCGTCGATCCGCGCAATGAACCCCGACTGCGACCCGCCGTCCTGGGACGCGCCGGCACCGGTGAGCGAGCTGACATACGCCAAGGTGATCGGCGAGCCGGAGGCCGACGCCTCGGTGGCAGCGACACCCGATGCGGCCGTGAGAAGCCCTATGAGCCCGGTCATGGCGACCGAGAGCGTCAACAACCGAAATTGCTTCATGTTTCCTCCCCGGAACGAAATGTTCCATTGCTGGAGAGTGGCATCACACTCGGAGGCCACTCTTTCGAGCTACGCGGGCGCCGACCGCCAGTGGCGCAGCGTAGCGATCCGTGAACCCAGATTTCAGTCACCCCCGTCAATGGGGAACACCCCCGATCCGAGAAGAGTCCACGTGACGTTGGCGGTGGCATGGGTCACGATGGGTGCGGGCACCGGAGCCCGACGAGAGGGTTTCACGCGCATTCAGCACCTTCACGACACCGCTGCGGAGGTCGGTTCCGCATCGCCGAGGTAGCGCTCGATCACTTCTTCGCCCGCGTCCGATGCCAGGCCGGCCCAGCCGACCCGGCCCCGTGTGAGGATCACGCACGTGTCGGCCAGTGACAGGGCTCGGTGCACGAATTGCTCGCTCAGGACGATCGTGACTCCCGCCTGACGCGTTGTCTCGAGGCTCTGGAACACCGCTTCGACGATCTGCGGTGCCAGGCCGAGGGACATCTCGTCCGCAATGATCAGCTTGGGAAGGACCGCCACCGCCCGGGCCAGGGCGAGCATCTGCTGCTCTCCACCCGACAGGCTGCCCGCCGATTGTGACTTCCGGGAGCCCAGCACGGGAAAGAGCTCGATGGCCCGATCGATAGCGGGGGCTCGCTCGGCGCGCTTCTCCTGCGCCACCGCCATCTTGAGGTTGTCGATGACGGTGAGGCCGGGGAAGATGCCGCGACCCTCGGGGATGTAGGTGAGGCCGAGTTTGCGAATGCGGTGCGCCGGTTTGCCGGTGATGTCGTCGCCGTCGAAGAAGATACGCCCCGCCGATGGCGGCACCAGGCCCGAGACGGTGCGCGCCAGGGTGCTCTTCCCGGCTCCGTTGGCCCCCAACACGGCCAGCACCGATCCGGGAGCGACGTCGGCCGAGACGTCGAAGAGCGCCTGCGAGGTCCCGTAGTGC
>Ga0209698_10009326_pt1 | contig 10038 bp, 7 predicted proteins | sample LitLauG_LLR_2012_FD_187203 | JGI IMG/M metagenome (GOLD analysis project Ga0209698, IMG submission 187203) | Freshwater sediment microbial communities from Pennsylvania, USA - Little Laurel Run_MetaG_LLR_2012 (SPAdes) (version 2) | ecosystem: Environmental > Aquatic > Freshwater > Creek >... | reverse complement strand
AAGGTGGTTCGGGTCGATCACGCCGACGCCATCGCTGCGCCGAAACCATATCTTTCCGTCCGGAGATTTGGCGACACGCGGGGCGAGGAAGGAATTAATCGCAACGACCCTGACGCCGTCGAAGGGGTCGAACAGGAAGGTGTGGAGTGCGCGACTGCTCCCTGAGGCCAAAGCCTCCAACTCCGACCGGGCGATGCGCAGCAGACCGCAGGACGTGTACAGCCAGAACGAGTGGCTGTCGTCTTCGACGGCCCAATGCACCGAAGCGCAGGGCAAGCCGTTCTCGCTCGTCAACGTGGCGACGCGGCCGTCTTTCAACCGGCTGAGCCCGCCCTCCGTCGAGATCCAGAGTGCGCCCTCGCGATCGTACCAAAGGTCGTTGACATAGCCTCCAGCCAGCCCATTGGAGGCAGCGTAGCTGGCGCGGACCCGCCCGTCCTTCCAATAAGCAATGCCGGCTTGATAGAATCCGAGCCATAAGCCTCCGCCCACGGGATCGGCGGCTACCGCCTCGGCATAGCTGTCGCTTCCCAAAGTCCTCCAGGGGAATTGCTGCACTCCGCCATCCGGCGCCAAACCAAACAGACCGAGAGTCTCGTGGACGAACCACAGATTTCCGGCAGTGTCTTCCACGATGGCCTGCACACTTCCGGCTGGAAAAGCGCGTATCGGAACAAACCGGTCATTCTCCAGATAGCCGGTGCCGCTCGGCGTGCCGACCCAGATTCGTCCGCGACGGTCCTGAAAGAGAGCCGTGACAGGTCGATCCGGCAATCCACTGCCAACCACCTCCTTGACCACGCGCTGATCCGCTCGTTGCGGCGCGCGGCGCTCCCGATAGGCCCAGACTTCCCCGTGATTCCAGCGCTTCAACCCCTCGCCAGTGCCGATCCAGACGCTTCCATCCCTGGCCGGTAGGGCGACGTTGACCATGGCGGTGGTTGAGATTTGCTTGCCGGAAATGGTTGGAATCACAAAATCGCGAAAACGATCGAGGCCTTTGTCCGTCGACACCCAAACATTGCCCTCCCGATCTTCAAAGATAGCGGCCACGGCATCGGCGGACAGGCCGTCGGACTCCGCAAATTGGTCCGTTCTGCCCAGGCCTACATGCGTCAGGCCTCGATACGGAGTTCCCATCCACAGGCCGCCATCGCGATCGCGCAGCAGCCTTGTGACATAGGAGGGCTGGAATTGGCCGGGGAGCGAGTACACCTCGGCCTTTCCGCCAACCAGTCGCCGAAGACGCCGGTACGTACCGATCAGGGGCTCGGCGTCATCGGCTTCACCAACAGCCATAACTCCGTACGGCTCGGGAATCGGATAGAGTTGCGGAGGCCCCGGTTTCCATCGCCACAACCCGCTCTCCGATCCTACCCAGAGATTGCCCTTCGGGTCTTCATAGTACCCATTCACCGAGGCGCCGAACCTGCCGTCCGCCCCATCGCACTGGACGCTGCCCTTCCGGATGACGCAGAACTCCCCGTTGGGCTGCGCGTATCCGCCGGCCCATATCGAACCGTCCCGATCCTCAAACAGGCCGGATAGCCCGAAGACCACGCCGGCAAGTTCCGCGTACGTGGTAAGTTTACCGTCCTTCCAACTGGCCAGCCCCTGCCTCGTGCCGATCCAAAGCGTACCATCGCGCCCAGCTAGCAGACACATAATGAAGTCGCTCGGAAGATGTTGGTTCGGCGGCGACTCCCAGGGTGTGGTACGCACACCGTCGAATCGAAGCAAGCCGAATTCGGTGCCAAGCCAGAGATAACTGTCGGGCGTCTGGGCGATGGATGCGACCCGGCCTTTGAGGAAGCCCTCACCGATCGGCCACGACTTGTGCGCGTACTGGCTGATCTCCAGCGCCGGATTCAATGCGAACGCGCACTGTCCGGCTGCCAGCAAGCCGGCGAACCAGAAAGCTCCCCTCATGACGAATGACCTCATTATGCCGTACGCGGCTGTGAGGCAGGTTGTTAAATTAACCTGCGGCGGATTGGCAATCTGATTGGCAATCCGCCTCTTGAGCTTGCGGCTTGCGTACAGCCCTCGGCAGGCGGGTAGCCAACCCGCCGCAGATTGACAATCTGCCCAACAAAAAGATCTCCCCAAACAAAAGCGCGATCCTCACGATCTTCCTCTGTGAGGAGAGCCGGAGATTGCCGGCTACAACAAGCCTATGTCGACAACCATCAACCCACTCATCGAAACCTCAACGTGGTCGATTGACCCCGCACACTCGTCGGTCCACTTCAAAGTCCGCCACATGATGATCTCTTATGTTCGAGGCGAGTTCCAGGTGGTTCGCGGCGCGCTTAATCTGAATAGCGACGACATCATCCAATCGAGTGTCGAGGCCGAAATCGAGGCGGCGTCGATCGAGACGCGGGATCAACAGCGCGACGCTCATCTCCGGAGCGCGGATTTCCTCGATGCGGAGCAGTATCCGGTAATTACCTTCCGGTCGACAAAGATCCACGAAATGGGGGGTGAAGCCCTTCGTGTGGATGGTGATCTGACGATTCACGGTGTCACGCGCGACGTGACACTCCATGTCGATAGTGTTTCGCCCGAGACGAAGGATCCTTGGGGGAACCTGCGCCTGGCGGCATCGGCGGGCACGGTCATCAGGCGCAAGGACTTCGGCCTGAACTGGAACACGGTGCTGGAAACGGGCGGAGTTCTTGTGGGAGACGACATCGCGATCGAGTTCGACCTCGAATTTGTGAAATCGCAGCAGTGAGGACGGCTGACGGTGACAGGACCGCAAATGATCTACCTGGCCCGGCATGGCGAGACCGCGTGGTCACTCAGCGGGCAGCACACCGGGCTCACCGATCTGCCACTGACACCGCGCGGCGAATGTAATGCTCGCCGCCTCGGGAACGGCTTGCGGGCTTGGAGTTCGCGAAGGTGTTTACCAGCCCGCTGCAACGGGCGTCGCGGACGTGTGAACTGGCCGGTTTTAGGTCTACGGCGGAAGTCGATCGGGACCTGGTCGAATGGCATTACGGCGACTATGAGGGTCTAAGTACGGCGGACATTCACTTGAAACGTCCGGACTGGGAGCCATTCCGCGATGGATTCCCCGGAGGCGAATCATTCGACCAGGTTGGAGCACGAGCAGACCGCGTCGTCAACCGGGTCCGATCGGTCGATGGCGCCGTGCTGCTCTTCTCCAGCGGGCACTTCCTCCGCATCCTGGCCGCGCGCTGGCTTGGCCTCGATCCGAAGGGCGCCCGCTACTTCCTATTGGGGACGGCGAGCCTGAGCACGCTGACCTATGAACACAATCCATCCCAGCCGGTGATCGGTCTGTGGAATGACACCCGTCACGTAAGGGCGCAATGCCTGGAGGAATCCAAGTGAGCACCAACAGCATCGTGGAAACTATGATCGTCAGCGAGAATCCGAAATCTCCGGATCGACCTGGTTGGGGTCCGGTATTCCTCTTGGGGATGGACAACGGCCTGTATGAACGCCACCTCCTGTTCGACAACGTCATCGACCGGGCCTGCGCCGACTCCCGCGATCGCTTTGAAGCACTTGCCCGGGCAGTGAGGGACATCCTTTCCGAGCGCTGGGTGGCGACCGAGAGCACCTACGAGCGCCTGAACCCAAAGCGAGTCTACTACCTCTCGATGGAGTTTCTCATCGGCCGTTCGCTGGCCAACAACGTCACCAATCTCTTTCTCGATCCCGTTATTCGCGAAGCCGTGAAAGATCAGAGCATCGATTGGCCCGAACTGCTGGAGGAGGAACCGGACGCGGCCCTCGGCAATGGCGGGCTCGGCCGCTTGGCGGCATGCTTCCTGGACTCGATGGCCACTATGCAACTTCCGGCCATGGGCTACGGTCTGCGATACGAATACGGAATGTTCAAGCAAGCTTTCCAGGACGGCTGGCAGCGGGAGCAACCGGACAACTGGCTGCGCCGGTCCGATCCTTGGGAGGTTGCCCGGCCACACGAGAAGGTCGAAGTCAAGCTCAATTGTTCCTTTGAAGCGCGCGCCGGTGAATTGTGCCCCATCCAAGGCCGTCCGTCCAGCCTGATTGGAATTCCGTACGATCGGCCGGTAGTGCGCTACGGGGCAAAACCATCAATACCCTTCGCCTCTGGGAGGCGGCGGCGCCGGATTATTTCGACTTTCAAGCGTTCAGTCACGGCGAATTCGTTGGCTCCGTGGCGGAGACCCTCGGCGCGGAGTCTCTTACCCGCGTACTGTATCCGGACGACTCGACGAGCATGGGCCAAGGTCTGCGGTTCGTGCAGGAATACTTCCTGGTGGCCTGCTCGCTGGCCGATATCGTGCGCCGGTTTCAGCGGAGCAACGCCGATTGGAACGCGTTTCCAGAGCAGGTGGCGATCCAACTCAACGATACCCACCCAACGATGGCGGTTCCCGAGTTGATGCGCATCCTGCTGGACGATGCGCACCTCGGCTGGGATCAGGCTTGGGAGCTGACGCAGAGGACATTGGCGTACACGAACCACACTCTGCTACCGGAAGCGCTCGAAAAATGGCCCCTGGAGTGGTTCCGTGCGATGGTGCCGCGGCTTCTCGAGATCATTCTCGAAATTAACCGGCGTCTGCTGATCTCGGTGCGGACCAGCTTTCCAGTCGACGAAGGCCGCGTTCAGCGGGTCAGCCTGGTGGAGGAGACGCCAGAGCGCAAAATCCGGATGGCGAACCTGGCGATCGTCGGCGCGCACAGCACCAACGGAGTGGCTGCCATTCATTCGGAGTTGCTCCGCACCATGACCGTCAAGGACCTGGCGGAGGTGTTCCCCGAACGGTTTAACAACAAGACCAACGGAGTCACGCCGCGCCGCTGGTTGCATTTGTCGAACCCTGCGCTTTCCCGCGCGATTACCGAGGCCATCGGCGACGGCTGGATCAAAGACCTCGGGCAGTTGCGCAACCTCGAGCCGTTGGCCGCGGATGCGGCCTTCTCGGATTCGTTTCGCGCGGCCAAGCGGCGTGCCAAATGCGATTTCGCCGACTGGTTGCGACAGGACTCCGGGGTAACCGTCGACCCGGACAGCATTTTCGATTGCCAGATCAAGCGCATCCACGAATACAAACGGCAACTGCTGAACGCTCTGCGGGTGGTGGTGCTGTACAACCGGCTGCGGGAGAATCCCCAGCTCGATCTGCAGCCGCGGACGTTCTTCTTCGCCGGCAAGGCGGCGCCCGCCTACCATCTAGCCAAACTGGTCATCAAGTTCATCAACAATCTGGCAGGCATGATCGATGGCGACCCTGCGATGCGAGACCGGATCAAGGTCCTGTTCCTGCCCGAATACGACGTCACCCTGGCGGAGCGTCTGATCCCTGCCAGCGATGTCTCCAACCAGATCTCGACTGCGGGCTATGAAGCCAGTGGGACCAGCAATATGAAATTCATGATGAATGGCGCGCTGACCGTGGGAACGCGGGACGGCGCCACCATCGAGATGGCGGAAGAGGCCGGCGAGGAAAACTTCTTCCTCTTCGGCCTGACCACGGAACAGGTGGCCGGCAGCCGCGGTTGGTACAACCCCCACTGGCACTACGAAAACGAACCGGAAACGCGGGCCGCGCTCGATCTGATCTTTTCCGATCACTTCAGCCGCAATGAGCCCGGTATCTTTGCGCCCTTGCGTGACACGCTGTTGACGCATGGCGACTACTATATGCACCTGGCCGATCTGACCTCTTACCTGCAGGCGCAGGGGCGGTTAGGTGAACTCTACGCCGATTCGAACGGCTGGGCGCGCAAGGCCATCCTGAACGTGGCGGGCTCGGGGAAATTTTCCAGTGACCGTACGATCGCCGAATACGCATCCGGCATCTGGGGCGTGAAGCCGTGCCCAGTCCAGTGAAAACGCACGCAGGTGCGGATGTCTCGCCGTTAGCCGGACGCCCGGCGCCACGAGAGATGCTGATCGATCCGTTGCGGCTCGAGCGCGAGTATTTCGAGCGGCATCCGGATCTGGGCGATGCCGAGCAGATGGTGAGGTTCGGAACCAGCGGACACCGGGGTTCCCCGTTGCGAGGCAGCTTCACCGAAGCCCACATTCTCGCCATCACTCAGGCGATCTGCGAATACCGCGCCGGTCACGGCACGGATGGTCCGCTCTACATGGGGATGGATACGCACGCCATTTCCGCGGCGGCGCAACGAACGGCGCTCGAAGTCCTGGCGGCCAACGGAGTCGAGACGATCATCCAGCGCGACGATGGCGTTACGCCAACGCCGGTAATCTCACGCGCCATCCTGGTCTACAACCGCGGCCGCAAACAGCACTTGGCCGACGGCATCGTGATCACGCCTTCCCACAATCCTCCGCGGGATGGAGGCTTCAAATACAACCCGCCTAATGGCGGCCCAGCCGACACCAGCACTACGCGATGGATCGAGGACCGGGCGAACGAACTGCTCGGCGGTGGTAACGCCACGGTGAAACGGATGGCGTACGCGTCCGCGAGGAAGGCCGGGACGACCCACCAGGAAGATTTCGTCATTCCTTACGTTGAGGATCTTCGAAACGTGGTGGACATAGAGGCAATCCGCGATGCCGGTCTGACGCTTGGCGTAGATCCGCTGGGAGGCGCCGCCAGACCTTACTGGGAGCCGATCAACTCCATTTACAAACTGGACATCCAAGTCGTGAATCCGGTGATGGATCCGACATTCTCGTTCATGACGCTGGATCATGACGGCGAGATCCACATGGACTGCTCCAGCCCGTATGCGATGGCCCGACTGGTCGGACTAAAAGACCAGTATGAGGTCGCCTTCGCCAACGACCCGGACTCGGACCGCCACGGCATCGTCACTCCGTCCGCCGGTCTGATGAACCCGAACCACTACCTTGCTGTAGTCATCCGGTATCTGCTCAGGAACCGGCCGCAGTGGCGGCCCGACGTGGCGGTCGGCAAGACCCTGGTCAGCAGCAGCATGATCGACCACGTGGTGCGAAAGGCCGGCCGCCGGCTGAACGAGGTTCCCGTTGGATTCAAGTGGTTCGTGGACGGCCTGTTTGACGGATCGTGCTGCTTCGGCGGCGAGGAGAGCGCCGGCGCCAGCTTTCTGCGCTTCGACGGCACAGTCTGGACGACCGACAAGGACGGGCCGATCATGGACCTCCTCGCCGCGGAGATTACCGCGCGCACGGACAGGGATCCCGGCGAGCATTACTGCCGGCTGACCGCTGAGTTCGGAACGCCACTCTATACGCGGCTCGACGCACCGGCAGCTCCCGAGCAGAAGGCCAGGCTACAGAAGCTGTCACCTGAGAGCGTCAAGGAATCGCAACTTGCCGGTGAGCGGATCACCGCGAAATTGACTCGCGCACCCGGAAACAACGCGCCAATCGGCGGTCTGAAAGTGGTGACTGCCAGCGGATGGTTCGCGGCGCGGCCCTCCGGCACGGAGAACATCTATAAGATCTATGCCGAGAGTTTCCGGGGCGAAGGGCACCTGGACTCGATCGTATGCGAAGCCCAGGAGATCGTCGATCGCGCCCTCAATTCGCCGGAGGCGCGAGCATGAACCCGCCGTTTGCGCCGAACTACCGCGCCTCGGGCCTGCTCCTGCATGTCACTTCCCTGCCCTCGAAATATGGCATAGGCGACGTCGGGCCGGCTGCCTTGGCCTGGATCGATCGGCTCCGGGAGGCCGGGCAAAGCTGGTGGCAAGCGCTGCCCATCGGACCCACTGGCTATGGCAACTCGCCCTATCAGCCCTTGTCTTCCTTCGCGGGCAACGAACTTCTGGTCAGCCCGGATTGGCTGGTGGAGGACGGATTATTGCGAGAGAGGAGTCGGGCGGCGGTTATTTCCCGCGTCTCGAAATCGACTACGGCGCCGTGATCGCCTACAAGCGGCGCCTGGTCCAGACGGCCTGGGCCAGGTTTTCTGCTGCGGCGCACGCCAGTCTCCGCGTGGACTACGATCAGTTCCGCAACGATCAGGCACACTGGCTGGAGGACTATGCGCTTTTCCGCGCCTTGAAGGCCAAGTACAACGGCGCCTATTCTCTGCGCTGGCCGAGGGAACTGGTGGAGCGAGCCCCTTCCAGGCTGGCGGAGGCGCGCAGGGAACTGGCGGAGACCATCGACCAAGTGTGCTTCGCCCAGTTCCTCATCTTCCGTCAGGGTGCACGGCTGAAAGCGTACGCCCACGCCAACGGTGTGCGGCTGATCGGCGACCTGCCGTTTTTCGTGTCGGCCGATTCCAGCGATGTCTGGGCGAACCCCGAGATCTTTCTCTTGACCGAGCAGCGCCTTCCGCGATTCGTCGCCGGTGTGCCGCCCGATTACTTCAGCGCGGACGGACAGCTTTGGGGCAATCCCGTTTACGACTGGGAGGCGCTTCGCCGCTCCGGTTATCGCTGGTCGATCGACCGCCTGCGGGCCTTGCTGTCGCACGTCGACGTGATTCGGCTGGATCATTTTCGGGGTTTCGCGGCGGCCTGGCATGTGCCGATGGGGGAGTCCAGCGCGCGGGACGGGCAGTGGGTGTCCGGTCCCGGGGCCGACTTCTTTGAAACGGCGAGAAGGGAATTAGGCGCCCTGCCGTTTATCGCCGAAGACCTGGGGCTGATCACGCCCGATGTGATTGAGCTGCGCGACTCTCAGAATTTGCCGGGCACGCGCGTTCTTCAGTTTGGGTTTGACGGCAATCCGGAGAATCCGCATTTGCCGCACAATTACGTTCCCAACGCCGTGGCCTATACGGGCACGCATGACAACAACACGACGCGCGGCTGGTTTGAAGCGCTGCCGGAACCGCAAAGACAAACGCTTTGGGCGTACCTGGGGCGAGAGCCCGGAGAGAGCCGTGAGGCCGCTGCCGAGTTGATGCGACTGGCATGGCGGTCGCCCGCCGCCCTGGCAATCGCTCCTTTGCAGGATTTGCTCAATCTGGGAGGCGATGCCCGCATGAATGTACCCGGCCAGGCCGGCGGCAACTGGCGATGGCGTGCGACTGACGAGATGCTCTCGCCGGCTGAATTCGATTGGCTGCGAAAGTTAGCGGAAAACTCCAACCGCTCGGCGACCGGTTCGGCGGCTGCGGAATCGCCCGAGCTCCAGGAAACAGAGGTGACACGATGAAAGCGACGCAATTGCTCCACAACCTGGGCCAGAGTATCTGGCTCGACAACATCACGCGCGACTTGCTGGACAGCGGCACGTTGAAGCGCTATATCGGCGATCTTTCGGTGACGGGACTCACCTCGAATCCGACCATCTTCGATCACGCCATCAAGAACAGTTCCGCGTATGACACGGCGATCGGCGACCATCTGCGAAGCGGCAAGACTGGCGAGGAGCTCTTTTTCGAACTGGCCCTGAGCGACATTACTCGAGCCGCCGCGGAGCTCCAGCCGATCTACGACCGCACGAATGGAGTGGATGGCTGGGTATCGCTGGAAGTATCGCCGCTGCTGGCGCACGACACCGCCAGCACGCTCCGCGAAGCCAAGGACCTGTACGCCCGCGCGGCGCGGCCAAACCTGTTCATCAAAATACCTGGCACGACGGAGGGACTGCCCGCCATCGAGGAAGCGATCTTCGCCGGGATACCGGTGAACGTCACGCTTCTGTTTTCGCGAGAGCAATACGTTGCTGCCGCCGAGGCTTTCCTGCGAGGCGTGGAGCGGCGCATGGATGCGGGCCTAAATCCCAATGTCGGCTCGGTCGCTTCGGTCTTCGTGAGCCGCTGGGACACCGCGGTCGCCGGCAAGGTGCCCGAGGCTTTGCTCAATCAGCTTGGCATCGCCGTCGCCGGGCGCACTTACCAGGCATATCGCCAGTTACTAAGTTCGGCGCGGTGGCAGCGCGCTTACAACGCCGGCGCCCGTCCGCAGAGGCTGCTTTGGGCCAGCACCGGCACCAAGGACCCCAAAGCCTCGGACATTCTGTACGTCAAGGCTCTGGCCGCGCCGTTCACCGTCAACACCATGCCGGAGGCCACACTCAAGGCTCTCGCCGGACACACCGAACTTGGGACGATCCTGCCGGCCGATGGCGGCGATTGCGAACAGGTGCTC
>Ga0209698_10009325_pt1 | contig 10039 bp, 6 predicted proteins | sample LitLauG_LLR_2012_FD_187203 | JGI IMG/M metagenome (GOLD analysis project Ga0209698, IMG submission 187203) | Freshwater sediment microbial communities from Pennsylvania, USA - Little Laurel Run_MetaG_LLR_2012 (SPAdes) (version 2) | ecosystem: Environmental > Aquatic > Freshwater > Creek >... | reverse complement strand
GCTTCTGCCTTTCAGAGATGTCACTCTGCTGGCCGTCCATGCCACCGCCATCGCCACCCGTCTGTTGCGATTGACTGAACTTGAAATCGAACGGCTCGGCTTGCGCGAAAAGAATTTCGCTGCGCGTTGTGTGCGTCGCGTCTTTCGCCGTGGCATAAATGGCAACCAGGTCACCGGGCACCAACTTAAAGTCTTCAAGCGACAGCAGCTTCGTACCAATCGCCTCCTTGAGGCCCTTCGTTTTGAGCAGCGGCACCACTTGATCAGGACCACCGTTCACCGAATAGTGCAGATCCATTCCTTCAAGAGCAAAATCGTCTGTCGCCTCAATGGTTACCGGCACTTCTTCAATCGGCGAAACTTTCGGATCTTTGCCAGGATTCAAAATTCTTAGCGTAGGCGGCTCATCCTTGCCGGATTCAATAAAGTAGTCGTCGCTGATGCGGATCGCTTCGCCGCTATCCAATGCCGCCACATGGTACGAACCGTCTTTATGGACATCCAACTTTGCGTTCAACCAGTTGCCTTCGCCCTTGGTTAAGGCAACTTTGGTGCCGTCTTCCAACATCAGCACGCCACTGTCAAGCGGCTTGTCTGTCATTACCGCAATGTCCGCTCGGGTACCCTCGACGGCTCGGATATCACCGCCGGGATCCTGTACGGCATCGTTCAAATGCAGCTCCTTCGGAAAATGCAGCGCCACCTTCACGCGCTTCACGCCGGGTAAATCGCGAACGGCTATTTTGAAATGCTTCGATTCAGAATTGTCGGCTTGCACGTAATACTCGACTGGATCTGACAAGCCCACGAACTTGAATTGATAGGCATTGCCGTCAGTTCCAGGCAGCATCGCGGTTGCGTCCCATTTGGTGGCGCTGCCATATTTAGCGTGCAAGGTGACCTGATGCGCGTTGAAGCCGAGCAGGTGAGCCGTTATCATCTGGTCGGATTTGCGGCGAATCGTCTTATCGCCAGGCGCAACGGTTAAAGAGTACAAGGGTTTCTTGCCAGGATTGGCGCTTCCTGTCCACAGCAGCGACGCGCCATAGCCCCAATAGCCAGGGCCAGCCGTGATGAGCCATACCAAGACGCCCAGTGCGGCCACGGCCACGCCGAGAGCCCCATACAAAAGTTGCGAGTGCGCAAACTGTTCGGGCGCATGCTTATGTGCCACGTCCATCGCATCTTCGGCGATGAGTTCAATAAACGGATTCGCATCGTTCTTGCGTTCTTGAACCGTCAAGAGCCGCTCACCAAAACTCGGCTCTTTTTCCTCGGCAAACTTGGTCACAAACTTCCGATTGAGCTTAGTCAGGGGAATCGCCAAGGCGAACGCGACGGCTGCGGCTACGGTAGCGAACAAAAGCAAGCGTAGCGGCCAGACAACATCTTGAACGAAGCGATACTGATTGCTAATCCAGACCAAGAGAAGAGTGAGGAAGAGCGCCGCCGATGCCGTCACCGCCGCCCCGCGAGATGCCGTTAGAAATCTGAGCCGCGATTCAATGCGCCGAAGATAGTCATCCAGTTGAACGATCGCCGTCATGCCGCCTCCCTCTCTTGTTTCAAATACCGGACCGCAAACAAACTCTCCACACAGGCCGCTATTAGGGCCAACAGCAAAACATAACGCCACAGACTCCAGGGCGTAGTAGAAATCGCCCCGGTCGCCGCTTTGCCCACCGGAGCATTACTACCAGTATTGCGCCACAAATCGAGCGTTTCATCCGGGATGACCGTCAAGTCGGATTCCCTGCGGTCGGCATGCACTGCCAACAACGATCTGCGGCCGCTGGCGCTTTGCACTTCATAGAATCCAGCTTGTGTCAATTCGAAGGTCATCGCTTTGCTCGCATCATTCAAGGAGAGCTCATGTTTGCCATCCGGACCGACAACATCAGCCGCTGTCGTTTCACTCTTGGCGTGACGCAACTGCGCCGGCGAGCCGACCACGACGCTCGACGGGATATCGCTAGCCCCTGCCAGGTAAAGTCCGGACTGCACCACGAATGGGACATACGAGGCATGCAGCGGGAAATCACTATTGGAACTGTCGAGCATGGCGGCGAACGTCAGCACGCGACCTTCGCCAAGGCGTTCCTCCAAGAGGAGCGGCGACCCATCTGCGAACTTTGCGATGGTTTTCGCAGCAGCGCTTGGCTGTATGAGCACGCTGCTCAGGAAGCGCACATTTTCAAATTGGGCTGCTTCCGCCAGAGCCGGATGCTGAACATCTACTTCACCGACGCCTTGCGCAGCGTTGCCAGCGCTCAGGTGTTCGCCGGTAATGGCGATCTTGCCATTGCGAACTGTGTTCAAACCCGTCGCAATCAACACACCTCCGCCTTTTTCAACGTAGGAGCGGATGCGATTCGCAACGGTGGAATCCAAATCGCCCGGATCGCTCAGCACAACAAAAACAAACTTGCTCAAGTCGTAGTTGGCAGCTTGTTCCATTTGAGCGGTATCTACCAGCAGACCCGCATTGCTGGAAGCTTCCATGGCTGACTTGTAGAAGAAAGCTTCGCGATTTCGCCCGCCTGCATAAAGAAACAAAACGCGCCGCGGATCGGTCCGCTCCACGGAAAACAAGTAGGTGTCGTCCTGTGGCAGCAAATCGTGCGGTTCCATTCTAACCTCGCCGCGATTGGCGCCGTAAGGCACGTCAAAGCCAAGAAACTCCACTTGCGCTCGCCCGTTTGCCGGAACGGCCACACTTTTTGTTGCTAGTGTGCGATTGTTCATCACGAGCGATACCTGCCGGGTGCTGGCGGGGGTCTGCCATCCTGCGATTACCGCAGTGAGCCGGCTCGTCTTCGGATCGAAAACCTGCGGAGCAACAGTCACACTCTCTACGGCCCAGTTTTCTTTTTTCGGTTCAGCTACGGAGTGCAGTACGAAAATGGTGCCCGGTTCGAGTTGAAGATCTTTGAACCCATTGGCAGGCAGCGAGGTCTGCTGCATATCGCTCACGAAATGCGCTTCCACCTGCATATTGGTAGATTTATCGAGCAGCCGGATAGCACGCGCTAGTTCGCCGTAAGAACTGACTTGATCATTTGCCGCGATGCCGTCGATGGCAGCATTCAGGCTCGCACGGTCGGTCTCGTTGCCGGTCAGCGTTTCAAGATGTGAATCGAGCGCCGCCACTTGCGCTACAAATCCGCCCGGCAAATCACGAACTAAGCGCCGCGCTTCTTCCTTTGCCCGTTCCAGGTGGCTGCCGCCGTTCATACTGAAGGAGCGGTCGACCGCAATCAAGGTGAGCTTTCGCCTCGATAGCGAAGCCGTGTTCCGCATGAAGTAGGGATTGGCAAAGGCAAGCGCTAACAAGGCCAGCAGGGCTAAGCGCAGCGCGAGCAGCATCAGATAGCGGAGCCTTCGATGGCGCACAGAACTCTGGACTCGCCGCTCGAAAAACATGAGCGAACTGAAGGGTTGAGGCGTGCGTTTGAATTGCCGCAACAGGTGCAGCCACAAAGGAAGTCCAACAGCCACGAGCCCTGCCAGGAACCACGGCGAGAGAAATCCCATTCACATTCTTCCTTGCCGGATGGTCAGATACTCGCGCAATGCCTCATCAAGGGGCCTGTCCGTCCGTAGTAAGAAGTAATCGATGCCGGCTGCCTGGGCCTTGCTGCGCAATTCTTCAATGTGCGCTTGCATCTTTTGGCGGTATTCGTTCTGGGCGTACTCGGGTGTCGATTCCAGCGCCTCCTCCGTTTCCATATCCACTAGCAGGGCGCCATCTTCCAATTTGAGTTCGATCTCGCGCGGGTCGAGCACATGGAAGAGAATCAATTCATTGCCGCGGAAACGCAGTGGCTCAACGGTCTTGATGACAACCTCGGGCTTTTCAAAAAAGTCGGAGATGAGCGCCGTCACGCCACGCCGCTTCATGAATTGCTGCAGCTCAAAAAATGGGTGTTCAAAGTTCGTACGCTTGCCGAGTTCCGCTTCGTCAATGGCGTGCAGAAGCCGCATCAACTGCCCTTGCCGCGAGGTGGGTCGGACGAAGTTCGATACGACATCGTGAAAAACAACCAAGCCGGCACTATCACGCTGCAGGTGCGCCATATACACGAGGGAAGAAGCCAAATACTTGGCGTAGTCGAATTTTCGAACTTTACCGCCGAACCCCATACTGGCGCTGGCGTCGAGAAGAACAATGGACGAGGTGTTTGTTTCGCCGCGATAGCGCTTCAGGTAAGCGCGTTCGTACGGGCGTACACGTTCCAATCCACATGGCGCAGATCGTCGCCGGGCGAATAGGCGCGATATTCCTCGAACTCCTGGCTAAAACCGAAATCGGGCGAGCGGTGCAGGCCCGCCACGAATCCGTCGACCACCGTCTTCGCGATCAAATCCAGGCCGGAGATTCCGGCCAACACTGCGGGATCGAGAAATCTGTTTGAGACAGGGGCGGGCACTATAGTTGAGGCTCCGTCAGTCTTACCCGCGCGGGGCTGGTTTCCATTCAAGCAACCGCCGTAAAATTTCGTCGGTGTCTATGCGCGCCGATTCCGCATGGAAATTGAGCAGCACGCGATGCCGCAGCACGGGCGCCGCCAAAGCGCGAATGTCGTCGTAAGCCACATGGAAGCGGCCATGCATGAGAGCCCTAGCTTTGCCGGCTAAGACCAGAAACTGCGCGGCTCTGACGCTGGCACCAAAATTGACATACTGCTTGACGAAATCGGGGCACTCGCCTTGATTCGGTCTGGTAGCCCGCACCAGATCGACCGCGTAGCGGGCGACGGATTCGGCGACTGGAGTCATACGCACTAATTGTTGAAACCCTAGAATTTCCTCGCCGGTGGTCACGGTATTGGCATCGGCACGAGTCGTAGTCGTGGTTAGATCAACCACCCTCACTTCGTCTTCCGCGGGCAAATAGTCTAGTACCGCATTAAACAGAAAGCGATCCAATTGAGCTTCTGGCAGCGGGTATGTGCCCTCCAGCTCAATCGGGTTTTGCGTCGCTAACACAAAAAACGGCGGCTCAATTCTATATTGATTTCCGCGAACTGTGCACGAGAGTTCTTGCATGGCTTCCAGCAAAGCCGACTGCGTTTTCGGAGGCGTGCGGTTGATTTCATCAGCCAATAAGACGTTTGAAAAGATAGGCCCTGGCACAAACGTCCAAGAGCGGTGGCCCGTAGTGGTGTTCTCTTCAATAATGTCCGTGCCGGTGATATCGGATGGCATCAAGTCAGGCGTAAACTGAATCCGGTTGAAGCGAAGTCCCAATGTTCGCGCCAAGGTAAGCACCAGCAGGGTCTTGGCAGTTCCGGGAAGACCGGTCAACAAACAATGGCCTCCAACAAACAGCGAGATCAGGACACTCTCGATGACGCCGTCCTGCCCAACGATCACCTTGTGTACTTCATTGCGAATCGTAGTCTGCGCGTCTTGAAAGCGTTTTACGCGTTCACGCACTTCAGACGAAGCGACGGGCGTTCCAGTGGAAGTGGTTGACATTTTGTTATTGGCTCAATTGAAGGAGTAATTGCTGCGCGGGCTTGTAACCGGGCGCTGCTTCGAGCGCCAATACGACTTGATCCTTGGCTTCGCCCAGACGGTGCGCCGCTTTCAGAGCTTTTGCCAACTCGTAATGTGACTCTGCCTGGTCAACAGGTTTTAGAGCTAGAACGGCCCTGTCTTCTCTGACCGCGCCCTCGGCATCACCAGCTTGCAACAGAAAGCTGCCCAATCTTCGATGTATCTCCTCGTCTTCGGGATAGATGTAGTTTAGTTTCGCAAGTACAGTTTGAGCTTGTTTGGGGTGGCCTGCCTGTTGCTCCCATTCGGCCAGTTTTTTTAGCGAACCAACGGAGGTGCCGCCGTGCTCAACATACTTCTCAAGCTCGGCCATCGCCGCAGGCTGATTTCCTTTTTCTTTGTAAGCGGCGGCCAATGCTTCATAGGCGCTGTCGTTGCCCGTGTAGTCTGGATAGTCGTCGCGAACGGCCACTCCTTCGCGAATCACGTCGTCGAATTTGCCGGCCTCCAGACTCTCGTTCATGCTCTTCATGCCCTTTTTCCAGTCTGGAAAATGCTTGACGGTTTCTGCCGTTTGCGCGCCTATCCAATCCATGAACTGTTTGTCGAGCGACGCAGCGCTTTCGTGCAAATTGATTTGGATTGCTTCTTCGGTAGTCTTGCGGTCGGCGTAGGAATGGATCATTCCTAACAACGCATCGTCGCCCCACTTCTGGCTGACGAAATCGCAGATCTTTCCCGCCTCATAGTAAGACACCATCATCTGCATTGGAAACTTTGGACGTACAAACCCCCGATCCAGTTCCAGGACCGGCAGAAGTTGTTTCTTTTCGAGGGCAGCCACAATGTCGGGAGTCAAACGGTCGCCCCAATCTTTCGAGGCGGCGCCTTCTTCATGTACGGCCAACCCCTCGGTAAACCAGCGCGGCACCAGATGGTGAGTTGCGGTAAGTACAAATACGTGACTAAACTCATGCCACATCGTGCTGGCCCAACTGAATTGGCCGGGGGGACGTGCAGTGGGGCTATCCATTACGACGTTCAAACCGAAGGTGACGCCCAACAGACCACCCTGCCCTGGTACGCCGAGCGTTCGCACGATGAAATCGTCATGGTTGGGATAAACTTCCAGGTGAACCGGCCCGGGCAAGTTCATCTTGTATTTCTTTTCGTAGGTGGCAATGGCGCGCTGCATTTCCGGCTCAATGTACGGCCTCAACAATGCAGCCTCTTTCTTACTGAGACGCAATTCGGTTTTGGCGGTCTTGAATGTCTCGTAACCGCTAAAACTATCGAGCAATCGCAAGGAGTTCACAGTTTCCGCGGTTTGAAAGTTTGCGTTGTAGCAGCGTTCCAGTTGTTGCCGTGCTTCGGCATCGTTGCCCTGCCGCATCAAGTTTACGCCCAGCTGCGACCGCGCTTCCCACAGAGAAGCGTTCAGTTCCAGCGCCTTACGGTAATACTGAATCGCTTCGTCGTAGCGGCGGTTAATCTCAAAAAAGTGCGCTCCCGTGGCGTAAGCTTCGCCATACACGGGATTGATTTTCAAGATTTTGGTCATCCATTCGCTCTGCGTCTTATCGTTCAGCCAATCAATGGATGCCAGCACTGCCATTCCATCGAGCGCCTCGTTCGAGAGTGCCAGGGCCTTCTGCGCCTCGTCTACGGCCTTTTTCGGGTCGGTATCTTCCAGCGCCAGAAACGCAAGCAACTCGTGCGCCTGATAAAGCTTTGGATCATGCTGCAGGGCTTGTTCGGCCGCTTCTGGGGCACGCGTGTCAAAACCCTGAGCGGCCGCGCGAGCGATGCCCAGATAGGCAGGCGCGTACTTCTCATCTGCAGCAACGGCTTCCGCGAAGAGCGTTGCGGCATCCCCAGCTTTATGATGACTGAGGAACATTAAACCCCATTCCGTCTTGGTCTCAGCCGGCCACTGCGCGTTTTTCTCAGCAATACGAAACTGGACATTGGCATCGGCAACCCGATCAAGCCCCCAATAACCTTCTGCTCTGGCAAACGCATCACCGCTGCGGAGCAACGTTGTGAAGCAGGCGCGTGCTTCATTCATTTGCCCGTGATGGCGTAGCGCTTTGCAGTTCTCGCCTGGGATGGCACTCAGGCATGGAAAGGCAAGCAACATCAAAAGAGCGAAGCGCTTCATTTATCGATCTCCGCCTGCGTACGCGCCAATTCCAACAACAGCGCAGTGAGCTGTTGTTTGTAGTCGTTTTCGTCCATGGCGGCTTTCTGGTATTTCAGACGGTCGATCTTGGCTTCCAGGTCCTCTTTCTTACTCACCAGCCGTTGCTTATCGGGATTCAGCACTTTGCCGCCCTCAGCGCGCGCGCGAATCAAGATGAACGAGGCGGCCACCAAGCCTTGGCCATTTTCTGGCTTCGGATCGCGTACGCCGGTGGCGCTCGGCGTGTCTGTAATCACCGCATGTTCGGTGGCGAGAAGTTTTTCGGCTTCGAAATATGCTACCGTTTTGCGGTCTGCGTAGCGGAACGCTTCCAATGCCGAAACGGATCCATTCTTATCCACATCAGCGCTGGCATCGTGCAAAGCGTCCACAAAATAGCGGGCAAACACTGGTGCATTTTTCTCGGTGCCCGATTTTGTGGCAGAAATCACTACGCGATCTTTCCTGGCCAGCACGGCTAGCGACGCCCCGCTGCAACTCGTCATATTCACCACCAATTGGCGCCGCGCTGGAATTCGATTCAACGCTTTTGCGAGTTCTGCACCGGTCATATCCGGGCCAGGCAGGTTGATCTTGTAATCAACGCCGTCAAAGGTACCGTGCCCAATGAGAAAGAGTCCAAAGGTATCTGCCGCAGTACTCTGCTCTGCCACTTTATTGAGTGTTTGCTCCACTTGCTGCTTGGTTGCGGCGGGGCCGCTTAAGGTAACCGCATGGGTATCGGCATTGGTATTCAACTCGCGATCTAAACCCTGCGACCATTTTGCGAACTGCGTTTCATATTCGGGCGCGCCGCCTAAGCCAGCGACAATCACAAAGTAATTAGCGGCGTGCGCGTTCCACGCGAGGCATAACAGGAAGAGATAAATTCTCATACCACGCCCCAACGTCTGCGCAGCAACCACTCTGTCGCCTTCAAAGCGAAGACCAAAAGGAACACTGCCGGCATATCCCAAATCTCTTTGGTTTCCCGGCCGGTGATGCCGGCTTCTGAAAACGAAATTTCACGGGTCAGTGCGTTGGCATCTCCCGGCTCGTAGTAACGGCCGCCGGTTTGTTCAGCCAATTTACTCAGGAGATCCTTGTTCTGCTCGCGATGAAAGTTTTCGGCCTGTCCGTCTTCGCGCCGAAACGTGAGCGCATCTTTGCCCAGAACCTTGCTGCCTTGCCTGGCGGTCACTTCAGCAACATATGAACCAGATTTCAACGCTTGCCATTCGGCTGAGTAAACGCCTGCCGACAGCGGTTCGGGATGCAGTGCCACTGTTTCCGCCGTGCCATCGGGCGCAACCACTTTCGCTTCTACCTGCGCGTCGCTGGCGGTTTGATATTGCTGGTCTCTCACTTCGGCGCGCAACTCAACGTGCCCTTCATCTTCGAGATTTGCGTTCGGGGTAGACGCCACGACGCGAGTGGGAGCGGCGCCCACGGCCCACCGCAGGAGTTGTCTCCAAAAGGTCTCTTGGCTGACGTCTCCCAAGGGCTGTTGCATTCTCCAGCGCCAACTGCCGGCGGTTGCAAACACCCCAGAGCGGCCGCGGCCGTAGTTTTCCGTCACCAGGAGCGGCAGCCTCTTGCCACCAACATCGACGTTGGCCAGTAAAACGGCACCAGGTTTGGGAGTTCCCACATCTTGATAATTGGCAAGGTACGGCAAGATTTCCCAATGCCGATTGCTCTTATCCGCATCTTCGTCAATGCGGCAGAGCATGCTTCTGCGCCCGGCGTCGGTTAGCTCGGCCGCCACAAAACTCCGCTGGAAGGTATCTTTTCGTTGCGGCAATTGTACGGGCAGCAAGTCTGAAAACGGGGCGACGTGATAGCCGCCGTCGGCCAGCGCCGAGCGGCCAGCTAGAAACAATAGTCCACCGCCTCGACGGTCCACAAAATCCTTAATGGCTTGAGCTTGGCCAGCGGTGAAGAACGCTTCCTCCACGCTGCCTAGGATCAGGCCATCGTATTCAAACAACTCTTCGGGTTTACTGGGAAAGCCTTCCGCGAGTTCCTCTGGGGTTGAAATACCCTGCCGGTAAATCTTGTTCTGCGTGGTGCGCAACATCGAAACAACACTGATGGCGGGATCGTCATCAATGGCGCGGCGGATGAACTTATATTCCCAGCGGGGTTCACCTTCCACATAAAGGACGCGATGCTTGCCACTTGTTACCAGCAACACTCGCGTCAGCCGGTTGTTTTCCAGATTCTGTTCGCCCTCGACTGGGTCAATCCGCACTTCCAAACTTTTCACGCCGCCCGCGCCAGCATTGAATTCCAAAGTTTCCGTTTGCTTACCGGTGTTGCTCAAGACAATGTCACGTGAGGCGAGGACTTTGC
>Ga0209698_10009324_pt1 | contig 10040 bp, 10 predicted proteins | sample LitLauG_LLR_2012_FD_187203 | JGI IMG/M metagenome (GOLD analysis project Ga0209698, IMG submission 187203) | Freshwater sediment microbial communities from Pennsylvania, USA - Little Laurel Run_MetaG_LLR_2012 (SPAdes) (version 2) | ecosystem: Environmental > Aquatic > Freshwater > Creek >... | reverse complement strand
GTTGAGGTGCAGGACGTGATGAGCGGCAGCCCCGCTGCTGCAGCGCAGCTGCAGGGCGGAGACATCATCGTCTCAGTCGATGGAACCGCAGTCGCGAAGACGGGCGACCTGCAGCGGCTCATGGTCGAAGCGCGGATCGGATCGCGACTTCCCGTCTCGGTCATTCGCGGTGACCGGCAGATCGAGCTGGAGGTCGTCCCGGCCGAACTGACCTAGATCCTCGGCCGGCGCTGGGCCGGGAGTTTCGCGGTGGAGGACTCCTGTCCTCACCCGCGCTCTACAGTAGCCGGCGTGGCCAAGAAGCAGATTCGCGACCTCCTGCGCGCGACGCCCGGGGACGGTCGCTTTCGGATGGCAGACGTCGATCCAGCCTCGCAGCCGGGCCTGAAGGGCGGTCACCGTCGGGCCCTGCGGGACATCAAGGCGCATCAGGCAGTCCTGTTCGGCCTTCACGAGCGCCTCTTTGCGGAACGAAAGCGCTCATTGCTCGTGGTCCTTCAGGCCATGGACACGGGTGGCAAGGACGGAACGATCACCCATGTCATGGGCCACCTGAACCCGCAGGGCGTCCAGATCAGCGCCTTCAAGGCCCCCACCGCCGAGGAGCGGCGGCACGGATTCCTGTGGCGGATCCGCCGCCGGCTTCCCGTCGCCAGCGACATCGGCATCTTCAACCGATCGCACTACGAGGACGTCCTCGTGGCCAGGGTTCACAACCTCGCACCGCCGGACGTCATCGACCGGCGTTACGGACAGATCAACGCATTCGAGAAGGGCCTGGTGCGAGCCGGAACCATAGTGGTGAAGCTCTGCCTCCACATCTCCTACCAAGAGCAGAGGAGGCGCCTCGTCGAGCGGCTCAAAGACCCCGACAAGCGCTGGAAGTTCAACGAGCACGACATCGATGAGCGGGCCTACTGGGACGACTACATGGGCGCGTACAGCCTCGCCATCACTCGCTGCTCGACGGCCTGGGCGCCCTGGTACGTGATCCCGGCCGACGACAAGGCTTACCGCAACTGGGCTGTGACCAGGATCCTGATGGAGACGCTCGAGGAGATGAACCCGCAGTATCCCCGACCCAAGCTCGACATCCCTCGCCTACTCCGCCGCCTGAAACCCTGAAGGTCGCGGCATAAAAAAACCCCGGGCGGTTAGGCCCGGGGTTCTTCTGGTCTCTGGATTACAGAGTACGGACGCTCTTGGCGCGGGGCCCCTTCGGGCTCGCCTCGATCTCGAAAGAAACCTTCTCGCCACCCTGGAGGCTGTCGAAGTCGCCCTCGGTGCCACTCCGGTGGAAGAAGAATTCCTTTCCGTCCTCGGCCGCGATAAAGCCGAAGCCGCGGTCCGAAACCAGTTTCTTGATGGTGCCTGTAGGCATTTCCATCTCCTATCTCTCGAACTCAAGGCCAACTCAACTAGCGGGCCTGTTCGAGAAATCGGAGCCTGCGCGTGAGCGCCGGCGCTTCGCCGGCTGAGATGAGTATACCCCAGACGGTCAGGTCCTAACCGCGGCCGATTCCGCCGATCTGCGGGCCCTCGATTGATCGACCTCCGTCAGATGGCGCTTGCGAAGCCGAAGATGCTTGGGCGTGACCTCGAGGAGCTCGTCGTCGGCGAGGAAATCCAGGGCCTGTTCGAGGCTTGGCCTCGATGCCGGCGTCAGCCTGACTGCGATGTCCGAGGTCGAGGAGCGGATGTTCGATTGCTTCTTCTCGCGGCACACGTTGACCCTGATGTCCCCGGGGCGCTTCTGGATGCCCACGATCATGCCCTCGTAGGCCTCCTCCCCTGCCTCGATGAAGGTGGTTCCGCGCTCCTGCGCTCCGGCAAGGCCAAAGGCCAGAGTCGTGCCTGGCGACGAGGCGGTGAGAGCCCCGTTGCGCTGCTCGCGGAAATCGCCGGCCCAAGGCTTGTAGCCGATGCCGATCGAGCCCATGAGTCCGGTGCCGGCGGTCTGAGTCAGGAAGGCGTTCCGAAACCCGATCAATCCCCGGGTCGGGATGAGGTACTCGAGGCGCACGCCGCCCTTCTTGTCGTAGACGATCTCGATCATCTCCCCACGACGTTTCCCGAGCGCCTCTGTCACGGCGCCGAGGTGCTCCTCGCGCACGTCAACGGTGAGCCGCTCCACCGGCTCCATCCGCTTGCCGTTGATCACCTTGACAATCGCCTCGGGACGGGAGACTTCGAACTCGTAACCTTCGCGGCGCATTGTCTCGATGAGAACAGCGAGATGCAGCTCGCCTCTGCCGCTGACCAGGAATCGCTCGGCCGCGTCTGTGTCCTCGACCCGCAGGCCTAGGTTGGTGTCGAGCTCCTTGTAAAGACGCGCCCTGAGCTGGCGGGTGGTGGAGAACCTGCCGTCGCGCCCGGACAGAGGCGACGTGTTGACACCAAAAGTCATGCGCACCGTCGGCTCGTCGATCTCGATCCGCGGCAGTGGATCCGGCGATTCCGGGTCGGCGAGCGTGTCGCCGATCGCGATCTCTTCAAGGCCGGTCAACAGGACGATGTCGCCTGCTTCTGCTTTCGGCACCGCAACTCGATCGAGGCCGCGATAGACGAGCACCTGAACCACCTTGGCGCGGCGGGAGTCGCCCTCGGCGCCGAGCACGGCGACGGTGTCTCCGGCTGCTACGTTGCCGCGCGAGATGCGTCCGATTGCCATCGTTCCGGTGTAGTCGTCATAGGCGCGGTTGGCGACGAGCATCTGAAACGCGCCGTCTTCGACGACTGGGGCCGGAACGTGCTCGATGATCGTCTTGAACAGCGGTTCGAGATCGGGTGCGAGGTCGTCGGGATCGCTTCCCGCCCTGCCCTCCTTCGCAATGGCGTAGATCACGGGAGCCTCCAGCTGATCGGCGTCCTCGGCAAGCTCGAGAAACAGGTCATGCACCTTCTCGAGAGCCTGCTTCGGCTCTGCGTTGGCGCGATCCACCTTGTTGATCACGACGACGATCCGCAGCCCTACCTCGAAGGCCTTGCGCAGCACAAAGCGGGTTTGCGGCATCGGCCCTTCCGCAGCATCCACGAGCAGCAGGCACCCGTCTGCCATGTTGAGCACACGCTCGACCTCGCCACCGAAGTCGGCGTGGCCGGGCGTGTCGATGATGTTGATGGTCACCTCGCCGTGACGGACGGAGGTGTTCTTGGCGAGGATGGTGATCCCCTTCTCGCGCTCGAGCTCGTTCGAATCCATGATCAGCGAGCCCACGTTCTCGTTGTCGCGGAAGGTGTGGCTCTGCTTCAGCAGCGCATCGACCAGCGTCGTCTTGCCGTGGTCGACGTGGGCGATGATCGCCACGTTGCGGATGTCATGACGGAGGTTGGTCGGGCTCATCGGCGCACGAGGAATATACGAGAGGCCACAGCCAACCCGGCCTGACAGGCGCGAGTTGCGACGCTGTAGGTCCTGTCTCTAGGCCTGCGCTCGGGCCGCCCGTAACGGAGCGCCGATCTCGTTGAGGAATCCGAGCAGCTCCCGGTACGACTCGATGAATGACGTCTCGTGGTAGTCGATGCCCCGTTCCTGGCAGAACTTTCGCACTATCGGTTGTGCACGCCGCATGTTCAGCCGAGGCATGTTAGGGAACAGGTGATGCTCGATCTGGTAGTTGAGCGAGCCGTACCAGAGGTCGGTGACAGGGTGGCTGCGAATGTTGCGCGCCGTCAGCACCTGCGTGCGCACGAAGTCCCATTTCGTGGTGCCGTCGGTCTGCGGCATGCCCTTGTGGTTGGGCGCGAAAACCGAGGCGAGATACATGCCCCCGACACCCTTGTGGATGAGAATCACCATCAGGGCCGACCAGGGGCCAAGGAAGAAGACCATCGCGGTCAGGTACACGACCGCGTGAACGGCTAGCAAGACGAACTCGAGGCGCCGATAGCGTGAGGGTCCGTTGATCAAGTAGTTGAGGCCCGTCACGTGCATGCTCCAGGCCAGCAGAGTCGTCAGCGGGAAGAAGAGGTATGCCTGGTACATGGCGGCCAGGCGGCCGAGCCCCCCTCTGGCCATTGCGTGCTCGGCGGTGTAGGCGATCGCGCCGACCTTGATGTCCGGGTCGAGGTCGACGTCGTTGGGGTTGCCGTGGTGGAGGTTGTGCTTGTGCACCCACCAGCCGTAGCTCATTCCAAGCAGCAGATCCGCCGTGATCAAGCCGACGAGCGCGTTCTTGCCCGCGGAGACGAACATCTGGCGGTGACCGGAATCGTGCAGCTGAAACCCAAGCTGACCCGAGACGATCCCGAGTCCGAACGCAGTGACCGCCTGCAGCCAGACGATCTTCACCGTGAACAGCAGAAGAAGGCACCCCGTGAACAGGACCAGGTTCGTGGTGATGCTCAGGAGGTAATACTCGGGGCGCTTGTCAAGCAGTCCGGCGTCCTGAATCAGTCGCTTGAGCACCGCGTAATCGCGCTCGACCGTGGCGGGCGACTCCGCCCGCGGCTCCTGGAGCTGGGTCAGCAAGAGGGCCAGCCTACCACGCAACCCGGTGGGGCAGGACAATACGATCTCGCACGTGGTCCGGGGTCAGGCGATCCGGCTTCGCATAAATCTGCTCACCGTCACGGTCGCGGTGGCCGCGATCGCAGCGCTCGTTTCGCCCTGGTCGAACAGCATCCCTCCGGCGCACCTCGCTCAGAGCTTCGGTTTCCAGACCCCTGCAGCCTGGCTGGCAGCCTTTGGGCTGATGGGCGCGGTGCTGCTGGATTCTCGGCTGACGGTGTTTGCCGTGGGCGTCGTCACGGCAGTCCTCCTGTCCTGGTTCGCGTGGGCGATGTGGGTCGTCACGACCTCAGCGTTCACTTCGCTCCCGTTTCAGTTCATGGGAACCGATGTCATCGGTCCGGGTTGGTACGCCGCGGCCATCGGCCTCCTCATCGCGGCCACAGCTCTCGTCAAGGCGCTGGTCGATCATCACGCACGTGTCGGAGCCGAGCTGTGGGTGCTCACGGTCATCCCCGGGTACGGCCTGATGCGACTCGGAAGATGGGCCGCCGGCTTCATCTTTGCCGCGCTGGTCACAGGCGGCGTGTACTTTGCGTCCACCGATTCACCCGACCCTGCGCTGTGGGCTGAGTACGGACGCTACGGCAACGCCGTGCCACCGGCTTATCCGCGCGGACCGGAGTGGGTGCTGCTCGGCCTGGCCGCCGGCACCTGGGTGCTCAGCGTGGCGGCTACGGTCGTGGCCAGGCGGCGCGGGCCGAGCCGCTGACGCCAGCCGGACGCGCGTAGTGGTACCGAGAGCGGGAGTCGAACCCGCACGTCCTTGCGGACATCGGTTTTTGAGACCGACGGCGATGTTGCTTGGGTGTACAGAGGCGGCTGGCGAATTCACTTCGTCAATAGGAGCACGACTTGAAGGCGCTAGAGTTCGCTAGCAGGAGCCGGACTTGGCAGTCAATTTGACTGCGTTGCCCTCAATTCTCACAGGGACGCGACCTGCCGACGAAGTTGGCCCCAGGCTCCCGTTTGTCCCCGATGCGAAAGATGCGAAATCGGAAGTACACCCGAAGGCCACTGCTTGTCCGCGGCAATGCCGACAGCTTCATGCCCATCGCACGGGCCGGCACAGCCGCGCGTGGCGGAAAGGTCGACGCCACATTACGTGTGTAGAATCACTCCAAGCTCATTGGCGATGGCACTGTAGTCGGTGTACCACGCCATCGTGCAGGCACCTTGGCAAGGCCCGCCCGTGACAAATCCAGTTACTACTACACCGCTACCGCTGTGGTAGTAAACCGGGCCACCACTATCGCCTGGCTGGCCTAGGGTAGATCCGTTGCTCGAGTAGGCCTCTTCTAGATTGCATTCGTACAAGACACCTCCGACGACTCTGCAGAAGTTGACCCTGTCGACTACGCCGGTGCAGTTCTGATATGTGAAAGAGCCGTCCGTACAAATAGATTCGCCAACCCAATTGATGTTCCAATTGATCACCGCAGCTGTCTGGTTACTCGAAGTCCATACAGTGGGCAGCAGTCGTGTACTGGTATCCGTGGAGTCGATGAATGCGGCGTCCGAAAGTCCACTTCCGGCAAAACTCTCGGTAACTAGTCCCATTTTGCCGTTGGTATGCATCCCATTGCTCCAATACCCCTGATAGACGGTCGTCCCGTTGCTCCAGCAATGGCCGGCTGTAATCATCCCGTAGTGGCCAATCCCGCCTCTAAATACCTCGACACCTGCGGTGCACTGGTTGCTATCGCTGGTTACTAGCCGGTCGCCGCCATAGTAGGGTTGATAATCGAGGACGCGGCCATCAAAGGGATGAATGGGGGCCATGATCGACATGACCACGCGACCACCGAACATCGCAACAGCCGATGTCATTGCACTCGTAACCTCATCGACCCCCACAACGACCTCGAGGTTCATCGGATCGATGCCATACCCGGTAAGGTGAGCCCCAAAGATACCGCGCCATGGCTCCTGTTGAGTCACGCGTTTCATCAATGCGTTTAGGGTGGATTGGCTAGGCCCACCCGCGACAATGCGGACCGTCCAGGAATCAGGTGCCGCGATACTCGCGCTTCCCTGTGATTTGATCGTATCGATTGCGTCTAGCTCATGTGCACGCCGTGTGGGGTTCGCAGAAGCAGCCACTGATACGGTGACCTGATGGGTGCTTGGATCTCCCGCCAAGCCCCCGAAGACATCTGGATTGCTCGACACTACCTTCTGCATCTGACTGATTTGAGCAGCGGAATAGGCAGGATTCGACGAAGCGGCTGCGGCTTCGATTGTGACCTGAGCGGCAGTCATAGCTACGACAATTAACGCGACAATCGGCCTCAGCACACGTGCGCCGGCAGCCCCCTTGGCAGAATTCGGTCGGTCGAAACGCATAGCGGTATCCCCCACAGCCGGCCGAGTATCAGGGTCCGATTCTGCTGGTTAAACAAGCAGTTATTGGTATGTTCCACACTCAGCATTGGGGACCCTGGGTCGCCAGCGCACCGAGACTAGCACTGATCGAAGCTGGCGTAAAGCATCAACGAGTGCCAGTCGCTTTACGCGCATACAGGCCGCTTAGAGCGGCTGCAGCCACGCCTCTACCTTGATTGGTCCATACCGTGTGGTCATGTATGCAGCCGTACCTCCCGTGCCCTGCATGAGAACCACATCCAGGTTAGTGCCATCCCATCCAAAATCGTCGACGTAGATTCCGTTGCTGCGGAGAAAAGCCAGATCTGCCTTGAGCCGCTGATCCACGTCCACGGTGGCAGGCGGCATTTCAGCCGAAAACGGCTGAGGTGCGCCGGCAAACAAAACGTGTGGCTGGGTGGCTGGACTCGAGGCAAGCGGCAATCGGGTCAGGACCAGGACGGGAGGCTCCCATCTGCCTACGAGCTTTACAATCGGCGTCAAGAGAGTGCCCTGGCCGTAGTCCTGCACCCCAGTAACCTTGCGCAGATCCACCCCAGTAACTTGGACGCCACTGCACGCGGTGGGCGGCAAAGACCAATCTGATATCCGACAGGCATAGATTGGACCGCCTTTGACCGACAATAGGGCGGCTGTAACGGCGTATAGTCTGGCGCTCGATGAACCAGGCGAGTTCCCCGCGCGGGCGTGCAGGATCAGTGTCACTCCAGCCGTCGTAAGAACCGAGGCGCAGAGCACTAGGGCGGCGACGGCTGCAGCTCGACGGCTCAGGTAGGCCTTTGGCGAGTTGGAACCGCTGCTCCCGACGACCTTGAGCCGCTCTCTCGAGCGCCTGACAGAGCCCGCGGCAAATGGACGTCCAACTACATCGCTGCGATCCTCATCAGCCATTTCGAGTCTCGTCCGCCGCGCTTGTCCGGAGAAGCATGAGAGCCCTCTGAATTCGAGCTTTGGCAACTAATTCCGATGTTCGTAATCGGGGCGTACGCGCCCGCGCTGGCGACCGGCTGGGCAGCCGAAGGCTCAGGAGGCCGCCGTGCATGGGCCTGGCTTGCCCGCTACGTCCCCACCGCGTTCCCTTGGCAGTCGCTTTGGCAGTCGTCGTGCCTTTCAGCCTAGGCGCAGAGGGTTTGAAAGGCAAGCTACAGACGTTTCAAGCTTCGCAATGTGGTGCCGAGAGCGGGAGTCGAACCCGCACTTCCTTGCGGACATCGGTTTTTGGAGTCCCCAGGTCCGATGTTGCTGGAGGGTACAGCAAGCGTCTGGCGTATTCCCTACGTCACACGGACCATGACTCGAGGGCGCTGACGTTCGCTAGGACGAGACGTGCTTGGCAGTCAGGTGCGTTCTCGACCGCCAAAGTTACGCGATGTTGGCGACTTTCAACGAAAGCTGTGGACCAGCGTAGTAGAGCTCCGATCCGCAGAGCGCCATGCCACCTGGACTGCTTGTCAAATCCGCTGCAACGACCGCAGTCCGGTCGCCTAGCCGCGCCGTTACTGCTCCTCGGGTACCGCCCAACCAGATGGTGATCTGGTCACCGGCCCAGAGCCGCGTCACACTGGTGTCTTGCGCCAGCGTTCGGGGCTCGCCAGCTGGAAGCACTAGTTCTTGAACCAGCTCTGAATCGCTGCCACCAGCCCACCACACCGCCCGGGCATCTGTCAGAAGGGGTTCGAACACGACCGAGTTGGGTGCAGGATGGGAGATCTGCCCGGTCCCAAGGTTCATAAGTACCGGCTCTCCTCCCCTCGAGTACCACGACTCCGCCGCGCGCCCGGGGTCGCGACTGTTGTCCAAGAAGAGAAGGCTCTGGCCGCTGATCGAGGGCCTCACCGGATACATGCCCGACGGGACGTCGACTCGTAACCGCGTTTTGGAAGCTAAGTCGTAACGCAGTAGGATCTTCTGACCGGGAGCGATCAGTTCATCCCAAAGAACGAACCCGTTCCCGACAGCCGGGTACGGGAGTTCGCTAAGTTGGGCAACGCCGTTGCCAGCAGCGAGCGTCACTGAGACACCGCTGATCACGTTAACCAGGTAAAGAGTCCAGGAACCCAAGGGGCTCAACTGATCGCCAGCTTGCGTGTAGGTGGAGAAGGCTGCCCAACTTCCTGACATTGAAATCGGGCCAATCGCACCCTCGACGTTCGCGAGCGGCCTCGGCTGAAAAGTGTCGATACTGGTCGCGTACACGGCGTGCATCGGGCCATCGGTGAAGACCAGCTGCCCAGCGGAACACGCCATCTCCCCGCCGATACCTGGACCATAGTTGGCGACCAACTGGCGCGGCGCGGCATCCCAGTATGGGTTCGCGCTAGGCGACGATGAGGGTGATGGTATTGAGACTTCGGAACTCGTCGGCTGGGGTCCGCTGCAGGCAGATCCCAGCCCCGTAACTACTGCTATTGAAATCAGCGCCATCCAACGCGCTGGGGATCCTTTTGATGCCAAGGATTGCATTCTTACCAGAGAATCTGGTTGGCCAACGGCACGTTGTTGATTGCGACCCAAATGTCCACGTAGTACTGCTCATAACGTTGGGCGAGCGTCGAGCTCAGGTACGCGGCGGAATCCGAAATGCTGATGTATTGGCCCGAGGAGCGATAGGCATAAGCCGCCACGTAGTGCTTGATCAGAACAGGCCACTGCTTAAACGGAAGTCGATATTTCCCCTATATGAGGTCATATCCGTAAGTCCAGATGCTGTAGACGGGTGAGACCCCCCGCCCAGATGTCCCAGGTCGTGTAGTAGGAGACATTGCTTGTGGTGCTTCCGATGTTCTGCCAGATGTACGTGTTGTGTCCGCTGTCGACGGTATTCAACGCTGAGGGCATGTAGGTTCGCGCCGTGCCGTTCGTCGTATCGGTGTGCATCGGCTGTGTCAACCCATCGGCGTTGGGATACGACTTGCCCCACGTCCCGATTGGATAGTTGATCCCGAACCCACCGAGGGCATTGTGGCCCGCAGCTGGGCCGCACTGCCGGATGGCCCTTGGTGCGCTCAGCCGCCCCCAAGGCATTTGCGACGTGAACGACGCCCGCGGCCTCATGAGGTTTAAGTGTTTCGGGGATGACAACTATCGATCTGGTGCCGAGAGCGGGAGTCGAACCCGCACGTCCTTGCGGACATCGGTTTTTGAG
>Ga0209698_10009323_pt1 | contig 10040 bp, 9 predicted proteins | sample LitLauG_LLR_2012_FD_187203 | JGI IMG/M metagenome (GOLD analysis project Ga0209698, IMG submission 187203) | Freshwater sediment microbial communities from Pennsylvania, USA - Little Laurel Run_MetaG_LLR_2012 (SPAdes) (version 2) | ecosystem: Environmental > Aquatic > Freshwater > Creek >... | reverse complement strand
TTCTCATCCTGATCATTCGAACCTATTCGGTGCTCCTGCGTCGCGCGCTGCGGACGGTTCGCACACATGAGGGTGACCTTCTGGGTCTCGCGCAGGAGGTGCTGGGCAGCATCCAGCTCGTTCAGGCCTATTCGCGCGAGAGCCACGAGGACCGGCGGTTCGCCGCGGTGGCGAGCAAGATTTTCGAGGCCGGGCGGGACGCCAACGCCCTGCAGGCGCAGTATTCACCGGCGATGACTTTCGCCGTGGCGGCGGCGACCGCGCTGATCGCGTGGTATGGCGCGATCCACGTCATCGACGGACGGATCACCGCCGGCGAGATGCTGGTCTTTCTGGCTTACTTCCGCTCGCTCACCGCGCCGACCCGGCGCATCGCCAAGACCTCGCGCACCGTCGGCCGCGCTTCGGTCGCCATCGAACGGATCGCTGAATATCTCGCCGAGGCGCCGTCGGTCATCGAGGCGCCGAACGCGGCGACGCCGTCCCGTTGCGAAGGCCGGGTAGATTTCGAGAGCGTCGGTTTCGGCTATCGCCCGGGGCCGAACGTCCTGAAGGATATTTCCTTCAGCCTGCGTCCCGGCAAGACCGTCGCTCTGGTTGGCCCGACCGGCGCCGGCAAGAGCACCATCGCGGGCCTGATCTCGCGGTTCCAGGATCCGGTGCTGGGCCGCGTCCTGCTCGATGGCCGCGATCTGCGCGGTCTGAGGCTGGGCTTTGTGCGCCGGCAGGTCGCGCTCGTCCTGCAGCAGCCGGTGATCTTTCACGCGCGGGTCTGGGAAAACATCTGCTACGGATTAGAGGGGGCGAACCGCGACGACGCTATCCGGGCCGCGCGGGACGTCGGCATCGATGAGATCATCCGTCGTCTCCCTGGCGGCTATGACTGCCTGATCAGCGAGCGCGGACACACACTGTCCGGGGGGCAGCGCCAATGCATTTCACTGGCGCGGGCCATGCTGAGCGACGCACCCATCGTCATCCTTGATGAACCAAGCAGCAGCCTCGACAGCGTCACCGAGCAACGCCTGCTAGAGGCGGTGCGGCGGCTGACCGCCGATCGCACCTCGCTCGTCATCGCCCACCGCCTGAAGACTGTCAGGGACGCGGACGAAATCCTGGTGCTCGATCACGGACGCATCGTTCAACGCGGCCGGCATGCCCAGTTGGTTCGGGAGGCCGGGCTATACGCGGCGCTATGCGCCGGCCTGGACGCTCACGGCGAGGGCCAAGGCGCGGTCACCGCCCTGCAGAGGAGCGCATAAATGAAACGCCGGACGATATGCGAGATGGCGTCCTGCGCGAGGCGCCTGGCATGGCGCCGGGCCGGATCCGCCCTGACCTGCTGCGTCCTGACCACGGCGGCCACGGGTCCGGCGCTGGCCGACGCATGGATCCCTTCCGCCGGCGCCGGCGACGCTCAGGTCCTGTATCTCCATGAATCCGGCGATCGCTCGTTTCCCGCCGATTCGTTCTCATTCACGACCTCTCCGAGCACGCGCGAGCATGTCAATCAGATCCGCCTGACCGGAGAGCACGGACTGGGCCAACGCTTCTCGCTGGACTATGATTTGCGCTTCGGTTTCCTCGATCGCACCAAAACCAGCCACGGCGACACGGTGACGGAATCCAGCGCGGGTCCACAGGATCAACGCGTTACGCTCAATCTTGGTCTGCATCAGGGTGCGCGTTTCGCGGACGCCTTCGGCGTCGGCTTTGTGGCGCCTGGCAGTTCAGCGTCGAACCGTCCTCGGCTCGACAGTGGTCAATGGGCGATCGAGCCAATCTATCGCGCCGGCTTCCAACCCGGATTTCGCGGTCTCATCGTGGACTTCGATATCGCCTCGCGGTTGTTCGCCGATGGCGGCGCCGCGCAGTTTCGCAGCCATGTTTCCGTTTCGGCGCCGCTCTCCAGGCGCGTGAGGTTGGCCGCGAAGTTGTACGTCGCCCGCACCGTTCAGTTGAGCGGTTACAACGACGCCTTGGACAAGGGCGAGTTGAACGACGTGGTCCGTATCGGCGGCGACCTTAAGTTTCGCCTCACGAAAAATATCGAGCCCGTTGTAGGGTACGAATCCAATATCGCTGGGATACGAGGGCATGCGAATCATCGAATTTCGCTCGGTATAAAGATTAAATATTGAGTTATTCCGATAAAATATGAATATTTAAGCAAATAGTCGGAACAAATACGCGGTTACAACGCTATAATATTGAAAATAAATGTCTATCATCTTATAGGAGTCAACGAGAATGCGTGTTGCAATGATAGGTGCGGGATATGTTGGGCTGGTATCGGGCGCTTGCTTTGCGGATTTCGGGCACGATGTCACCTGTGTCGATAAGGATTCGGTCAAGATCGAACGCCTTCGGGCGGGGATCATGCCGATCTACGAGCCGGGACTCGATCTTCTGGTCGCCACTAACGTCCGGGCCGGCCGGCTTGCGTTCAGCGCCGACGCCCGAAAGGCGGTGAAGACCGCCGACGTGGTGTTCATCGCCGTCGGCACCCCCAGCAGGCACGGGGATGGTCATGCCGATCTCACCCATGTCTACGCCGCGGCGGAGGAAATCGCCGGGCTGCTCGAGGGCTATACGGTGGTGGTGACCAAATCGACCGTACCGGTCGGAACCGGAGACGAGATCGAGGCGATTGTGAAGGCGCGCCGGCCGAACGCGAACGTCGCCGTGGTGTCCAATCCCGAATTCCTGCGCGAGGGGGCGGCGATCAACGACTTCAAGCGCCCGGACCGCGTGGTTGTCGGAACGGAAGACGAAAGGGCGCGGGCCGTCATGAGCGCGCTATACCGGCCGCTCAACCTGAACGAGACGCCAATCATGTTCACTAGCCGACGTACGTCAGAGCTGATCAAATATGCCGCCAACGCGTTTCTGGCGATGAAGATCACCTACATCAACGAGATCGCGGATCTCTGCGAGGTGCTCGGCGCCGACGTCCAGCAGGTTGCACGGGGCATTGGCCTCGACAACCGGATCGGACCCAAGTTTCTCCATGCCGGTCCGGGTTACGGCGGTTCCTGTTTTCCAAAGGATACCCTGGCGCTCGCGCGCACCGCCAACGCCGTCGGCCGTCCGGTCCGTCTGGTGGAAACCACCATACAAGTCAACGACGCCAGGAAGAAGGGCATGGCGGCCAAGGTTGCAAGAGCCTTGGGAGGCGAGGTGGACGGCAAGACGGTCGCGGTTCTTGGCCTGACCTTCAAACCGAATACTGACGATATGCGCGACGCCCCCAGCCTGGACATCCTACCCGCCCTGATCGCCATGGGCGCTCATGTCCAGGCTTTTGATCCCGAGGGTCACGAGGCGACCGCTCTCCTGCCCGGCGTTTCATTCAAGGCCGGTCCTTACGAAGCCGTGACCGGCGCCGACGCCGTGGTCATCCTGACCGAGTGGGATCAATTCCGCGCGCTCGATCTCGATCGCGTCAAGGCGTCCATGAGGGGGGCTGTCCTGATCGACCTGCGAAACATCTATCGCCCGGCCGAAATGACGGAACGGGGCTTCGACTACACAGGTGTCGGCCGCGGCGCGAACCCGCCGCCCGCTCCGCGCCCTTTGGCGCGGGAGCCCGACTTCCGTTCGGACGATGCATGGCGCGGGAGCCGCGCCAGTCACTTCCGGGGCGCCGCGAAGCTCGGCCGATCGCAGGCGACGGCGCCAAATCTCGAAACTATCGCGTCCGCCCGGAACGGGAATTCACCGTTCGGCGAAAGCCCTATTTCGTCAGGAAGTCGTCGTGAAATTGCGTGACGACGCTGCGCCAGGTGGCGAACTCGTCGTCGAGCAACTCGTAGGTGCCGCCGGGCGTGATGTCGCAATCCATCTCCAGCCAAGGGTCGTTCGAGGAGTCGATATAGGCCCGCGCCCAACGCTTGTCGCGGTTCCACACCCCCACGCGCGCCTGGTCCTGCGTGCCCTTGGTGTCCCAGCCGGCGGCGAACTGAACTGACCCGCAGCGGCCTTCCTTGCAGTCGAACAGATAGACGCCGAAGCTGACGCCGTTCGCGGCGGTCTTGACGTGCTGCTTGCCGTCGCTCCCGGTGATAACCTGGGCCTGATAGCCGCCGGCTTGCAACCAGGAAACGATGTCGGGAATCGTCAGGCCCGTCGCCGGAATATCCCGCGCCATCGACGCACTGGCGAGTGACGCGGCGGCGGCAACGACGAGCGCCAATAAATGTTTCCTCATGATCCGGCCCTCGCTACGCGATTCATCCAAAGACTTCCGAGTCTGGATACTTTCCGTAATATCCCGCAAGTTCAAGCGCCGAATTGGCGCGACGTCTCCGGAGGACCAATGGCCTGGAGCAATCCCTCGCAATCCCTGGTCGATCTGTTCGCGATCAGCCTGCCCGAGCTTCCCGGCGTCACGCACCGTAAGATGTTCGGCTTCCCCGCCGCTTTCGTGAACGGGTATGTGTTTGCCGGCGTGTTTGAGGATCAGATGTTTGCTCGCCTCTCGCCCGAAACGGGGGCGGCCCTGGTCGAGGAGCGCGGCGCCGTCCCGTTCGCGCCCATGCCCGGCCGATCGATGAAAGCGTACTGGGTGCTGCCCGATAGCGTCGTGGATGACGAAGCTGCGGTGGCCGACCTTCTCCGCCAAGCCTGCCGGTTCACCGCCATGCTGCCGCCGAAAGTAAAGAAGCGGCGCGCGGTCAAGGGTTGAATCCCGCGCGCCCTGTGAGCCCCACGGTCATCCCTGGGCGGCCAGTTCGCCTTCCCACTTGGCGACGACCGCCGCGGCGACCGAATTGCCGACGACATTGGTCGCACTGCGGCCCATGTCGAGAATGTGATCCACCGCGAGAATAAGCAGGAGGCCGGCCTCGGGAAGATGAAACAGGCTGAGCGTCGCGGCGATCACCACAAGCGAGGCCCGCGGCACCCCAGCCATGCCTTTGCTGGTGACCATTAGCACCAGAAGCATGATCACCTGCTGACCGAGGCTAAGCGGTATACGGTAGGCCTGAGCGATGAACAGGGTGGCGAAGGTGCAATACATCATCGAACCGTCCAGGTTGAAGGAATAGCCTAGCGGCAGGACGAAGCTGGCGATGCGGCGGGAAACCCCAAAGGTCTGCAACCCGTCTAGAATGCGCGGAAATGCCGCCTCGGAACTGGCGGTGGAAAATGCGAGCAGCGCCGGATCGCGCATGATCGCGACGAGCCGCGCAACCCGGCGGCCGACGACCAAGAAACATGCGCCCACCAGGATCGCCCAGAGCAGGCCAAGAGACAGGTAAAATCCACCCACGAACCGGGCATAGCCGAGCAGGACCCCCAGGCCCTGGCTGGCCACCGTGGAAGCCAGGGCGGCGAAGATGGCGAACGGCGCGACCCACATCACATAGCCGGTCACCTTGATCATGATCTGGGCGATCTGTTCGGCCAAGGCCATCACCGCCGGCGCGCGGTCCTCCAACGCCGAAATAGCGGCGCCGACGAAGACGGAGAACACCACGATCTGCAGGATCTCGTTGTTCGCCATCGCTCCGACGATGGAGGTGGGGAAGACGTGAGTGATGAAGGTCTTGAAGGTCAAGGTCTGGGCCGCGACGTCGCTCCGGGCGGCGGCGGCGGGAAGGCTTAGGTGGAGGCCGACACCCGGCTGCAGGACATGCACCATGATCAGTCCCAGGAGCAGGGACGTCAGCGAGGCCCCGACAAACCAGCCCAGAGTCTTGACGCCGACTCGGCCGATGGCGGCGCTGCTCTCCATGTGCGCCACGCCCACCACCAGAGTGGAGAACACCAGGGGCGCGATGATCATCTTGATCAGCCGCAGGAATACGTCGGTCACAATGGAGAGTCCGTCGGTTACGGCAGTGACCTGAGCCGGGTTGGTCAGGGTCTGATTGAGGACGAATCCGGCCAGGACGCCCAGTATCATGGCGACCGCGACGGCGAGGGTCAGACGGCGTGGCATGGCGTTCTCTTTGGCTGGCGGGCGCGGCGACGGTTTTTGCATCCCCCGCCTGGAGCCCGCGCGCAAGGACCCGGGCGCGCCGGGGCCCGATTTCGGGGGTGGCTAGCCGCGAGCGAGCGGGTTGGGCGTGGGGTCGCCGACCCGCCGCAGGGTGTTGGCGTCGGTGTGATGGAAGGGTTCGGCCTCCCCCAGGACCTTCATCACCGTATCCTCGGAATAACTCCAGGAGCCGTCGTCGTGGATGGTGACACGCAGGATGAATTCATCGGTGCGGAAGGCGTGTTCGAGGAAAGGGCCGGACACGATGCCGTTTTCAGTCGAGCCGCGCACCGCCTTGACCTCGAAGGTCCTGGCGTCGGCCGCGGCGTGGCCGATCGCCAGCAGGCTCTGGCCGCGCGGGATGGTGAGGGTATGCATGATCGTACCGGTGGCCGGCTCCCACAGCCAGTAGCCGACCTGGTCATGGTAGGTTTCAACTTCGCCGGGCTTGGTGATGTGCGTGTGGTAACGCAGGCCGTAGAGCAACTGCGGGCCGTTCGATTGCGGATCGGCGGGCTGCATGTCGATACGCTCGACGTAGGCCTGGCGGCGCGGGCCGCCGATGAACGGATTGACGTCCTTGCCTTTTTCTCCCTGCCAGGTCCCCGCCAGCGGAGCGAGAGGCCCCAGATTGGCCAGGGTGTCGACATCGATGTCGTCTTGTTCGTTAAAAATGTCGGCGGGGTATTCAGCCATAAGATGCTCCGTGGGCAGGGTGGAAATCGACCGCGTCGCGCCCGCGCTGGATGCGCGCGAAACATCAGCCTGACCTGGATATTTGCCCGCGCGCGGCGCCGCAAGCGGGTTGCCGCGACAGTTTGGCGAGTCTTCGCGCCATCACATTCGGGTGATCGCACAACCGAAGGTCAATTGCCGTTGACGTTAACGTCACCTTGACTTATCGGAGTTCACCCACGCGCGGACCGCCGCGCCAAACCAGGGAGCCGCTTCATGTCGTTTGACCTTCGTCGCCCCGAACGGGCCTTTACCATCCGTCAGCTTTGCCTCGAGTTCAAATGCACGCCAAGAGCCCTTCGCTTCTATGAAGACAAGGGCCTGCTATCGCCGGCGCGCCAGGGGTTGAACCGGGTCTATTCCTACAAGGACCGCGCCCGGCTGACCCTGATCCTCAACGGCAAACGGGTGGGTCTGTCCCTCGCGGAAATCCGCGAGATTCTAGAGCTCTATGACAAGGAAGACGGCGGGGCGGTGCAGAACGCCTGGGCTTTGGGCAAGTTCAAAGAGCGCATCGTCGATCTTGAGCGTCGGCGCGAAGACATCGACGAGGCGATCGCGACGCTGATAGCCGCCAGCTCACGCCTCGAAGCCCATCTGGCCGAGGTTCGGCCCGATCTGCTGGCGCCGGACGCGGTTATCAAGCCGACGGCCACGCGCCACGCCGCTTCGCCCCGTCACGCCTGACGCACCATCCCTTACACAGGCCCTTACACAGGTTCTCCCGACATGCCCGTTCTCGACGTCGCCCGTCCCCCCTTCATGGCGGATGAGGAGATCAGCATTTTTGAATCCGCGCTGGGCAAGTTCTTCGACGAACACGCCACGGCCGAAGACAACGCCCGTTGGCGCGAAGCCGGCATCGTCGATCGCGAGTTGTGGACTAAGGCCGGCAAGGCCGGCCTCCTGGGCCTTACCGTACCCGAGGAATACGGCGGCGCCGGCGGCGACTATCGCCACGAGGTGATCCTGATGGAACAACTGGTGGCGAAGGACTGTAACGGCTTCGGCATTTCGCTACACAACGCTATCGTCGCCCCCTACATCTTCCACTACGGCACGGAGGCGCAGAAGAAGCGCTGGCTGCCGGGCCTGTGCGACGGGACCTATGTCGGCGCCATCGCCATGACCGAACCGGGCGCCGGCTCGGATCTGCAAGGCGTCAAGACGAACGCCAAGCGCGACGGCGACCACTATGTGATCAACGGTCAGAAGACCTTCATCACCAATGGCGGCACGGCCAATCTGATCATACTGGTGGCCAAGACCGACGTGTCTCAGGGCGCGCGCGGCGTGTCGCTGATCGTGATCGAGACGGAGAACACCCCCGGCTTCGAGCGCGGCCGCAAACTGTCCAAGATGGGTCTTGACGCGCAGGACACCTCCGAGCTGTTCTTCAACGACGCCCGCGTGCCGGCGGACAATCTGGTGGGCGGCGACGAGGGCCAGGGCTTCTTCCAGCTGATGAACCAGCTGCCGCAGGAGCGGCTCAATATTGCCGTTCAGGGCCTGGCGGCGATCGAGCGGGCGCTGGAGCTGACCCTCGCCTACGTCAAGGAGCGCGGCGCCTTCGGCAAGAAGATCATCGATTTCCAAAACACCCAGTTCAAACTGGCCGAGTGCAAGACCAAGGCCACGGTGGCGCGCGTGTTCGTCAACTGGGCGATCGGCGAGCACCTTGAGGGCCGCCTGGACGCGACCAAGGCCTCGATGGCGAAATACTGGGTCAGCGACCTGGAAAACGAGATCATCGACGACTGCCTGCAGTTCTTCGGCGGCTATGGGTTCATGGACGAATATCCGATCTCGCGCCTCTATCGCGACAGCCGGGTACAGCGCATCTACGGCGGAGCCAATGAGATCATGAAGGTGCTGATCTCTCGCACGCTATGAGGAGGGCGTCATGAGTGTGCATCACGCAACGGTATCCTGGACGCATGACGGCGGCGATTTTTCCAAGCGCCAGTACAGCCGGCTGCACACCATCACCGTCGGCGATGGCGTGACCATCGAGGGATCGCCGTCGCCGACCGTCGTGCCCGCGCCGTATTCCAGTCCCGACGCCCTGGATCCGGAGGCGGCGTTCGTCGCGGCGCTCAGCGCCTGTCACATGCTGTGGTTCCTGGACTTGGCCGCCCAGGCCGGCTTCGTCGTCGCGTCTTACACAGATGCCGCCGAGGGAACGCTGGGCCGCATCGCCCCGCGCAAGATGGGTATGACCCGCGTTGTGCTGCGCCCCGCGATCATCTTCGCCGACGAGCGCCGCCCGTCGGCCGCGGAAATCGCCGATCTTCATCATAAGGCGCATGAGGCCTGCTTCATCGCCAACTCGGTGACGAGCGAGGTGTCGGTCGAGGACCCGGGTTAGCGCGGGCTCCGGTCGAGACGAGGTCTTCCAGCCCTGAGATCCGGCGCGCCGAGAAGGGCGCGTTTTGGGAGCTCGTCTTCGCGACGTCGGTTACAGCTTGACCTTGAATCCCGCCTCGAATGTCTGGCCATAGAACTCGCGCTGGATCGGACGGTTGGGCGTTCCCTCGTAGAAGCGCAGCGGCGCGTCGGTGAGGTTCTTGACCGACCAGTACAGTTTCACCGACCTGGTGAAATCATAGCCGCCGGAAACGTCCAAAGTGACGCGCTTGTCCTGATAGGCGTCGTTGGAAATGCCGGCGTATCCGGTCGCGCCCGAGACCGACCCCACCGCGAACAACGCCTTCGATTCGTATTGCAGGGAGAGCCGCACGCTGATCGGGCCCTTCTCGTAGAACAGCGCGCCATTGCCGGTATAGGCGAATGTGCCGGGCAGAGACTGATTGGGCATGCCGGGATGAAGCGCGATGGAAGAGCTGACATAGGCGGCGTTGAGATCAACGCCCAGCCCATCGAACGGCGAGGGCAGATCGGTGAACTTGTCGACAAACGCGCCTTCGATTCCGCGGGCGTGAGCCCCCGACACGTTCTGGTACGACAAGAATGTGTAGTTGCCGGAAACGCCATTTGCCGAGAACGGCGCGATGAAATTACTTTGGATAATATAGTTCTTGAATTCCTTGTCGAAATTCAGCCGGCCCAGCAGGAAGGCCAGCGGCGCTCGCAGGTCGTCGACGGCTTTCATCTTGATCTTTTCAGCGCGGTGGTCGTCCGGGCTGTAGGAATAGATGAATTCGCCATCGGAGATGAACAGGCGGCCTGGCGGGTCTGAGTATTCCCAGCGCATTTTGCCTGGCTTGCGGAGCGTAAGCGTGCCGCCGCCGTTAAGCGTGACGTTCGGGCTGTCAACGCGCAAAAAGGTATTTGTTCCGCTGCCGCCATTCAGCAAGAG
>Ga0209698_10009321_pt1 | contig 10040 bp, 8 predicted proteins | sample LitLauG_LLR_2012_FD_187203 | JGI IMG/M metagenome (GOLD analysis project Ga0209698, IMG submission 187203) | Freshwater sediment microbial communities from Pennsylvania, USA - Little Laurel Run_MetaG_LLR_2012 (SPAdes) (version 2) | ecosystem: Environmental > Aquatic > Freshwater > Creek >... | reverse complement strand
TGCGTTAAGCGGCGATGGTTTGCTGGGTGAGCAGATGTGCGGGAACTTTGCGCAGGTCCCAGACGATTCCGAACCAGGACAGCACTTTCAGCGTGTAATAGGTGATGTCAATTTCCCACCAGAAGAAGCCTTGGCGCGCAGAAGCCATGAAGTGATGATGGTTGTTGTGCCAGCCTTCGCCCAAGGTAAGCAACGCGAGGAGCCAGTTGTTGCGGCTGGTGTCCGTAGTTTCGTAGCGGCGCGAACCAAAAAGATGCGAGAGCGAATTGATGGTAAACGTGTCATGCCAGAGCAGCACCGTGCTCAAGCAGAAGCCCCAGATGAACAGCGGCCACCCACCGATGAGCCAGAGAACCACGGCGAGGGTCACGGGCGGAATCAAGTGGTACTTGTTCAACCAGCGCAGCTCGGGAAATTTCGCAAAATCAGCGATGTATTCGGTGCGCGTGTCATTGTATTTATCCGAGATGATCCAGCCGACGTGCGACCAGAAAAAGCCGAAAAGCGTCGGCGAATGCAAATCCAGTTCCTGGTCCGAATGCCGGTGGTGATGCCGGTGATGCGCCGCCCACCACAGCACGCCCTTCTGCGAAGAGCTAGTGGCCATGAACGCGATTACAAATTGGAACACACGGCTGGTCTTGAAAGAACGGTGCGAAAAATAACGGTGATAGCCCGCGGTGACGAAGAACATGCGCACGAACAGCAGTCCAAGGCAAGCCACCAGGTAGTACCAGTGAAACGGCATGAAGAAAATCAGCAGCGAGGCAAGGTGCACGAGCACAAAAGGCAAGGAGAGAAGAACGGAAATCCGTGAGCCGTTCGGAAGCGGTATCGATAAATAGCGAGAAGCTGAAGCCATCCGGCAAAATCCTCCGCGTCCAGGTTGCGACGCTTATTGAAACATCTTTCCGCGAGCGCAAGAGATCCAGCCGGAACTTCGCGCCACGAACCAACAATTTCAGTGTACGGTTGCGCAGATGAAGGGTCAAGCGCAGCGAGGTACAGGTTACATATACTAAGATGCCCGAAAGTACAGGCTCGTTGTGAAATTTCTCTGGTATTTTGAAAGAAATACTTCGTGGCGTCTGTGACGATGATCACAGGAATTCTTCGCGCCGATTGTGCTATCGTCGCTACGCACCCTGAAATAGGAGTAACGGCCCAAATTGGCAGATGGGCCACACAGAAAAATGGCTGAACGCCCCGTACTCGTTGGACTTATCCCGCAAGTCGTCGTGATCGATGAAGGCGACCAGGTCTCCTGGATCTCCGACGCTGGCAATTTGCGCGTGGAATTCGATGTGAACCGCTGCCCGTTTTCATCCAATGTGTTTCAGGCGCCGGCCGGCATGCGCCTGCTCAGCGGCCCGCCGCGCCCAGGCAGCAAAGCAGCCACCTATAAATACCGCTTGTGGCTGAACGACCAACTCGTCGGCCACGGCGAAGTGATCCTGCGCGAAAAATAGTCTCCCAAAAAAAGAAAACGCCGGAAACTGTCCCAGCGTCTTCTGTTCAACAAGATTCATATCTACTGCCCGGCCGTGAAGCCTTTTATGATCTGGGACAGCGCCCCGGCCTCAGGGATTTGGCCATCCGGAGTGAGCTTGTCCACGACGTGCGGGAGCAGCGTGGTCATCATCGAGGTGAGCTGGCTGGGATCAATACCGGCCTTGGCAGCGACCTGTTCCAAAGCACCGCTGTGAAGAACCCCTTGCAACTGTTCCGTGGAAATCGGCAAATTCTGACCCGATCCAACCCAGGAGCTCATCACGCCCCCGAGACCTTTTTCCTGAAACTTCTGCTGCAGTCCGGCGAGGCCGCCGACCTGCGGGCTGTTCACATACTCCATAATCGCCGAGAGAGCTCCGGCATGCTGGCCGGACTGTGGTGAGCCGGCAAGCCCGGCGACAGCCATCACTTCATCGAAAATTCCCATGACGTTCTCCTTTGCAAAAAAGTACTTCGGGGCGGCCGGGAAAGCCGCCCCGTCCAATTCAGGTGGTCCTACTTTTTCGGTGTCGCCGCTGCAGCTGCGCCAGACTGTTTGGCGATGACCAACGCGGATATTTTCTTGTACGTCGCTGCGGGAATGATCTTTTTGCGCGTGAGATCGGTCTTCATTTTGTAGGGGCGGCCATCTACGATTTTTTGCGCGTAAACATCGCCGATGCCTGGCAGAGCTTTCAGTTGGTCCAACGTGGCGGAGTTCAGGTCAACGAGATCTGCCGCGGCGGGAGCTGCTGTCTTTGCCGGAGCAGCCTTCGGGGCAGTCTGGGCGTTTGCTACGGAGACTCCCAAAATTAGAATCAGTACCGCGAGCAATACCCGAGAAATTTGCTTCTTCATGTGCTTCTCTCCTTAGTCTTAGATTTTGGTGCGCCTGAAACTATTCTTTTGCGGCCGCGCGGTAGCCGGCTTTTTGAGCGTCCGCTTCGGACATGTACTTACCCTGCTTGGTCTTCCCGTACCAGCGCGTGCCGGGCTTGTGATAAACGCCGGAGTCCGTGTTCACCCAGACCATGCCTGCACTATTCGCAGGAGGCGTTTGCTGGGCAGTTGGTGCTTTTGAAGCGGGGGCGCTACTCGCAGGTGCAGAGGGCGCGGGAGTGGCGGCTGGTTTGGAAGCGGGAGCCGCTGGCGTCGTGGAAGATGCCGCTGGCGCCGGAGTCGTTGAAGAAGCACCCGTGCTCGAAGCGGGCGCAGAAGTAGTGGCTGCGGACGCCGTGGACTTCTTGGAGCGGCTCTTTTTAGGAGCGGTGGAGCTATCCGTAGAAGCCGCGACGGCTGCGGGCGTGGTTGCCGACGAACCTGCCGCCGAGGCGGAAGTTGTGGATTTCTTGGAACTGGACTTCTTCGGCGTCGCGGAGCTATCGGATGTCGCAGTCTTGCCGGCATCATCGGTCTTTTTCGTGGAACTCTTTTTCTTCGCAGGCGCTGAAGCCGAGTCGGGCGCTGCCTGAGGAGTCGAAGCGTCCGCGTCAGCTTTTTTCTTTTTCTTGCTCTTCGTGGTCGAGCTGGAGTCACTCTTGGTCTGGTCCGTAGTCTGCGGTGCCGCTTGCGCCCAAACCGAGACGCTTCCGCCGAAGAGCAGCAAGGCCCCAAGCATAGCCAGGTATGCACTCTTAATCGTTTTCATTTTTTAGTTTATTCCTTTTCCCGTTCCGGCTCGATCCATCCTGCCAAACGCACTTGCAATAGTGTGGTTGGGTGGGGGGCAGGTGGCTTTCAGATGCGCGTCGCGGGTCTTCCTATGTGGAATGGGCGCATCATGTTCGAGAACGGTGGGGAAGTCAAGGGGAAGAAAGGGAACCGCGTAACACATCAAACGCAACCGCAGAACTCCCTCGGTGCATCTGACCGGGAACTTCCCTGTACTCCCGTGGGAATTTAGGGAAAGGCTAAATAGCGACTAGCCAGGAAGCAAGTTGCAGCGTTACTTTCATTGTTGGGTTTGCGTCTTAAGGATGAGTGGGAATTGCGAAGGGAACGGAATCATGATGCATCCTAAGCCACTATCGCATTTGAGTTTATTGCTCTTGCTCTTCCCGGCGGCCAGCCTGGCTCAAGCGCCTGCCACCCCGAGCCAGGGTTCAGGACCGGTCGTCACGGAAAAGCTGACTCAAAGGCCGGAAGACGGCCGGGGCCTGCCGCTCATAGGGAAGATCACCGCGATCAGCAAGGGATCGATGGAATTGGCGAAGCCCGACGGCTCGACGGCTGCCGTAAAGCTCACGGACAAGACGGAATACCACCGGGACCGGCAATCCGCGAAATTGGCCGATTTCAAGGTCGGCGATATGGTGTTTGTGCGCGGGGAAGAGAACGCGGACCATAGCCTAACTGCGCAGTTGGTCGGCGGACGCTCCGGGGGAGGGCCTGATGGCGGTGGCAGAGGGTTCGGCGGAAGTGCCGGGTTCGGTGAGCTTGGAAAGGATTTCGTCGTTGGCGAAGTGAAATCCATTGACGCGCCAAGCTTGACGGTCTTGCGGCCGGACAATGTGACGCAAACGCTGGAATTCAATGAAGAGACCTCGCTGCGTCGCGGGCGTGAGAGCATCACCATGGCGGATATCCAGCCGGGCGATCACGTGGTGATCCGTGGAGCGGTACAAAACAACGCGTTCGTTCCGAAGAACGTGATGGTCCTTTCTCCCGAGCAATGGCAACGCATGGAGGAAATTCGGAAAGCGAACGGGATCGGGCCTGGCGGGAATGCGCCGGCCGGCAAGAAACCCGCGCCTGCGCCACAAAGTAATCCGCCCCAATCCTAGTGCAATTAGGGAGACCCAGATTTGAAGTCCATTGCTCGTGCCATCCTACTATTTCCGATCATCGCGTTTCTTTTTGCTCCGGGTTTGTTGGGGCAAGATACGGCCCCGCCTTCGTCAACACAGACGGCGCAGCCCGCGACCAGTCCGGCCACACCTCCAAACTATGAAATGAATGGTTCGGCGCGAAGCGGAAAGAGTCCCCTGCCGGGAGTGAGCGTGACAGCGGCAAACACGCTGACTGGAAAAAAATATTCAACCACAACGAGTTCCGAAGGCAAATTTGCGTTGTCCGGCATGACACGCGGAAGGTATGTGGTCCGGGTCGAGTTCATGGGATTCGCGGCGTTCACACAAGAAGTTGTGCTCAATCCGGAGAATCCCTCCGCCAAAGTGGACGCCGAACTCATTCTTGCTTCGCGCCAGCAGGAGCAAACGAATGGCGCCATCGCGGCGATGGCAGCGGCAGGCCGCGGATTCCAGAGCGTGGCCATGGATAGCGCCCTCTCTGCGCTATCAGGCGGCGGCTCCAGTTTCGGTGGCTCAGCAGGGGGAAGCCAAGGCAGCGGCGATCTTTCAAGCCTGCCCTTGAATGGGGCCGGCGCCGACGCGCCGACCGAATCCGTGAGCATCAGTGGCGCACAAGGGCGCACCCAGGACTTTGGCGGTGGCAGCGAACAGGATTTGCAGGATCGAATCCAGGAGTTTCGTGATCGGATGCAGCGCGAAGGCGGCGGCGCTCTCGGGGGCGCCGCGGGCGCACTTCTCGGTGGACCAGGGGGTGGTGGAGGCATTGTCATCGGCCGGATGCCCCGGGGATTCAACATCAATCAGCCGCACGGCGTTATCTATTTTTCGGACGATACATCCGCCCTAGATGCCAAGCCGTATTCGCTGACCGGAATCCAGTTGCCGAGAGCGGATTACAACCAGTCCCGCTTCGGGGTCAATGTCGGCGGGCCGCTGAATATTCCCAAGGTTTTCAACGGGGGCAACAAGTGGTTTTTCTTCGCTGGATGGAATGGTTCGCGAGGCAATTCGCCTTACGATTCGTTTTCGACCGTGCCAACGACGGCCGAACGCGGCGGGAATTTTTCCGCGGCGACTTACAACGACGGCAGGCCTGTTCAAATCTTCAATCCCCAGACCGGCCAGCCGTATCAATTCAATGGCGTTCAGAATGCGATCGATCCGGCCTTGGTCAGTCCTTCTGCCACGGCGCTCCTCAACTACATCCCATTGCCAAATATTACGACGACGGCCTCCGGCCAGAACTTTCACTATGTGACATCCGCGGCGAGCAGTTCCGATACGGTGATCCTCCGGCTGGTCCACAACTTTGGCGCAAGCAGTGGTCCCGGATTCGGTCCCTTTGGCGGGGGCGGTGGAGCGGGCGGCAGAAGGCGTTCGCAGAACAACATCAATTTCGGATTGAATTGGTCGCGCAGCTCGAACAACATTGTGAATCAATTTCCTTCCCTCGCCGGCGGAACGGGAACACAAGGGCTAAACGCCAGCGCGGGTTGGACCTATGGGAAGGGCCGCGTCACAAACATCTTCCGGGTGAATTACAACCACAATCATGTTTCTACCACGAATTTGTATTCCAACGTCACGGACGTTGCCGGGCCGGGTGGTGCCGGGATTGGCGGGATCTCGAATGATCCTTTTGATTGGGGATTGCCGGGTATTAGCTTCACGTCGTTCGGAGGCCTGAGCGACCCGACGCCGCGACGTGAGCTTGACCAGACCTATTCCTTTTCAGAAACCGTTTCGTGGAATCGCGGAAAACACAACTTGCGCTTCGGCGGAGACTACCGCCGCATCTTGCAAAGCTTCCGTTCGGCCAGAAATGCGGAGGGCAGCTTTGTTTTTACCGGATTCGCGACCTCGCAATACACCACGGGAAGCGTGCAGCCGTTGGCCGACACGGGGTACGATTTCGCCGATTTCCTTCTAGGTTTCCCGCAGCAAACCTCGCTGCAGTCCGGCGCGACTTCTTACAACTTCCGCGCCAATTCCTATGACTTCTTTGTGCAGGACGATTGGAGATTCCGCCCGAACCTGTCGTTCAACCTGGGCCTGCGCTACGAGTACAACGGACCTTACACAGAGTCGAACAATCAAATCGCCAATCTGGACGTAGCGCCCGGCTTCTCTTCCGCCGCCGTTGTTCTGCCTGGACAGAGCGGACCTTTCAATGGAGCTTTTCCCGTTTCGCTCGTCCGGCCGGATCGCAACAATTTCGCGCCGCGCGTTGGGATTGCCTGGAAGCCCCTGAAGCAAATGGTGGTGAGGACCGGCTACGGCATCAACTACAACCTTGCGCAGTACGGCACGATGATCCAGAACTTTGCGTTTCAGCCGCCGTTTGCGATTGCGGGAACGAATACCACCGACATCACCGGCTTGATTGGCGGGAACGCGCTTACGCTCACGAATGGATTTCCCTCGGCCGGAAACACGGTGACCAACAACTTCGCCGTCAACCCGAACTATCGCCTGGGCTACGTGCAAATCTGGAATCTGGATATCCAGGAGAGTTTGCCGAGTGGCGTGATGCTGAACGTGGGCTACAACGGCGCAAAAGGCACCCGGCTGGACACCGAGCGAGCGCTGGTCGGCACCGGCAATCAACCGTTCATCTATGAATCTTCGGAAGGAAACTCCATATTGCATGCGGCTTCGGTCCGCGTGCGCAAGCGCATGACCAAAGGGCTAGGGCTCGGCGGACAATATATCTATTCCAAGTCCATCGACGACGCGTCTTCCATAGGCGGTGGAGGAAGCGTCGTGGCGCAAAATCCCTTCAACATTTCCGCGGACCGCGGCCTTTCCAGTTTCGATCAGCGGCACAAATTCACGGGAAACTGGATTTACGATTTGCCCTTCGGAGACAACCGGCGTTTTATTTCCAAGGGTGCCGCGAGCCACATCCTGGGAGACTGGCAGTGGAGCGGTGACTTTACGATCGGCTCCGGGCTGTACTTCACGCCGCGGGTTCTGGGCGGAGCACTCGATATCGGCCGCGGAGTGAGCGGCTCTCTTCGCGCGAATGCCGTGACGGGGCAATCGATATCGATCAGCGACCCGACCACCCTCAAATGGTTCAATACGGCTGCGTTTTGCGCGCCGAGCGCCACATGCACGAATCCGGGTGGATCCGGTTTCGGGGACGCGGGACGAAACATAATCGAAGGGCCGGGACAGGTTTCGATGAATATGTCGCTCAACAAGACCATCACCATCAAGGAATCCCGGGCGCTGGATCTGCGCTTCACCGCGAACAATGTCTTTAATACCGTGCACTTCACTTCCATCAACACGGTCGTGAATTCATTCACCTTTGGAGAAGTGACCGGGACGGGCAGCATGCGCCGAGTAACCATGCAAGCGCGCTTCCGCTTCTGACGAGAGATGAATATGCAGCCGACAAGAAAACTCTTTTCGCTCTTTGCCGCAGCCGCGTTGCTTTTTCAAGCGCCTGCGCGGCTCATCGCGCAACAGGCGGATCAGCCCAAAGTGAGCGAAGCACGGATTGAAGTTACCAGCGAACTCGTGCTGGTGAACGTGGTGGCTCACGACAAAAAAGGGAACCTGGTTCGCGACCTGAAAAAGAGCGACTTCACGCTCTTCGAAGATGGCAAGAAACAGGAGATTTCCACATTTGATTTCGAGAATGTGGACGAACTGGCGACCGCGGGTGCGGCGGAAGCTACCGTTTCAGGGGTGACTGGAACGGGAACTTTGCTGCGCGCCGGAAAGAAAGCGCCGCCCTCCCTGGATGCGCGCGACCGCCGCCTGATGCTGCTGTTTTTTGATTTTTCGGCGATGGACCCGGAGCAGATTGACCGCTCGGTGGATGCCGCGAAGAAGTTCGTGGGCGCCAAAATGCAGCCCGCCGACTTGATGGCCCTGGTGTCCCTGGCCACGAACATGCGCGTGGACCTGGACTTCACGGACGATAAGGCCAAGATCTTGGCGGCGCTGACCGCCTACAATTCCGGGCAAGGCCAGGGTTTCGACAACGGGAGTGCGGGAAGTTCGGAAGGCACGGCGGAAACCAGCGGGGCCTTTACTGCCGACGACACGGATTTCAACACGTTTAACGCCGACCGCAAGCTGCTAGCGCTGCAATCGCTGATGCAGGCGCTTGGGAAGCTCCCGCAGAAAAAGAGCCTCATTTATTTCAGCAATGGAATCACGCAGTCCGGCGCGGACAATCAATCGGCGCTGCGTGCCACCACCGCGGCAGCGGTGAAGGCCAACGTATCGATCTATTCCATGGATATCCGCGGCTTGCAGGCGTTTCCGCCTGGAGGAGAAGCGCAGAACGCCAGTTTGCACGGACAGTCGGCTTATTCGGGCGCGTCCATCCTGAACGATCTGAATGGGAACGCCGCTTCGCAGGACACCCTGGCGACGTTGTCGACAGACACCGGCGGCAAGGCGTTCTTCGATTCCAATGATTTCGGCACAGTCTTTTCGCAGGTTCAGAAGGACAGCTCGGCGTACTACGTCCTAGGATTTACGAGCAATAATCCGCTGAAGGACGGGCGATTCCGACGATTGAAGGTGCAGGTCAACCGGGCCGACCTGAAACTCGATTTTCGCGCAGGCTATTACGCCGGCAGGGATTTCGAGCACTTGAACCGCGCCGACCGCGAACAGCAATTGGACGACGAACTTGCGGCGCAACTGCCTCGTGTGGACGTACCCTTGTATGCGGGGGCGGCCTTCTTCCGGCAGGACGATTCGCATTACTACCTGGCGGTTTCGCTGGTGGTGCCCGGCTCCCAAATCCCCTTCGTCACTGAGAAAGAAAAAGACAGCGCCACAATCGATATCATCGGTGAAGTTCGCGAAGGCGGAAAATTCCCCGTTGGCCAGTTGCGCGACACGGTGAAGCTGGCGGTCGAGAGCACCAAGCAAGTCCGCCGCAAGAACGTGCAGTACAACACCGGCTTTGTCCTGGCGCCGGGTAGCTACCACCTGAAATTTGTCATCCGCGAGAACCAGACGGGCCGCATCGGTTCCTTCGAAACGGATGTGCAAATCCCCGACCTGCGCAAAGCGCCGCTGAAAATGAGTTCCGTGGTCCTAAGCAGCCTGCGCGCCCCTGTCACCAGCAAAAAGAGCGTTGCCAACCCGCTGGTCCGCGACCAGATGGAACTGGTTCCCAACATTACGCACGTCTTCGCACCCGACCAGCACCTCTATTTGCAATACGAGGTCTACGACGCGGTTAAGGGAAAGAATCCCGCGCCTGCGGCAGGCAGTGGGCAGAATGGATCCGCGAACGGGCCGGCCAAAGATGCGCCAGCGCCCAAGGCTCCGAAGGACAGCATCCGGGTCTTCACGAGCATCGAGTTTCTGCAGGGCACTACAAAGATTTACGAGTCAAAGCCGGTGGTGGCGAACGAAGTGACTGCCCAAGATCGCAAGGCGGTGATTTTCCAGATGGATTTGCCTCTCCAGGTTTTGAAACCGGGGTTTTACCTTTGCCAGGTGAACGTGATCGACGACGTGGCGGGAAGCTTTTCCTTTCCCAGGTTTCCCTTGCTGATTCGCGAAGCAGTCACGCCTACGCCGGACAAGGCAGCCGATTAAGTGGAAGGATGAAGGAATCGCTGGACTGAGAAGTGATTCAAAACAATAGAATTAGGACTAGTCGCCGGCGGCAGCACTGCGGGACATTTCGACGGATTCCGCCAAGCCTCGCCGCATCGGTCCCAGCAGGAAGGCGGGCACCTCGCGCTCCGGTGCCAG
>Ga0209698_10009320_pt1 | contig 10041 bp, 8 predicted proteins | sample LitLauG_LLR_2012_FD_187203 | JGI IMG/M metagenome (GOLD analysis project Ga0209698, IMG submission 187203) | Freshwater sediment microbial communities from Pennsylvania, USA - Little Laurel Run_MetaG_LLR_2012 (SPAdes) (version 2) | ecosystem: Environmental > Aquatic > Freshwater > Creek >... | reverse complement strand
GCCATGATCCTGATTGGATTTCGGAGGGACCGCCTGACGGTGGTCTTTGCGCTCGGCGATCAAGCGTGCCACCACCCCCATTATTGCATTGCGTTAGGCGGCTTTTGGCACCGGTTGGACACGGCAGCCACCTCACTTTGAAATTGCTGGAGAAAAGAACCAGACTTACGACTTCGCGAAGGCCGCGTGAGCGGCGGCGGTCAGCAGTCTAAGCTGCGATCTCAGACGCCTCCCGAATATCCCCCGCTGGCCAGGCAAGCCCGCATCCAGGGCGTGGTCAAACTGGGTGCGACCATCGGCCAGGACGGCAGAGTTCAAAACCTGATGGTCGTCAGCGGCCATCCCCTGCTGGTGCCGGCGGCTTTGGAGGCCGTCAAACAGTGGGTCTACGAGCCCACACTGCGGAACGGAACCCCGTCGGAGGTGGAAACCGAGATCGAGGTGAATTTCTCTTTGCCTTGAGCCAACCCGCCGACTCTGCTATCCTCAAATCGTTGAATTTATAAGGTGATGATCTTTTCCGGCCGTTGCAGCCGGGCCTACCTCGAGAGGTTCACATGTCAGGCCATTCAAAATGGGCCACCATTAAGCATAAAAAGGCGGCTCTGGACGCTAAGCGCGGGAAGAGCTTCACCCGCATAATCAAAGAGATCAACATCGCCGCCCGGAATGGGGGCGATCCGGATTCCAACCCCCGCCTGCGCACGGCCATCCTGGCGGCCAAGGCGGTCAGCATGCCCGCCGACAACATCAAGAAGGCCATTATGCGGGGCACGGGCGAACTGGAAGGCGGCCAGATCGAAGAAGTCATGTTCGAAGGATATGGGCCGGGCGGCGCGGCGGTGCTCGTGAATGTCGCTACCGACAATCGCAACCGCACCGTCAGCGAGATACGCCACATGTTCTCGAAGAACGGCGGCAACATGGGGGAGCAGGGCAGCGTCGCTTGGATGTTCGAGCGCAAGAGCCAGATCTTTGTGCCGGCCGGGAACGTGACCGAAGACCAGCTCATGAACATTGTGCTCGACGCCGGCGCCGACGATCTGCGCCGGGAAGACGAGCGCTGGGAGATCCTTTCGGCTCCCGAGGCGCACGAAGCCGTGCTCCAAGCCTTGGAAACCAGCCACCTTCCTCACGAAGAAGCCAGCATCGCCATGGTTCCCAAGAACCTGATCAAGCTCGAAGGCAAGAATGCCAGCGGCATGTTGCGGTTGAGCGAAGCCCTCGAAGAACATGACGACGTGCAGAACGTGTACTCCAATTTCGATATCGACGAAAAGGAGCTGGAGGCGATGGCCTGATCCCGTGCGTGTGCTCGGCATCGATTGCGGATCGGCACGAACCGGTTACGGCGTAATCGACAGCGATGGCCGGGTGCATCGCATGGTGGCGTCGGGAGTGATCTCGACCAGCGCCAAATCGCCGTTTGAGAAAAGATTGCTGGAGATCGCCACGGAATTGCGGCGGCTGATCGGCGAGCATCTGCCGGAAATGGCCGCCGTCGAAGGAGTCTTTTATTCGGCCAACGTGAAGACGGCGCTGAAGCTGGCCCACGTGCGGGGCGTCGCGTTGCTGGCTATTGCCGAAGCGGGTCTGGAGCTTGCGGAATACTCGGCGCTGGAGGTGAAGACCAGCGTGGTGGGCTATGGCCGCGCCGAAAAATGCCAGGTGCAGATGATGGTACAGTCTTTGCTGCGCCTGCCGGAAACCATCGAATCGGAAGACGCCTCGGATGCGCTGGCGGTGGCGATTTGTCACGCTACGCACGAGGCCACCAGCCGGCGGCTGGCATGATGACAAGCGTGGCAGGGAGTTGCCCATGAAACCGACGTTGATTCTCCTCTCGGTGCTGGCTGGAGTGGCGCTGGCGGCCGATGGGCCCCTGCTGTTTTACTCCAAGTCGTTTCCCGGAAGCGTCCCGCCCTACGTCGAGATTTCGTTGGCCAAGGATGGGAAGGCCGAGTACCGCGAAGCTCCCGGCGAGGACAATCCCATCCAGTTCCAACTCACGCCGCCCGAGACCGAGGAGGTATTCGGGCTGGTAGAGAAGGCGGGCTCGCTGAAACACCCGTTGGAGGCCCCCGCCAAAGTAGCGTTCATGGGCACCAAGACCTTCCGCTATCAGAATGGGTCCGAGAAGAACGAGGTCAAGTTCAACTACACGCAGGATATCTCCGCGCAGGCTCTGCAGGACTGGTTTGAGCGCATGGCGGAATCGGCGCAGCGGCTGATCGACCTGGAGCGCACCGCCAAGTACGACAAGCTGGGCGTGGTGAATTCGCTGCTGCTGTTGGAAACTTCCCTGGATCGCAAGCGGCTGGTTGCGCCCGAACAATTCCTTCCCCTGCTCGACCGCATCGCCAAGAACGAAAGCTACATGCATACCGCGCAGGCGCGGGCGGCCGACATTGCCGCAGCCATTCGCAATCCTAAGCCATGAAGCGTGCTGGCAGGATCGCGTGGGTTAGGCGATCGGCCACGCCGGCCCACAGCGCGTGCATTAACTTATGGAAGTGGCCGGAGTCGAATTGACCAGCGATTCTTCGTCGATCATGCTATTCTTTCTGCAATTGCTCTTCTGTTCTCGTTGATTTCCCATGCAAAAGTACGATCTCATCGTCATTGGATCCGGACCCGCCGGGCAGCGTGCCGCCGTACAGGGCGCCAAGTGCGGCCATCGCGTCGTGGTGGTGGAGCAGCGTGCCATCGTGGGCGGCACCTGCATCAATACCGGCACCATCCCCAGCAAGACCATGCGGGAGGCCGTCTTACACCTTTCCGGTTATGAGTCGCAAGGGGTTTACGGCGCGAATTTCCGTGTGAAGGAAAAAGTCACGGTCTTCGACCTGGGGTTGCGGGTGAACCAAGTCATCCAAACGGAGGCCGCCGTCACCGAAGCGCAGCTTTCGCGCAATGGCGTGGAGGTGGTACACGGGAAGGCGCGCTTCGTCGATGCCACCCATGTTCAAGTGGATAGCGCCATCGGAACCTTTCAACTGGAAGCCCCTTACATTCTGATCGCTACCGGAACCAAGCCGTCCGTTTCGCCGCTGGTGCCCATCAACGGACGCAACATCATCAACAGCGACCAGGTCCTCCAGATGCCGGAAATCCCCAAGACCCTGATCGTCGTGGGAGGCGGCGTCATAGGGGTTGAGTACACCTGCATGTTCGCCATTTTAGGCGTGCGCGTAATCTTAGTCGAAAAGCGCTCGCGCCTGCTGGAATTCGCGGACTCGGAGATGGTGGAGGCGCTCTCGTATCACTTGCGCGACCGCCGCGTTACGATGCGCTTGAACGAGGAGGTGGGGAGTGTGGAGGAGTCGCCGGCCGGCGGCGTGATCGCCAACTTGAAGAGCAACAAACGCATTTCCGGCGACGCTTTGCTGTACGCCGTGGGACGCCAGGGCAACGTCGATGAATTGAACCTGGCAGCCGCAGGCCTCGAGGCCGATAACCGCGGCCGGATTACCGTGGATTCCGATTACCGCACAGCCATACCCAACATCTACGCCGCCGGTGACATTATCGGATTTCCCAGCCTGGCTTCCGTCTCCATGGAACAGGGACGGATCGCGGCGGCGCGCGCCTTCGGTGTCAGTATTCAATCCAACCCCGCCACCTATCCATACGGGATCTACACCATCCCCGAAATATCTTTTACAGGCAAGACGGAGGAACAGTTGACCGAAGAAGACGTCCCTTACGAAGTGGGCCTGGCCTACTATCGCGAGACGGCGCGAGGCCAGATCAGAGGTGATACGACCGGCCGGCTCAAACTCATCTTCCACAGAGAGACACGGGAAATCCTGGGGGTTCACATCATCGGGGAAGGGGCTTCGGAACTGCTTCATATTGGACAAGCCGTGATGACGCTGAAGGGCACCGTGAACTATTTCGTCGAAACCGTCTTCAACTATCCGACCCTGGCCGAATGTTACAAACAGGCGGCTTTCAATGGTGTGAACAAGCTGGCGCGGTTCTAACCAAAGGGCGGTCGCCGTCCGCCGCCCGGGCCGGTAAACCCATAAACCTGTGGGATATGACCCAACAAGGTCTGATTTTCTGATTTCTCGCTGCAACTTTGCGCCACTTGCAGTGGCCCGGCATGTGGTGATGAACGTGCATTAGAATGGAAGCAATGGCCGGCACACCAAATACGAGAGCGAAGGAGCCCAGAGCAATCCTGGTCGTCGCGCTGGGGCTGGTGCTGGTTTTCGTATCGGTCGCATGTGCGGCCATGGCTCCGACGACCCTGACGCCCGCGCACCCCTGCTGCCCGAAAACGGGGCAGGCAGGCCCTGATCATTGTGAAAAGGTAGCTTGCATTTCCAACGTTCCCGCGATTCCGCCGGCGCCGGCGGGCTACAGCACGGACGTCCCCCTCGTGGTTCAAACCGATTTCATTCCTGCCGCTGAGGCCTCAATACCGGAGTTGGTTCCAGACCCTGTGTTGGGTTCTTCCAAGCCGAAGCTCTTCCTCAAACATCGCCGGTTTCTGATTTAACCCCTCGTTTCGCAGCCCGTCCAGTAGGCCGGCAGAGCTGCCGGCCAGAGTGCATCGGTGCGCCCCTCGGTGAAGAGGCGGCGCATCAGGATGCGGCGCTGACCGCAAAGGTTCCAAAAACCGGAGTCTTATATGAAAACGTTAGCAACCATCCTTCTCGCTGGAGCACTATCCGCAACCGCCGCGTTCGCCGGGGCGCTTCCGCGCAATGACAAGGTAGCCGAAAAAGCCGTTCCGCAACTGCCGTTTCGACTCTACCAGAAGAGACCAGTAGCCACGCAGCAGGTTGCGGGGGCGCCCGCCCGTAACATCGGGGTTCCGCAACTACCCTCGCGACTCTACCAGAAGAGACCCACGGGCGCCGCCGGCGCAGAGCGCAGGCTGAGCACCGTCGAAGCCGCCAATCTAGTCCAGTGAAGGGTTTTACCGGGGCTAGCCGGACGGATCGCCGGTTAGCCCCATAAATGGGGAGGAACAGTGAGATACTCAGGAATTCTCGTTTTGGCCGCCTTGGCTGTGCCTGCCCCGGCCCAGGAATCGCGTCTCCATCTGCGTGAGTTAATCCCTGAAGCTCTCCGAAACAATCCCGAAATCCGTGCGGCTCAAAAAAGCTATGAGGCGGCGCGGCAGCGGCCTACTCAGCAAAGTAGCCTCCCCGATCCTATGCTTTCGCTTGGCTACAACAGCGTGGGGAGTCCGCGGCCGGTGGCCGGCATTGGACGGGAACCGCTGGCGAACGCCGGATTCATGGTGTCCCAGGAAGTTCCCTTCCCCGGCAAACTGAAACTGCAGGGCGAGATGGCGGCCAAGGAGTCCGAGGCCGCCTTTCAGCAGTACCAGGCGGTGCAACTCGGCGTGGTCTCGAGGCTGAAGCAGGCCTACTATCGACTGCAGTACAGCTACGCCGCGGCCGAGGTGCTCACCCGAAACCGCGATTTGCTGAACACCCTGCTCAAGGTCACCGAGGCGCAGTATTCGGTCGGAAAGGCGGCGCAACAGGACTTGTTCAAGGCCCAAACGCAAATCAGCATTCTGGAAACGCGGCTGGTGAAGCTCGAGCAGGAAAGACGGAGCCGCGAAGCCGAGATCGATAGCCTTCTCGGCCGGGCGCCCGCCACTCCCCTCGAGCGGCCCGAGGACGTCAAGCCGCCGGAATTGACCGCTACCTTGGAAGATCTGTTTGCGGCCGCAAGGGCGAACTCTCCGATGCTTCGCCGGGATCAGAAGATGATCGAACGTACCGCGTTGGCCCTCAACCTGGCGCGTAAGGAATACTACCCGGATTTCACGCTGAATGCCGGCTACTACAACATGGGCTCCATGCCGCCGATGTACGAGGTCCGCGGCGATTTCAAGCTCCCCATTTACTTCTGGCGGAAACAGCGTGCGGGAGTCAATGAACAGGTCAGCAATCTCTCCCAGACCCGGCGGAGCTACGAAGCGACAGACCAGGCGCTGCACTTTAAAATCACCGGCGACTACCTCATGGCGCAAGCTTCGGCAAAGCTGATGAAGCTTTACAACCAGACGATTGTCCCGCAAGCCAGTCTGGCGTTGGAGTCGTCTCTCTCGACCTATGAGACTGGCACGGTGGATTTCTTATCGGTGCTGACGAATTTCTCGATGGTGCTGGATTACGAAATGAACTACTACGACGAAGCGTTCAACTACGCGCTGGCTTTGAGCCGCCTCGAGGAAATGACGGGCCTCCGGCTTATCGATTGAGGTTGGATTATGAAGGTCCTTCGAGCTTTGGCGCTTTTACTGGCGATCACCGCGGCTTTTGCCGGTGGATACCTCTATCAAGCAATCAAGGGTGGCGCCTCCGGCACTGGCGCCAAAGCAGAACGGAAGGTCCTTTATTGGGTGGATCCGATGCATCCCGCGTACAAGTCGGACAAGCCGGGAATTGCGCCGGATTGCGGGATGAGACTCGAGCCGGTGTATGCGGACGGTGGAACCGTCGCGGCCGCGCCATCGGCTGACACGCAGAAAGCGCCCGACCTTTCGACGATGCCGCCTGGAACTGTTCAGATCACGCCCGGGAAGCAGCAACTAATCGGCGTGAAGTATGGCCAGGTTGAGCTGATGGGGGGATCCCGTACGATCCGCGCCACCGGCAAGGTCGCGATTGACGAGACCCGGATTCAGCATGTGCATACCAAGCTAGAAGGCTGGATTGACACAGTGTTTGTCGACTTTACCGGCCAGCTTGTCAAAAAGGGCGACCCGCTGCTGACGATCTACAGTCCCGACATGCTGGCCTCTCAGCGGGAGCTGCTGCTTGCCGCGAAGGCCAGGGATCTCATGCGCGACAACCCGCTTCCCTCGGCCTATGACCAAAGCGATTCTCTTCTGGGCGCGGCCCGCCGCCGGCTGGAATTGTGGGACCTCAACGAAGCTCAGATCGATCAAGTTCTCCGGACCGGAGAGCCCGTCAAGAACACCACGTTGTACTCGCCGGCGGCCGGATATGTGACGGATCGCAAAGCGTTCCCCCAGCTCAAGGTGATGCCCGACACCGACCTGTATACCATCGTCGATCTGAGCCGCGTCTGGATCGTTGCCGACGTTTTCGAGTATGAAGCGGCGAATATCCAGGTAGGCGGGACCGCGCGCGTCTCTCTCCAGGCCCTGCCCGGACGCACGTTCCATGCACATATCGACTACATCCAGCCTCAAGTCGACCCCATGACCCGCACACTGAAGGTGCGCCTCGATATGGACAACCCTGGCGCAATGCTGAAGCCGGACATGTATGCGGAGGTGGAGTTTCAAGTTTTTCAGCCTGCCAGGCTGACCGTTCCGGCAGAAGCGGTGCTGGATGCCGGAGAGCGGAAAACGGTGTTCATCGATCGCGGCAATGGCTACCTGGAACCGCGGCTCGTGAAGACCGGCGAGCGCTCCGCGGACCGTATCCAGATTCTCTCCGGGCTCAGCGGAGGAGAGCGGGTGGTCACTTCCGGCAACTTCCTGATCGATTCGGAAAGCCAGATGAAGGCCGCGGCAGCCGGTATGGGCGGGATGGCCGGCATGCCCGGAATGACGGCCGAAGCTCCCAAACCGTCCAAGGCTGAACCGCAACAGTCTGGGGCGAAGGGCATGGCGGACATGCCGCGGATGGAAGCGAAAAAGCCATGATCGACGCGATCATCGAATTTTCGGCCAGGAACAGAGTGATCGTCTTCCTCGCGATCGCTGCGGCGGTCATGGGCGGGCTCTATGCGATGCGCACGGTGCCCCTCGATGCGCTGCCGGATCTGAGCGACACGCAGGTAATCGTGTACTCGCGCTGGGACCGCAGCCCGGACATCATGGAGGACCAGGTTACCTACCCCATTGTGACGGGTATGCTGGGAGCCCCGAAGGTGAAAGATGTGCGCGGGTTCTCGGACTTCGGGTATTCCTACGTCTACATCATCTTTGACGAAGGCACGGACATCTATTGGGCCCGGTCACGCACGCTGGAATATCTGTCGACCGTACTCCCGCGGTTGCCGCAAGGCGTCAAAACGGAGCTTGGGCCGGATGCCACCGGAATTGGCTGGGTGTTTGAGTATGGCCTGGTGGATACCACCGGCAAGCAAAGCCTGGCCGACCTGCGAAGCTATCAGGACTGGTACCTTCGCAACTACCTGAAGTCCGTGCCGGGCGTGGCGGAAGTCGCGCCGCTGGGCGGTTTCGTGCGGCAGTACCAGGTCAACGTCGACCCCAACAAGCTCCAGTCGTTCCACATTTCGATCAGCAAGGTGGTGGATGCAGTCCGCAGCGGCAACAACGATGTGGGTGGGCGTCTGGTGGAGTTCACCGGCGCCGAATACATGGTGCGCGGCCGGGGCTACGCGCAATCCACCGATGACATCGGGAAGATCGTGCTGGCGAACAATCCCAGCGGCGTTCCCATCCTTATATCCGACGTGGGTAGCGTCACGCTCGGGCCGGACATCCGCCGAGGTGTGGCCGACTGGAACGGCACGGGCGAGATCGTGGCCGGCATCGTGATTATGCGGCAGGGCGAAAACGCCCTGCAAGTAATCGGCCGGGTGAAGGAGAGACTGCGTGAGATCGAGCCCGGCCTCCCTCCCGGTGTGAAGGTCGTGAGCGCCTACGACCGCTCTGACCTGATCCTCCGCTCCATTGAAAACCTGAAACATACGTTGACCGAAGAGCTGATCATCGTTGCCATCGTCATCGTGATCTTCCTCTGGCATTTTCCGAGCGCCATCACTCCCATCGTCACGATTCCAGTAGCGGTCATCATCTCGTTCATTCCTATGAAGATGATCGGCGTCACCTCAAACATCATGTCGCTTGGCGGGATCGCCATCGCAGTCGGAGCGATGGTGGACGCCGCCATCGTGGTGGTAGAGCAAACTCACAAGAAGCTCGAACAATGGGAACGGACGGGCCGCCAGGCGGATTACCACCAGGTGGTGGTAGGCGCGGTCAAGGAAGTGGGGGGCCCGAGTTTCTTTGCGCTCCTGGTCATTGCGGTGGCGTTCCTGCCGGTCCTGACGCTCGAGGCACAGGAAGGGCGGCTGTTCAAGCCGCTGGCCTACACCAAGAATTTCTCGATGATCATCGCGGCCGTGCTCGCAATCACGTTGGTTCCGGCCATTCTGCTGATGGTCATGCAGTTGAAAAACTTCGAATTTCGTCCCAGGTGGTTGTCCCGGATGGTCAACGCCATCATCGTCGGGAAGATTCATACCGAAGAGAGCCACCCCATCAGCCGGATTCTGATTCGCCTATATGAACCGCTCTGCGGCTGGTCCCTGCGCTGGAAGTGGTTCGTGATCGCTGGCGCGGTGGCTGCCGTCGTCGTCACCGTTCCGGTTTTTCAGAAGCTGGGATCCGAATTCATGCCGCCGCTGGATGAGGGGGCCCTGCTCTACATGCCCTCCACGCTTCCCGGCATCTCGGTGACCCAGGCCCAGCAGTTGTTGCAGGTGCAAGACCGGATTCTCAAACAGTTCCCCGAAGTCGAAAGCGTGCTGGGCAAGGCAGGGCGCGCCGAGACGTCCACCGACCCGGCGCCGTTTTCGATGATGGAAACCGTCGTCGTTCTGAAGCCGGAGACCGAGTGGCGCAAGGTGGAGACGTGGTACTCGCCCTGGGCGCCCAACTGGGCGAAAGGGTTCTTTCAACGGTTTACGCCGGACCACATCTCCCCAGACAACCTGGTCGAAGAAATGAACCAGGCCCTCAAGATTCCCGGCACGTCGAACGCCTGGACGATGCCGATTAAGGCCCGCGTGGATATGCTCACCACCGGCGTCCGCACCCCGGTCGGCATCAAGATCTACGGGGCCGATATCAAAAAGATCGAGAATCTCGGAACCCGGATCGAAGCAATCTTGCCCAAGGTGCGGGGGACGCGAAGCGTTTTTTCCGAGCGCACAAGCGGCGGCTACTTCCTGGACTTCAACTGGAACCGGGATCAACTGGCGCGCTATGGCCTCAGCATCGATAACGCCCAGGATGTGGTGATGAGCGCGATCGGCGGCGAGAACGTGACCACCACGATCCAGGGC
>Ga0209698_10009319_pt1 | contig 10041 bp, 5 predicted proteins | sample LitLauG_LLR_2012_FD_187203 | JGI IMG/M metagenome (GOLD analysis project Ga0209698, IMG submission 187203) | Freshwater sediment microbial communities from Pennsylvania, USA - Little Laurel Run_MetaG_LLR_2012 (SPAdes) (version 2) | ecosystem: Environmental > Aquatic > Freshwater > Creek >... | reverse complement strand
AGGTCGGCTGCGTCGACAGCGCGGTCAGATTGGTGTCGCCATTCACAAACCCAGCAAAGATGGGCGTGATGGTGGGCACCGCTCCGCCATAAACCATCGCGCCGTTGCTGGCCGTGATGGTCAACGGCGCACCGTTCACGGTGAGCGTCCCCGTAGCCGAACTGGCCTGGAAGAAGCCCTGCGTGGCGTAGTTGGCCGAGAGGGTATGAACGCCCGCGGCCGGCGCTGTCAGGTTGAATGTGGCAGAGCCTCCAACGAGCGTACCGTTGATTGCAGCACCGCCATCCACGCTGAGTGTGACTGTACCTGTGACCGCAAATGGGTTTGGAGTAGACGCGACGCTGACCGTCACTACTCCATTCGCACCGTAGGTGATGGCTGGAGCATTGATGGTTGTTATTGTGTTCGAGATCCCTGTGCCGGTCAACGTGACGGGCAGATTGGGCCGGGCGGGATCGTTGCTGTTAATGGTCAGTACGGCGGACTCCGGGCCCACGGCGGTGGGAGCAAATGTCACCGTGAAGACGCAGGTTGCGCCCGGGGCTACGCTGGTGCATGGGGTCGCGGTGAAGTCAGGAGCGTTTGCGCCCGTCACCAACATGTTGTTGATCGTCAACGTGGCAGTGCCTGTGTTGGAGATCGTCACCTGGGCCTGACTGCCATTTGCCAATAGCGTAGTGGATGTGCCCACCAGCACGTTCCCGAAGGCCAGAGTGGTTGGCGCTATTCCTGCGATCGGGACAGGGAGGATCGTGGCGGTATTGGAAAATCCGGAAAGCAGGGCGGGGGAAGCGTTCCAGATTTGCGTGAAGGGTGGCTTAAAGGCGTCGTCGACAGCTCGCACCTGATAGTAATACGTGGTGCCTGCTGTGAGTGACGCGTTATCGATGATAGTTACCTGCTCTCCCCAGGTAGTTCCTTCTCCTGCCACGTTCGTCGTCTGACCGCTTTGTACGGCGGTGAGGGGGATCGTAGCGGGTGCTGGGAAGGTAGGATCGGTGTCGCGCTGGACTTCGAAGCTGGTCTCGCTGGCTGAGTTATCCGTCCAGGTTAACTGCACTCCTCCAGTGGTGGCCTGAGCTGCACTGAGGTTCGACGGCGACGGCGGCGGAACCTGGAAGACGATCGGCCGCATCATGTCGTTCTCTTCATGACCCAGGATGTGGCAGTGCCATACGTACTCCCAGCCAAAGTTCTGGACTGCGTTCTGGGGTACGTCTGGGTTATTGGTGAATGGGTTGACGCCCGTGAAATTCGGGTCGGTACCCGCTGGCATCGTCACGTCCATGAGACGGAAGCTGTTGGGCAGCGGGAAGGGTAGAGACTGCTTGTTGGCCTGCAGGGCCACGAAGATGTCTTCCAATGGATTCATGCGGACCGTGTCTTTCCAGCCCAACTCGTTCTCTTCAATCGGTCGCAGAGAACCGTCCCAGCCAACCCGGTTGAGCACCTGGACGTTGACCAGATGGAAGTGGATGAAGTGGGTATCCACTCCGTTGTGGCTGATCTTCCAGATTTGTGTACCCGTGTCTTTGATGATCTCCGTCGCCGGGTCAGCATACCCGAGAGGGATCGTGGTCTGGGTCAGGAAGTTGGTGAAGGGAAGCTCGGTGCCGAGCGTGGCGTTCATGCGGCCATAATCCACCGTAAAGAGTTCCTGGATCGCCTTCTGGTCCATGTTGATACAGGTTGCCGGGGCCACAGGAGAGGTCGTGCACGGCGCCGTGGTGCCAGGTGCGAACGGGGTGATGGGCGTGAAGGTGATGGTGTTGTCTGAGATTCTCGCAAACGTGTTCGGGAACGTTGCATTATAGGCGGACCCATAAGCGGCTTCCGGCACGATGGTGGTGGGCTGAGTCGAGGCGAACAGGCCCGCCCCAGCGGTCGTTGTCTTAAACGCTGCTTTCAACGCGGCCAAACTGAACGGGGTACCGTTGGGCGCGGTTCCGTCCACCACGATCTGCATGATGGTGCGGATGTTGGGGCCAAAGCCAGGCTGCGTGTTGGGGGCGCCACCGATTGTGGCTTGATCCCCATCGCCGGTGAAGTAGTCGTTGCGTGAATCGAACGCAGGCGCGGGTGTCGGCGCGTCGTTATAGAGAATGAGCGTCTTTCCCGCAAACTGGGTGAAGTCAACGATGACGTCCGCACGCTCCGCTGGACCCAGCCAAAGGCCGTGGACGCCGACGTTTGTGATCGTGATGCTTCTGGGATTCCATTCATAGCCTGTGGGCGTCGAAGGAATCACCACCGGCGCCGGCAGCAAGCCACCCTCGGTGCCAATCTGGATGAACGGCGGTCCGGCTTTTGTTGGATCCGGCGCACCGCCGGCCCTGCCATCGGCTGCCCACATGGTTTGTTTCGGTGGGATACCGGGAATGCTGCCGTAGAACGGCCAGCAGCCGGTGGGAAGGCCCGTTCCGTTGATCGGGTTTCCAGTGCCGTCCAGAAGAGCTGTGGCAAGACCAATGCCCAAGGTCGTGTTCGTGATCGGGTTCATCTGTGAGCACAGTGGCAAAGCCGCGCCGGCCGCGGGCGGGACCGCGGGGACCATGGCGACTTCCGTGTTGTTTTGGGTCGCGTCGGCAACATAGAGCTGCAGATTCCAGGAGCGGTCGTTCCCGGCACTCAGAATCTGGAACCGGTAAGCTGCGGGCGCCACGTGCATGACGGGATAGGCTTTGCCATTAACCAACGGCGTGTCCATAAAGCCTTCCGGCGTGCCCGATGGGTTGGGGGTTATGCCGCATCCTTCGAGGTAATTGTTGGCGGCGGCCGGTGCCAGCGTTAGCCCCGGAAATGCTGCGGACGTGCAAGGAATGGTGACGCCGCCATGAGGATCGTTATTCGCTCCCCCCGGACCTGCCGCGGACAGAGTGGTCATGGGCGGAAAGAACCAGGCGCCGTAGTCCCACCGGCCAAAGGCGTTGCCACCGCCCGGGTCCGCTGGGTTCTGGTTTGGTATGTAGACGTGCGGGAACCAGAGGTCTCCGTTGCCCCCCGTGGCGGAGAGCGCGGTGGCTCCAAAGTTCCCGGCCCAGGTGGGATCCTCGGCAGCCAACTGAGGAGAGCTGGGCACGAAGGTCTTGTCCTGGATGACCAGGGGAATCAGGTGCGTCACGTCGGCCGGGGTAGTAGCACCCACCGTTCCCGGGACGGTCGCGGCCGCCAACTTGTCTTCTTCGGTCGGATCCAGCAGCAGATATCCGGCAGCTTCGCCCGCGTACACATTGAGGCGGGTGATGCCATAGGCGTGGTCGTGATAGAACATCAACCGTCCGCCCTGCTGGTTGGTCCAGAAGAACGTTAAGTTTCCTGGGCCCGGATCGTTGGTGGCGCCAGGGACGGCGTTGCATGTCGGTTGGCCTGCACAGGCCGCAATGAAGTTGCCGGTTGCGTCGAACCACATGTCGGGGACGAAGTGCACGCTCTCGCCTCGCGCCGTGCCTGCTTCCCCTGCGGGGGCCGTCCACTGCATCGTCGTACCGTCGCTGATCCAGGGAGTGTTGCCGCCGTGAAGATGGAGAGTGGCGCGGTTCTCGGTGTTGCTTGAACCCGCCGCGGCGATACCTGCCCCCATATAGGTGGTATCCACCGGAATGAAGAGGTTGCCACCAGGGCCGGTGGGAAGCATGTTCTTAAACAACACGCGAACCGGGCGACCCTTCTGGGCCAGGATCACCGGGCCCAGGTACGACTGCGCTGGAGGCGCTCCCGTTGGATTCGAAGCGGTGGGCGTGCCGGTGTTGAGCTGCACGTAGCCGCGCAATGTGGTCGGGGGAAGGCTGGAATGCAAAACTTGCGTGTATTGTTGCAAACCGATGACGTAGAAATCGGATCCTGGGAAAGTGGTGGTGTCCGGAACGGCGAGAGGAAGTCCCCCTAACACTCCCAGTGTATCTGCTGCTTGGAACTTGGGCATGCCACCGACAAAGGGGGCACCAATGGTTGCGGAAACAATCGCTCCTCCGGCGGTTGGACTGGGATCCGTAATGGTGACCACGGGAGCGATATAACCGCTGCCTCCGAGTCCACCAGTGATGGCAGTGATCGCACCACTCACTGGATCCACCGTCGCTGTAGCAGTAGTAACTCCTGAGCCCGCAGGGTCGGAGACGGTGATCGTCGGAGCGGTGTAACCGCTGCCTCCCAGCATGATCGTATAACCGGCAATGGCGCCAGACGGGAGCGGACTGTTGGCCCAGTTGGCTACGCCGAAGTAGTCCGTGCAGTTCGATGAGTTCGAAGCCGTGTCGATGGGCACGGAGGGTACTGTCGTCGACCATCCGTTGCACGTGGGCACCTTGGTCGGCTGGCCGAAGGCCAGCGCGCTAATCATCATCAGCAGCAGAGCGAAGCAAAGTAGGCGTTTCATTACTTCACCCCCTGAGCAGCTTGCGCAGCTTTCCTGGCTTTGGCCCGACGATCTGCGTTCCTGGCGGCAGCTTCCAATCTGTGTTTGTTGGTCATGCACCGCATTTGTCCTGGCTTGCAGCCCAGCGGAGGTTTCACACCTTTCACGTTGGCGGTGCTGCTCATCTGCGCTTGCGCGGAACGGTCCTTGGCAGCCTGCGCGGCCAGCTGCGTGGCGCCGGCCATTATCAGGATGCCAACCAACAAGAAGAAAACATTTGTCAGCCGGGTGAATGCTACGAAGTTGCGCTTGTTCATGATTGCCTCTCTCCTTGTGTCCAACTGCCTCGGTACCGGGCGATGCTGCATAACATGCTTTAGGTTTTCAGGGCCCTGGAAAAACCATTGAGGATGAGCCCGTCAGGGAGGACGACTCGCCCCTCAATCGTTGCAAGGTACCGGAAAGGATGAAGGCGAATCGTTGCTACCGAGCAAGACGTGATGTATGTCACAATGGTGGGTGATTTTTGTCACGGAAGAATCGGAGACAATTGGTCAGAGTATTTCAGTCGTTATAGAGATAAGGCGCTCACAAGAGCGTGAATGTGGGTCATGTCGCTCAGGTTATAAGTTATGAGATCTTTACGGTGTAAGTAAGAAATCTTGACAGACAAAGACCGCATCAGCAATAACCCCCTTAAGAATGTGCGATCGGATCTTTGGCTAGTATCTTGCGATTGATTTTCTCAAGGTTGAGTTCAGTCAATCCCTCCCCCAGCTTGACCCAGGTATCTAATCGCAAGTCACATTTCACACCGTCGAAAGCTGGAGGTGCGAGCCAATGCTGTCATCAGCTTGCCGAGAATCATCCCTTTCGCAAGGGGGATGACCCGGAGGCAGTTTCTTATCGACAGACAGCAACGCTTGCACAGTGAAGGCTTAGGACGCGACGTCAGGGAGGGCGCGCGTGGTTTCAAATTTTGTTCGTCTGCCTGCAACAGAAATTCCCCTGGGAGAGAATTCAAGAAAGCAGTTCCTGAACATTGGGTCCCACCGGCGAGCACGACGTTCACGAACGGAAGAACTGGAGGTAGTTGAGCGGCGGGCTGAGGGAGCATCGGAAACGGCGCGGACGCGGGAAGATTCCGTGCTGGCGTTACGTGTTGCCGGCCTACGAAAGACCCCGCTCTTCCGCGGACTGTCGGACTCTGAGTTAGACGAAATTGCCAACGCTGCCGAAGAGGTGCGCTTTTCGCGCCGCGAGACCATCTTCCAGCAGGACGATCCGGTCCAGTTCGTTTACTTGATCGTCGCGGGCACGGTGAAGGTTACGCAACTGAGCGAGGGTGGCAAAGAGGTCATCCTGCGCCTGGACCGGAGGGGCAGCCTGATCGACGACTTGGCAGACGCATCCCAGGTGCACGCATCGACCGCTCAGGCCATTCACCCCTGCAGCGTGCTTGCGTGGGATGCATCGGCTTTCGAGGATTTCGCGACGCAGATTCCTGCCATCTACCGCAATGCGGTCGGCATCATGCTGGGCCGGCTCAGGATGATCGAGGAGCGGTTCTGTGACGTCACCACCCAGCGGGTGCCACAGCGGCTGGCACGGCTGTTGATTCACCTGGCCGGCCAGACCACGCAGGGCGCACTCGACCCGGTCGGGCTCTCACGCGAGGAACTCTCGCAGATGACCGGGACGTCCTTGTTTACCGTGAGCCGCCTGCTGTCGTTGTGGGCGGAAATGGACATACTTACCGTCGACCGCAAGGCGGTGCTGATCGAAAGCCTTCCGCGGTTGTTGCGGATCGCACAGGCCGTGGCCGCCTGATTTTGAGGTCCGCACGCTGGGCCGCAGGAGCACGAGTCGGAGAACTGGAGTGAACTCATGAAACGCACCCCCACCATCGTCGCGTCGGTCGTTATTTTGCTAGTCCTTGCTTTTCTGGCAGGGCGTATGACAGGAAAGCCCGGCGCAAGTTCTCCGAAGGGCGCCCACCGCGTGTTGTATTACGTCGATCCGATGCATCCGGCGTATCGGTCGGACAAGCCCGGAATCGCTCCCGACTGCGGCATGGCGCTCGAGCCTGTGTACGACGAAGAAATTGGACCAGCGAAGGGGTCTTTGCGGACAGGTTCAGTGTCTCTCAGCACAGAGCAGCAGCAATTGATCGGCGTACGAGTCGAGGCCGTCGTGAACAGTCCCAGATCGCGTACGATTCGCACCACCGGACGCGTGACTGCCGATGACAACCGGGTCTATCGGCTCATGGCGGGAGCCGAGGGCTGGGTGCGGTCGCTCCAGAACAATCCTCCTGGAACGTTCGTCAAGAAGAACCAGCCGCTGGCTTCTCTTTATAGTCCTGACTTTCAGACTGCTGAAACATCCTACCTGGGCTTCCTGGCCAACGGTGAGCGTTTGAAACTCAATACGGATGCGAACGAGCACAAGAAGATCGAAGACGAACTTCGTGTCTATGGGGACCAGTTACGCCTGATGGGCATGGGAGAGGACCAGCTCAAAGAACTGAGTAGCACGCACCGCGCGACCAGTTACATCAACTTAGTCGCGCCGGGCGACGGAATCGTTCTCTCCCGAGATATCTCTCCGCAGCAACGATTCGACAAAGGCGCCGAGCTGTACCGCATCGCCGACCTGCACAGCGTATGGATCATCGCGGACATCCATGGTGAAGACGGCGAGTTCCGGCCGGGCACACGCGCCCAGGTCACGCTCCCAGAGCTGGGCAAGACGATCGACGCTAAAGTCAGCTCCAACACGCCGCTCTTCGATCCGACTTCCCGAACGCTGAAACTGCGCCTGGAGGCAGACAATCCAGGGTTGTTGCTGCGTCCCGACATGTTTGTCGACATAGAATTGCGAGCCAATGTTGCGGCGGGCTTATCCGTCCCGGCAGAAGCGGTGCTCGACAGCGGCTTGCGCAAGATCGTCTATGTCGAAACGAGCGACGGTGTGTTTGAGCAGCGTCCAGTGGAAATTGCGGGCACTTACGGCGATCGAGCGGCACTCGCGCGCGGAGTCGCCGAAGGTGAGCGCATCGTGGTCGCGGGAAACTTTCTGCTGGACTCGGAAAGCCGCATGCGAGGGACGACTCTGTCTGTGCCTGAGTCCCAGCCCGAGATTACGGCCGCGGTCCAGCGCGAGGCTCTGCGCGACCCGGTATGCGGAATGAAGCTCAGCCACAGCGATCCAAGAATGGTGGAACGCTACCACGGCGAGACGTTCTCATTCTGCTCCGAGTCGTGCCGCAAGAAGTTCCGGGACAACCCGGGCCAATACCCCGGCGAAACATCAGCCAGGGTTGCGCTCGACGAACACCGGGTCGATCACCATCACGATTGATGGTTTTCATCGAGCTTTGAGGCCGCACGAGTTCCGGTAATGCAGATGTCACGGCCCTACTGCAGACGAAGGGTCTTTTGAAGCACGTCTTCGTTGGCCTGTTTCACGTTATCGGGCTTGCCAAGATCACGCCAATCGTATTCGTCAGCGCGGAAAGCAAGGATCTTTTCTCCCTGAGCAGCCAGGCGCAGATAGGAGTCGATGATTGAAAAGGCGCCTTCTTCCGTGATCCTGGTCAAAAGGCGAGGAGAAATCACGTGGATGCCTGAGAAAGCCAGCCCTTGCATCTGCGGTTCCGTTAAAGCGATTTCCCTCTTCAGGTTGCTCCCGGGTCGCCGGCCACGGAGGTGGCCCTTCCCGTCAAAGAGCAGATATCGTGAAGTCGCACGATTCTGCACCGCGAGTGTGCCGAGGGCCTGATTCTGCGTATGGAATTGCACCATGCGCCCGAGATCAATCGTGCTGATCACATCGACATTGTGCAGGATGAAGGGCTCATCGCAGTGCGAGTCCTCCAGAAAGAACCACGCCGCTTTCTTCAGACCTCCGCCGGTATCGAGCAACGTTTCTTCATGAGATACTTCGATCCGCATTCCGAAGTCATCGTGCGCCTTCAGGTATTCGCGAACCATTCCGGCAAAATGATGCGCGTTGACAATCACCTCGCGAATTCCAAATGCCCGCAGACGGGCCAGTGTGATTTCGAGGAGTGTGCGCCCCGCAACTTCGACCAGCGCCTTGGGACGATCGTCGGTAAGCGGGCGCAGGCGGGTGCCCAACCCGGCGGCCAGCACCATCGCCCTCATCGCCCTAGCCTCTCCAATTCGCGATGGTGCAGTTCCACGTCCACGCCGCTGCGGCCGCGCAAATGTTTCGCCAATTGCTCCGCCAGATACACCGAGCGGTGCTGGCCACCGGTACACCCGAACGACACCATCAGGTTCTTAAATCCTCGACTTTGGAAGTTGCTCACGCTCGCATCCACCAGCGACCCAACGTGAGCCAGAAACTGGCGCACGCCCTCCGCCTGATTGAGATATTCGATCACCGGCGCGTCCTTGCCGGTGAGAGCTTTGAAACGCTCTTCGCGCCCGGGATTCGGGAGACTGCGGCCATCGAAGACAAACCCGCCGCCGTTTCCGGTTTCGTCCTCCGGCAGCCCACGATGGAAAGAAAAACTCATAATTCGCACCGTCAGATTTTCGGTTTCGGAGGCCACGGACTGCAGCTTCTCGGAGCCCACCATGCTCTTGAACGCATTCATGAGCGCGGGCAGGGGGATCGGTAACTCAACGTTGTGCAGCAGCCACCGGAGGTTCTTCAGGGCATAGGGAACGCTCTGCAGAAAGTGCGCTTTACGCTCGTAGAATCCGCGGAAACCATAAGCGCCCAGGGCTTGCATAATGCGTACATAAACATAGGCATAGTAATGTTGCAGGAATGCGTCGCGCGGAAGTTCGACGAAGCCGGCCAACGCTTCGAGATAGTGCTCGAGCAACTGCTGACGCAACTGCGGCGGCAGATCGGCCTTGGCGTCGTAGAGCAGCGAAGCAATGTCGTATTGCAGCGCGCCTTTGCGCCCGCCTTGATAGTCCAAAAAAAACGGCTGCCCGTCCTGCAGCATGATGTTGCGCGATTGAAAGTCGCGATAGAGGAAGTAGTCGCGTTGCGCGCTCAGCAGGAACTTCGTCAAACGGCCGAAATCAACCTCCAGCGCCTGCTCATTGAAGGGCACGCCTGCCAGTCGGAGAAAGTAGTACTTGAAGTAGTTCAAGTCCCAGGCGATCGACTGGCGATCGAAGCTGCCGCGCGGGTAGCAGACCTTATAATTCAAGTCGCGCCCAGCTTCAACCTGAAAGCGCGGCAATACAGCGGCGGCCTTTCGATACGCCTCTACTGCTTCGGGAGCGATCTTCTCGCCGGCGCGATGGGTCGACAAGAACTCGAAGAGCGTCGTGTCACCCAGGTCCTCTTCGAGATAAGCGCCGTGGTCCAGAGCTTCCCCGAAGATCTCCGGCACTGGCAAGCCGTGGCGACGGAAGTGCCGGGAGAAATCCAGGAACGCGACGTTCTCTTCGCGTACGCCATAGAGGATGCCAATGGCGCTCAGCTGGCCGCGGGCCAGCCGAATGATCTTCCGCCCCGACCCACCCAGTTCGCCCTGCAGCCGTTGCACCCGCTCGGCCGGTACGTGAAAATGCTGCTCAAAGAGAGTCTTGAGAACGTCCATGTGACTGATTTCCCGATTAATCTGGTGGCGGCGGTAGGACTCGAACCTACGACCTACGGATTATGAGACCGTCGCTCTAACCACCTGAGCTACA
>Ga0209698_10009315_pt1 | contig 10045 bp, 9 predicted proteins | sample LitLauG_LLR_2012_FD_187203 | JGI IMG/M metagenome (GOLD analysis project Ga0209698, IMG submission 187203) | Freshwater sediment microbial communities from Pennsylvania, USA - Little Laurel Run_MetaG_LLR_2012 (SPAdes) (version 2) | ecosystem: Environmental > Aquatic > Freshwater > Creek >... | reverse complement strand
GAGTGCGACGCAATTGTTGGAAGACGCGATCGAACGGATCAAGCGCGTTTCCTATCGCTGGCAGGCTGCGGTTTCCAGGTAAAGTCAGGCTGGCTTTGATCCCTGGACGATTCAGGATTTCGCAATGGAAGTTCTTGGAGAGACGTGGATGAGGAACAATTTGCTGCGTTCGCTTGCAGTGATGGTTGCGGGTACGGTGCTTGCTGTAGGTGCCTCTGGCCAGGCAAAACCCTATCCGTCCGGCGACGTCCAGAAAACATATGAACGGTTGCTGAAAGAGATCGAAAAGATTCCACTCTACGACAACCACGCGCATCCCGGCTTCGCGGACGATAGCGACGTGGATGCCATGGCCTCACCGCCGGAGGAAAGCGCTACACTGCGGCTGCGCGACGACAATCCCGAGTTTGTGGCCGCGGCAAAATCGATGTTTGGTTATCCCTACGATGACTTCAAGCCAGAACACGCGAAATGGCTGGCGGAAAAAAAGGCTTCTGCAGAAAAGGCTGGCGGCACGGCGTACTTTAACGGAATTCTGGACAAGCTGAACACGGACATCTGTCTGGCAAATCGAGCGATGATGCCGAACTATCTGGACCCGAAACGCTTTCACTGGGTGTTTTTTGGCGATTCGTTCTTTTATCCGTTCGACAACCGCGATCAGGCAGCCAGCACTCCCGATATGGCCGTCTATGTTCCGTTGCAGGAAAAGATGCTTTCGCGCTGGAAGAAACAGGAAGGTGTGGAAGGACTGCCTTCCGACCTGGATGGCTACATCGCGTTTGTGAACAAAACGATGGAAGACAATCAGAAGCGCGGAGGCGTGGCGATCAAGTTTGAAGCGGCCTATTTCCGCACGCTCTATTTCTGGGACCCACCAAAGGAAAAGGCTGAAGCCATCTTCAAAAAATATCGCAACGGCGGAGTGCCGAGTGAAGCCGAATACCGAACTTTTCAGGATTATGTGTTCCGCAGGATCGTCGAGCAGGCTGGCAAACTGCACATGCCGATCCATTTTCACACCTGCGTGGGAATCGGGAATTACTTCAGCTTGCGGAATGGAAACGTGTTGAATCTCGAAAATGTGGTGCGGGATGCCCGCTACAAGGACGTGACATTTGTTTTGGTGCACGGTGGCTGGCCGTATGAACGGGAAGCGGCGCTGCTGACAGCCGTGAAAAACGTTTACCTCGACACGTCATTTCAATCAGAGATGCTGTATCCCTCGCAGTTCAAGGGCGTCCTGAAACAGTTGCTGACCATATATCCGGACAAAATGATGTACGCGTCGGATTCGTTCCCCTTCAACGAAGCGCTGGGAGCGGAGGAAAGCTTCTGGCTGGCGGCGAGAACTTCGCGAACCGCGCTTGCGGCGGCGCTTGCAGAGCTTGTGGAAGAGGGCGCTCTTACGGAAGAGAAAGCGCTGTCAATGGCGCGGAATTATTTGCATGACAATGCGGCACGCCTTTACGGAGACATGAAACCATGAGCGAAAAAGCGGACTTGAAGTACATCCCCTGGAAGAATGTAGAGCACGAGAAGCTGAACGATTTGATTGATCGCGAGATGGTCGTGGGTCAAAAGCTGATGCTGGCGCGCGTATTCATGAAGAAAGGCGCGCACGTGCCATTGCATCATCACCACAATGAGCAGGTGACTTACATCCTCGAAGGTGCGCTGAAGTTTGCGATTGACGGCAAGGAAATTGTCGTGAAAGCGGGTGAAGTACTTTGCATTCCGTCGAACATGCCGCATGAAGCCTGGGCGTTGGAAGATACGCTGGACCTGGATGTATTTGATCCCCCACGGGAAGACTGGCTGAATAAGACGGACGGCTACCTTCGACACGGCAAATAAAAAGCATTTGTGCGCATTAAAAAAAAAGGGCGACTCCACTGGTGAGTCGCCCCTTCTTTTGGATTTAAAACTTCTAGCTACCAGATCTTGCAGGTTTGTTCGCGCACCATCGCGTCGCCCTTCTTACATCCGAATGCCTTGGCGAACGCTTCCATGTTTGAAGGCGGCCCGATACCGCGAAAACGCGCAAGCGGGTGCGGGTCCGTGTTTGTTTGCAACCGGGCGAATTCGGGGCGCAGATTTGCTCCCCAAACCTGGGCCCAGCCCAGGAAGAAGCGCTGTTCAGGGGTGAAGCCATCAAGATCTTTCGGCCGCTTGCCCTCGATGGATTTCTCGTAAGCAGCGTAGGCGATCGCCAGGCCGCCCAGATCGCCAATGCTTTCGCCGAGTACTAGCTTGCCGTTCTGGTGAAGGCCCGACTCGACCTCGTAGCCATTGAACTGATTCACGATGCAAGCCCCGCGCTCGTCGAAATTCTTGCGGTCCTCCGGTGTCCACCAATCGCGAAGATTGCCCTTACCGTCGAAACGTGAACCTTCGTCATCGAAGCCATGACTAATTTCGTGTCCGATGACGGCGCCAATGCCCCCGTAATTCACGGCGTCATCCGCGTTCGGATCGTAGAAGGGCGGCTGGAGAATTCCGGCGGGGAACACAATTTCGTTGAATGGCGGATTGTAATACGCGTTGACCGTTGGCGGAGTCATGTCCCATTCGCCACGATCCACGGGCTTGCCGATTTTGTCCAATTCACGGGCGACTTCAAATTCCTGGCTGCGTCGCAGGTTGCCCAGGTAGGAGCCCTTGTCTATGGAAAGTTTGGAGTAATCGCGCCACTTATCCGGATAACCAATCTTCACCGTGAAGGCTTCCAGCTTGGTGAGCGCCTGCTTCTTTGTCTCCGGGCCCATCCAGCTCAGGCTAGGAATATCGGAACGCAGCGCAGCAAGGAGGTTGTTGACCATCTCTTTCGCCCGGGCTTTTGCTTCTGGCGGAAAATATTTGCGAACGTACACTTCGCCAAGAGCTTCGCCGAGATTCTGGTTGGTCGACTGCACGCAGCGTTTCCAGCGGGGTTGCAGTTCCTTGGCGCCAGAGAGTTGCTTGTTGTAGAAATTGAAATTTTCCTGCACGAAGGGATCGGAAAGCGCATTTGCAGCTCGGTGGATCACGTGCCAGCGCAGGTAGATCTTCCAGTCATCCAGCGAAGTGGAAGTCAACTGGCGATCAATCTCTTTAAAAAAGTCAGGCTGGCCGACGTTCAGTTCTTTTACAGGTGGTGCACCAACCGTACCTAGATAGTTTTCCCATGACCAATGGGGAGTAAGTGCCTTCAGATCCGCGAGAGACATTTTGTTGTAATTCTTTTCAGGATCGCGCAGTTCAACACGCGTGCGGGAGGCTTTGGCAAGCGCTGTCTCTATCGCCATTACGGTCTTAGCTTCGGCGGCTGTCTTGTCATATGGGGCGCCGGCCAGTTGAAGCATTTTTGCCACGTGCTGCAGATAGCCTTCCCGCAACTGCTTGGAGCGATCATCTTCGCGCAGATAATAATCGCGGTCAGGCAGTCCAAGTCCACCTTGATTTGCGTCGGCGATGATTTGCGAGCTGTCTTTAAAATCGGTAGTGGAGCCGAAATCGAATGCGACATTCACTCGCTTGCGATGCAATTGGGCGATTTCCGCATCGAGTGCCTTACGGTCCTGGATCGCTTCAATCGCAGCGAATTCCGCAGACAGTGGCTTCACACCTGCCGCGTCGACAGCCGTTGAATCCATGCAACTCGCATAAAAGTCCCCGATCTTCTGATCGTTCGTGCCGGGCATCGCGCTCGTTTTGGAAGCGCGTTCGAGGATCGTGCGCATCGCTGTCAAATTTTTATCGCGCAACTCGGCAAAGGTACCCCAGGAGGGATATTCGGCTGGGATTGGATTGTTCTTCATCCAGCCGCCCATGGCGAACTGATAAAAGTCGTCGCAGGGTTTACAGGTTTTGTCGAGATTTGTAAGTGAAAAGCCCCACGAGGAATCACCGGCGGCTTTCGCGGTGGACTGGGATGTCAGAATCAAAAGAAGACTAAGTGCGGAAATCAGGCAGAAAAAGCTCACTGCAGCCATTCGGCTGAATTTCATAAGTCACTCCTGTATTTGTAGGCGGCTGGTGGAAGAGGTTGTGCATCCCCTTGCACAGCAAAGTGTAGCAAAAGAGGTGAGAGGCCGCAGCTTCCCTGGCATTCAGGAAGTTATCCCGACGTCCACCGGTGTCATTTGCAAGAGATTGGCAATCACTTTGGGCGAAATCCGGACGAGGAATCCTCGTTGTCCGCCGTTGATGTAGATCTCGGCAAGCTCAAGGATGCTGCGTTCGACGTAAATCGAAAGTGCCTTACGGGTGCCGAAAGGAGATGTGCCTCCCACCTGGTAACCGCTATGGCGTTGTGCCACATCGGGCTTGCATGGCTCGACCTTCTTGACGCCAATCTGACGTGCGAGATTCTTGAGGCTGACTTGGCGGTCGCCATGCATCAGAACGATCAGGGGATGCCCATCCTGATCCTGAAAGACCAGCGTTTTCACCACCGAGTGTTCGTCCACTCCTAATTGGCGGGCGGATTCGGAAGTGCCTCCATGCTCGACGTAGTTGTAGAGGTGTTCGGTGAATTCAATGTTGTGCTGCCGAAGGAAAACCGTCGCCGGCGTTTCCGGTGCTTTTTCCTTCCGGTGCATGCAGCGTAGTCGATCGCCCGTTCTTACTTCGCCGGCGCGTTGGCCGGGGGCAGATAAGCTTTTTGATATTTCGCGGTGTCTACCTTCTCCCATTCATTCTTCATGATCGCGTCGCGAATTTGGGCAGGCGTCTTGCCCTTGTGGGTCTGCTCGTACGAATAGAATGCTTCCTTCATGCAGATGTCACAACCGGAGCCGTGGCGGCTGACGAAGCAATCGAGAAGACTGCCATGTCCCTGGCTGCGGTCGCAGTGGCAATAGCAAGGCTCCTGGTAAAGAACTTTCTTCACGCGGGCGGCAACCGCGTAGGCGTTGAAAACCTGAATATCCGTGAACAGGGAAGGCTCCATCGTCGGCGGAAGAGCGTCCTTGGGAGCCTGCGCATGAAAGGCAGGAACCGGTTCATCTGTTCCTCCCTGGTGATTCATACCCGCCATTTGCTGAACGGAACTGGAAGCCATCTGGGGCAGGGCCAGGATGCCGGCGGCCAGGCCAATCAACGATCCAGCCACTAGAAGTTTGCGCACGATGCTCATGTGAACCTCATTTCCCTCAATCCTTCGATGCTTTCTACTTTACGGTGGTCACCCCGGAATTGCCAGCGGCGTGCCCCAAGCGGCAAGAGCCGTTCGTCAGCGAAGGGAAAGTACTCCGATACGCACAGGTTCCAGGCGAGTTGGATCCAGAATACGGTCTCCGTTCAGGTTATCGAGCTGACTGTTGACGATGAAATAGAAGTCGTCACCCACAATCGCTCCCGTAGTGGGCAACGTGGAAAAGCTGCTTCGATATTCGAGAATCGTGATTTTCTTCACCTCCGAGCCCTCTTTCGACAACTGAAACACCGCGATGCGAGGAGACCCGATGCCATTTTGAACAGCGATTAGGGCGCCGTGATGCCAGTACAATCCATCCACGCCGGAGATCGTTGTGTGAGTCTCCGGCTTCAGCTCAATACAAGAACCGGTTCGCGAATTCAATCGAAAGATCCCAAATTGATCCGCGAAATAGATCTCCTCGCCATTCTCACTGACCGTAATCCCATTCGGCATGAGCAGAGGTCTACTGGCAGGTATAACTTGAAAGGCTTTTGACTTCGTGTCAAAGCGATAAATCTGATTGCCTGGGGTATCTGTAATAAAAAGGGTTCCGTTTCGCAACGCTATCAGATCGTTGAAGCCGTGTTTTCCGGTTTCTTGCGGCGAGTACCTACCCAGAAGTGAGCCGTCTTTTGCGAAGTGCAGAAGCTCCGTCTTGCCATTTTCAATCCAGGAAGCGGCCCAGATTGTCGCATCGGAAGGATCGAAGCGAATTCCCAGCACGGGAAGCAGGTTGTAACGGTCGTTTGGAACGAAATCTTTGATTTGTCCGGATGGCTGCAGTGGAATGCCAACGATTTTCTTCAGATGAAGGCTGCTGAGGAGCAGCCGATCCTGAGTTGGATCGTATGCCAGCCCTTCCGGAATCAGGTCTTTCTCTTTCGTAACGAAAGCGAGTTTTGCATGCGAGACTTCTGGGAAATCGTGGTGTGCCTGCTCAACCAGTTTCTGAAAATCAGGTGAAGACTTCAGTCCGCTGAAGATGGGATCACCCGCGGGATCAAACCCTTCACGGAGGTCCAGGCTCTCTTTCAAATTGACGATCGCTTCATGCGGTTCTTGCAGCAGCGCATGCTGTTCGGCCAGGAAATAAAGGATGGCGGCGCGGTCCGGAGTTTTTCCCAGCAGAGATTGTGCCAGTTCCATCTGTCTCTTCTGCTCGGCTTCTTCGGCGGAATCCTGAGCTTGAAGCGACCCTGCGCCCATCAGCACAAGACAAAGAAACCCTGTCACAGAGAGCGAAAGATGGAAGGGACGGTTCACTGGTTGTTCTACTCCTGAACTACCTCAGGCGGATGTGCTTTGCGCTGGCGTGGGCGCGGTCCAGGCAAGAAGCATGTCCGGATCGGGCGTACCGAACCGGATATCGGTTCCCTTTGGTTCGGGTGCCGTCCATCTCCAGACCGCTGCGCCGATTAAACCACTCTGGCGGCAGCAGTTTAGCGCTGTTTCGAGAGAATAATCTGGGGTAGAAGAATCTTGCGCTGGAAGCTCGCCAATCCAAAGCGGCTTATTGAGAAGGCGAAGTTTTTTCAGTTGTTCGGCAAGCTTGAAAGTTCCACCCGATTCCAGCGATGGGTAGAAGTGGGCTTGATAGATGTCGAGATCAAGATCGTCCCAAGCGCGCAACCAGGACAGGCGCGCTGAACCCAAAGTCGCAGGTAGCGCCGAAAATTCGTGAACGGCGCGAACGATTTCACCGGCAAATGCCCGAAAGTCGGCCAGAGGCATTTTGCTGCCGGGCTGGAGATTGAATTCACGAATGGCCCATTCCGGTTCGTTCGCGATTTCCCAGGCAAAGATCCCGGGATGTGCGCGGAATTTTCTGAACAGAGGAATCAGAACACAGTGCAGGAAAGCTTCACGGCCAGCCGCGAATTGTAGAACTCTCCGGTGATCGTGGAGGCCTGTTTTCGCTTCAGGGTCCTTCATCCAGAGGTAGTCGATCAAGGAGAAACACAGTTTCAGTTTCGCTGCTTTGGCCAATTCCAATAAGGTTTCGACGTCGTGAAATAAGAATCCGTCCGGCCCCGTGGGGATTCCAGCTTGCGTTTCAAATCCGCCGCGGCCATCGGCAAAAAGAAACCAGCGCACGGTAGCAACGCCACAATCGTGCAATCTCTTGAATTCGCTACGGATTATTTGCGAGTTTTCTGTGGAAGAAATTCCAACGTGAACGCCAGAGGCCATCCCAAAGTCCTGGCCGTAGTGGTTCCAGGGAAAATTGACGCCGAGATGGAAGAGTGGTTGCTCCATAAGGTGCTTCAATTGGGACGACGGCTATCGAATGGTAATGGTCTTGGACGAAGTTTCTGCCTGCGGAATCGGTTCGCCAGCTCGCTCGGCAAGGTGTTTTTCTCTCAGGTGGCGCTTCACGCGACGTCCCCAGGATCGAACAAATGTGTAATTCAGGGCACCGCCAATTGCCGAACTCGCAAGAGGAATCATGCGGCCAACCCACTTTTCGGCACTCTCTTCTCCGATACGAATGGCCAAGCGGCCAGCCAGGCGTGGCGCCAATTTTTCCACGACCTGCTTCTCGGCAAGGTCCTTGCCCAGGTCGATGCCGGCTGCGGCGGCGGCAGCCATCCACATCTGTAATCGACGTTCCGAATCTTTTTCTTCAAAGCCATAAAGAAGACACAACCGCTGGATCAGTCGCAGCGTGATGATGGTAAGAAGGCTCGCGTCGGGTAACAGAGTAATTACGCCGCCTAGCCCAAAGCCCGCGCCCTGCGCCAAAGCAATTTTTTGGGCGTGCATGATCAGTTGATCGGCGATCATGTCCAACTCTTCCACGGGAACGTCCCGCATTCTTCCGAAGTGGGGCACCCAAAGTTGGTGCTTATCTGCCAGATACTGGCGAAACTCCTCAGGGTCGATCTCGACGGAACGCAAGCCACGCAACATGCCGAAGCGTACCAAACGTCCAATTGTGCGACTTGCCAGCGATTTGGGTAACCTTGCCATGGGCATAAGCATCCTATGCCGGTTGGAAGCGGTCAAGCAGAGCCGGAGTTGTAAGGGCGGGGTCTATTTATCATCCCGTGATCCAAAAACTTGTGTCCTACTTGACGCCGAATCTTTTTTGGGTAAACTGCGTTTTTCCTTTTATGGCGACGATCGCTCAATTCGTTCCGGCAGAGACTGCGGTTGACCTCGAGTATCCCCAGAGGGAAGCCGCCTTTTTCTATGGCCTGTTCTTGCGTGGGCACTCTGCGGATAAGTTGCGCCAGGACATAGAGGTACCGCCGGTCGTCCTCGCCAAATGGAGCCGTGAAGTGGAGCGCGAACCGCAATTGAGGGACGTTTTTTCCAGGATGTTGGAGTATCGCCGCCACGTTCTGGCCATATTTGATTCCCTCGTAGGTTCCGAGAGCCAAAACCTTCGCGTGCAGTAGTTTTTCCTTCCAGAGAACCTCAGTGTCTCAGGCAACGCCAAAAGGAAGTTCCCCGTCTAAGCGCGTAAGGGGATAAATGTCTTTGAATGAGCAAGATTCCCGAATTGACGCAAGCATCCTGCCGGTTTAGAATGCAGAGTTCGTAAAGGTGTCTCTATGCTAATGAAGTTTCGCAAGGTTTCCGCAAGCCTGACCGCGCTTGCCATGCTTTCGGTTCCCTCTGTTGGCCAACAGGCCCAGAATCCAGACCCTGCCGCGCAAACTCCTGCGCCGAACCAGAAACTCACCAAAGATCAGAAGCAGAAGATGAAGAAGACTTTGAAGGAGCTCGACAGCAGCTTCCGCACCTGGCTGAACGAGGATGTGATTTACATCATTTCTCCGGAAGAGCGCTCCGCTTTCTTGCAATTGTCGACCAACGAAGAACGCGAACAGTTCATCGAGCAGTTTTGGCTGCGTCGCAGCAGCAATCCCGACCTTCCAGATAACGATTTTAAAGAAGAGCACTACCGCCGAATCGCCTACGCGAACGAGCACTTTGCTTCGGGTATCCCTGGTTGGAAAACAGATCGCGGACGAATCTATATTATCTGGGGACCGCCGGATGAGATCGAATCGCACCCCACGGGCGGCACCTATGATCGCCCGATGGATCAGGGCGGAGGCTCCACCAGTACGTACCCATGGGAAAGCTGGAGGTATCGGTATCTGGAAGGGATTCAGGAAAACGTCGAATTGGAGTTCGTCGATCCTTCGGGTTCCGGCGAATACCATCTCACCATGGACCCATCCGAAAAGGATGCTCTAACGAACGTTCCAGGGGCTGGTTTGACCCTGCTCGAATCGATGGGCATGGCTTCGAAGACAGATCGCTTCACCCGCTCAGACGGGACGCACATGGGCAAGTCGTTGGGCGGCGAGCCTGCCAGCTTGAATGAGTTCACGCGTTTGGAACTGTATTCCAAGGTGCAGCGTCCACCGGAAGTGAAGTACAAGGACCTCGAGGCATTGGTCACCACCCGCATGGTGCGCGATCAGGTGCACTTCGACTACCGCACCGATTTCCTGAAAGTCACAAGCGACACGGTTCTCGTTCCCGTGACGATGCAGATCCCGAATCATCAGCTCCAGTTTAAGAATAAGGATGGAGTCTACAGCGCGGAATTGAACATCTTCGGGCGCGTAAGCACTCTGACGGGCCGTGTTGTCCAGACATTCGAAGATTCCGTCACGCGCGATTATCCCGAATCGCTCTATCAACAGGCCACGAAGCTATTTTCGATTTATCAGAAAGCATTGCCCTTGCGCCCGGGCCTCTATCGATTGGATCTGGTTATAAAGGATGTGCAAAGCGGAAATGTTGGTGCCGTAAACACTCGCTTGGCCGTGCCTCGCTATGAGGAAGACAAGCTCGAAGCCAGCACGCTCATTCTTGCGGATCAGATTGAACACGTTCCCGCAA
>Ga0209698_10009314_pt1 | contig 10046 bp, 10 predicted proteins | sample LitLauG_LLR_2012_FD_187203 | JGI IMG/M metagenome (GOLD analysis project Ga0209698, IMG submission 187203) | Freshwater sediment microbial communities from Pennsylvania, USA - Little Laurel Run_MetaG_LLR_2012 (SPAdes) (version 2) | ecosystem: Environmental > Aquatic > Freshwater > Creek >... | reverse complement strand
CTTGGCCATCAACGCATCGCGTCCTGTGAAATTCGGATTTTGCGCATGCGGCACGTTCCAGATGGCGGGCAGTGAAGAAGCTTCTGCGTCACGGACGCCTTTGGGGATAGGGACAACCTTTGCCAGACTGCGAGCGCCGAGCTTCTCTACCGCCCGGCGAATGCCCAAAGCTACGTTCTTGAAGGCTCGGTCACGGTTGGACCAGGTCGTAATCGCCTTCGCGTCCTTGGGCAAAGCTTGCAATTTTCCGAACGGCGCACCGCTCCAGTCCACGTCGCGCAGGATTACGGGAATCACAACTGCCTCGCCCGCGCTGTGTCGCTCCATCGCGCGGTTCACCTCAATGTCGCGACAATACTTCGAAGCGAGAAAGTCGTCACTCACCAGCAAGAGAATGATGTGGGCGTGATTGAGGTGCTCGTCAATCACGCCGTCCCACTCTTCGCCCGCAATAATCCCTCTGTCATGCCAGCCCGCAATCACTCCCCCATCTCGAAGAATACTGAGATGGTTTTCGAGCTTGTCGCGAAGCTTCTCATCCTTGTGTGAGTAGGAATAGAAAATCTCCACCGGCGTGGAAGGCGCAGCAACGGGTTCAGGAGATGTGGCCATCATAGACACAGCAAGACCGTGGCCGATGGGAGAAGACACCTCATGCTACCGCAAAGTCGATCGCGCGCAACGACTCCCGCAGTTTTTCCGCGATTCGGCGGTTCAAAATCGATTGCCCATGGGTGCCTTTCGCGGTTTTCGCAAGTGGGCCTCGATGCTGCCGACAGAGCATTTCTCAGGTTGCTGTAGACTGCATCCGGAACCGGAAGGGCACGGCTTTCACAGGCTGCTGAAAAATCGGCCTCCTCGTCGCACCGGGAAGGGCACGAGTTCCACAGGCTGCGGAAAAACTCGTCCCGCATCGCTGTTTTGAAAGGGCGCGGCTTCCAGCCGCGCCGTAAGTCGATGAAAACATATTCGCGCTTTAGCGCCCGAGGGTCGCGTTGAGTGCTTGGATGGACTTTTTCCGCAACCTCTTCCACTCGTGCCATCAGTTAGCACACCAGGAATCATGTCGGTCAACAGCCCAAAGCTCACCGTCCCACTTTCCTCAAGGGGTACGGCAGTATTCCTAAGCAACTGCGATGTCGCAGCGTCGGCCTCCCACCGCGTTACTTTGTTGATTCCGCCCAAACCTAAAGGGCAGCCGAGGCCGCCCAGAAGAGCTAGAAGCTGGAAGCTGTTTTCTCACTTCTTCCCGCTCAACATCCCCACCACGCGGTCGTAGTCATCCACCGTGTGATACTCGATCACGATCTTCCCCTTACCCTTGCGGTCGCGAATCCTCACCCGCACCCCCAGCAGCCGCTCCAACTCCGTCTGCGCCGCCCGCACATTCGGATCCACCCACCGCGCATTCCCCGTCTTCTTCACCACCTGTCCCGGCATCCCCGGAAATGGATCAAGCAGCCCCGTCATCGACAGCACCATCCGCTCAATCTGCTCCAGGCTCAACCCCTTCTTCACCGCATACAGCGCCGCCTTCTCAATCTGATCGTCGCCCTCCAGCTTCAACAGCTCCTTGGCCTCGGCAAACTTGATTCTTTTCTCCGCCAGCAGTTGCATGACCTGTCGCGGCAGTTTCAGCAGCCGCATGTAGTTCGCCACCGACTCCCGCGACAAGCCAACCCGCTCTCCAATCTGCGCCTGCGTCAGCTTGAATTCCTGGCTCAGGATGCGGAACGCCTCCGCCTGTTCCAGCGGGCTCAAATCTTCGCGCTGCAGGTTCTCGACAATCGTCATCTCCGCGGCCTGCTGCTCCGACACCCGCCGCACAATCGCCGGAATGGTGGTTTTGCCGGCAAGCTTCGAAGCATGCAGCCGCCGCTCCCCCAAAATCAGAATGTAGCGCCCGTCCTCTTCCGCCGGACGCACCAGAATGGGCTGCACCACCCCGTTGGCCTTGATCGATTCCGCCAGCTCCTGCAGCGCGTCGTCGCTGTGCACATAGCGCGTCTGAAACGGATTCTTATCAATGTCCGACAGCGCCAGATTGACGACCAGATTCCCCGGCACCCGCGACTCCGCCTGCGCATGAATCGTGATGCCCTCCGCTGGCCGTGTGGGCGCGGGTCTCAGACCCGGACTGGTCGGGCCTGGCTCGGCAGCCGCAGATTGCAGCGCATCCTCCGCGATCGCATGTATCGCCGCCACCACCTCCCCTTCATGATTGTCATTCCGAACGACGTGAGAGCCTGCCCTGAGCGCAGCTACGCCACCAGGCGTAGCGGAGTCGAAAGCTTGCCCTGAGCCTGCCGAAGGGGGAACCTGCTGTTTGCCTGGAGTGGCGCTACCTTGTGCTGGCGCGATCACCGCCCTCGGCCCAGGCAACAACGACTCCAACCCTCGCCCCAACGCCCGCCGCTTCTCTACTTTCTCTTTCTCCGCCGCTGCCGTAGTCGTCATTAGTTCTCCGTTTGTCGCGACACCCTGAGGCGCGTTCTTTGGCGCCGAAAGTCCACCCAGAACCTGTCGGAGGGATCGAAGCACCGCCCGGCTAAGGCGAGCACCCTTCGTTATATTGATGGTCGTCAATTTATTATATCGATGACTATCAATGTACTAAGCGGTCTTATCCATTTCCCCGGCCGCAGGAATCTCTTCCACCGCCGCGCTCGGTTCACCCGCGTGCGCCTGCGTACCTTCTGTGGTCAAGGCCCCGCTGCCGTCCGGCACGAGCGCCGCCTGCTTCTCAATGAGTTCCTTCGCCAGTCGTATGTAGCTCTCCGCCCCCTTCGAGCGCGGATCGTACACCAGGGCCGCCTTCCCATGGCTGGGCGCCTCCGCCAGGCGGATATTCCGAGGCACGGTCGTCTTGCACAACTTCTCTCCAAAAAAGTTCTTGAGCTCTGCCTTGACTTGTTGCGCCAGGTTGGTTCGGTCATCAAACATGGTCAGTACGACGGCTTCAATCGCCAATCCTGGATTCAATCCGACGCGGATCCTCTCGATCGTATCCAGCAGCTCGCTGACTCCTTCCAATGCAAAGTACTCCCCCTGCATTGGAATCAGCACGGCGTCCGCTGCGACCAGAGCGTTCAGGGTCAGCAGATCGAGCGCTGGCGGACAGTCCAGGACGATGTAATGGAAGCGATCGCGCAAGGGGGCCAGCGCCTCCCGCATACGAAACTCGCGCCCTTCCAAGTCCACCAGCTCGAGGTTGGCGCCGATCAGGTTCTTGTGCGAGGGAATGAGCCAGAGCTGCTCCAACTCGGTGGTCTGCAGCGCCTCCTCGGCTGAGGCCGCACCCATAAGCATGTGGTAAGAGTTGACCCGGTCAGGGTCCTTCACGAAACCCATGCCGCTGGTCGCGTTTGACTGCGGGTCGCAATCGACCAGCAGGGTATTTACTTCGGCAGCCGCAAAGGATGCGGCCAGATTGATGGCGGTCGTGGTCTTACCCACGCCGCCCTTCTGATTGGCAACGGCGATTACGCGTCCCATTAGATTGTAGGAAGAACCAGAGCTAGGCGCAGCATAATGCGCATCGTGTTCCAAATGCAACGAAGAATTGCTGTGCACACAGGTGGATTTGTGTGCAAAACCAGCCCAGTGTTCCTGCAGGAACACTGCGGGCCAACGGGGCCCCGTCGCAACCTGATAAGGGACAAAGCTCTGACGTGGGGCTACCACAGTTGCCAAAGCCAAGCCCCTCTCCGAGGGAAGTCTTTACTTCCTTGTGCTTCCCGGAGTGGGGACTGCCGCCGTGAAGAACTGCGTTTGTGTTCCTGCAGGAACACTTCATCTAACATTACCCAATTACCGGGCTAAGTTCTGGGCTGACAATCGTCAAGCGCGGATACGCGCGTCGGCGAGCCCCCCGAGATTCCACAAGCGCCCTGCAATAATCGTGAGAAGTGTTCCTGCAGGAACACTGTGGAGAGCTTCGCCGGGCAGGTGCCCCGATTCACCACGCAGCTGCTCCAGCCAGCAGCTTGTGCCGGTCGACGGAATCCTCCCCCCGGGGCCCCCCTAATAGGCGAAATCGGGTCCGCTGCTTTGCCAAGTCGTGAAACATCTGAGCTACGACCTACATGTTAACTATCCTGGTTCGGGTCATGCATCTCCGCGTGCGAGAGCCCAATCACAGCGGACGGCGAGCAACGACCAGGACACGGTTGCGGGAGATGGGGATTGGTTCGGGGTTGGACCAGGAGAATTGTGGCAGGGCGGAGCGGGCGGGCTCCAGTTGGGCGGCGCCGATAAGGAGTGCCAGGCGGCCTCCAGGGCACACCAGGCCTGCGGCGACGGCCAGGACGCTCTCGAAGCTCTCGACGGCGCGCAGAGTGACCACGTCGAAAATGGCTTTGCCGAGCGCCTCGGCTCGAACGTCTTTAACATCGACACCCGTCAATGTAAGAGCACGCGTAACTTCGCGCAGGAAGGTTGCCTTCTTGTGGTTGGACTCGATCAGGGTGAGACAGATGTGCGGAGCCCAGAGCTTGAGGGGAAGCCCGGGGAATCCGGCGCCGGAGCCAACGTCCGCCACGGAGACGGGGTCAGCTGCCCCCAAATGGGTCGTCCGGGGGAACAGGTGGCGGGCGGCGAAGAGGCTCTCGCCGAAGTGGCGGCGGACGATCTGTTCGGGGTCACGGATGGCGGTGAGGTTGATGCGGGCGTTCCAGCGGAGAAGTATATCGATGTATGTCGATATACTGGCAAGGTCGTGAACCGTTAGACGGTTGTCGTTCGCCGTGTCCAGGAATGGCTCCAGCAACTCGGCAATGCGGGCGGGGTCCATGGGATTCCGATTGTAGATGCAGGATTGGCGATTGAAAACCGCAACCCCGGGAAGGGAATCAAAGCCACGGCCCTGTGGGCCGCGTCCGGGTCATAGACCCGGCTCCAAGCGGTCAAGATCCAAAACTTGCGGTTTCAGGTTCTCGGACCAAAAGGGAAATCGGCCACCGGAAGTACCTGTCCCAAAGTGGGAATGGGAGGCAGAATGCGAGAGTCTCGGACGCAGAATTGTGCATCCAAACAGGCATGAGAGAAGCGGGGGTGGGAATCTTTGGCGAAAAGTATAGAGTCCTTGCCGTGGAGAGTCAGAGCCTGACGATCCGGGGAGTTCGCAGCGGTGAGGTGCTAACCATCATCAATCCCAATCCGGACGCCCCCCTCACCGCTGCCGAATATCCGCTCGGGAAGCTGATTGCTTTAAGCGATCCGTCGACCAACTCGCCGTTGAACTAGGCATTTCTTCTGCGTTCTCTTGTCTGATCTTCCGACTTAGGAAATTTTCCCGAGCACCAGCCTACAGTTGGTTGAGGTTGCCGCCTCTTTGCCCGAGCTGTGCCTGGGCGCGTGGCGGGTCAGGCCGGGGCACAAGAGATTCACTTGACAAACCACCTCACAATTCTGTACATTCAGTGCGTACTGAAATAAACGACATGGCGGAATTGACTGCAGTGCAGACGCAATACATCCTCCACTGGGGAGAGATGGGAACGCGGTGGGGGATCAACCGGACGGTGGCGCAGATCCATGCGCTGCTGTTTTTGTCGCCGCGGGCGCTGCCGGCCGAGGAGATCGCCGAGACGCTCAGTGTGGCGCGGTCGAACGTGAGTACTTCCATCCGCGAGCTGGAGACTTGGGGAATCGTGCGGGCGGTGCACGTCCTCGGCGATCGGCGGGAACATTACGAGTCGATGAAGGATGTGTGGGAAATGTTCCGGCTGGTGATCGAGCAGAGAAAGCGCAGGGAGATCGATCCAACGCGCGAGGTGCTGCGGGGCTGCCTGGCGGCGCTCGATGCGAAGGAGCCGGGAGCGGACTACACGCGGGAGCGGCTGGAGGCGATGGCTGGGTTTTTCGAAGCGGTGACCGAACTGTACGACCAGATGAAGCGGCTGCCGACGGGAACGGTAAGGAAACTGTTGCGTATGGGGACGAAAGTGCGAAAGAAAGCGCGGTAGTTTTTTTGGGCTTCTTCATTCTTTTTGTACCGAACGATCTGTCATTACAGACTCGGATCTAAACAATCGGGCCCCGGTAGAGATGCTTCGACTGGGCAGCACGACAGGGTCGGGGAGAACCAGGCCAGATGGGCGGCACGATTGTCATCACCGGGGCATTCAGCTACACGGGAAAGTATGTAACCCGCCTCCTCCTCGATCGCGGATATCAGATTCGCACTCTGACCTTTCATCCTCCGGCACAAAATCCGGAGCGCGCGAATGCGTTCGGCGCGCAGGTCCAGGCCCTGCCTTACAACTTCGAACGGCCTGATGAACTGCGCCGCTGCCTCGCCGATGCATCGACACTGATCAATACATATTGGGTGCGATTTCCGCGTGCCGGTACGACGTTTGAGACTGCCGTTCGGAACAGCCGCGTTTTGATCGAGGCCGCACGGGACGCTGGGGTCAAACGGATCGTGCATGTCAGCATTGCCAATCCGTCGCTGGCATCGCCGCTGGGCTATTACAAAGGTAAAGCCCTCGTAGAGCAGGCCGTGCGCGACTCCGGCCTTTCGTATGCGATCTTGCGGCCCACGGTCATCTTCGGTGCGGAAGACATTCTGATCAACAACATCGCGTGGTTCATCCGGCATTTCCCGGTGTTCGGTATTCCGGGCAATGGCCGCTACGCGATTCGTCCGATCTACGTTGAGGATATGGCTCTGTTGCTCGCTAACGGCGTCGAATCGCACGAAAACTTGGTGCTCAACGCAGTAGGACCGGAAACCTTCGGCTTTGAGGAACTGGTGCGGCTGATCGCGCGCCAGATCGGACGGCGGGTGCGTATTGCTCCCGTGCCAACGACCGTGGCCTATGTTTGCACACTGCTGGCGGGCTGGTTGGTACGGGATGTTGTGCTGACGTGGGACGAGTATGAGGGGTTGATGAGCAACCTGCTCGCTCCCGAGGGGCCTTCGACAGGGCAAATGCGGCTGAGCCAGTGGTTAGCCCAAAACGAGGATCGGGTGGGCAGGCAGTACGCGTCGGAGGTGGCGCGCCATTATGCAAGGGCAGGATGGAAGAAACACTAACCACAGCGGACACCGACGAGCAAGGAGGTAAACATGTCTTCTGAACTTATGACGCGCTTGATCTGGGGCGCGGGAGCGGTGCACTTGGGGATCGGGGCGGCGAACGTTCCCCTGCCGGGTCGTCTGCGGGTGAGGGAGAGGCTGGCGGGAGTTCCGCGGTTCCTGCGGCAGATCTTTTATGTGCGGCGCGGACTTGGTGCGGCTTGCGACTCTGCTCCGCGATCCCGGCCACGCCCCGCTCGCGATAACGGCGCAGCCACAGATATCCCGTGAGTCGCGAGATCTCATAGTCGGCACCCAGGGTCCGAAAAGACTTCGCCCCCTGCACTGCCTCCACTACAAACCGTACTCGTTGCTCGTGCTCGTGCAAGTCCATCGTCTTCCATGCCTTCCCGTCGCCACCCCCGCGCCTGCTGCGCAGGCGCGCGAGTGTAAAGGATGTCATGGGACAATGTGTAAAGGATGTCATGGGACTGAACACGTTCTTTGCGAAAGGGTGGGGTTGACCTCCCAACCTCCCAGCGACCCGTAGTATCATCCCTCGCATGCTAGGAAACCGCACCAGCGAGCAGTGGATCACGCAATACGCGAGCAGCCACCAGCACCCCGTCAACCGCGCCTGCCACACGCTCGGCATCCCGACGATTCTCGTATCCGTCGCAGTTTTCATCGCCGGCTTCTTTTTTCATCGCCTGTGGATTTATGCCGCCGCGCTCTTTGTGATCGGATGGGTCTTCCAGTTCATAGGTCACGCTTTCGAAGGCAAGCCCCCCGAGTTCTTCCACGACTGGCGGTTTCTCTTCGTCGGCGTCCGCTGGTGGTGGGCCAAGGTGCGCGGCCGGGTTTAGTGTGGCACGGACACTCCTGTCCGTGGCTTTTGACTGGTGCGACGGCCGCACCCACCCGGTAATCGAACCCGTGAAGATAAGGAGACCCAAGTGTTCCCCCATCTCGCCCGCTTCACCGACCTCGGCCTTCTTCTCCTCCGCCTGATGGTGGGCCTGGTCTTCGCCAGCAGTGGCTACAACCACCTCAAAGACCCCGAGGCGCGCGCCAAGAGCATCGAGCTGCCAAAGAGCTTCACCATCTTCCTCGGGATCGCCGAAGTCGCCGGTGGTCTGGGAGTCGCCGCCGGCGTCCTGACCCAACTCGCCGCCTTCGGGCTCATCCTCATCATGCTGGGGGCTATCCAGAAGAAGGTTTTCGCCTGGCACACCGGGTTTTGGGGCGAGAAGACCTACGGCTGGCACTACGACCTGATGTTCATCCTCATGAACCTGGTGATCGCCTTCACCAACGGCGGCGCTTACATCCTGATGAAGTGATTCCCCCGGTGTAGTCCTCGGTAGGCAGGCGATACTACCCGACAGTGCCTTGCGCGGCTCTACGTTCTGTTCTATGCTGGCCCTAAGTTGGGGTTCTAGATTCGCCACAAAATATGCAGCGCCTGACCGCCAGACTCCTGCTATTGTTCGCGCTTGTCGGGATCTTCGTTCCCCTCGCGCAGGTGGCGACGGCTGCGCCACCCCATGCCTGCTGTATCCGCGCGGCGCACAAATGCCACAGTCTGGCGCCGGTGGAATCGGACCAGCGCACAGTACGGGGCACCGGCTGCTGCAATCACGACTGCTGCCGCGCCGTAACCACCGTGCAATGGGCACATCCCCAGCCGTGGCTGGCAAGTGGCTTCGTCCAAAATATCGACACCCGCGTCACCGAATCGCATCCCACGATCCCCGCAGCGGAGCTTTCCGCCTGCCAATCTACCCGCGCCCCTCCACAAATCTCCATAGCTTAGTTGCCCGTAGAGACGTTGCTTGCAATGTCTCTTGCCGCCGCCACCACTAGTGCATGTGGGTAAAGAAGACGTTGCCAGCAACGTCTCTACGAACTCGTATGTCGCAGGTCTGGCCGCGCTGACTCTGCAGAGGGCTTAGCCCCAAGGGTTCTCGGAGATTCCATGCGTTTCATTCGCGTTCTGCTGTTCGCGACCATGCTCACCGTGAGCTTGGCCGCCTGCGCCTCAATTTTCGGCTCCGTGCGCGGTGTGATTCACGATCCGCAACATCGCCCCGTGTCGAACACCATGGTGATGATCAAGGCGAAGTCTTCAGACTGGTCAGCCACCGCCAATTCCGACTCAAACGGTAACTTCACCTTCAACGCCGTAGCTCTCGGCGAATACGTAGTCAGTGTAGCCGCACCGGGATTCGAGCAAGCCCAGCAGGATGTCGTCGTGATCGCCGGCTCACAGCCGGTCTTGCACTTTGCCCTCAACGTCGCCGGAGACAAAGAGACCATCGACGTCTCCGCCGCACCCGAATCCGCTCCCACCGACTCGGCAACTCCGACCACGCTCGTCAGCCGCCTCGAGGTAGCCCAGACTCCCGGCGCCTCGCGCTCCAACAGCCTCGCCATGATCACCGACTACGTCCCCGGAGCCTATTTCACCCACGACCAACTCCACGTACGCGGCGGTCACCAGACTTCATGGCTCATCGACGGCGTTCCCGTGCCCAACACGAATATCGCCTCCAACGTCGGCCCGCAGTTCGATCCGAAAGACATCGACTACCTCGAAGTCAGTCGCGGCAGCTATGGAGCAGAATTCGGCGACCGCACCTACGGCGTCTTCAACGTCGTTCCGCGCACCGGATTCGAACGCAATCGCGAAGCCGAGCTTGTCCTGAGCGCCGGAAATTTCCATCAGACCAACGACCAGTTCTCTTTCGGCAGCCACACTCCGAGCTTCGCCTACTACGCCAGCGTGAACGGCAATCGCAGCGACCTGGGCCTCCAACCTCCGGTGCCGCAAGTCGTACACGATGCCGCCAACGGATACGGCGGCTTCGGCTCCCTCATCTACAACATCGATGCGTCCGACCAGTTCCGATTCTTCACTTCGCTGCGCCGCGATTTCTACCAGATTCCCTACGATCCCTTCCCCAATGACAGCGAGAACGCGCCCAGCGCCGCCAACGATTTCCAGGCACAGTATCCAACC
>Ga0209698_10009312_pt1 | contig 10048 bp, 4 predicted proteins | sample LitLauG_LLR_2012_FD_187203 | JGI IMG/M metagenome (GOLD analysis project Ga0209698, IMG submission 187203) | Freshwater sediment microbial communities from Pennsylvania, USA - Little Laurel Run_MetaG_LLR_2012 (SPAdes) (version 2) | ecosystem: Environmental > Aquatic > Freshwater > Creek >... | reverse complement strand
CCTCAGTATCTTTGGCTCGTCCTCGATACAGACCGCGGCGGCGGGTGCCCTAGGCTGCCCGCCGGGGTGCGGCGGTTCGGGTAAATCTTACAACGTCGTCATGGTCTTGGACACCACTCAGTCGATGACCGACACCGACAGCAACTGCAGCAATGCCGAGAAGGTGGCGTGCGCACTGGCAGGAATGCAGACCCTTCTTAAGGAACTCAACCCCCGACAGGCCAGGCATCCTCAGGTCGGAGATCACCAAGTCCTGGGCATTGTCCTTGAGAGCGGCGAGGGCTTGCTGGCCGTCCGCCGCAGTCATCACTTGATAGCCGTTCTGCTCAAGCTGAACTTGGGTATCGCTGAGCGAGTTGCAGGCAATGGCGATGCAGCGATTAACGACTTGAAGCAAGTCTTGCAGGCTTATCCAGAGCATCTGCGTGCCCGTTCGCAACTGGCAGCAGCCTATCAGGACAAAGGTGACTACCAGCTTGCTATCAACGAGTACACTCAAATCACTGCACGCGAACCTAACAATTTCACGATGCAGTACAACCTGGGAAATTGTTACCTGGCGCTCAAAGACTTGCTGGGAGATGCACTCTTTAAAAAAGCGCTCCACCATTATATGGACGAATGGCATGGCAAACATCCCATCCCCTGGGATTATTTTAACTGTATGAGTTCTGGGGCCGGGCAAAATCTCAACTGGTTTTTCAACAATTGGTTTTTCAGCAACTATTACATCGATCTAAAAATTAAGGAAGTTAACAAAGAGAACGGACGCTTCCTTGTCACGGTTGAAAATGTGGGTGGCTTTGCCATTCCTTTTGATGTCGTGGCCACCCGGGAAAACGGCACAACAGATACCATACACCAGTCACCGGCAACATGGCAAAAAAATGAAAAAATGCAGGTGATTGCTCTTCCTGCCGGTCACACCCTGCGCTCGATCGTCCTGGATGGCGGCATTTTCATGGATTTTACCCCCGAAGATAACAGGTGGGTCGCAGACAGCCTTAAGCGCTAGGCCGTTTTACCTCCCGGAAGCCAGCCAATTTCAGGATCCCTCGGCTAGGGCTATACACGGAGGCGCCGCTGGGGCAAGGCCCCTCTAAAGTTCATGAACGGCCTGGCTGGAAAGCGTGAATTTTTCCCTGAGCAAAGCCCATCAACAGGTGCTTGCACTCTATATAAACAAATTTTTTTTCCTGCGGCGGCCCGTACATTTGCCCCGCAAACAGACGCACCTATGGACCCTAAATACTTGCAAATCATCGCCGCAGAACTGAACCTGCCCTTGCGACCAGTGATTAATATCGATGACTTGCACCGCGCAGGATCCACCATTCCTTTTATTTCGCGATACCGTAAAGAAGCTACGGGCAATCTCGATGAAGTGATTATTGGTACGGTCATCAGCCGCATCACCTATTTCACCGAACTGGAAAAAAGAAAACAAACCATTCTCAAAACCATTGAAGAAGCGGGCAAGCTAACCCCGGATTTGCTCAAGAGGATCTCTGACTGCGCAAACGCCACTGAATTGGAAGATATTTATTTGCCCTACAAGCCCAAGCGAAAAACACGCGCCTCCCAGGCGATAGAAAAGGGACTGGAGCCGCTGGCACAATTGCTGTACAGCCAGCAAAACGGATCGCTGGACAATGAAGCAGCCAAGTATACCAACGACCAGGTCGCCACCACTGCCGAAGCCTTACAAGGTGCCAGGGATATTATCGCCGAATGGGTGGCAGAAAATGAAGTGGCAAGAAATATTGTGCGCAAATTGTTTTCGGCCGAGGCACTCATCTCGTCAAAAGTGTTGACCAGTAAGAAAGAAGAAAGTGACGCCCAAAAATACCGCGATTATTTCGAATATAGCGAACCCTTATCGAAGTGCCCTTCCCACAGGATACTGGCGATTCGGCGCGCGGAAAAGGAAGGATTCCTGATTATGGATATTTCCATTGAAAAAGAAAAAGCCCTGCAAGAGTTAAAACAGCAATTGATCCGGGTATCCAACCCATCGTCCCATCAGGTAGCACTGGCGATCGAGGATTCTTTCAATCGCTTGTTAAAACCTTCCATTGAAACTGAATTTCGCATCGACAGTAAAACAAAGGCCGATGATGAAGCCATTCGGGTATTTTCTGAAAATCTCCGGCAGTTGCTGCTGGCTTCCCCCCTTGGTCACAAAAGAATTCTGGCGATTGACCCGGGGTTTCGCTCGGGATGTAAAGTGGTTTGCCTTGATGAAAACGGAAAATTTCTCAAATACCAGACCATCTTCCCCCATGCGCCGCAAAATGACTGGGATGGCGCGGTGCAGGCGCTAAAAACATTAGTGGCCCAATATCATATCGAAGCCATTGGCTACGGGAATGGTACGGCCAGTAAAGAGACAGAACAGTTGGTGCGGGGTATTGATTTTGGTCAGCCGGTGACAATTTTTATGGTAAATGAAAGCGGCGCATCAATCTATTCCGCCAGCGAAGCGGCGAGGGAAGAGTTTCCAGATGAGGATGTCACTGTTCGCGGTGCCATCAGTATCGGTCGGCGCTTGCTGGATCCGCTAAGCGAACTGGTAAAAATCGATGCCAAAAGCATCGGTGTTGGCCAATACCAGCACGATGTCAACCAAAACCGCCTCCAGGCGGCGTTGGACCAGGTGGTGGAAAGTTGCGTTAATTATGTAGGCGTTGATCTGAACACCGCGAGCAAGCACCTGTTGATGTACGTCTCTGGCCTTAGTGCCACTGCTGCCAGCAATGTCGTCGAATACCGTGCAAATAATGGCACCTTTTCAAGTCGGGAAGAACTCAAGAAAGTGGCCATGCTAGGCCCCAAAGCCTTTGAACAAAGTGCCGGCTTTTTGCGCGTACCGGATGCGAAAAATCCATTGGATAATTCGGCCGTTCATCCCGAGAGCTACCACGTGGTGGCAGCCATGGCAGCCAAAGTGAAGACAACCATTCCGGAATTGGTGCAAAATGCAGCTTTGCGAAAACAAATCAGTGCGAAAGACTTCGTGACCGAAAAGATCGGCTTGTTTACCATTGAAGACATCTTAAAGGAACTCGAGAAACCCGGCCGGGATCCCCGGTCGGCAATAGAAGAATTTCGTTTTGCCGAGGGCGTAAACAGTATTGAGTCATTGAAAACAGGTATGAAAGTTCCCGGCATCATCACCAATATTACCAACTTTGGTGCTTTTGTTGATGTCGGTGTCAAGCACGATGGACTTGTGCATATTTCTCATTTAAGCAATCGGTTTATTTCAGACCCGAATGTGGCTGTCAGACTCGGTCAAAAAGTGATGGTAACCGTTTTAGAAGTGGACACCTCGCGAAAGAGAATTGCCCTGTCGATGAAAGATACGGTGACAGAAGTCAAAGTCCAATTACCGCCAACAAAACGGCCGCCACTGCCAGAAAAGAAACCTGCTGTTATGAATGCCTTCCAGGTCAGATTAATGGAACTGAAAAAGAATTTCAAAGAATAGCCAAACCAATATCGGCGGCCGTCTGTATGAGCCCGGTAATAAAAAAAACGATGACTCTTTATTACATTTTCTAAAACAAGATCGATTGAAGCTTCCCCGCAGTTTTTAAAACCAACTTCTACGCCTTTCCGTTACTAATTGTATCGGAGGGCAATTCTATCAGGGAAATCCTGCAGGGGATTTGCGCAGCAATAAAAAAATCTCCGGACCGACAAATGCCGTTTACGCTTTCCTAGAAGAAAAATTGTTCGGAAATTATTTTACCGTTGTCTACCTTGTACACACATATCTCACTCATCAACATGCGGGCCTGCCCCTTCATTTGGGCATCCATGTCCCATGCGATTGAAAACCAGTTGCCGGCAATAACGGGGTCAGAAATAGTCGCGCTGTAAAAATGTTCCAACATCGCGTCAAACCTTTGGCTTTTCTCTTTTATACCGGCAAGTCCCTTTATTTCCATGGGTCCCATCGACTCATTCGATTCGATGCTGACTGCATCGTTATCGAATAATTCGTTTTGTGCTTGGTCAATTTTACCCTGGCGGCAAAGTTCCACCAGACGGTTGGCGACTTGTTGGGTTGTCATAGTGTCCGTTTTTTTTGAAAAAATTAGTGGTAGCTGGTTCAACGGCCTCCCGGTCAAATACTTACTGTACCATCGATCAACCTTTTGTTTGTTGCGGCACTTCCAGCCGTTGATACCGCTGCAGCAATTATTACCGAAATATTATCCTCATGGCTGCAGAGGGAATTCCCTTTGGAAATCACCTGACATCGAGCTCAAAATTAACGCCGGCTGGTGGTACGTGATGATGCCTGCCGTACCAATCCCGTGAATGATGGTGATACCGGTGGTTATAGCGTGATTCATAACATCCGGGCAGTATAGAAGTCAATAAGGCGATAGTCAGCAGTGAAACTAATATGCGCCGATAGGTCCGTTTCATAATTCTCGTTTCCTAATGTAAAACTAAAACCCTGCCACATCTGCCTGCGTGAAAAACACGCCTACTCGGGCAGCCTCGCCAAAAAATGTAGATTTAAATCCTCATCCTGTCGGCTATCTGTTCCCGCAGGAACACCTCAGAACCTTGAATCCTCCTGACGCGGCAGATGCGTTATTTGAAATCTGCAGGTTGCAGCCCGCCGTTTATTCGGATATCTTTAATGGTAAAATGTACTTCAAAGGACCGTTCGATCGTTTCTTCGGTGGCCATCAATACCCCGCCAACGTCAAGATAATTGGCATAATCGATTGTACTGGGAGCCTCTCCGGAAGTCATTTCCTTACGCAGTTTTAAGCCGGTTGCTGCGTCAAAATACTCTTTCAGGTCTACGCCCGAAGGCGTTTTCACACTCACTACGTATACATCTTTACCTCCTATGTTGTCCAGATTGGGTCCGAGTGACAACTGATATCCCGGATCGGAGTAATTCAGTTCGGGATAGGGTACCTCTTGTTCCAAAATCCGTTGCCGAAGTTCTTTATCCATCTGCTGCGATCCTCCCATTGACGACAGGGAAGCACTGTCTCCTTTAATCAAGGTCTTCTGCACCATCATACCAGATGCTGTCAGCGTTATGGTCTGCAGGAAATAATCCGGTGCTTTAAACTTATTTTCCATAAGCAGGTCTTGACCTTCTACACTGCCGGTAGCTTTATAGGATAACTCCTTCACTTCTCTCAATTTAGCCGGTCCCCCAATGGCTTTTAAGTAGTTGCTAATAACCGAGGCTGGTGTTACATCCTTGGGAACGGGCTTTACAGGCGCGGCCACAAATGTATTATTAGACGGATTGATATCCGGATAGCCATGATCAGGATCTACTATCACCTGTTTTATGCGGGAGGTCGACCGGTATAAAAAGGTCCATTTACCGCCCCGCTGCCAGATCTCAACGGGCAGCGTCAGGGAATCTATTGTTCCGTTTTCCTGCACGATCCGCAGTGGAACCGGCAGCACCATCTGCTGATTGTTGACCAGTGTAATGAGAGCTCCCTTGGAGGGATCGCCGCTTACATATTTTATGTCGGCTACACCCTGGTCGAGTTTGTCGTTGGTAAAAAACCAGGGCCGCCAGAAATAAGACAAATCCTCCCCGCTGACGTTTTCCATTGTCCGGAAAAAATCCCACGGTGTCGGATGTTTAAAAGCCCATCGGGCAATGTAGATCCGGAACGCTGAATCGAACCGTTCCTCACCCAGGATATAATGGCGAAGAATATCCAATGCTAAGGATGGTTTTTCATAGGCGGCAGTGCCTAAAAAACTTGGCTGCGTGACATCAGGAATCGTCATAATAGGATCTGCATTCTCCTTAAACATAGCGGGCGCCGTTTTTTGCACGTCCACTTTTTCATCAAACTCTCCGTGATTAAAAACCTTCGTATCCACGCCATTAATAAAGGTATTGAAGCCCTCATCCATCCACGGATATTTGCGTTCATTGGAACCAACGATCATAGGGAACCAATTATGGCCAAATTCATGGTTGGTCACCCCCCATAGGTCTTCGCCGGTACTGTTGTAACCGCAGAACACAATACCCGGGTATTCCATTCCTGCGACCATACCGGCAACATTTGTTGCACATGGATATGTAAATTCAAACCATTCCCTGGAATACAGTTCAATCGCCCCTTTTACAAATTCCGTCGCCCTTTTCCAGCCACTGTCACTGGCGCTTTCTACGGGGTATACCGATTGTGCCAGCGCCTTTTTACCGCTCGGCAAATTAATTCTCGCGGCATCCCATAGGAATGCCTTGGAGGCAGCCCAGGCCACGTCGCGGGTATTATTGCAGGTGAAATGCCAGGTGAGGTTTGCCTGGTGCAGATGAACTGCGGGACTGTTCAGTTCTCCGGCGCCGACAATCGTCACCGTTTTATCACTTTTTTTTGCTTCTGCCAACCGGCCGATTACCGTGGAAGTCAGGACCTCTTTAGGATTTATTAATTCCCCGGACCCGACAACAATGAGGTTCGCCGGAGCCGTTATCGTATAGTCAATATTGCCATATTCAAGGTAAAATTCTCCCGCGCCGAGGTAAGGCAATGTGTTCCAACCCTCTATATCGTCATACACGCACACCCGGGGAAACCACTGGGCAATTTGATAAATCCACCCGTTTTGGGTATTGAGTCTTCCCATGCGATCGGTGCCATATTGAGGAATCGAAAACCGATAGTCAATTTTCATTTGTACCAATCCTGATTTGGCCGCCAGGGTATGCGGGAGCCAAACCTGCAGGCGCGAATCTGAAACGATATATTTTGCTTTGGAACTGACGCCGTTCATGATAATGGTAACAGCACTTAATTCGTCCCCTTTGGTGAATGAGCGGTTGGCCCAGCGACCGCCCGAAATGGCAGTTGTCGCCTCAGCCCTGCTGTCACCGCGGTAAATATTCTGGTCCAACTGCAGCCAAATGAACTGCATCTGATCAGGACTGTTGTTTTTATAAGTAATCCATGTCGTTCCTTTCACTACATGATCGGTCGTATCGAGTGTTGTCTCAATCTTGTAATCAGCTCGATTTTGCCAGTAGGCTGGTCCGGGCTGACCACCGGCACTCCGGTATTCGTTTCCGTTAGAAGGATAGAACAAAGGATTGAAAGCCACATGCTGATCGTAATGAGAGGCACTGTCGGTCTGCGCATGCAGCGATCCGGCCGTTGCCATCAGCAAAAAAAATACTAGCGAAATGTTTTTCATAGTTAATAATTTACCGATTGAAGATATCTTTTAAACATATTGTCCACTATTTTTATTTACACTTGATAAGGCCTCATTGCTTCATTACTGAATGGTTGCACTAAAGATAAGTGAAGCCTGACACCCCACTACTTGAAAATTTGCAAAACGAATATAGGGTCAAAAACTTTGATCCTGCTCTTTTCCCAACTCGGTGCGATCCGATTGATGGGCGCCTCACAAATGAGACATTACACCTAAACCACTGCAGGCATCCCACCCGGCTCCTGCAGAATAACCAGTATCCTTAGAGGTTGTCTTGTTATTACCGACTGTAATGTCCCTGCACAGGGACGGATCTGCATAAATTTGCGGATGGATAAAACCCACTCGTTTCTTATTGCCCTCATTCAGCAGGGCAATGAGCCCTGCCATCAGCGGCGCAACGGCGCTGGTGCCGCCAATGATCAGTTGCTGCCCGTCCACCAATACACTATAGCCCGAATTAGGATCTGCATTGCCGGCAACATCAGGCACCCCTCGTCCTTTAAACTTCGTATCAATTTCCAGCGGAACTTTTGCGCTGGCCTGGTAGTCAGGTAAAGGGAAGTGGGTGCTCACGCCTCCGCCGGACGCCGAATCAGCGGAATCATGCCAAACGGTTTCTGACACTATCTGATTATTCTGAACCCGTAGCGTCGTACCGCCGCAAGCCAGGGCATACGGGCTCGAGGCTGGAAAATCCACGTGCACTTTTCCGTCGGTCTCGCCGTCCCGGCTCCCACTGTCACCAGACGCTACGCAGACATTCACTCCCAATGCCGCAGCGGTCTGGATAGCCTCATTGAAATTATCCAACGCCTGAGTCGTCCAGTTAAGTTCCGCTGAGCCCCAGCTAATGGAAATTACCGAAGGTTGATTGATCTCATCGTGTACGGCAGAGGTGATCGCGTCAAGAAAGCCCTGATCGGTATTGGGGGCAAAGTAGACAGCGATGGCAGCACCAGGGGCGACGGCACCCGCCACTTCTATGTCCAGCATCACTTCGCCGTCCGCTCCATCAGAAGTGGAGGGACTGTTCGTTCCGCCATCGACCGAAATGGCCTTGACCACCGGCGGCACAATCCCCAGGTTATTAAAGTACGCAGTAATATCTGTTTGGCGGAAACCACCTCCCAGTTCGATAATTCCGATACACTGCCCCGCACCTGTTGCACTGGCAGGAAATCCGTAAATACCTGCGAGCTGATTAGCTGTATAGGTCTGCCCCGACTGAACATGTGAAACGATCTGACCATTCTGCTTTAAGACCTGGAACATCGGCCGCGCAACGGGCCTGTTATCCAGGCCAAAGACACCGACGATAATGGCAGAAAGGTCCGCGGGAAGCTTTATGGCACCCGTTAGTACCCGGTAACTATCGTTGGTGATCACAGAAGTGTGGAAAGCCAGCTCAAAGTCGCTGATCGCTCCCCGCAGAATAATACTCCGCCTGGCCAGATTGACAGTCACTGTCGACAGGTTATGCTGGTGAGCAAAGGCCTCCACTTTATCGGAATCATCCCTGGAAGCCGCATAAGATCGTTCGTAGGACTGCAGCGAAAGTATTTTACCGGTCATGGCCCGCGGGGGCAATTTTTTCTTGCGTCTTAGCCTGACCGTTACTTCAATGGTTTCCGACTTATCAGGGACACCCTGAGTCTTGCCGGCCGGTGCCGGCAGGAAGCTACCGGCAAGTGTAGTGGTGAGTTGTTCGTCCATATGGTGGTGTTATTTTAAAATTTACAACGCATAAGGAATGGTATTGTCCCACGAATGCTAAATAACTTTGTTCCCGGGAAGTGTGATGTACAAATAATATTTTTGTAGCTATTCCCGTGGATTTCTTGGGTCCATCCCGAAGTTGAACTGATATTCTTTGGGTGGCAGTTTTCCTAACAAATTAGTCACAAAATAATCCCAGCGTTTGCGCATCATGTACAGTGAAAATGGCCCATAACCATGTCTGCTGTTGGGGAATATAACCAGGTCATAGTCTTTGTTGGCTTTTTCGAGCGCTTCAATAACGAGCAACGTATTTGACGGTGGCACATTATCGTCCATCAGACCATGGGCGAGCAGCAGTTTCCCCTTCAAATTGGCGGCATACATCTCGTTGGCCTGTGATTCATAGTTAGAATGTCCGCTGGCATCAAATGTCTCCAGGCCCACATACCTTTCTCCCCAGTCATCTTCATAATTTCGGTTATCGTGGTTGCCCGATTCAGCAATTCCCACCTTAAAAAAGTCCGGATAGCGGAACATCGCTGCAGCGGTGGCAAAACCGCCGCCGGAATGGCCCCAGATCCCGACACGGGTCGTATCGATGTATCCCAATTGCTGTGCCAGTTGGCGGATACAGGCAACCTGGTCCGGCAAGGTATTTTCGGCCATGTTGCCATAGGCCATATCATGAAAACTTTTGGACCGCAACGGGTTGCTGGTACCTTCCAATACGACTACTACGAAGCCCAGTTCGGCCAGCGCCTGGTGATCACCGCGCGAAGCCACAAAAGACCAGCTGCCAACACTGCCGCCCTGGGGCCCCGGATAGATGTAGTCTATGACGGGGTATTTTTTTCCGGGGATAAAGTGGGTAGGCGTGAACAACAAACCGTACACGTCCGTTTGCCCGTCATGGGCTTTCACCGTAAATGTTTTGGGGGGCTGCCACCCTGTGGCTTTCAGCCGAGCTACCTCCCCTTTTTCCAATATGGAAATCTGTTTGCCATTTATATTTCTTAATATGGCCACAGGCGGCACATCCGGTTGCGAATAGCTGTCAACAAAATAAAGTTTGGACGGTGACAATGCTATGGTG
>Ga0209698_10009311_pt1 | contig 10048 bp, 8 predicted proteins | sample LitLauG_LLR_2012_FD_187203 | JGI IMG/M metagenome (GOLD analysis project Ga0209698, IMG submission 187203) | Freshwater sediment microbial communities from Pennsylvania, USA - Little Laurel Run_MetaG_LLR_2012 (SPAdes) (version 2) | ecosystem: Environmental > Aquatic > Freshwater > Creek >... | reverse complement strand
CCACTATTGTGTGCCCCATTTCCAGCATTCTAAATACGCAGGCTATGTTGAACAACTATTTTAAGACAGGATTTCGTCAACTCTCGGGGCACAAAGGAAATGCAATTATTCATATTGCCGGGCTAGCTATTGGCATTGCGGCCTTCCTGCTGATCTTTTTAGTGATCCAGTATGAGGAAAGCTTTGACGCCTTCCACAGGAATAAGGATACTATTTTCCGCGTGGTGCGCATCGGGAAAAACCCCCAGAACCGCGAATACCGGTCAGGCGTCCCCTTTGCAGTTCCCTCCAATTTGCGACGCGAGTTCCCCCAACTAAAAAATGCCACCGCGATTTTGCAGGATTACGACGTGCAGGTAGACATTCCTGAGGGCGCTGTCCAAAAGAAATTTAAAGAGCACTCTGTATTTGTTGCCGAGCCACAATTTTTTCAAATGTTTGACTTTGGTTTGCTAATGGGCAATTTAAAATTTGCATTGAATGGCCCTAATACCTTGCTGTTAACGAAGGCCATTGCTGCCCGCTATTTCGGTGACTGGAAAAGTGCCATGGATAAAACCGTCCGGGTATACGGTACAAACATGAAAGTGACAGGTATCCTCAGTGACCCGCCGACCAATACTGATTTCCCCCTGGGAATCGTCATCTCCTATGCTACCTTAGCCAGTAATCAGGATATGAATGACTGGCGGGATATCTCAGACCAAAACTATTGCCTCATTCAACTGAACAGCCGGGATGCCGTGAGCAATTTCAATCCATTGCTGGCCGGGTTTGTCGAGCGGCACATCACTCCTGTCAATCCCAGTTACGACCTGGCCTTACAGCCCCTACGCGAGATGCATTTTGATGAACGGTATGGCAATTTCGGCGGCCGCACGTTTAGCAAGGATCTGATCGTAGCCCTGACCTTGATTGGACTGTTTTTGCTGATTGTTGCATGCGTCAATTTCATCAATCTCACCACCGCTCAAGGGATTAACAGGGCCCGTGAAGTAGGTGTGAGAAAGGTCTTAGGCGGCAACCGCCCCCAGCTCGTCTACCAGTTTTTGATGGAGACGGCCCTGACCACATTACTCTCATTCGCGGGGGCTATTGGGATCACCCTGCTGTGCCTGCCTTTCGTCAACGATTTGCTCGACATAGATATCCCCGCGTCTGTTATATGGAGCGGACAATTTATGTTGGTCATGCTTGCGGCCGTTGCTGGCGTCATCTTTTTATCCGGGTTATACCCCGCCTTGATCCTCTCGGGATTTAAACCGGTGGCAGTATTGAAAGGCGGCAGCGGAACCGTGTCCAAAGGCATTTTTTTTCGCCGTGCACTCGTGGTATTCCAGTTTGTCATCGCCCAGGCATTGATCATCGCCACCCTGGTAGTCGCTTCACAAATGAGTTATTTCCATGATGCAGACATGGGCTTCAGTAAAGACGCAGTCATCAACGCTAACTTCCCGCGCGACAGCGTCAGTCGTACCAAGTTGGATTATTTCCGAAATGAGTTAATTAAGATGCCGGGGGTAAGGGACGTTAGTTTCAGCAGTTTCGCACCCGCAGCGGAAAGCGGGTGGTACACCGACCTGAGAACTGCCGATAACCATAGTACCAACAATCCTGATATGATCGTTGCCGTGAAACCGGCTGACACCAGCTATTTTCGATTGTACGACCTTCGCTTGGCGGCAGGCAGGATCTATTATGCTTCAGACACGGCCCGTGAATTTGTAGTGAACGAAACAGTAGTGAAAAACCTCGGCATTCGAAATCCGAAGGATGCCCTGGGTAAGCGAATCAACGTAAATGGCACCCTCGCCCCGATCGTGGGTGTCGTCAGAGACTTTCATGTCAATTCGCTCCGGGACCCGATAGGCCCGGTAGTTCTGACCACCATGAAGAGAGCCTATGGACTGGCCAATATTAAGATTGATTTGAAACAGGCGAAAAAAGTCCTTGTAGCCCTGCAGGGTAAATGGAATCAATATTTTCCTGATTTTGTATTTCAGTACCATTTTCTCGATAAGTCAATTGCTGATTATTATAAGCAGGAGAACGAGCTTTCCTTACTCTATACCGTGTTTGCCGGTATTGCCATTTTCATCTCCTGTTTGGGGCTTTACGGACTGATCACTTTTATGGCCTTGCAGCGTAAAAAGGAAATCGGTATCCGCAAAGTGCTCGGCGCCCCGGTGGGGGATATTGTGCTGTTGTTGTCGAAAGAATTTACGGTACTGATCATCATTGCGTTTTTTATTGCATCACCGGTAGCTTGGTACTATATGCATCAATGGCTGCAGCAATATAGCTACCGGATCAGTATCGGATGGTGGTTTTTTATTGCCACTATTGGCGGGTCACTGCTCATTGCCTGGTTAACGGTCAGTTATACCGCTATTAAAGCCGCCATAGCCAATCCCGTAAAAAGCCTCAGGAATGAATAAGAAGTGCGATGAATGCTGCATCGATTGAATGGCTCATCTCAAAATAAAACGAACTCCCATGTTCAGGAATTACTTTACCACAGCCTGGCGGAATTTATCCCGCAATGCCACCCATGCTTTCATCAATATTGCGGGTTTAAGCATTGGGCTAGCATGCGCCATGCTGATCTTTTTATATTTAAAGGACGAAGTCAGCTTCGATAAATTCCATCACAATGTCAACAATATCTACCGGGTGGTGTCATCGGTAACCGATAACGGCAATGAATACCAGAACAGTAATACCGGTTACCTGCAGGGGGTCCGCTTCCAGCAAAACGTCCCGGGTATTCAATCCTTTGTGCGCGTGGCCGACGGCCAGGAAGACATAAGGACGGGATCTGAAATTCATTCCCAGGAAGTATTGTATGTCGACTCGAGTTTTTTTTCCGTCTTCACATTTCCCTTGCTTGGCGGCGATCCCAAAACGTGCCTGAGACAACCCCATAGCATCGTTCTTTCGGAAGATGCGGCAGAAAAGCAGTTTGGTACATTGGATGCCGTCGGTAAGGTCATTTTGCTGCGACAAGACAACGCGCTCACGCCCTATAACGTAACCGCTGTTGCCAGGCGATGCCCTCAGAATTCATCCCTGCAGTTCGATGTCTTACTCCCGCTTAAAGAATCTGATGCGGACGCCAATAACGATGAAAACTGGTTCAGTGTTTTCCTGAACACCTTCGTTGTGCTGCAGCCCCAGGCAAACCTGGCCACCGTGGAGCGTCAAATGCAGCGCTTTTATGCAAAGGATGCCACGCCGGCTTTTAACAGGCTGAACCAAAGGTTTGGCAACCACGGCGGCAACATCGGCACCTATTCCCTGCAACCTTTCACCGACATGCACCTGAACACAGTCCTGTCCGCCCAAAACGGCCTGGCGGACGCGAGCAATCCCAAGTATTCTTATATACTATCCGCCATTGCGTTATTTGTTTTATTGATCGCCTGCATCAATTTTGTCAACCTGACGGTCGCCCGGTCCCTGCGGCGCGCTAAAGAAATAGGCATCCGCAAAGTGATCGGCAGCAGCCGAAGACAGTTGATAGTACAGTTTTTAGGAGAATCTTTTTTGCTGTGTTCACTCGCTTTTGTTTTGGCAGTCCTGATTGTCCAAACCATTTTGCCTTTATTCAATCATCTTGCCAACAAGGCGCTTTCCTTTTCTTATTTGCTGGATGCTAACCTTGTTGCAGGGTACCTGCTCCTGTTGTTGATAACAGGCATGCTGGCAGGTTTTTACCCGGCATTGGTCCTTTCCGGTTATCAACCGGTGGAAACCTTATACAGCCGGTTTAACCTCCATGGAAAAAACTATTTGCAGAAATCCCTGGTGGTTATTCAATTTGCGTTGGCGTCATTTTTAATTATAGCCACCTTTACTATAAACGAACAGTTTAATTTTCTTACCAAGGCGGATTTGGGATATGATGACCACAATTTGATCCTGGTAGATAAACGAGGAACCACCCACAAGGAAGCGGCACTATTTAAGGCCGCTTTACTGGAGAATGCCAACATAACCGATGTCGCACCGAATGATGTCGGACATTCCTTTACGTTCGCAAAACTCGGTAATGACTCTTCCATCAGTTTTAATTATGCCACGGTTGATGCATCCTACCTGCCGGAATTAAAGATCCCCATTATTCAGGGAAGAAACTTTTCGAATTCCTTTCCCGGCGATTCGAATCACTCCGTACTCGTCAATGAGTCCTTTGTAAAACAGGCCGGCTGGAAAAATCCAGTTGGGGAGACCGTTAATTTTTTTTACCGGAATGAAATCTACCACGTCGTGGGCGTCGTCAAGGACTATCATTATGCCGGCCTCGATCAAGAGATCGGCAACCAATTGTTCACCATGAAAAATGACAACCTGTATGAAACTTTTTATATCAAGATAAAACCGAATACTGCCGCCAAAAGCTTGAAATATATTCAAAAGTCATTTAAAGCGTATTTCCCCCTGAGCCCTTTCAGCTATGTATTTAAAGACGACGCGAACAGGAAAAATTACGAGGCCGAAGAAAAGTGGAAGGAAATACTTTTGTTCGGAGCCCTGCTGACCATCTTTATTTCGTGTATCGGTTTATTTGGGTTGTCCGTCTTGTCGGCCCAAAAAAGAACCAAAGAAATTGGCATAAGAAAGGTATTGGGGGCGTCCGTAAAAGACGTGGTGACAATTTTGTCCATGGATTTTCTGCGGCTGGTCATTATCGCTTTGATCATAGCCATACCGCCGGCATGGATAGCTGCCAACCAATGGCTCGAAAAGTATCCTTACCGTATTTCACTGGGCTGGCAACTATTTACAGAAGGTGCCCTCCTGGTAATATTGATTGCCGGGGCAACCGTCAGTTTCCAGGCAGTGAAAGCGGCCATCGCCAATCCGGTAAAAAGCCTGCGATCCGAATAGACAGGGAAGAAGCGGCATACAGCCGGCTAGGGGCAATAAATGATTGCAGCCGCATCATTTTTCCTGGATCTTTGTCCATTCAATGGCCATTTTTATGGCATTGTAGGCATTGACAATACCGCCGCTGACCGACAGACTTTCAAAAGGTACCTGCAGTTTTGTTTGCGGCTGGTTTACCATTTGACGGGGCTTATAGGATGATTTCAAGAGAATTTCTTTCACTTTTGTTGCCGGGAGGGAAGGAAAGTAGGACCATAACAACGCGGCCACACCCGCCACCACGGGTGCTGACATGCTTGAACCGGATTTGTAGTCGTAGGCATTATGCGGTACGGTAGAATAGATGTCGCTACCGGGCGCAAATACATCAACATTTGCTTTTCCATAGTCAGAATACGGATGGGCAAGCCTGTAATCAAACAAAGGTCTGCTCCACCCGACGGTAATAAAGTTACCGGCTTTATGGCCGGATTCATCAATTGCGATCGGATAGTGATAATTACCGGCGCTGTCAATGTCGACTCCATCGTTCCCTGCGGCGTGAATGATCAAGACATTTTTTGTTTCGGCATAGCTAACCGCCTTATCCACGAGGTCTTTGTCCGGCGAATACCATTTTGAGAAACTCATGTTAATGATTTTTGCCCCATTGTCCACCGCATAACAGATGGCGTTGGCGATGTCTTTGTCCCTTTCGTCGCCGGTGGCCGTCGTGGCAACAATCGGCATGATGAGGACATTGTCGGCGATGCCGTTGATTCCTGCATCGTTATTTCTTTGGGCCGCAATAATTCCTGCGACGTGGGTGCCGTGACTCAGGTTTGTTGACAGTTTCATCAAAGGACTCCCGTAATATTTGTTCCCCGGGATATCAGCATCACCAGCAATAAGCGCACTTGAATGATAATGGACGTTGAACGCAAACGCTGATGCCGCCGAATCCTTGTTGTGTAGACCGGCAAGATAATCCGCCCGGGCTTTTAGATATACCCGGTATTTCCTCCTTTCGGCCGGCGGCAGCACGGTGGTGTCTGCGTCCTCTAACTGACTACGCCACCGCAAATAAAATTGCAGGGAACCTGACTGTTCATTTTCAATGATGGTGCCGTCACTCGCTCCCCTGAAATTCCATCCATGTACATCATCGACATACCCATTATGGTCGTCGTCAATACCATTTCCAGGGATCTCCTTTTGATTGGTCCAAATTTCGTTCTTCAGGTCCTCATGATCCAGGTCGATCCCGTTATCTATAACGGCAACGATTACCGTTGTCGATTTCCGGCCTTCAAGAAGTTGATAGGCTTTGGCAAGACTGATGCCGGCAACAGAATCGATGACAGGGTCTTTTTCAAACCAGTCTTTTGGAATCGGCTTTGAGGGGGACGTTTGGGACTGACTGGTAGCCCAGAGGCAAGTGCCTATGAAAAAAAGAAGTATCCTTCCTGGCATATAATGGTTGTGGTTCATAATGACTGGACTGGCCACGAACATATTGCTGACGAATATACAAAAATCGATCCGCCGGAAAACAACTGTTGCCTGTCGGCAGGATCGCTGATGACCATCATTTCAGGTGCCAGCGGCAGGCGGTAATTTTGGGATAAACTATTGTCATGAAAGTTCTCGCTTATTTGGCTGGATTTTATATCGTGATCCTGCTCCATGTTTTTCCGGTTTGCGGACAAGTGGCCCGTGCTACGTTTACTGTCAAAATACCCCCGGACACTTCGGTCGCAAAGGGCGTGTATCTGGCCGGTTCATTCAACTACTGGCATGCGGGAGACTCCCTATACCGGATGAAAAAGGTCGATGCCGACCGATATACCATCACTATCCCCGTATTTAACGGAATGAAATATTATTACAAATACACCCTTGGTTCCTGGCAAAAAGTGGAAGTGCAGGCCAACGACAGCAATACTGCTAACCGCGAATTTGCTGCTAAGAAGAAAACGCGACTTTTCGACACCGTCGCCAGCTGGAGACACCCGGCGCCCCCAACCGACAGCAGTGCCCAGCTAAAAAGAATCGTCGCCATGAAGGACTCGTTAGTCGCCAAGATCGTTCCTGCCTTACAGGATGTGCAGGGGCTGTTGAAATCATACATCCTCAATATCCTCAATGAAATACCGGACAGGGGACAACAGGAAAAGTTGGATGCCCAGGGCGTGCAAATGATCGGTAATGTATATAAACAAATAACCGGCTTCTTTTGGAAAGCAGGGAATTCATTGTCCAAAGAACAAAAGCAGCGGATATCAGCAGCCATTGCCAAAGCGCCGTCCAGTGACTTTATCAATTCCTTTTTTAACGCGCTGGGTAGCGCGGTAAATTGATTCCATCGCTGCAGTGACAGTCTATTACCGGTCAGCCAACAACCCGCGGCGCCCGATTTGCTTTTTGGCGCAAAAAGCAGGCTCGTGATCCTTTGTCATTGGGCAGATGACCCAGTACCAGCAGGTAATGCCATCTGCGGCTGGTATCCCGAAAGAATAGCACGCACCGTCGATGGGGGTGTTAACACTTCAGCCGAGCCGGTTTTAGCCAAATCAATGCCTTCATCATAGCCATTTGGCCACCACCGGAACATCCTATTATTGGCGATGAGGTAAGGTTGTCCCGCCAGGCGGATGAAGGACCCGTCGGGCAGATTGTTTATTTCCTCCCGGTAAGTTTTCTTATTACCCGCGCTATCCATTCGCTGGCGGTGCAGGATCTCATCAATCAACCGGATGGACGTCTTTTTGTCGAAACCATAAGCGGGATTGCCAGCCAGCCAGCTGGATTTAAAATGGTTGTAAGCTTCCCGCCGGCATTCAGCGCAGGGACGGTGACCTGCGGCAAATGCAGTGGCCTCATCCAGGAAAAAGAGTTCCGTATACAGGCGGGGCGCCATGACCTGCCGCTTCCTGCCTTTAAACTGCAGCAGGCAGATGATCCAAGCTTTCAACTTAAAATTGCGCTCGAGGTGCTGAAACGGGTCATGCAATTGACCACGGTTACCCATCCAGGCGCCTCTGGCCGGAGTGACGATAATATTCCCTTCCGGGTCAACGCGGTTCTGGAGCATTCGACAGGCAGATTAGGTCAGGGTAAAATTACTCATCTTACCACTTTTTTTTGCGTATTTATTATTCATCCTCGACAAGAATTCCATCGCGGAATATGGCAGATACTCTTGAGTGACCGGTGTGTACTCGCGCGGAAGAGAACGCAACGTGGGAATTCTTTCTCTTACGGTGCCAGTTCTTTTAGAAGGTCTTCCGCCTGGCGAATCGTCTTTTGGTATCGCTTGATTACCCATTTTGAGAAAATGAGTAAAAAGCAGAAGCCGAGTGAAAATGCCATGACTAAGAAATTGTTGTTACCGGTAACTCCTTTTTTTTCAAGAAAAGCAGGAAGTAACAGCACGATGGCCAGCAGCAAAAGATAGCACAACAGTAGGTTGGTCCTCTGCAGCCGGGAAAATTTCTTTTTGTGAAACGCAAAATCTCTGACTGCTTCCTGGTAAGTCTGGTCCGCATCGACCGTCTTATATAAGTCTTGAATGCTAAGCCAGCTGACTATCGGCAACGCTACCAATATAACAACCCCTGTGACGCCGATTACCTGATACGCTGCCCTCGCCAGCTTGGCGAAATTAAAGCCGATGAAAAATGCGCCCCCCAAACAAACGAGGCTTCCCAAAATCTCTGGCAATATAATTTTGTTGAGTTTGACGTAGAATTTCTTTTTCTGAAGGGTGTCAAAGAATTTTGTTGTCAGTGGTTGAGTGGGTTTTGATTGTGGATCCCTCTCGTTCCAGGCATTTTTTAATTCGTCCAGTTCCATAGATTATTGTTTTGAAATGTTTTGTTTTAGTTTCTCTTTAATTCGGGCGATTTTGGTTCCGACGTTGCTGGTTGAAATACCAATGATTTGGGCGATTTCTTCGTGGCTTTTATTTTCGAGATACAGGAGTACAATTCCCTTGTCGAGGAGGTTTAGGCGATCGATGGATTGCCTGAACAATCGCCATCGTTCTTCTGCGTCATTCTCGCCCGGTTCATGCACGTTCAGAAATTCCGTGTCCAGGGGCTCGGTCCTGATCTTTCTTTTAGCAATCTTTAAGTAATAAATGGCGGTATTCATGGCCACTCTATAGATCCAGGTGCTCAATTTTGACTTTTGCTGGAAAGAGTCAAAGGACTTCCATAACTGATAGATAATTTCCTGCGACAGGTCATCTTTGTCCTCATCGTTGTTTGTATAGATCGAAGCCACCTTAAAAATCAGCCCCTGATGTCCCCTGATTACCTGAATGAATGCGTCTTTCTTATTCACGAATTTGATTAAAAGCTTTGCCTAATGTATATATTAGTGTGCAACAAGTTGTAAAAATCACAATTTGGCCACCTTTATTTGATAACCCCCTTTGTTTTCCGTTTCACCCGCTGAAAGCAAATAACCTTTTTTGCATCGACATCGATATTGGGACCAGCCTGTAAAGGGGTGCCCGAACGCTTCAAATGAACAAGGAGCCTCGAGGAGGAATTCATGCACATGGAGTAACATCCTTTTTTAAAAATTTCGTTTTGCTCCCTCCCTGTTATATTTAGTCCTGGGTGACTTCCGTCGTGGAAGGGGCTGCGGCACCCCTGTTGAACCGGCCATCATGAAATTCAATGATAGGAATCATTGCTGACGGGGACGGTTTCCCATAGCTTTGCAGTATTATAAACCGGTTATTCAGTAAAACCTGTTATAATGATCTGGGTGATTTCTTTTTTGACGTTGATTTTTTTAATCCTTTGCCTTGTTCTGTTATCAATGATCGTCCTGGAAGTTGATACACGGGTTCCGCATTTGCAAGTTCGGCTGGGTTGGATCGTCAGCACAAGAATTTGGTATGCTGGTGAATGGTGGATGAACTTACAAATGCCGTTCTACTGGAAAACCTTTCGCCTGGCTGATATTCAAAGCAACCGATCTAAGGTCAAGAAGAAGATCAAAAAAGCGGCACCCAAAAAAAGAGGAACACTGAGGAAGTTACTAAAGAAGTTACCCCGCGTGGCAAGAACATTTCGCGTAACAGAATGCAGACTGGCCATTGACACGGGAGATTACGCTACGAATGCGAAATTGTATCCATTAAACTTTATGCCGCACGCCTACC
>Ga0209698_10009310_pt1 | contig 10048 bp, 6 predicted proteins | sample LitLauG_LLR_2012_FD_187203 | JGI IMG/M metagenome (GOLD analysis project Ga0209698, IMG submission 187203) | Freshwater sediment microbial communities from Pennsylvania, USA - Little Laurel Run_MetaG_LLR_2012 (SPAdes) (version 2) | ecosystem: Environmental > Aquatic > Freshwater > Creek >... | reverse complement strand
CACGTACTCCAGTGAGGCTTACCAACAATATTGGTTCGGGACGGTGCGCTTCCTCCACTTCGTGACGGCGTTCGTGTTCTTCTTCAACTTCCTGGTCCGGATCTACTGGGGATTTGTGGGGAACACGTACGCCCGCTGGACGAACTTCATCCCGACGAAGCCTGCGCAGTGGCGCGAGATGGTGAAGGTGCTGAAGCTCGACATCCTGCAAGCCCACGGACAGCGCCTCATTACCATCGGCCACAACGCACTGGCAGGGCTCATCTACTTCCTGTCGTTTCTCGCGTTCCTGTTCCAGGCGCTCACGGGATTTGCGCTCTACTCCAGCATGAGCCATTCGTGGTTTCCACGCATGTTCGCGTGGATCACGCCGATCATGGGTGGAGACTTCGCGGTCCGGCAGTGGCATCACGTCTTCATGTGGTTTTTCATTCTGTTTGTGCTGGTGCACGTTTACCTGGTCTTCTACCATGACTACATCGAAGGACGGGGAACAACGTCATCGATGGTGGGCGGCTGGAAATTCGACAGCGCAAAGCGCGATGAATAATGGCGCGCAGGTACTGGTGCTCGGCATCGGCAACTTGCTGATGGGCGACGAGGGCGTCGGCGTTCACGTCATCCGGCAGCTCACTGGGATGAAGCTGCCGGAAGGCGTGGAATGCCTTGATGGCGGAACGGGCAGCTTTCTGCTGCTGGAGCCGATGCAGCAAGCCCAACGCGTCGTTCTGATCGATGCAACCATCGACGGGAATCCCGCCGGAACCGTAACGCGCCTGACGCCGAAGTTCTCTTCCGACTACCCGAAGACGCTCACGGCCCACGACATCGGGCTGAAGGATCTTCTCGACGCGGCGTACTTCACGGGCCGCGGGCTAGACGTGACGCTGTTTGCGGTGTCGATCGATCCTCTGCAGGGTTTGGGGATGGAATTGTCGCCTGCGATGGCGCGGCGAGTTTCGGAAATTGCGGCGCTCGTTCTCGATGAGCTTCCAGCCGCTAGCTTCTCCCTTCCAAAACTCCTTTAGAAAGTACAAAGCATGTAAAAGTGAACGGGCACGGCTTTAGCCGCTGAGGAACTCTCGCCATTTCCAAACGGCTGGGAGCCGAAAATCTTCTTAAGGAGATCATCGCCAAACGGCTCCGAGGGGCGGTTTCATTTTGGGAAACGGATGGATCTCGGGGTACCCCCTCCCCCTCCCGGTCTATTGGGATCATGGAGTTAGCTGAAAATCTCAAGAAAAATCTTGAGACTCAGCGGCTTAGGGGCAAAATCTTGAGCCGCAAGCACTTAGGTCCTGTTGGCCGATTGCTGCTACCACCGCTTTCGCCTTGGCCATAATCTGCCTTCTTTAACTTTGTGCCCAAGGGCAGGGGTCACATAGGGATGTGATTTACCGCACACGTGAGAATCCTGGTGAAAGTCCCGCCTATGGTCTTTACCCGGAAGGTCTGTGGTTCCCACCCTTGCCGCAAAGGGCGCGGCAAGGATGGGGTACCCGACTTTTGGGAAATCCCACTCAAGCCAAAATCTGGCTTGAGTGGGCCACCTGTGGGGCAAGGATGGGGCACCCGCAGAGGTCGTGTAGGAAAAGTTAAAGTTCTAGTACCTTTCGCTGGACAACAGGAGCGTTTCTTAAGGTCGAGAGAAGGTGGATTGTGTAAAGATGCAATTTCGCAACATCGGGGAAGGCCATGGGCACGGAAGGGAGAAGGTGAAAGAAATGCGGGTCAAGGTCGGGCGTATTGTCATTTGCAGAGTCGGCCTATTCTCTTTCGCATCGAAGACGCTGGCAATCTGTGCGCTTGTGTTTTGCGGTGGTACGCGACTGGTTCAAGCTGGCCAGCAGGCTGCGACCGTTCGCCACATTAGAGTCAGCGGCGAGGATCAGGATCTTGACGTCGAGATTACCGCAACCAAGCCGATCACCCCTCGCACTCAGACCGTGACTGACCCTGACCGGTTGGTTGTCGACCTGCCTGAGTCGCGGCCCGGAGCGGGATTGCAGAAAATCCTGATCAATCGTGGAAAATTGAAAGACGTTCGCGTCGGACTTCTCAGCACGAATCCCCCCACAACGCGCGTCGTGCTGGATCTGATGGCGCCCACGGCATATCGTGTGTCGCCATTGGCGAATACGATTGTCGTCAAGTTGGGCAACGAGTCTGGGCCCGAAGCCGCACCGATTGCGCCAACAACCGATACGCTGCCAGATCCGACACCCGCGGAGACTACGTCTGCGCTTCCGACTCCACTGCCAACTGAGCCCTCCGAACCTAGTCCCCTGCGCTGGATTATGCCTATTCTTGTTATGACCGCCGTCATGGCGATGCTTGTCATCGCCGTCGTAGTCCATCTTCAAAACAGGCAAGGCCGTCGAGGACTTTAGGGATGGGGAGCGGTTCACGTCCTGGAGCTTAGAGTCCGTGGTTCCCATTCTTGCCGCCACCGAGAGAGCGAGTGATCCGCGGCGGGCTTTTGGGAAATCCCGCTCAAGCCAAAATCTGGCTTGAGTGGGCCACTCGCCGCAAGAACGCGGCAAGGATGGGGCACCACAGGTTTGTACTCCCGATGCCGAAGGGTGGGCCACCCGCCGGACGCGGGCGGGGCGCCCGCGCCACATGGTCCGTTACTCCTGGCGTAATGCGTGCATCGGCTCAATGCTCGCTGCCCGCCGGGCGGGAATAAAACCTGCCAGCGCTGCGGCCGCTGAGAGCGCAAGAACTGCGCCCGCGAGCGTCAGGGGATCGTAGGTACTCACTCCGAAGAGTTGGCTGCGCATCAGGCGTCCGCCGAGCATGGCTACGGGGATGCCGATGGCCAGCCCCACCGCGACCAGCAGGAGCGCCCGGCTCATCACCAAAGCGACAACGTTGCTGCGATTGGCGCCAAGGGCCATGCGCACGCCGATTTCGTTGGTGCGGCGGGCCACGGAATACGCGGTGATGCCGTAGAGGCCGACCGAGGCGAGGGCCAGCGCTAACAGGCCGAAAAGGCTGGTGAGGCGGGAGATCAGGCGCTCTCCGTTGAAGTTGTCGGCGACCTGATAGTCGAGCGATTTGAAGCTCACCATGGTCAGATCGGGATTGATGTTGGCGAGCGCGCGGCGCGCCATCGATTCCAGAGACGCGGCATCGCCCGCGTATTGCACAGTAATCGAGTTGGGATAGACAGACCGGCTCTCAGCCATAAAGAAGTCGCGCCCGGTTACGCTGCGATTGAACTGCGTCATGGGGCGGAAATACATGGGGCGGTATGGGTCGCGGGGGTTGTTGTACTTCGCGTCGGCCACGATGCCGACGATTTCGAAGTTGCTGGCGTACTTCTGATCGAAGACTCCGAAGTGATGTCCGATAGGGTCTTCCTTGGGAAAGAACTTCTTTACAAAGGCCTGATTTACGACGGCGACCATCTGCGACGTAGCTGTGTCCTGGTCGGTGAAGCCACGGCCGCGGACGATGGGCTGACCGACCGTTTGGAAGAATTGCGGGCTGACGCGATCCCACGATGAACCGTTATGCTCCTCTGGCCCGGGTGCGGGCCGGCCTTCGACATAGACGCCTTCGCCCCAGTTGTTGCCTTCGAGCGTGCTGTAGAGTGCCAGGCCAGCGCTCTTGACGCCGGGCAGAGCTTTGAATTCGTTCTCGAGCCGCTGATTGACGGCCCCAATCGTTTCGAGGTTGTATCCAGCGCCCATCGGGTCGATGTGGATGACGTAGCGGTTGGCAGTCGTGATGCCGAAGTTCTGGCGCTCGAGATTGCGCAGCGTCTGTGTCATCAGACCGGCGCCGACGAGCAGGACCAGAGAAAGCGCGCCCTGGAGAACGATAAGCGTTTTCTGCGGAAGTAGGGAGCGATCGCCCGTCGAGCGATTCATCCCCCGCAAGGCTTCAGCCGGATCGGCGTGCGAGGAAATCCAGGCAGGAACAATGCCGAAGACAATTCCCGTGATCAGGGAAAGAAGGAATGCGAAGCCGAGTACGACTGGCGATGGGCTGGCGTGGATGGGCATCTGGGTCGCTTCGGGGAAGGCCAGACTGAGGATCATGCGCGCGCCGAGATAGGCAATGCCAATGCCGAGGATACCTCCGGCGAGGGAGAGGAGGACACTTTCGGTGAGCGACTGGCCAATCAGGACGGACCGTGCGGCGCCCAGAGCGGTGCGAATCGAAGTCTCACCCCGGCGTGCAGTTCCCCGCGCGAGCAGAAGGTTGGCGACGTTGGCGCAGGCTACCAGCAGGACCAAGGCCGAAATCCATGTGAGGAGGCGGAGCCCGTCGCCGGTCTCCTGCTGCAGATTCTGAATGCCACGTCCACCTGGGGTGAGGACGACGTGCTGCTTGGGAATCTCTTTGTCGTTGCCGTTGAGGGTGTAGGCGGTCTGAGTGGCGAGCCAGTGGCGAAGAGTGTTGGAGATCCTGGCCTCAAGCGCTTTGGGAGCCACTCCCGGTTTCACGCGACCGAGAACGTAGAGCCAGTTCGATTCAGCTACTTTCAGAAGGGTGGTCTCGCCCTCAAGCACGGGCTCGGCGTTCAGGGGAATCCAGAAGGCGGGAGGATTGTCGTTGACGCGGTCGCCGAAAAATCCAGGAGGAGATATGCCGACGATGGTGACTGGATGGCTTTGGATGTAGAAGGTTGAGCCCACTATGTTGGAGTCGGCGGCGTGGGAGGATTGCCATGCCGCATAGCCGAGGACAGCGACGGGTGCGGCACCGGGAACGTCGTCCGAGGGTTGAATCATGCGGCCGGCGTAAGCTCCGATGCCGAAGGTGGAGAAGTAATTGCCGGAGACATACTCGGTGCGCTCGGACTTGGCAACTGTGTTGCCGACGCGGACGTTCATCATGTTCTGGCCGGACTGGAAGGCGGCGAGCTGCTCGAATTCGGGAGTACTGTTCTGGAATTCGCGATAGAGGTCGTAGGAGAAGAGATCGAAGTCGCCGTTGTCGTTAATGAAGCCGCCGTTCACGCAACAGTCATCGAGATCGCCAATGCGATAGAGGCTGGCGGGATTCGCCACGGGCAGGGACCGCAGCAGGATCGCGTGCACCAGAGTGAAAATCGCGGTGTTCGCGCCGATGCCCAGCGCAATCGTGAGGATGACGGTGGCGGCGAATCCGGGAGCCTTCACGAACTGACGGAGGGCAAATCTGATGTCGATCATGGTCAGGATTATGGACGCGGGAGAGGGAGAAGGGGAAGCAGAACAATCCGAGATCTACAATCTGAAATCTGATTCTGAAATCTGCAATCTCCTCGGCGACCTCGCTTCGCTTCGGCGGACAGCCGAGGCGGCTGTCCCAACGTGATTGTCAATGCAAAAAGCCCTCGCTCGCACGAGGGCTTTTCTGGGGGAGGGACTTCCGGGCGAGGCGCCCATTGGGTCCCAGGGTAAACCGGTAGATTTCTTACTTCGGCTGCTGCTGTTGGTCGGCCATGGTGGCAGGCGCGCCGGCGTTCGCCGAGAGCTGCTCCAGGTCGTTCTTAAGCAAGCTGACTTCGACGCGGCCTCCGATGATCCGCTTCGTTTTCGAAGCTTCATCGGAGGGCACAGGAGCGTTGCCCATCCCGACGAGATAGATGCGGTAGACCGGGATGTCATGGTTCAGAACCAGGTAGCGCACGACCGACTCGGCCATCTTCTGCGAGGTCGTGATGGCGGCCTGACCCTTGCCCGAGGAGAATCCCTGGACTTCGATGATGTAGCCGCGCTGGCCCTTTAAGGTCCCAGCCATCTGGTCAAGAGCGTCCTTGGCGTTTTTGCTCAGGACGGTCTGTCCCGGGCGGAAGCGGATTTCAGTCTGGTTCGAAGCCTTGTACTGGTCGATGTTGCTGACCACGGTCTCGACGGTTTGGACGCGAGTCGTCACCAGCTGTGCCGATTGCTGCGCGGCAGTGGCCTTGTTGCCGGCGTCGATGGCGTGCTGGTCAGCCTGGTTAGCCTTGTCCGAAGCCAGCTTGATGCCGGCTTGGGCGCGGGAATCGGTGTCCTTGATCTGCTTGCTGTTGGACGAGGTCAGCTCATCGAGTTCGTTCACTCGGTCACGGATCGGTTCGGTCTGGCGCTGTACATACTTTTTGCGGGCAAAAGGGTTGACGCGTCCCCAGAAGCCTTCGCGCGACGGAGCCGCCAAAGGCGCTTTGCCGGTAGCGTTGCCAGTGTCGCTCGACGTCGACTGCGTCTGCTGGGTGGCAGCAGGCTGGCTCTGATCAGACGAGGTGGTGGTCTGCGCCAGGGCCGGCATAGCAAGAACGGCGGCCAAGGGCAGGGCGATTACGAGACGGTGATTCATGATGACTTCCTCCAAGTTTGGGGGAGCGTTTTGGCTCCACTCCGGCACGCCTGGGGCGTGCGTGAAATTTCAATCGTGTCCACTGAGCGCATTAGGAAAGCCAGCAGATTCGCTGGGCCGGCCGGCGCTGACGCACCGCTTGGCCTGGACTCGGGCGCCGCACTCGGGTGGGCGCCGTCTGTTCTAATACATGTGGAATGCCAAATCAGGCTACAGGGTTGAGCAGCTAAATGCTTGATATCTATAGCTATTGTAACAGCGCCGGCGCCGAACGGATAGTTGCAACTGCATGCGCAGGGTAATTTTGGGTAAGCTGATATAAAAAGTGCGTGGAAGACTGTCGTTGTCGTTGGTCGTTGGTCATTGGTCATCGGCAAAACCGGTGATTTCGCGGCGAGAGAGAGGGAGGGGACTTGGGAGCGAATCGCAACAAATGGAGTGCGTTTTCGAGGTTACTGGTAATCAGGTTACTGGTAACAGGGGCGCTTTTCTGTGGTCTGACCTTTGCCGAGGAATCAGGCATGCCGTCCTCGCGCATCTCCGACGAGCATCTTCACGAGTATTCCGATCTCGCTGAGAACTGGATGCAGCAGTATCTGCGCGTCGATACCACCAATCCCCCGGGCAATGAAATGCGCGGAGTGGAATTCTTCAAGAAGATCCTCGACGATGAGGGGATTGAAAACCGGGCCTTTGAGATTGCACCCGGCCGCGGGGATTTGTGGGCGCGCATTCCGCATACCACCGCCGAGTCAAAACGCCCCATCATCCTGCTGAACCACATCGACGTAGTCACCAGCGACGCGTCGCATTGGAAAGTCCCCCCTTTCAGTGGAGAGCTGCGCGATGGCTACATCTGGGGCCGCGGCGCGCAGGATATGAAAGACGAAGGCCTCGCCCAACTTGTCGTCATGGTCATGCTGAAACGCGAGAAAGTTGCCTTGGACCGCGACGTGATCTTTCTCGCGGTAGCCGACGAAGAAGCCGAAGGTACGGGCACAGATTGGTTCAAAAAGAACCAGCCCGACCTGCTGGGGAATGCCGAGTTCCTGATCAACGAGGGTGGCGAGAACCTGCTCGAGAACGGCAAGGTCAAATACGTCGGCGTGGACGTGGGCGAGAAGACCTCCTATTGGCTGCGTGTGGTGGCACACGGACGGCCGGGGCACGGATCGCGGCCGAATCCGGACTCCGCCCCCAACCGGCTGGTACACGCGCTGAATAAGATCCTGGCTTATAAGCCGCCCCTGCGAGTGCTTCCCGTCGTCGAAGAATTCCTGAGCGACATGGCGCCCTACGAACCACCGGACCGGGCGGCGTACTATCGCAACGTGAAGAAGGCCATCGAAGACAAGAAGTTTCAGCAGGAGGTCGAACGCGATGAGTCACTAAACTTCCTGCTGCGCGACACGATCTCACTTACCATGCTCGGAGGCTCAGAGCAGACCAACGTTATTCCTCCTGAGGCCTGGGCCAATCTCGACCTGCGTATCCTGCCTGGCGGCGATCCGAAGGCGGTGCTCGAGACGCTGCGCCGGGTGGTGAACGATCCCGATGTGACCATAGAGCCGCTCGAGCCAGAATTCAAAGTGGCGAACTACTCCGGCACCGACAATGCGCTGTTCGCTGCCATCCGCGAGGCTTCAGCGAAGTATTTCCCTGGGGCGCCAGTCGTCCCGCACATCACGAGCGGGTACACGGAGAATCAGCGCTACCGGCCGCTCGGAATCGTTGCCTACGGGTTCTGCCCCTACACGGCGACTGAGGAAGAAGGCAACACCGAGCACGGCAACGATGAACGCATTCGCGTGGAGGAAGTCAGGCGGGGGCCGCGGGTGTTGTTTGATGTCGTTGTAAAGGTCGCGGGCGAGTAGGTAGGTAGATTGGGCGACAGCCGGCCTTTAATGTGGGGACAGCCGCCTTCGGCTGTCCGCGGGTCGAAGACCCGCTCGAGAAAAGCTGACCTGATAAATGGTACGGCTGAAAGACTGTCGAGCTTCGCTCGACGGACAGCCGAGGGCGGCTGTCCCCACATGAGTGTTGTCAGCGTCCGCAGTACTTCTCGTATTGCTCGAAGATGAAGGGGTCGGTCATGCCGGCGATGTAATCGCAGACAACGCGCGGCAGTCCCTCGTCTTTCGCCTTCTCCTGATACTGGTGAGGCAGAGACTCAGGATGGGCCATCCAGGAGGCGAATAATTCGGAAACGACGCGTTCCGCATCATCTTTCTCGTCCGCCAACGATGGGCTGTAATAGAGATTCTCATAGAGAAAATCCTTGGTCTGCTTGCGCTCGGCTTCGACCTCGGGGCTGAAGGCCGCCAGCCGTTCCGAGTGTCGGCGTACGTCTTCGACACTCTGAATCCGGCCTTCATTCACCCGCTTCTGCGTAGTCCGGATGAGATCGTCCACCAGCCGGTTCAGCATGCGCTTCAGCGTCTCGTTGAATTTCAGCTTCTCTGAAGCCTGCGGGTAAAGCTGCGCGACCTCGCGATAAAAGCGCTCGAAAATTCCAACGCCCTCCCGGATCTCTTCCAGCGACAGCAAGTGCGATTCGTAGCCGTCATCCAGATCGGCGGTGTTGTAGGCGATCTCGTCGGTCAGGTCGATGAGCTGGGCTTCCAGCGGCGGACGCTGGTCCAGAAGATATTCCGCCAGTTCGGGATGCTCCTTCGCGTCGTAATCGTGCGAGTGCTTGATGATCCCTTCGCGCACTTCGAACGTCAGATTCAGGCCGCGAAAAGCCGCGTAGCGCTGCTCAAAGTCTTCAACAATGCGCAGGGCATGAAGATTGTGGTCGAAAAAGAGCCCATGCTCGTGCATCGCCGCGTTGAGAGCCTTTTCGCCGGCGTGTCCGAATGGAGGATGCCCGATGTCGTGCACCAGCGCTAACGCTTCCGTAAGGTCGGCGTTAAGCCCGAGTGCTCCGGCGATGGTGCGCGATATCTGCGTCACTTCGAGAGTGTGCGTCAAGCGGTTGCGGAAGTGATCGGAATAGCGGCGGGTGAAGACCTGCGTTTTGGCTTCAAGCCGGCGGAAAGCGCGAGCGTGAATCACACGATCGCGGTCGCGCTGGAAATCGTTGCGGTAGGGATGCGGGGATTCAGCGAAACGCCGGCCGCGGGACTGTGTCACCTGCACCGCGTAGGTCGCCAACATGGAGGAAGGATAGCATTGTTGATTGTTGATTTTTGATTGCTGAATAAAAGCGGGCGACCTGCTGGATCTTCATTCAACGATCATCATTCATCAAGCAACAATTCTTCTACCGTAGGTTCAGCCGCATTTCATTGCTGTCCTCGAAGCCAAGCGATTCATATAAGTGTCGCCCCTGATTGCTGGCGTGCAGGCTGACGCGTGCGAAGCCTTCCTGCTTGCACCACGCAATCATGGTTTCCATAATCTGCCGCGCAATCCCGCGCCGCCTGTACTCCGGCTCGGTATAAACGTTGAGGATGGTCGCCCTCCGGCATTGGAGATCGTAGGTGTGCGCCGGCCATGGGCTGATCACGATCGCGCCTCCGGCGGCGACTCGGCCGTTGTCCCACGCCAGCCACGAGAGGAAGGATCCTATGGGAATCGCTTGCTTCAGATAATCGGCAGTTACGCTTACCATGGCCGAGAGGGCATCGGTGTCTGTGCAGGCCATGTCCTCGCACATGCGGCGGCGCTGGCGGACGATTTCAGGAATGTCGGCGGTTGTGCCTTTGCGGATGGTGATGCTCAAGGCTGGCTGCGGCATCAGAGAAGT
>Ga0209698_10009309_pt1 | contig 10049 bp, 9 predicted proteins | sample LitLauG_LLR_2012_FD_187203 | JGI IMG/M metagenome (GOLD analysis project Ga0209698, IMG submission 187203) | Freshwater sediment microbial communities from Pennsylvania, USA - Little Laurel Run_MetaG_LLR_2012 (SPAdes) (version 2) | ecosystem: Environmental > Aquatic > Freshwater > Creek >... | reverse complement strand
GGCCCTTCTTCTCCTCCTTCTTGGCGTGCTTGTCGTTGCGCTTCTCCTTGAGCGACTTACCGACCTTCTTCGTGTTGTGCTGGTTCGGTGATTTATCGGCCATCGGGACTCCTTGACATAGGCGTCGTCATTGTTGGCGGCGTCGTAACCCACGTACGCGTGGCGCCTCGACGTCAGGGGCGATCTTCTGGGCCGCTCAGCATCGAGGTCCGCTCCGGCAGATGGGTTCTCCCCTCCGACCTTAACCGTGTCACCACGTGGGCGCCTCCCGCCAGTGTCCCGGCGGCCCGATTCGAGTGCGGCCGGCGACGAAGGGAGGCGGCGCATGCGAAGAATTTCGTTACAACGGTGCGACAAACCACGAGAATCACTGGTCTCCCCGATAATGTCGCAACTGGCTGGTGCTCACATCCATCGGTGCGCGGGGGAGACCACCGAAGGATGTGAGCGCCCGGCCAATCTCGTCGGGCACCACAGTGTGATGACCTGATCAGTCACGAACTCACGGTCACTGAAGCGCTGCGCGAAGCCGACGCAGTCGTCGGGCGTGCGACGGGGTCCTTCACTTCTTCGCTGAGAAGACGAATGTGACGCCCAGCGAATTCTTGGCGTAATAGACCGGACTCGACGCCTTGCGCGCGACGACCACGCACCTCGTCGCCAGGCGGTCTCGAAGGCGATCACCCTTCATCGTGCAACCTCGGCCCCTCACGTGAAAACTCACGACGCCAGGGCCGGAGCCACCCTTGACCTTCACGACCACTCTCGCGCCAACGAGGACGTGGCGTTGGCGATTGGTGATCGAGAGGCGCGACTGGTGAATGTGCAACACATCAACGGTTGCGGGAGCCGACGTCGCGGCGTTAAAGATGCCGCTGGCAGCCTTCGTCGCGGTGACCGAGCACGTCGTCGCTTGGTTCGCCGACAACGTCGTGCCGACCAGGGAGCAGCCCAGTCCGGCGACCGTGAGAGAGACGCTGCCCGAGCCCGTGCCGCCGCTCACCGCCATGGTCCACGTGTGACCCGCGAAGCCCGTGGTACTCGACGGCGTCACGATCAGTGGCGATTGATCCGTCATCGTCAACGCGGCGAGAGTATGACCGTGGTTGGACGCATCGGTGTAGTACTGGGCCTCGGCACAGAACCCCGGACTCAGGCACGACAGCGACAGGATCGACGCGTCACCTCCGGCATTGAGCGCGCCGAGTTCCTCCTGATCGGTCCAACCCTGACCGTTCCACACACTTTGGAACGCTTGGTAGTGCGTGGCCGCGTCGGAGTATTGACCGACGACCATGCACTCGTCGGCGTTGAGGCACGTCGCACCATAGATATCGACCGCCCCTCCCGCGTTGAGGGAAGTGACTAGCGGTTGGTCGTTCCAACCCGAGCCTTGCAGCACGGTGGCGAAGCCCTGCTGCTTCGAGTGGCTATCGGTATAGGTGCCGGCACCCACGCACATCGAGGACGACAGACACGACACGCTGGACACCTTGGCGTCGTGACCCACGTTCAATGCGGCGCCCACCTCGGAGTAACTCCAGGCCGCTCCGTTCCATAGCCCGATGAAAGCCTGTTGGTGGTTCGAACCGTCCGAGTAATAGCCACCGGCGTCGCAAAAGGTCGCGCTAAGGCACTCGAGGGATTGAACTGCGGCGCTCCCGCCGACGTTGAGCGAGGCGGCGACCTCCTGGTCGTTCCAACCAACGCCGTTCCAGACGCTGACGTAGGCGTGCTGCTGCGACGACGCATCGGTGTATTGCCCACCGGCGAGGCAGTAGGTCGCACTGGCGCACGACAACGAGTTGGCGTAGGACGTACCGGTGGTCGTGGTGAGGGCGTGGGCGCTCCAGGTGACGCCGTTCCACGTGGTGACGTAGGCGTGTTCCCCGGTCGTCGGATTGTCGAACTCCCCCACCACCGCACAGAAGCTGGTCCCCACGCACGATGCGTGATACGCGTCGCCCGATCCGTTCGCGTTGAGTGATCCGGCGATCTCCTGGGCGCTCCAACTCGTCCCGTTCCACAGCGCCGCGTAGGGGTGATAGACGCTCGAGGCGTCCTTGTAATACCCGGTGACCACGCACAGCGTGGGGCTGCCGCACGACACGCCGTTGACGTCGCCCGCGCCGCCGAGATTCAAAGTCGCGGCGAGCTCCTGGTCGCTCCAGGTGGCGCCGTTCCACATGCTGGCGAAGATCTGATACGTGCTAGCCACATCGCGGTACGTCCCCGCTCCCACACAGAAGGTCGTGCTGACACACGAGATCTGATCGAGTCCCGCATAGCCACCCACGCCGAGCGTGGTGCCCACTTCGGTCGTGACCCACGTGACAGACGCCCCGGCCGGCAACGCCGGTCCGACGACCAGGGCCAGTACGACGCTCACGACCATTGCCGCGGGAACGACGCGTGCCCTCCGCAATATCGATCGGCGCATGGTCGCTCCTTCTCTTGGCGAGGCTCGACCCGACGTTAGCCTTCTGCGCGCTCGCGCGCCGGACACCACTTACCTGCCGGCCACAATGGGAGCTAGTTCGACATCGCTGGACCTCGAGCTAGGCGCCGTCGTCGGTGAGGACCTCGATGAAGTCGCCCTCGGAGCCGACACCGACCTCGCCCATGGCCACCTCGCCCACCGACGAGTAGCCCTCGGCGACCTCCTCGCGCAGTGGCGACACGTGGTGTTGCAAACCCGGGCCTCGCAGCCACGAGAAGACGGCACCGACGAAGCACAAGCCGGCCGCGACGAGGAATGCCAGGTGCAGGCCGTTGGCGAAGGGCGCCTCGATCAGGCTCGGGAAGAAGCTGTGGCCGAGGAGCACTTGGTAGTGGACGCCGGGCAGGGCGAGCACCTGGGGCCCCAGCAGTTGTTGGATGGGGTTGATCCCGAGGAAGGCCGAGAACAGACTCCCGATGGCCGGGATGTGACTGATGGTGGTGGCCTGGGCCAGGGGTACCCCTTGGGCCGTCAGTCCCTTCAGAAGTGACGTCGGCAAGGTCGCCGATAGTCCGAGGGTGATCACCGTGAAGAAGAATCCGATCGAGAGCACCGACGCCGAGTTCTGGAACGTGTTGAGCATGGCTCCACCCGCCCCGCGTCGATTGGCCGGCAGGGAGTTCATGACCGCCGACGAGTTCGGCGCCGCGAAGAGTCCCATCGAGAGTCCCACGAGCAACAACAGCGCCGCGAACAACGGATAGGGGAAGTTGATCGGGATCGCCTGCAATCCCACCAGGCTGAGTCCCGTGAGCACCAGGCCGACCGTGGCGAAGTTGCGCGCCCCGTGACGGTCGGCGAGCCGCCCCGACACCGGACCCGCGATCAAGAAGCCGATGGTGAGGGGAATCATGTAGATCCCCGCCCACAACGGCGTGCGAGCGAAGTCGTAGCCGTGCTGGGGCAACCAGATGCCCTGGAGCCAGATGATGAGCATGAACTGCAAGCCACCGCGCGCGAGCGAGAGGCACAAGGTGGCGAGATTGCCCATGGCGAACCCTCGCGAGTTGAACAGACTCAGCTGGAACATGGGATCCTTCACCCGGCGCTCGATGAACACGAAGGCCACCAGGACCGCCACTCCCCCGATGAGGCACGAGAGGACAAAGGGACTCGTCCAGCCCATGGAGTGGCCACCGTAGGGCTGCAGGCCGTAGACGATGCCAGTGAGCAGGCCGATGAGGCCGATGGCAAAGGTGAAATTGCCCGTCCAGTCGATGGTCGAGGGCGTGCGCGCCCCGTTGTCGCGGAGCTTGAAGTACGACCAGAAAGTGCCGACCAGACTCACCGGCACCGAGACGAGGAAGACGAGACGCCACTCGATCGGCGCCAGGACGCCACCGATGACCAGTCCCATGAAGGAGCCGCCGATGGCGGCGACACCGTTGATGCCCAGCGCCAGACCGCGTTCGTTCGCCGGGAAGGCGTCGGTCAAGATGGCGTTGGAATTCGCGAACAAGAACGCACCACCCACGCCTTGACCCACCCGCATCGCGATGATCCAGAGTGCTCCGCTGGTACCGCTCAACCACGTCACCGAGAGCAGGATCGAGAACACGGTGAAGATCGCGAATCCCAGCGTGAACATCCGTACGCGCCCAAAGATGTCCCCCACGCGACCGAAGCTCACCACGAGCACCGAGGTGACCAACAAGAAACCCGTCAAGATCCACAAGAAGTAGGGCGTGTTCGAGGGCGACAACGGATTGAGATGGATACCGCGAAAGATGTTGGGCAACGCGATCAACAAGATGGAACCGTTGATGGTCGCGAGCAGGATGCCCAGCGTGGTGTTGGACAGCGCGATCCACTTGTAGTTGTCGGAATGCGGTGGTGACGCGGTGAGGGTGGACACGAGGGACTCCTAGGGACGACGACGAAGAAGTTATTTAGTTATTACTAACTAAGTACAACTATAGTGGTGACGTGACCGCAGCGAAACCCCCCGTGATGACGAGTGAGGAGCAGTCCGCCGCCGCGGCGTTGCGCGTGACGATCTCACGGATCTATCGCGCCCTGCGCCTGAGCGCGACCTCGAACATCACTCCCTCACAGGTGTCGGTGCTCTTTCGCATCGAACAGTTCGAACCCGTCCGCATGGGCGTCCTCGCCCACCTGGAGCGCATCACCCCCGCGACGCTCTCCAAAGTGGTCGACTCCCTCGAATCGCTCGAACTCGTCGAGCGCGTCACCGACCCGGGCGACGGGCGCGTCACCCTGGTGCAGGTGTCACGAAGCGGACACGAGCTCATCGAATCACTGCGCACCGCCAGCACCCTCGCCCTGGAGGATGCCTTGGCGAAACTTGGAACGCGTGAGCGCGACACCTTGTCACAATCGTTGCCCGCACTCGAGCAATTGGCCGAGATCCTGCTCGCCGGCGACGAATGAGCGTCGCGGTCGACGCAGTGCTCAACGAGGCGTCACTCTCGGTTCATCCGCTGCGCGGTCAGCGCCTTCTTCGCCACCTCGTTGGCTTGGATCTGTTCGGCCGCGAGGACCGTCTCCCCCAGTTGGGCGATGGGGATGACCACGAGTCCGTCGGCGTCGCCCACGACGACGTCACCCGGCATGACGCACTGGCCACCTAGGGCGACGGGGACCTGTTGACGATGGGGTCCCATCTTGTAGGGCCCCGCCGGGGTGACCGCACGTGCGAAGACCGCCACACCGAGGCTCTCGATCTCGTCGACGTCGCGAACCGCTCCGTCGATCACGAAACCCGCGAGTCCATTGGCTCGCGCGCGCCCCGCCAACAGTTCACCGACCAGCGCCCGTGAAGTATCCGCGAATCCGTTGACCACGAGGACCTCACCGGGCGCAGCCAGGTCGATCGCCTCATGGATACCTTGGTTGTCGCCGCTCCTCGTGAGGACGGTGTAGGCACGCGCCACCACGCGCGCGCCGCGCCACATGGGTCGGATACCTGAGTCGACAGCGCTGATGCGCTCCATCGCGTCGCCCACGTTGGCCACGGGAAGCCTCCCGAGACGCTCGATCAGGTCCTCGATCTCGTCGTGATCACCGCCGCTCATTGTCACGACACCGCCTCATAGTGTTGGGTGGTGTCCGATGCACCACATCGGAGCCCATCGTAGAGGGCACCGCGACCGGCGTCGAGCGCCCGACGGGGGCACAACAGGCCAATCAGCCCGTGGTACCCACTTCGGGTCGCCCCCCGGTGACGTCGCGCTCGTGCACCACGGCGAGCATCGAGGCATAGAGTCCACTTGGACCGACGTCCTGTTCGGCCCCATTTGACCTCGAGGAAATCCATGTCACCCTCCCCCACCTTCACCTACGCCAATCAAACCGTCACTCGCCTCGGTTACGGGGCGATGCGCATCACGGGACCGGGCGTCTGGGGCTACCCCCGTGACCGCGACGAGTGCCTCGCGGTCCTGCGACGCTGCGTCGAGCTCGGAGTCGACTTCATCGACACCGCCGACTCCTATGGCCCCTACGTCTCGGAGGAACTCATCGCTCAAGCACTGCGACCCTACGGCGACGTCAAGATCGCCACCAAGGCCGGCTTCTTGCGAACGGGTCCCAACGCCTGGGTCGCCTGCGGGCGTCCCGACTACCTGCGTCAGGAGTGCGAGATGTCGCTTCGTCGCCTCGGCCAGGAGTCGCTCGACCTCTTCCAATTACATCGCATCGATCCCACGGTCCCCAGCGAGGAACAATTCGGCCTCCTGCGGGCCCTTCTCGACGAGGGCAAGGTCCAGGCCGTCGGTCTCTCGGAGGTCTCGGTCGACGAGGTCAAGGATGCCCAACGCGTCGTGACGATCTCGACCGTGCAGAACCGCTACAACGTGACCAGCCGCGCCAGTGAGGACGTCCTCGACTACTGCGAAGGTCAAGGCATTGGCTTCATCCCGTGGTTCCCAATCGCGGCCGGTGAACTGGCACGCAGCGGCGGACCTTTGCACACGATGGCCACCGCCCACGGTGTGAGCGTGGCCCAGTTGTCCCTGGCGTGGCTGTTGCACCGCTCACCGGTGATGATGCCCATTCCGGGCACGTCACAAGTGGCGCACCTCGAGGAGAACCAGGCGGCGGCTCAGGTCTCGCTCGACGACGCCACCTTCGAGGCGATCGGCGACATCGGTGCGGCGTCGTGACGACGAGCCACCCGCATTCGCCTTACGAGGAAGAGGGACGCCGGCCGTGCGAGGAGAGGACGTCGTCCATGTACTCGAATTCGCTTCGATAGACGTGGGCTGACTTGACGACCATCGTCAAGGTCCCGACATCGCGCGCGACGCGACCAGCGACCTCCTCTTGGAGGCTCGCCAGCTCCACGAGATTCGCGTACCCCTTGGCGCCGAAGTCGATGCTGTGCGCGTAACACGACACGTGCAACGCCTCATCGACGATGAAGAAGTCGAGCAAGCTCACACAGGGGATGTAACTGGTGTCACTCAGGGGTTGCAGCGTCGTGATGGTGGCCGACCTCGTCAGTGGGTCGCACTGGAGTCGGTCACTCACCCACTGGATCTGATCGCGTCCAGAGTGTTCGTAGTCGCGCAAGCGCGTCGCGTAGCTGTCCGCGTCGCCGAGAGCCACCACCCGGTCGTGGCGTGTGAAGTTGTCGTGCATCCACTCGAGTCGTTGCGGCTCGGCGTAGCGAGCGACCACCTCATCGTCACTGCGCGGTTGCGACACCACGAGCGTCACCATGAGGACCTCGCGAATCGCCAGTCCGTCATAGGAACCCTCGACCCCGCCGCGCATGATGAGTTCGCCGACGCCCAACCACGCCTCGCCGATCGTGCGCGCCTCGATGCTCCGTGATGCGGCGTTGACCAGCGGTGGGGAATCGGGCGCGGTGGGCATCGCCACTCATCGTAGGACGAGGGAACGGCGCACGCGCCAGCGCAGGTCTCCCCACCCGCTGGCTGGCTGGAACCGGTGTCGGCGTCCCGTCGTCCGGCGTCGCAAAGACGTCGACCGCCGACGAAGCGGTCGGTGTCAATTAGAGCTTGAAGCCGCCGTCGGGCGGGGTCTCGCCATCGGGTGAGCCGTCGGTGCCCTCATCCTCGACTGAGGTCGCCTCGAGCTTTCCGTGTTCGGCCTCGTACGCGCCGAGCTCCGCGATCAGACTTTCGATCTGCGCGCTCGTCTCGGATGTCGCGGTCCCGCTGTGTTGGGCGTACACCGCCTGGCCGAGCTGGCGCAACAGACCGTCCGCTCGCCGTTTCGCCTGGACCTCTTCGATCTTGGACTGCCCCGCCTTGCCCGCCTCCTGGGCCTTTTGCGCCAGTTGAGCGGCTTGTGCCTTCATCTTGTCCATCAATGCCATTTCATTCCTCCTAGATACGACCCAATATGCCGTCGATGCCGCCACTGTCGGCGCGTTGATCGCTACGCTCCTCGCGTTCGAACTCGCGGTGCAACGTGGACTGCAGGATCACCGGCCCGTCACCGCTCAGCGTCACCAGGTTGATCCCGGTGCCACCGAAGGCCGCGGTCATCAACAACTGCGCGTTGAGGGCACCCACGCGCTCGACGTTGAAACTCACCGAATCGGCGAAGGCGACGACCGCGCCGGTGTGGACTTGGATCTTGCCCCCGTAGTCGGCGGGATTGAGGTCGATCAGGCTCCCGCCGCCCGCCACCAACACGGTCCCGCTGCCGGTGAAGTGCTCGAAGATGAATCCCTCCTTCGAACGTCGGCCCAGATTGAAACCCGCCCAATCGATGTCGTAGTTCACGCTGCCCTCGGCGCAAATCAGGGCGCGACTCTCGGCCCGCCACCCCACACCGTCGCCGATCTCGATCGCGCGCACCTGGCCCGGTTGGTCGCCGGCGAAGGACACCAGCCCGGACCCGCCGCTCGGCGTGAACCACTGGAAGGCCATACTCTGCCCCGTCAAGACCCGCTTGCCCACTTCAGTAGCGGTCGCCAACGCCGCCTTCAAGAAACTGCCACCCTGTTTGGCGTCCTGTGTGGCCTGATCAGCCTTGCCGCCCGGGGTCGACAGTCGAGTCTCGAGGGAGACGTTCGTCGTCTTCCATCGAAACTTACCGGCTTCGGCGAACACGTACTGCCCGGGCTCGATCTGACAGGTGATGTGCTCGGAGAATCCTCCGGTGATCTTGGTCGTCAACGTCATCGCGCACCTCCTCAACGCAGATTACTGTCGAATCCTGCACTTCGCCCAGGGGCCGCGGAGCGACGGTGGGCCGTCGTGCGCGGACTCCGCGCCACCAGACCCCGCCCGACTCGCGATTGCCGCGGTCGCCGCAGGCATGGCAGGTGGGACCAAGGGCTCGCGCCCACCGCCCACGCCGGCGCGATCGACAGAGAATTTTCAAGATTTTTTTAATTCTGATTTATTGACATTTGGAGCCGTGATGGCACACTTAGTTTCGTGAACCCGGACCTGGGTTCCCTAGCCAAAGGAGGAAGAATGATTCTGCGCACTGATCCGTTCCGTGACTTTCGAGACCCGTTCGGTCTCCTCAGCACGGCGACCCGACCCGCTCCCATGCCCGTCGACGTCTACCGCAAGGACGACGCGTACCTGGTGCAGGTGAACCTGCCGGGAGTGGTAGCCGACTCCATCGACGTGACGATTCGCCGCAATGTCCTCACCATCTCGGCGCAGGCGGCGCGCGCCAATGAGGGATCCCTGGAACTGCTGTTGAACGAGCGTCCCCAGGGCACCATGACGCGCAGCATCGCTCTCGGTGAGGAGGTCGACGCCACCAACGTCCAGGCCGACTACGTCGACGGCGTGTTGCTCTTGCACTTGCCCGTCGCCGAAGCCGCGCGTCCGCGTCGGATCAACATTCGACACCACGAGAACCAAGAGATCTCGGCGTAGCTCAACAACGGCCTTCGCCGGCTCTGCGGGTCGAGGCGACTCGGAGAGCCGGCGAGTGCCGGCGACGTCGGGATCAATTGGGGTCGTTCGCACGGTGCCACGACAACAGTCGGGCCTCGGCTCATCGCTTGAATCGCCGAGGTTCGACGACGACAGTTCCTTGGCGAGTCCGCGTCGTTGCGGGCGCTCCCTGCGCCACGGTTCATGCAACGACACTCCCCTCGTCCAAGGAACAGTGGCGGTGACTGTCACGTCGCTGGAAGACTTGGTCTCGTGGCTGACCCCGATCCCCGTCTCGCTCTTCTGGCGTCGTACCAGAACGCCGCAGTGATCGTGGCGGGGATCGGCGAGGCGCAGCTCACCTCGGGCACTCCCTGCCCGGGCTATGACGTGGCGGCACTGATCGACCATATCGTCGAGGGTGCCCGCCGCGCGGCGGCCGCTGGTCGAGGACAAGCCCCTCCCGCTGGAGATGATTCACCCCACATCGACCTGGCCGACGCTCCCGCGTTGATTCGCCTCCGCGCCGACGAGGCGGCACGGGCGTGGCACGACGACCGCCGACTGACGTCGTCCGTCATCATGCCCTGGGGCGAGGCGTACCAGGGAACGACATTGGTGAACATGTATCTGGCCGAACTGGCGGGCCACAGCTGGGACCTGGCGTTCGCCACCGGTCAACTCGACGAGCTCGACCCCAACCTGGCGATCCCGGC
>Ga0209698_10009307_pt1 | contig 10050 bp, 7 predicted proteins | sample LitLauG_LLR_2012_FD_187203 | JGI IMG/M metagenome (GOLD analysis project Ga0209698, IMG submission 187203) | Freshwater sediment microbial communities from Pennsylvania, USA - Little Laurel Run_MetaG_LLR_2012 (SPAdes) (version 2) | ecosystem: Environmental > Aquatic > Freshwater > Creek >... | reverse complement strand
CGGACCCACCAAACCTTAGGCATCTGCGCCCCTGACGGCACGCGGACCCAACGCGCCCGAAGCAGCCCGAAAATGCCCTCTTGACTCAAAGAGGATTCGGTAGGGGGCACCAGGTAGTCCGTCGCACCATGCCGCAGGTGGGCGGCAGGCCCCTCGTGGGGGGTGCTGGGTCCCGGCGCTTACCATCGCCCTTCAATGAGCAATGAGGCGCCCGAGCATCGGCTACTACTCCTCGGCGGAATTGTGGACACCTTCGCAGCCATCGAGCTACGAGCACAGGTGCTGCTCGCTGGGTTCGCCCTTCAGGAAATCGTCGGTGAAATCATGGCTGCCGACCTCAATTTCCGGGCCATTGCTCAGAAACTAACCTTCCTCGCCAGGCTGCCCGGACTTGGACAGGCAGGTGAGGACCTCAATGAATGGACCCGGCTTGCTGTTGCTGCCTCCCAGCGCCGAAATGGGGTTATCCACAGTCTGTGGTATCTCCAGGACAACGATGATTCACAATCTGGCGCCAGATTCAGCCTCTCAGCGAGAAGCAAACCGACCTCGGCGGAAGACGTCTTCCGAATCAGACCCGAAACGATCCTGGAGCTTGAGGATCTGCTCAGCCAACTGAACGCACTTGCCGTCGATGCGGCGCCTTTGGCCGAGGCCTTGCGCTCAACCGGCAAATGGGCGGGGGCACGAATCACGGATCCATGAAACGGCACAGGGGTCGAAGCGGGTCACGTCGGTTGAGTGCAGTTCATCTGTCCATCGAGGGTGGGGGGAGGCGCATCCAGGAGCCGGCGCCGCCGGCTCCTTCGTCATTGTCCCCAGGAATAGCCCGGGCCCGTCAAGGCTGCCCCTACGGGCGGTCTTCGACCGGCCTTGACTGGCCCTCGTCGTCACGCCGGAGGTTGCAATCTCCAGTGGGTGGTATCAGACCGAGCAAGTCCCCCCTCCGACACCAGTGTCATGTCGCGAGACATCCCGGACACGGCGAACCCCCGCGAACGTAGTTCAACAGGGTTTTCCCATCTCTTGATAGCCCGTCGACAGGTCGATCGTCGTCTCGGCGATGAACTACCCCTCCTCTGACACGCCCCGGACGTTGTCGCCGGCGATGTAGAGGCGTACCCGGGTGCCACGCCACGATCGGCCCACGCCGAGGTTGGAGCATCTTGTTCCTGAAGCGAAGGCGAGGCGGTGCGAGCCCGTCGGCCGGTGGAGACCGTCGAGATTTCAGGGGAGCAGAAAGCCCAACTCAGTGGCTGCCACTTCGAACTCGAAATCGAGATCCGCGGATGAACGACGGGGAAGGGCTCCGTGTTCAGAGAGCTGATCGAGGAAGAGGCGATCAACGCAAGTGAGACGCGTGAGCAAGCGGAACGTGGAAGAGTCGATCTTCTCTTCGTCTCCGACGACCTCCGTTACGTTCTCTCGCCTAAGTGACGGCACCACCGCTGCCCCGATGGCCTCGCAGACGCGCTCGAGAAACGATTCCGATCGAGCACTCCAGTCGAAGATGGATGGGGTCTCTGTGTACTCAATGCAACGACGGGCAATAGTGGTGTCCCGCCCGAACACCTGCCATCGCGAGGGTCGATAGTCCAACGCTTGATACGCCATTGCGTTGTCAACCGCAGGCCACACGCCGGGAGCGGTCAGGAACTCCCGAAGCGGGAGATCGGCCCTCGACACGACTTCCGTCCCCCAGGGCCCCCAATCTGACCGCACGTGTTCAGGCTGCGATTGCCAGAAACGGTAGAGACTGAGCACCCGGGCCCGCGGTTCTCGCACCTGCATGGCGATCGAGGCGCAGCCAGCGAGGTGCAACGAGTTGGCCGTGAAATGCCCAAGAACAAGTCGGTGACCCTTCGCGATTTCAGCGAGATCGGAGTGTGTCGCGATCGCGTTGCGCTGTTGTGCAGGGATGCCGTCGATCCAGGTGGTGGACCCGAATTGATGTTCATCGAAGTAGCGCGGGCCTACATAACACCCCGGGAGCTCCGCGAGGGCGCTTCGAAGTGCCGAGCCTCCGGTCTTCGGGACGTGGACGACTCCGAGGCACGATGAGGGTTGCCTGTTGTGCGACACGACTCACCCCACTCCTCTGTTGTCTTCTTCCGATGATCGTCGCTCCGCCCGTGATCAACTGAGGATAGCCATGCCGATCATCGATATGGTGCATCTTCGACCCCGCATGAGACTCCGGGACCGGCCCGCGGTGTCCGAGTGCCCCGGGAATCTCTCTCATCGTTCGACCAGTCCCGGTGCAGCGAGTGTCGGCGGTGCCGGAGGTATCGGCGCGACCAACGGAATCAATGGTGCAGCCGGTCGGGTGGGCAAGAACGGGAAACCCGGATCGGCAACCGATCCCAACAGCAACTGACGCCACATCCACAGGATGCCGTTCGGCGGCGACGGAGAGCAGATCGTCGGCGTGCTGGGAGAGAGGTGGACCCAGGGGCTGGCGCCCGACCGAAGTGAGGCGCTCAGACGTCGCCTGTGCGCAGAAGCCCCCCTAGCGGTAGCGTTCTGGCCGTCGCGCGGTAGATCGGCAGGCGGGAGGTGGGCTGTGGGACATCATCGTGCGCCAGGGATCATGGGGAGCTTGGTGCTTCTGGGATCGCTCGTGGCACTACCTGTATCGGCCGGGGCAGTATCGGAATCTGTGGCAGCCCCTATGGGGGATCTCCAGTTCCACCGCAGCGCGCACCCACCACCGGCCGTGCCTTTCGTGCCGGCGGCCTCGGCGTCGCCCGTGGAATTCGCGGGGCTTGGGCCATCGGAGAGCTACGGCGGCACGACCTACTTCTGGACCCCGGGCGAACCGGTCGTGGCCGTCGGCCCGAACGACATACTCCAGACGGCCAACGTGGCCGCAGCAGTGTTCGACAAGTCGGGACACAAGCTGGCCGAGTTCGACTTCGGCACGTTCTGGGGCGGTACCCCGTCCAACCCGACGGGCTGCACCGACCCCCGAGCCCTCTACCTCGCGTCGGTCAACCGCTTTGCCATGTCCTGCTCCAGCAGCTCCGTGCTCTTCGCCATCTCGACCACAGGCGACCCGACGGGCCCCTGGTACAAGTACTCGGCGCCCAACACCAGCTTCCTCGACCAGGACAAGATCGAGGCGACGTCAGACAAGTTCATCGTGGCGGGTAACACAACCACGTCCGAGCAGCTGTACGTCTACAACCTCAGCGATTTGGTCAACGGCGTGACCACACCGGCCGTAGTGTCCAAGGTGGCGACGAAGTCCAACATCTACCAAGCTGTCGTGCAGCAGACGACGACGAGCAACGCCTACTTGGTGAGCTCGTTCCCCGGCAACCAGCTATACCTGGCCACGATCACCGGGACGCCGGCCGCCCACGATGTCGTACTGACCCAGACGGTCGTCAAGTCCACCGACTACCCGGCCCCGTTCGAGCCGTCGGTGCCGGGCGGCACCATCGGCGGCGGCGTACTCGACGGCCGCATTACCGATGCCGTCTACGAGGCCGAGACCTCGGACGCCAAGGCGGTGATCCAGTACTCGAGTATGCGTCAGTGCGGCAGTCGCGACTGCATCACCAGTGCCCGGATCGATCTCTCGGGGACCAAGCCGGTACTCGTCTACGATCAGCTGATCGGCGAGCCCGGCTACGACTACACCTACGGGGCTGCCGGTCTCGACGGGGCGGGCAATCCTTACGAGGTCTATGCCCAGACGACACCGACCCAGGCTCCGGCGGCGGCGGTCGTGGGCCCGGGATTCCTGACGACCATTCAGGCCCCGGGCGCGGGCACGACATCCTGCGGTTCGGGAACGTGCGATGAACGCTGGGGTGACTACTTCGGCACGGCCGTGGACCCGAGCGATCCGACGAGTGTGTGGGTGACGGCGACGTATCAGGCCACCAGCGGCACCTACGGCTGGGGCACGGTGATTGCCAAGGTTTCGACCACATCGCTGTCACTTCCCACGGTCACGACCGGGTCCGCGTCACACCTTTCGACTGCCGGCGCCAAGGTCAGCGCCACCGTCAACCCAAATGGGGTGACGACGACGTACCACATCGACTACGGACTGACCACCGGCTACGACGCCTCCACCCCTGAGACCCCGGTCGGGTCGGGCTCCACCGCGCTGGCCGAGTCGGCGACTCTGACGGGTCTGAACGAGGCCACCCTCTACCATTACCGGGTCGTGGCCACGACGGCTTCCGGTAGCGCGGTCGGACAGGATCGGACATTCAAGACGGCCGGCCCGAAGATCACCGGCGTGACATTCACGGGCTCGTCGGCCGCCCCGACCGTGACCATCACCGGCACCAACCTGGGGACGGAGCCGGTCGGTTCACCCGCAGGCTGCGGAGCCACCGGGCAGACGTTTGGGAATTCGCTGTGGATCGACGACCTGACCGGGGCCTGGGCGGGCGGCCAGGGCGGGGACTGCATCGGCCTCGTAGTGACCTCGTACTCGCCGACACAGGTCGTCTACGGCTTCGGCTCGTTCTACGCCACCAATGGACTCGCTCCGCTCAACTCGGGGGACAGTTACTCGGTCACAGCCTCTGGTGCGACGCATTCCGGGACGGTGGCCTACTCCTGACGGTCGACGGGTCCGGGCCTACCGGCCCGCCAATCGACGAGCCTTGACGCAGGCGCAGAGAGATCGGTGCGAGTTCAACACGGCCGTCAGTCCCACCGTGATGAACTCAACAAGAACTGCGCGATCCTCGGTGAGGACCCCCAGCGCACCGCAGTCATCGCACCTACGAGGCCTCGAGCGGCCGGTACTCCCGGTCCGTCCAGGCCTGGTGACACGAATGACATCGCCAGCTGGTGCCCCCGCCAATCTCCTCCGACCGGCCCACGATCAGTGTCGGCACATCACGAAAACCGCAATGAGGACACCCACGGAATTCCTCGTTGATACTCATGTGCCTACCTCCGACCCGGTGGCTTCCTGCTGGAACAATGAGTATCGCGTGCTGATGCCCCTCATATACCGCAGGCCGCGAAAGGTTCATCTTCAGTTCAAGTGCTTCCAGCATCGACTCTCCCAAGCGCCCGTTCTCGGAGGCGAAGCCACGGCGCCTGGCGTGACAGCCGAGGATCGGAACGGGACCGGCCACCTGTCGTCGTCTCGATCCAGGACTTGGACCGAAGGTGACGCAAGCGAGCTGTCCACCGTCCGGGGACCTGGTTCCACCCCTCCTCCATCGGCCATTCGCCTCACTCACACCTGGCGCCCTGTTGGCACCCGCATGCTGGCTGAGATTGTCGGGCGGAACGGCCCCGAATGGCCAATGTCGTCATGTGGATGGAGGCGTCGGTGGGACCCACTGGCGAAACGGTTGCCCAACTTCTGGGCGTGTCCCCCGGGGTGTGTCGATGACGGTCCCGTCGTTGGAGCAGGAGGGATGTTGGCCTTAGTATCGGTGGAGAACCGACCATGAGAACTCCTGGACTGTCGCCATTGCGGGTTCGGTGAGGTCCATCGCTGAACTGGAAGACCGAAGAACCAACCCTCGAGGCCGTATGGCGGAGCTACCCGATCGGGCCGAACTCACGGCCAGCCCATGGGTCCTTGTCGTGGGCATGCACCGGAGCGGCACTTCGGCCATTGCCGGAGCTCTCGCAAAGTTGGGACTTCAATTACCGGTGGACCTCATACAGGGCTCCGACAATCCCGCTCATAACGAGAGCTACGCAATGATGGAATTCAACGATGTCGTGCTGCACCACGCGGGACGGGGGTGGGCGGACTCCCGTCCTGTTGCCACCGAGCGACTGGACGACGCGGTGGTGGAGTTCGGTGAACAGGGCATCGACGCACTCAACACTGCATTTCCCCTGGCGACCCCGGCGGTCTTCAAGGACCCCCGACTCTGCCTGTTGCTCCCGTTCTGGAGGCAGATCCTGCCCCATCCGGTGGGGGCAGTCTTCGTGTGGCGGTCACCAATGGCGGTCGCCCGTTCACTGGCTGCCCGCGATCGATTCCAGATCGCCGAGGGCCTCCATCTTTGGAAGCACTATGTGAGCTCAGCCTTGTCCGGCCTGGATGGCATGACCATGACCTTCGTTCGCTATGAAGATGCGATCGCCGACCCCGGGGGATTTTCGGCTCGAGCCGCAACATGGCTTCGGGCTGAAGAACTCTGCAGTCCCGATCAAGACCAGATCGCCGAATCGGCCGGATATCTGAGACACGACCTGTCGCATCAGACGGACGACGGCGAGCTACCAGGATCCGTGTCGGAGTTGGTCCGCGAACTGGAGATGCGGACGGGAGTGGTATGAGCGAGCGGCGAGGGCCCCGATGGCTCAATTCAACAGGACGCGCACCTGGTACGGGGCGAGGACGAGCTGCAATGAGCCCATCGACGCGACGGTGAATGACGAGGTCCCGTTCACGGCGATCGTGCCGACGGTGCCGGACACCAGGAGGACGCCGGTCGGCTGACCCGCGACCTGGGTGACGGGTTGTTTGAGCACCGACGTCACGCTCGGCATGATCTGTCCGAGCGCGGTGGGTTGACCCCCGCCCTCGACGAGGCAGGACGTCCACAGACCCAGATCCGGCCAGGATGCGGATTGCTGGGGCTGCCACTGCATGCCAACTGCTGCTCCGCTTGCGGCCATCTCGGCCACCACGCCGACACGGGCGGCCACCTGTTCGTCCGTGCTCCATCCGAGGGGGGTGACCTCGGTGGGCGACTCGATCCACCAGATGGGCAGTGCGGTCTGGGTCTTGACCCACTGGTCGAGTGCGGCGTACTTCCCGGCGGAAGTGACCGGGTCGGCCACGTAGCCGGCATCGTTCGTGAAGTTCCGGGCATCCAGGGCCACGAAGTCAGCACCGACGGCATCGGTCAGCCACTGCTGGAGTGCGAGGAGATCGCTCGGATTGACATACCCCCAGGGGCCGGAGGGGGCCACGCCTTTGGGATGCGAGTACGAGCCGATGGAGATGTAGGGTCCGCCGACCAGGGCGTCCGGCCGTACCGCCTTGATGGCCGTGTACACGTCGTTGTAGAAGGTGTCGTACGACTGCATGTCGTAGGACCGCGTGGCGGGGTTCCAGAAGCCGTGCATCTCCTTCCAGACCGCGAAGTACTTGACGTCCGGGAATGCCGCCGCGACCGTTGCGGCAAGATTGGCGAAGTCCTGGTAATGGCTCGGCAGGGGTGGTACCGCGAGCTTCCCGATGTCGCCCGGGGCCTTCATCCAGTCCGGGGCCGAGGCGAGGTCGATGAGGGGGGTGTCGCCGGTGGACTCGATCATCTGGATGCGGGCCTGGAGCGGACCGAGCACGTACACGCCGGGGGAGGGCTCCGGGCTGGGCACACCCCAACTCATGAGTGCCTGGTCCACCAGCATCGGGATGGACGACATCACGTGTTGTGCGGAGGCGACGGCGTCGGGGTCGTTGCCCGATTGGAGATCAGGCGCTTCTTGGCCGAGGTCGGCGCCGTAGGTGAAGGCCGCGCTCGGCCCGGACAGCGTGCTGGACGGCATCGTCGGCGTCCCGGCCACCGCGGGGGCGCCGCTGGGCAACACACCGAGCAGCCCGGCGACGGCGGTAGCGAGAATTGCCGAAACGCGGACGCGTGAGCCGATAAGGGATCTGTGCACTACCCCTCCGTTGTGTCCTGAGTAGATCACCTGCGCTGACCCGTCAGCCCCTGGACGCAAGGGTGAGCATAACAACGGCGCCCCGATTGTCAATTGGCCGGTGGGCGTCACACCCGTCCGGTTCCGTCACATCAACTTCACATCGAAGTGTCCTCGCCGACGGACCGAACGAGCATGGGACAGTGAGGTCCGGTGCGGCGACGATGGGGCAGAGCCGGGGACCGCGTGGTATGAATTTCCTGGTAGAAGTTCTGTGAAGCTAGTTCGACGAGCCCGGGGCGGGTTTCTGGGGGCAGGTGGACTTGTGGACGTTCGATCACCATCACCCAGTCGGAATGTAGCGACTTCGCTGCGTGTGAATCCGCGTCGGCTGGTGATCGGGCTGGGCCTGATGGCTGTCGCCGGCGTGGCCGGGCTGGTCGTGTCGGACGCACTCCTCCAGACCAGGAGTGCAGCGGCGTCGACGTGCTCGATCTTCTGGACCGGTTCGGTGAACTCGAGTTGGGGAAACCTGAAGAACTGGTCGCTCACCGACGGGGGAGCGAGCGCAGGGCGACTACCGGGTCGGAGCGACGATGTCTGCATGAGCACCTCACCGTCGACGGTGACGGTGACATCGAGCGCTGATGTCACCATCGCCGGATTGGACTGGGCGCGGACCAGCGTGGCCCCTTCACTCTCGATCACCCAAGGCACCTTCACCATCGGCGCCGGAGGCACCTCCCTCCCGTCGACGGTGGCCTCGCTGTCGGTCTCGGGATCGGCGAACCTGGCCGGCACGGCTCCGTTGACGACATCGTCCCTGCTCTTCGGGGCGGGGACGATGTCGGGGCCGCGGACGGTGACCGTCGCAGCCGGTGGGTCGGCGACAGTGGGTGACTCGGCCAAGGCGACCCGAGAGACGGTGACGGGCGGTGTGACGATCCGCAATCTCGGAACAGTGACCGTCACCGGATCCACGACCATGTCCACAACTGTGCGATTCTCCGTCGGTGCGTCGTTGCAGAACGACGGCACCCTCGACCTCGGTGACGGGGTCACCTTCACCCGGGGGGACGCCACCGCCACCTCGGTGGTCAACGGAGTGCCCGGCATGCTGCACTACGGAGGATCGTCCGCCGCCTACATGGGCGTCCCCTTCGTCAACGACGGTGTCGTGCGCGTCGACGGCTCGGGCACGTTGACCCTCGGCCCGGGTGGCGGCGTCACCGATCCAGGTAGCTATCAGGTCGCGACGGGGTCGGTCGCCTTCGCCACCGGTCGCACCATTGCCGGTGGGTCCTCGTGGAGCGGCACGGGGACACTGTCGGTCGACCCCGGCGCCACGCTGGTGGCCGGAGCGCCGGTCACGCTTGGCGGGTTGACGGTCGACCGGGGCACGTTCTCTGGGTCGGCCATCGTGAACGGACAGGCCACCCTCGTCGGCGCCACGGTCTCAGGGGGAGGACTGACCTTCGGGTCGACGTCGACTGGCACCCTGGCCGACTCGGGGACTGCCGGCGTCACCTTCGTCGGGGAGACCGTGGTGAACGACGGGTCGCTGGCGATGAACCCGTCAGGCCCGACATCGCTGCTGTTGTCGTCAGGGGCGACACTCACCAACGCCGGGAAGATGCAACTGACCGACCGGTCGACGATCTCGACGGGCGACAGTTCGGCCGTGTCCATGAGCAACGGGTCGGGGGCGACCGTCACCTACAGCGGTGTGTCGTCCGCTCGGATCGACGTGCCCTACACGAACGCGGGTACGACAAGCGCCGTGGGGTCGGGCACCCTCCAGTTGGGACCGACCACCGGCGCCGCCAACGACACCGGGACGCTCCAGGCCGCGGCCGGGGCCACGATCGAACTGCAGGCCGACCGGACGTTTCCCTCGTCGACCGGCTGGATCGGATCGGGCACCTTACGGGTCGACGCCGGCGTGAGTGTCACCGCCGGCGCCCCGCTGCAAATGGGCAGCTTGACCGATGACGGCACGTTCACAGGCGATGCCACGCTCACCGGGACACTGACCGTCGACGGCGGGACCCGGGTGGGAAGCACGACCGTGGGCGGCTCGCTGATCCTGGCCGGCGCCACCCTGGTGGGCGGCACGACGACGGTGGGGCCTTCGGCCACCGGGACACTCAGCTCGCTGAAGGGAGCCGCCGTCGCGCTCACCGCCGGGGCCGTCCTGGTCAATCAGGGCCAGTTGTCCACGTCGTCGACATCGGGCACCCCATGGCACCTCTCGGGAGGGTCCGCCGTCGACAACGCCGGAACCCTGGCCCTCACCGACGGTGCGTCACTGGACGCCACCGACGCTTCGGCGGTCGCACTCACCAACGAGCCCGGTGGCACCGTGTCCTACGACGGCAGCATCTCGGCGGCCATCGAGGTGCCCTTCGCCAACGAGGGGGTGGTCGACCTCAACGGCGGGGGCCACCTCCGGCTCGG
>Ga0209698_10009306_pt1 | contig 10051 bp, 5 predicted proteins | sample LitLauG_LLR_2012_FD_187203 | JGI IMG/M metagenome (GOLD analysis project Ga0209698, IMG submission 187203) | Freshwater sediment microbial communities from Pennsylvania, USA - Little Laurel Run_MetaG_LLR_2012 (SPAdes) (version 2) | ecosystem: Environmental > Aquatic > Freshwater > Creek >... | reverse complement strand
ATATAACATATCACAAGAAATATATAATATATCTTTAATTATATCCTATAATAGATCGATATATTTAACGATATGATGACTTTTGGCAGCTATGGGAATGAGGGGAGTACGCCTGAAGCGGTGTTTCCCAATTCGTGAGCCGAAGGCTGCAAACCTGGAGTTTCGCAAGCTAGCGCTGTCACTGGTGCGGCGAGTCTCTGGTCAGTGGTCCTCCGACAGCAAGTGCTGCTGTTCGGCCTCCGACTTGTTCTGGCGCAGTTGTTCCGACTTTTTCAGCGCCGCGGCAGCTGACTTCTGATCCCCCATTTTTAGGTACACCTGGTAAAGCTGGTAATGGAATGCTCCCATGTCATCTGCCGACAGAGCGGGCTTCAACTCCTCCACGGCCTCGGCATATTTTCCCCGCGAGGCATAGCACTTGGCGAGCAGGGAGTGCACTTCAGGAAGCAGGGATGGAGATATGCCTTGCAGGGCAAGCTTGAGATGAGGAATTGCGTCGTCATACTGGTGACGACGGACTAACACCTGTCCCAACAAAGAATTCGCATCGGCATTGGAGGAATCTGTTTTCAACACAGACTGTACTTCTGCTAATGCTTTGTCGTCCTCCAGTTTGTGAGCATAGATGCCCGCGAGGCCGAGGTGAGCGCTCGCTTCTTCTCCCCCAGAGCTGCCGCCGTTGAGAACCTCGTTATATTCCTGCTCCGCAGCAGCGAATTCCTCTCGAGCCCGGTGCAATTCTGCCATGAGCAGATGAACCTTCGGCGAATCTGGCGCCACGGCATTCATGCGCACGAATGAGTTGGCAGAGAGCTCTCGCGCAGCCTTAGCCTGCCAGTACAAGGCTTCGAAGTCGCGGGGCGCAGTCTGCAACGCGCGCTGGGTTGTTTCCAAAGTGAGGGGATAATTGCCTCCATAGAAGGAGCACTGTTCCAGAAGTCTCGTGAGACCTGCTGGGCGTGGTGTCTTTGCCTTTTGCACCTTCTCCGCGCATGCACTGTAACGGCCCTCGGTCCATAATTCCTCGGGGTTCGCATTCCCCATGCCTCGATTTGCAGGATTCTCGTCGACAGAATTTGCGCCCGCCTGCGATGGAGTTATACCCGGGTTCGCAGATTCAATGGCGCGCGCCGCCATCGGGTCCACCGCCCATGCCGGCTTCTGCAGCTCCGTTATCACATTTCGAACCTGATCCGCATCGAGTCCGCTCCAGACTCGTTGCAGATAAGCACGCAAGAATTGAGGGTCGCGTTCCTCCACTTGGTGCAGTCTATGAAGCATTTCTCCCGTATCGCCGCCGACCACTGCAACCCGCGCCAGTCCCAAACTCGCCAGAAGGCACCCAGACCGCTTAGTGATATCTTCCTCAAAGGCCTCCTTTGCTTTGTCCACGAAGCCGGCCTGCGCATACGCAAACCCGAGCTCACTCGGTAGGCACGGGGGCCGGTCTTGCGAGCGGAGTTTCTCAAGGATCTGTATCGCATCTTTGGTTCGACCCTGTTCCGCAAATGCGTCCGCGACGAGCGTTCGCGCATGTGCTTCTTCCGGTCCGAGCTTCTTCAGTTGCGATGCGGCAGAGTCCTGCAGGTTCAGGTAGCTCACGCCCAGTTCATACCAGGGGTCCGGATCCTGTGGGTTGATTTTCTGTGCTCGCTCGAACCATCGGGCAGCATTTTCGTAGTCTTGAATGCCCGCGTACGCTCTGCCGACTCCGAGAGCCGCTTGCTCGTCGTCCCGATTGAGAGCCACCGCCGATTTCAAATAAGGCAGGGCTGCGCGTGGCTGATGCAGACGCAGACGGTTGAGTCCCAGGAAGAGATTCGGCACATACAGTTTAGAGTTCTTGCTCAGCGCGATCTGGAAATCGTGGTCGGCCGGCGAGTAATCGCCCATGAACTGATGCATCAATCCAGCGTTGGCCCAGATCTCTCCGAGATCCGGGCGAAGTTGTGCTAGTTGTTCATAGGCCCTGGCAGCGGAAGCATAATCTCCACGCTGCTGGGCGGCTTGCGCTTGAGAGGATAGTTCTTCGAGTTTGGCGTCAACATCCGCCGTCCCCTGTCCCCAACCCAACACGGCGAACGATAGCAAGGCAGCGGTCAAGAACAGGGACTGAATTTGGGGACCAAGGAAAGACATAATCTGCTGGTTGCGGAGCAATTTTGATTTTTAAGGCTTTTGTTCCGAAAGCTTCTTGTACTCTTCGAAATACCGTTTGGCTTCTTCCTCGCGTCCGAGTTTCTGGCAAACGCGCGCTGCACGATATAGAGCACTCGACAACTTCACATCGAGCTTGATCGCGGTCCTGAGCTCTTCGAGAGATCTTAGCGGGTCTCCGGCCTTCTCCAGCAGAATTCCCATTTGAAAATGGGATTGTGCGTTATTCAAGTTCAAGGTCAGAGCTTGTTCCAGATACGGGCGTGCCTCGTCCATGCGGTCCTGCCGGATCAGAAGGGTCGCAAAATCAAGCATCGGCCATTCCGTTTTGCTGGGACTCTGCGCATTGCGACGGATGGCTTCCCGATACCATTCCTCCGCTTTCTTCGGATCATCTTTGCCCTCGTAGCATAAGCCAAGATTTTCGTAGGCTCGAACAAAGTCGGGAGATAACGCAATCGTGGCCTTGCTTTCTTGAATCGCCTCGTCAAACCGGTTGCGCGTGTAAAGCAATCTCGCCAGATAATAGTGGGCAGGAATGAATTTCGGATCTAGCTCAATCGCCCGCCTGAAGTCTTTTTCCGCGGGTGAAAGATGCCCTTGCGCAATCTCCGCAAGCCCAGCGATCTGCGATCTCAGGGAAGTCGGGCCGCCAATCTGTTCCGCATTCTCAGCCAGGAGCAAACCCTCCTCTGCGCGACCCTGGTTGAGTCGGACCTCGGCCAGATAGGTGACCAGATCTGCATCCCGCGGCTGATTCACCAGTCGGCCCACGATGATCTTTTCGGCAACAGCCAACTGCTTGCTTGCAATCAAAGACTGAATATCCTCTTTCGGATCAAGAGAAGCGGTTTGGCCCAGCATCGTCGGGGGGAGCAGAGCAAGAACTAGAGTCGGAAGGTACCGAAGGTTCATCGGGGTCCCATGGAGTTCAGCCCGCAGCCGGATTCCGCCAGGATGGCCGCGCCTACGAATTATGCGAAAGTATATGTCTGGTTCTGCGGACGGTCAACGGCGCAGATTCGACAGGACGATGCAAATCTGCGACTCTGAAATCTTGCCGGCGTGCATGGCATGAACCGAGAACTCAAGATCAAACCTTGCATTGCACTCTGCGCGATGATCATCGCGGGCCTGTCGGCGGCACGGTTGATCTGGGCCTCGGCGTATGCTCAAGCGGGCAGTTCCGCACCTTCTCCCGCCAATTTCGTCGATGTCACCTCAAAGCTGGGGATCCATTTCAAGCAGGAAGCTTCTCCCACCTCCCGAAAATATCTTCTGGAGACGATGGGTTCAGGGGTCGCGCTCTTCGATTACGACAACGATGGCCGCCTCGATATCTTTCTCGGCAACGGTGCCGAAATCGATGACCCCATGCCAGCTGGATCGGTTCCCAAGAAAACGGCGTCCAAGTATTGGAATCGACTGTTCCACCAGAAGAAGGACGGAACGTTTGAGGATGTGACGGAGAAGGCGGGGTTAACCGGGATCGGTTATACCACCGGCGTTGCCGTGGGTGACTATGACAACGACGGGTACGAAGATTTGTTCGTCGCCGGCTACGGGAGAAATACTCTTTATCACAACAACGGGGACGGCACCTTTTCCGACGTGACGGCCAGCGCCGGGGTGGAGGGCTCCGGATGGTCCAGCAGCGCAGCCTGGATGGACTATGACAATGATGGGAAGTTGGACCTGATCGTTGCGCGGTACATGGAATGGACCTTCACCGATGTCTTCTGCGGACAACATCTTGAGGGATACCGCTCCTACTGCCACCCGGATATATTCAAAACCCGCACCGATTCTTCTCTACCATAACGAGGGCAACGGCAAGTTTGTGGAAGTTGCGCAAAAAGCGGGAGCCGGCCGGCCTTGCAAAGGGCTGGGTGTTGCCATCGCGGATTACGATCGTGACGGATGGACCGACTTTATCGTCTCCAACGACGCCATTCCTGAAGGGCTGTTTCATAACAAGGGTAACGGCAGCTTCGAAGAGGTCGGCATCGTCTCGGGTGCGGCGGTCGACGAGAATGGAGCCCCTTTTTCCGGCATGGGTGTCGACTTCGAGGATTACAACAATGACGGCTGGCCGGACATTATCGTCACCGACCTGGCCAACCAACGATATGCTCTCTTCACGAATACGCGAGATGGGAATTTCGAATACTCCTCCAACAAAACCGGCTTGGGAAAGATCACGCTGCGACACTCAGGCTGGGGCGTCCGATTCATGGATTACGACAACGATGGCTGGAAGGATCTGTTCGTCGTCCAGGCGCATGTGATGGACAACATCGAACTCGTTACCCCTGCCCTTCATTATCTCGAGCCTCTTCTGCTACTGCACAATGAGAGTGGAACAAGCTTCAGCGACGTATCGGGGATCTCCGGGCCCCTGTTTCGGGAAAAGCTAGCGTCCCGCAGCATGGCTGTGGGCGACATCAACAACGATGGGCGTCTCGATGTCCTGGTGAGCACGAACGACGGACCGGCCCTGGTGTTGATGAATGAGACCTCGAATCAAAACCATTGGATTTCTCTCAGCCTGGTGGGCGTGAGAAGCAACCGCGACGGAATCGGCGCAAGAGTGAAGCTGGTCACCGACGGAGGCGTGCAGTTCTACACCGTAACTACGGCCAGCAGCTATCAGTCATCGGGTGACAAGCGGGTGCACTTTGGACTCGGACCCGCCACCCTGGTCAAACGCATTGAAATTTCCTGGCCCAGCCGGACAGTGCAGGTTCTGAGTGATGTTCGCAGCGATCAGTTTCTTACCGTCACCGAGGGCGCGTCGGGCAAATAGGCACAGGAATATTCAGCTCGGGCGTGGCTCTTTCTTGATGATCCCAGCACCTTCTTTAATGGTCAGAATCTGATTCGCCTCGACGTCCATGAACTTCTCGATTTTCCAGGTGGTGGGCCACTTTACCTCGATCCAGTCAATTTTCTTGGCTTCAGCGACCCCGAAATGCAGTCGCAGGTCGCTCTGCGACATGACGCTGCCGCCGCTATGGACTTCGTCCATCTGGGTGTGGCCTGCGACGGAGACCCGCACCCGCGCCCCAATTGCGGTGCGGTTGCAATGAGCGCCGATGAGCTTAATCTTGATCCAATTGTGCCGGTTGCCGCCATCATTTCGCAGCAGCGATGGCGGGTCGTTCATATTCAGCACCAGCACGTCGATGTCCCCATCATTGTCGTAGTCACCAAAAGCCGCGCCCCGACTGGAATAATGCTGCGCGATGCCCGGCCCCATCTGAGCCGAGACATCCTTGAACGTGCCATTGCCTAGGTTCCGATAAACAACGCGCGGTTGCTTGAATTCGGCAAGGTGGCTCTTCTCCACATCCGGGTAGACGTGACCGTTGATCTGAATGATGTCGAGCCAGCCATCATTGTCATAATCCACAAAACCATCGCCCCAGCCAACGTATTGGGCGTTAAGGGCCACACCCGAGCTGTACGTCCTGTCCGCAAAAGTTCCATCTCCATTGTTGTGGTAGAGGTCGGAAGTGTCGTGTGAGAAGTTGGTTTTGAAAATATCCAGGTTTCCGTCGCAGTCATAATCGCCGACCGCCACTCCCATGCCGGCTTGCTCATGACCGTCATCATTCAAGGCGCAGCCTGCCTCGACTCCCCGTTCGGTAAATGTTCCGTCGTGATTATTGCGGAAGAACAGACTCGGCATTGAATCTACGGCAACGTAGATGTCAGGCCAGCCGTCATTATCGAAATCGTACGAGACGGGCGTGATGGAATAACGCGGTCCGGGTTTCAGGATTCCAGTTTTTTCCGATACGTCGGTGAATGTGCCGTCCCCATTGTTGTGAAAAAGCATGTTGCTGCCTGCTGGAAGCCCACGGGGGCCGCACATTTCGGGCATGCCCATCCACTGGCAATTTCCCTCTCCCGGGGAGGGGATCTTGGAAATATCGAACTCGACAAAGTTCGCTACGAACAGATCCAGCCACCCGTCACGGTCATAATCCAGCCACGTCGAGCCCGAGGTCCAGCGGACGCGTTGGTTGTAGAGCCCAGCCTTACGGGTTACATCAGTGAAAGTTCCGTCGCCGTTGTTGTGAAACAGCGCGTTATGGCCCCAGAAACCGCAAAAGATGTCATCCCAGCCGTCGTTGTCGTAATCCCCGACGCAGACGCCGGTCTGCCAGCCCACTTGTCCGAGCCCGGACTTATCGGTGACATCCGTGAAAGTTCCGTCTCGATTATTTTTGAAAAGATGGGATCTAGGTTCTCTTCCGGCTGGCCATTTCTCATCGAGACGTAGACCGTTGGTAAGATATACGTCCAGCCAGCCGTCCTGATCGTAGTCAAAGAAAGCGATGCCGCTGCCCTTCGTTTCGATAATGTATTTCTTTTGTTCCACTCCTCCCCAAACGTTGGTCACGGTCAGTCCTGCCTCTTTGGCAACATCCACAAAAACAACTGGATTGCCGGGATCGCCCTTCGCCGGATTTGAGGTGGTGAGAAGAAGTGGCCCCGTCCACCGGTTGAGTGGGCGAGTGAGTGCCTCAATCAGCCGTGTCCCGAACGCGACCGATGCGAGATTCAGAAAAGAACGGCGTGACGGCCTTTGCGGTTCCAACAAGTTTGAATGCGGCACCACGATAGCGCGATTTTACCCCCTCCGGCTGAGAGCACCAGACACCTCGGATCGACGCAGACAAGACTAGGAGGAGGTCGTCTCCTGACAACACAAACCCTTCTAGAAACGACACTCCCAGACCGCGTCTTCTGCAATGATCCGCCCGTTATTTGTTCCCCAGACTAATCTCGAGCAAAGTTATCGAAAACGGCGTAAAGCCGTAGTCGAACTTGCTTCCACTGACCTCGAGTTTCTTGCTTCGGGTGGCGACCCGGTGGGGCGCGTCCTCCGAGTTCATAGCTTCGGAATCGGGCTCCGCATTGCTGTCACCGACCACGAAAACTTCCGCCGATTGTGCAGCGCCGAGTTTCGCGGGCAGCGAAAAACTCACCTTGCGCAGTTCCGCCGTGGAGTTCACTCCATAGATCCGCAGCGTTTTGCCATCCGCACTCAAGGTTGCGTCCAGATCTGGTTCACGCAAGTAGAAAGAAAGGGGATTCCGGCGGTTCACGCCGAGCGGGAACGAACCGGCTGCGCGCTGGTACAGCATCTGTGCGGAATAGTCCGGGATTGCATAAAACGATCCCGGTCCCGGCTGAATCTGACCGCCGGCAAAGCTGTGCGAGAAATTCGAAAGGTTGGCGATTTCGATCAGGTCGCTATAGCGGTGCATCATGTTCTGGTAGCGTGAGCACACCAGCGCATTTCCTAACGTGTGCAGCATGCCGCGCTTCAGTCCCCAGTCGCCCCCGGTAGCATTCCATTCAGTAACCGATAGACGAATGTCCCTGCCGTTAGCATCGTGTTTGATCTCTTCCTGCAACAGCTTCAACTCGTTTTCCGTCCCATTGAGGTCTCCGACCGAGTACTGATGCGGCGAAAGAAAATCCAGAACTGATCCCGCGATTCGCACCGTGTTCGGGCTGGGATACGAAGTCAAAACCTTGATGGACGAATCCACCTTCCGCATGGCCTCGCCGAACTCCTTCAGTGACCCGTCGTACTCCGGCCCACCTACTTCATTTCCTACTTCCCAATACTTGATGTGATACGGTTCGCGGCGGCCATTGTTCGCCCGCAACTGGCCCCATTTGGTTTCCGCACTGCCGTTGAAGTATTCGACTTCATTGGCCGCGTCTTGCGGTGTGCGCCCCGTCCAGCGCAGGCAGATGAGCGGCTCCGCGCCCACATGCTGTACCAGTTGCACAAACTCTTCCACGCCCACAAAATTCTCCTGCAGGCCGCCCCATGGATCATCGGGAAAAGGAGCGCGTGTATCCCAGCTTCCAATCGTGCTCGACCACTCAAAGGTTTCGACCGCACTGCCTCCGAATCGCACGATGCCCGGATTCATCGCTTTCAGCGCCTTCACTACATCAGCGCGCCACAGACCCAGCACGGCACTGGTGTCGATCAGGTACACACGGTCGAGCCACAGCGTTCCTGGGCCCTCGAACTCGATCGTGAGCGTGGCGTTGCGCACGCCGCGCTTCGGTGTCAGGACAACCTCGGCCTCCTTCCACTCAACCGTTCCCTGTCCGAGTGGCGCCGGGCCGGCAACCACGCTGCCATCGCCGTGCAAGGATGCTCGAACTGCCGGATGGCCTTCGCCCCGGATGTGCAACCGCAAGCGGTAGCTGTGGCCAGCTTCCAGGAAGAATCCATCTTGCGAAATGCCGGCCCATGTGTGGGCCAGGGGCAGCTCAATCTTTTGCGACCGCTTACCGTTGTACGGATGGTTGGTATCGAAGGAATAAGTCGCGACGTGCACGCTTCCGTCGGGATACCAGGGGCGATAGGGTTTATCGATTTCGGCTTTGTAGGCATAGTTCCAGGGGGTTTCTTCTTCGAAGCTGGTCGAGCGTACCTGCTGCGCCGTCATCGATGGCAGGACGTCGCAAAGCGGTTCCATGAATTGCCCGCCCTGCTTGCGGTCGACGGGGCGTTTGCTCAGCCGTTCATCGGAGATCGCCACCGATTCGGTCTCGGATGGCTCTGGAACCCGTTCGAGCCGGAGGTCGTCTAGCCATACCTTGCCGCTCTGGTTATTGAATATATTGAGAGCGACCGTCATTCTGCCGGGCGACGGGACCCGGAACAAAAAACTCGCCTGCTGCCACTCTCCGGTGCCCGCACCGGCTTGGCTGAAGCCCTGTTCGCCGACCTCGGCTTCGATTCCAATGCGCGGCCCGGGCCTGGGCTGCTCCCACGAAATGTCTTTCGACACTGAAACTGCAGACGCCTGAGATCTCGTCCATCCGGTAAGCCGCCAGAGCGTACCGACGGGCAGAAAGACTTCCTGGCGAAGGGTCAGGTGCACGGGCTGCTCGGCCGCGATCAGAAGCGATTGCTGCCCCTCCTTCGCATCAGAGCGGTCGACGCTGATCGAAAAAGACTGCTTGGCTTCGGATGGTTCTACCTGCCAGAACTCGCCCGGGGTAGCTGCCTCGAACCCGCCATTCTGCAGATGTGTCGAATCGCCCCCGACCAGGGGAAAAAGAAAGAAAACGGGCAGCAGCACGGTCAAGACGCCGGTCTGCAGCGCTTTGGACGGACCCCGCCGTGAAATTCCTTTCCCCCAAACTGAGCCTCGCCCAATGCATCCCAACACTCGATTTTCCATGAGTCCTCCGTGTGATCCTCAGCCCACGAGCCGCCAGAGCTTCGCACTAGACGGAACGCGTTCCGTTGACTACGTGGCCTGAGATTAACCCATCCCTCACGGTTCGGGTCTCGAATTCCGTCATCCGGACCTTTTTCGGGGGACTGATTAAACGAATGATACTGGGGCTGTCAAGGCCTCGCCCGTGCAAGCAATACACGTCAACTGCCGCATTCACCAGTACTTGGCACTTCCTCGAAGCCTGCATTCCAGCGGAAGGACAGGTTCTCTGAGGCTGGATCTTGCGCCCTCTAATTCAAACCCACTACAAAAACATCTTGACAACGAATTTTTCCCTATGCTAACCATGGTGCAATTCAATGCAATATCGGAATGTATTCCACAATCGATTTGGCACTGTGCGCTTTTAGTTCGCCTTGTGGCGAGTGGGAGTTAGCGGGCTCACCCCGGGTTCTGGGAGGTTTCCATGAGAAATTGCAACGCCTTCTGCCTCATCCTTTCGGTTTCAATCCTCACCTTTTGCCTGGTTCCTAAGCTGCCGGCGCAATCCTCCCTGGGTGGAAGTGTCAACGGCACGGTTTCTGACCCGTCGGGGGCGGCGGTGGCGAATGCTGCCGTGCAACTGAGGAGCTCTGCAACCGGGATTGCCGAAACCACGACGACCT
>Ga0209698_10009305_pt1 | contig 10051 bp, 16 predicted proteins | sample LitLauG_LLR_2012_FD_187203 | JGI IMG/M metagenome (GOLD analysis project Ga0209698, IMG submission 187203) | Freshwater sediment microbial communities from Pennsylvania, USA - Little Laurel Run_MetaG_LLR_2012 (SPAdes) (version 2) | ecosystem: Environmental > Aquatic > Freshwater > Creek >... | reverse complement strand
CAATTAATTAGTGTCAGAGAGGCTTTATCTAATCTCCAACCAGGCAATATTGATGTTGATAAATCGGTTTCTGAATTACAAAAAACTATACAAAATATTAAAAATCTTCAATCAAAACAAGCGTTTGAAAGTAAAAGCATAAAAGAATATTTACCTATTTTTGTTAATAGATTTAATGCTAAAAAGAATAATCCTGAGGCTGATACAGGATTAATGACCAAGTATTCTTTTATTGATTATGCGACTAATGGATTAAAGCCAGCAGACTTTGTAATTATTGCTGGAGAAAGTGGATTTGGTAAAAGTTTATTTCTTAATAATATTGCAATGCAAGTTTGGCTGCAAGACAATCAAAAGCTATTTAAAAACCAAAATAATTGGGAAGAATTAAAATCTTTAGATATCAGTCAATTAACTGGTGGTAAAGATATTATTTATTTTAGTTTAGAAATGCCTTATGAAGATTGTTTCAATCGATTATTGAGTAGGTTATCGGGGATACCTTCTCGTAAGATTGAAAATGTTATTTCTTTAACTAAAGAAGAATATATTAAATTAAGATTATGTTTAGATTTTATTAAAAACTATCCATTTGATTTCAAAATTGTTGATATTGCTGATGCTTGCTCTAATGATTTGGATGCTATTTTAGCGGATAGCGGGCAGAATTGGGAAGCTATTTTCATAGATTATTTAGGCATTATGAGACCTAATGAAAAAAATGAAGATCAAGATTGGTTAAAGCAAGGAATTATTGCTTATGAAATAAGAGCAATTGCAAGAAAATATAAAAAACCAATATTTTCAGCAGTTCAGTTAAATAGAAAATCAGCTGGTAAGGAGTCGTCAGAAAATATAGGATTAAATAGACTTGCTAGATCGGCAACCATTGCAACACACGCTACACATATTATACAAATTGAAAGCCGTATTAATGAAGAAAAATATTGCGACTTCTTGTATCATATAATTAAAAATAGAAAAGGCCCTAAAGGCAAAGGCATTTTAGTCAAAAATTTAGCTTGCGCTTCTTTATTTGATAAAGAAGAGGAAATGGTAAATGATTATAATCAAGATGAATATTTTAAAGATCAAGATGATATTTCCAAAGAAATGGAAAACTTAGAATTATAAGGAGTCTAAATGAAAGCCGATCAAGAAGTTGTTGGCTCGGCTGTCCGAGTAGAATATGATGAAAAAGAAGGTAAATTATTTGTGGTTTTTGAAATAACCAATATAAAATATAAACAAGATATTAAAAAAAATTGGACTAAAGATATAGAATATAAATTAATTGATAAACTTTTGGTTATAAATGAGTGAATTAAATATAAACAATTTATTAAAATTAACTCAAAAATATAGACAAATATATTTGGGATTTATTGATTATTGGAAATTAATAAATACTCAAAGCCACATAAATAATTTAATAGAAATAGAACTCTCTAAAATAAACTTAATTAGAGGGTTATATGCTAAAATAAATGGTTGCAATATTTGGATGGATTCCAAATACGAGCACGAAGGTTTTGTTAAAGTTTCTAATGATCAAATATATAAAGATATCAATTCTATAAATTGGTCAGATCCATTTCCATTAAAATATGCACACGATCTTAATCGAATGAAAAAGTTAAAATTATTTTGGTAAATATTAGGAGATTTAGATGCCGACTTATGAACATAAATGCTGTAATTTAGAATGTCAATATGAATGGGAAGATATGTATTCTATTAAAAAAGATCCTCCTGCTATTTGCCCTAAATGTAATCAAAATACCGCTCAAAGAGTAATTAGTGGAGGATCTGGTAAAGGAACTGTTGAATTAACAGGAAATGAATTGGTAGAAAAAATAAAATCAGATGCTAATAAATTACAAAAAGATGCTTCTAAAAATGAAAATGTTTATTCTAATCTAATTGGAGAGTCTCGATATCAGCAAATACAAACTAAAATGGATCAACAAAAAAGTATTAGAAGAAGTAAATGATATTTATCACCAAATATGGTAAATTAATAAATCGCAGATTATCCGTTATTTTAGAGCCTGACTTAAATTCTAAGTATAAAATAATTAATTATCATTATTTTGGAGATAAAGAAACTTCTGTTCCATTATTAGAAAATCAAATAGTTATTTGGTTAGACGAATTAAAATAAATTAATAGGGGGTTGGCATATAAATTGCTAAGCCTTAAGATATCAATTAGTTAAGGATGACAAATGCCGACATATTTATATTTTTGCGAAGAATGTCAAAAAGAGTTTGAAGAAAATCATTCTATTAATCAAGAGTTGCAAGAATGCCCAGAGTGTAAATTAGCTGGTCGCCCAGGCAAAAAGCCACAAAGATTAATTGCGGGCGGCAGTGGTTTTATTCTTAACGGGGGCGGTTGGGCGAAAGATCGATATTCGTAATATGTCTAATGATAAAGACAATCATCAATTAAAACAAGTAATTGAATTACTTATTTTTGCCCTTTCATTAGATGATAATGAAATTATTCGATCTACTGTCGAATCAGTTATTGAAATATTGCAAGAAGAAATTAACAAACAATAACATAAATTTATCTTGTCAATTTTTATTTGAAAAATATATGTGTATCAATATTAGGGTATCTATTTACTTTAAACGAATAAGTGGGAAGAAAATTAATGATAAATGATCAAGAAGCTCATAGTTTAATGGATAAATTAATTGAATTAAGAACCCAATTTAAGGAAACTAAAGACCCAAAAATTGAAGCTCAATTAAAAGTTCATGAAAAAGAATGTATGGAAAAGTTTCGTTATTTAGTTATGATGAAAACCAGTCGATATAAATCATTTAGTAATTATGATGATTTAAATCAAGAAGGATTTGAAGCTTTATTAAAAGCTATGAAGACTTTTAAACCTAACAAAGGAAGTTTTTTTTCTTGGGCACATCATTATATTGGAACGCGAATTTCTCGTAGTGCCAATTTACATACTACTATTCGTTATCCGCTAAAAATTGCTAAAATAACGGCTCCACATAAAGAAACCAATATGCCTCTTCAAATTGAAGAAAGATTTTGTCCAGATAAAGAATTAGAAGTTTTGCAAACTAACTTTGCAATTAAAAATGCATTAGATGTTTTAACATCAGAACAGAAAAATGTTATTAGCTTAGCATATGGATTTGATGGAGATAAACCATTATCTGTTAATAAAATATGTAAGAAATTGAAAATTTCAAGATTAAAATGTATTAAAATAATAAATACAGCTTTAATTGAAATGAAAAATAACATTAAAATCTGATATATTCTATATCTATTTAATAGATGTCTAATTAAAAAATTAGGCAATAGAATGCTTTTACTTAAAACTTACGGAAATATTAAATGACACTGCTTACTCCCCGCGCCTCATATGCACCATTTGAATACCAACAAGCTTATAAATATTGGGAATTACAACAACAGTCTCATTGGCTTCATTTTGAAGTTAGTTTAGCTTCCGATATCAATGATTGGAAGCTAAATCTTTCTGAAACTGAAAAAAATGTTATTGGACATATTTTAAAAGGATTTACTCAATCTGAAGTGTTTATTCAAGAATATTGGGGCAGTATGGTAAGTAAATGGTTTAAAAAACCAGAAATACAAATGATGGCAGCAACTTTTTCTGCTTTTGAAAGTATTCACGCTGTCAGCTATGCTTACTTAAATCAATCATTGGGATTAGAAGATTTTGATGCTTTTCTACACGAACCAACCGCTAAAGCTAAAATTGATCGCCTCATTTTAACTAAAGGCAAAACTAAAGAAGAAATAGCTAAAAGTTTAGCTATTTTTTCTGCTTTTAATGAAGGTGTAAATTTATTTTCAAGCTTTGCTATTTTATTGAATTTTTCACGCTTTAATAAATTAAAAGGCGTAGGTCAAATTATTGCTTTTTCAATTAAAGATGAAAGCCTTCATTCAGAAGCTGGATGTTGGCTATTTAGAACTTTAGTTCAAGAATATCCTGAAATATGGAATGATGATTTAAAACAACAAATCTATGAAGCTGCTAGATTAACAGTTGATTTAGAAGATGCCTTTATCACTAAAGCATTTGAACACGGTAATGTTGAAGGAATAACGGAACACGATTTAAAAAACTTTATTAGATTTAGAGCTAATACTAAATTAGAAGATTTAGGATTAAAGAAAAATTGGAAAAATATTGATAAAGACAGTTTAGATAGAATGGAATGGTTTGATGTATTAAGTTCTGGACTATCTATGCAAGATTTTTTCTCTGGTCGAGTTTCTGACTATTCACGCGGAACTATTAATTTTGATAAAATCTGGGATAATAAATAATATTTAACTTAAAAGGAAACCATGACTTCTGATATAAAGGAAAATCTTTTAGAAAAATTAAAATTAAACAAAGAAGCTCCTGAATGGATGGACGAAGCAGGGTATAAAACTTTATTGAATGGTTATTTATTGCCGAATGAAACGCCAAAATCAATGTATAATCGCGTAGCTAAAGCAGCAGCATCTTATTATAAAGATAGCTTAAAATGGGAAAAAAAGTTTTTTGATACCATTTGGAATAATTGGTTATGTTTAGCCTCTCCCATATTAAGTAATATGGGAACTAATAGAGGGCTTCCCATTAGTTGCAATAGCATCCATATAGCTGATAGTATTGACTCTATCTTTAAAAAAACACATGAACTTGCTATGTTATCTAAAAATGGTTCCGGCGTTGGTATTTATTTGGGAGATATTAGAGCCCGTGGTAAAGATATTAATGGTAATGGAAAATCAGAAGGCGTAATTCCCTGGTCTAAAGTATTAGATACCACTACAGTTTCAGTTAGTCAAGGATCAACCCGTAGAGGTGCTGCAGCCGTGTATCTTCCAATTGATCATGGAGATATTGAAGAGTTTCTCAATATTCGCCGACAAACAGGAGATATTAATCGTAGATGCCTTAATCTTAATCATGGAATATGTATTTCTGATGATTGGATGCAAGATATGTTAAATGGAAATAAAGCAAAAAGAAAAATTTGGGAAAATGTCTTAACTGAAAGAGTTCAATCGGGCGAACCTTATCTCTTTTTCACCGATAATGTAAATAAACAAAATCCTGAATGTTATAAAGATAAAGGATTAAACGTTAAGACAAGCAATATCTGCTCTGAAATATTTTTACATACTGACCCTGATCATTCTTTTGTTTGTTGTCTTTCATCTCTTAATTTAGTTAAATGGAATGAATGGAAAAATACAGATACAATTGAAGTGGCAGTTAGATTTTTAGATGCCGTATTAGAAGAATATATAAAAAAATCAGAAAATATTCCTGGTTTAGAAGCTTCCCGTCGTTCTGCAATTAAAGGTAGAGCTATTGGTATAGGTGTATTAGGATGGCATACATTATTACAACAAAATATGATATCTTTTGATAGTTTTGAAGCTATGCAATTAAATAATGAAATATTTAAAACTATGCGGCAAAGAGCCGAGGCTGAAACTAAAATTTTAGCTGAAGAATTGGGTGAGCCAGAATGGTGTAAAGGACATAATCGTCGTAATACACATTTATTAGCTTGTGCCCCAACAGTATCTAATTCTACTATTTCAGGCGGGTATAGCGCCGGAATTGAACCAATTGCAGCTAATATTTTTTCCCAAAAATCAGCTAAAGGAACATTTATTCGTAAAAATAAAACATTAGAAGTTTTATTGGAAAAACAAAATAAAAATACCCAAGAAATATGGAAGTCTATTAATGAAAAAAATGGAAGCGTTCAACATTTATCATTTTTAAGTGAACTTGAAAAATCAGTGTTTTTGACTGCAAGAGAAATAAATCAACACGCTATTATTAAACAAGCTGCTCAAAGACAGCGTTGGATTGACCAAGGACAATCTGTTAATTTATTTTTTGCTTCTAATTCTGACCCGAAATATATTCACGAAGTTCATTTGGCAGCCTGGAAAAGCGGCCTAAAAAGCCTTTATTATTTAAGAGCAGAAGGTGTAATTAAAGGTGATTTGGCCTCTCGTAGTGAAAGTGAATGCCAAGCTTGTGAAGCTTAATTATTCTACCAATAATTTAGTATCATTAATATAATGAAAGGAACTATACTCCTTAACTACAGCGAAAATACTCGCCAAGTAGAAGAAGAAGAAAAAACAAGGTTTCTTCGATCATTTCTTGAACAATGCTTTGAAAGCGCTCCTGAAGTATCTTCTCAAATTGTCGAGATTTTAGGATTAGATGAAGCTATTTTATCGGTTCAACAAAAAATTAAACTTAGAAATATTCTAACAACTTATGGCATTCAAGTTATCGATAATTTAGATGGTCATATGAAGATTTATTTAGAAAATGAACTAATGGCGGAGTGGTATAAATGTCAGTATAAATTAAAAAAAGATCCACAAGTATTAGACCCTAAAAAACGCATTTATTTGGAAATGGAAGTTAATTGTTGGAGCGTTTTCGATCCACAAGAAGATCCAAAAGAACAAGAGAATTGATGAAGAATACTTATGTCCTTGATACTTCTGCCTTAATTTATGATCCTTTAACTTATAAACAATTCGGATCTCATAATGTTGTCATCCCAATTGCAGTTCTTAATGAGCTTGATAAATTAAAAAAACAATCTAATGATGCTGGAAGAAATGCCCGCGGTGCCGTTAGATTATTAGATGAAATAAGTAATTTGGGTGATATTAGCACCGGCATCTTATTAGATAATGATATTATGCTTAAAGTTGACGCCTCTTATATCGATCTTTCTCTATCTGAATATCAAGGTTTAGGAGATCCTACTTATGGAGATACACAGATTTTAGCTTGTGCTCAAGCTACTCAAAGAGATAATCCAAATACTAATGTTATCTTAATTAGCAATGATATTAATTTGCGTGTCAAAGCTAAATCTCGCGGCTTAAATGCTGAAGCCCATCAAGATAAATCTCACTCTTTAACAGATGTTTATTCTGGATTAAAAATTATTGTTAATGAAGATGCTGGATTAGATTTGCAACAATTTGGTCAAATTGACCCGGAAAATTATTCTATTGAATTAGAACCAAATGAATGCGTTCTATTTGAAGATCAACAAAGTAATGAAGTTGCATTAGGACGACTTGTTGGGCCTAATAAAATAAAATTAGTTAAAAAACAATATCCTTGGAGTATTTCCAGTCGTAATAATGAACAAACATTAGCTATTGATTTAATGATGGATCCCAATATAGATTTAATTACTATGATTGGTAAAGCAGGAACTGGTAAAAGTTTAATTGTTTTGGCAGCAGCTTTGGAATTAGTTCTTTCCCGCAAAGAATATGATAAATTAATTATCTATCGCCCTATTCAAGCCGTAGGAGCCGATATCGGTTTCTTACCAGGAACTTTACAAGAAAAATTGGCCCCTTGGTTCGTAGCTATTATGGATAATTTTGAGCTTTTGTTTTCCAACAAAAATGGCGGTGATTGGAAACGTGATTTAGAAATGTATCAGAAAAAAGGCAAAATTGAAATGGAAGCTATTACCTATATTAGAGGTCGTAGTATTCCTAATGCAATCATACTTATTGATGAGGCTCAAAATATCTCTAAACAAGATATTAAAACAATTCTTACTCGCGTTGGAGAAGGAACTAAAATCATTCTAAATGGTGATATTGAACAAATTGATAACGATCAATTAAATGCCGTTGATAATGGTTTAATTCATGTCATTGAAAACTTTAAATCATCTAAATTAGCCGGACATATTACCTTTACCCAGGGTGAAAGAAGTCGTTTAGCAACCATCGCCTCACAATTATTATAATTAAAATTATTTTTGTTAGGATATATAATTGCTATATAAAGGAGCAATTATGACTAAAGAAAGAAAAAAACCAAATTTAGAAGTTTTAACAAGTGAAGTTAATTCATCTGAGTTATCACCAAATTTGCCATCTCAAAATCTTAAGCTTTTAGAAATAGATAAAATGGCTTTAGATTTAGCCAAAGAACGTAGATTAACCGCTTTAGCAGAAGCTAAAACTGCAATTGCTAAAAGTGAAAATGCAGAATTAAGTTTTAAATATGTGGTTTTACAACTATATATGAAATATGGGCTTACGTCAAATGATGCAATTTCAGAAGAAGGCGCCATTATTAAAAATGGAGCCTTACAGCAAGGGCAATCATAATGGATTTTAAAGAATTAACAGATCTAATTAATATTAGACAATATGTTGCTAATTCTATTGCTTTACCAGCAATTGATCGTAAAACAGTAAATGAATTAAATGGCATCTTACTTTTATTAGATGAAAAGATTATCGGGCTCTTGACGAGCGAAACATTTAAGGATTACATTGGATACCAAGATGTCCAGGCCGCTAAACAACGAGCCGCGAATATTACTAATATTCGCTCCGGTATCCATATCCGAAAGTAATTTCAGAAAGATATTTAAATAATGAGAATGGCAGGTAATTCATTCATTAATAATGAAGTATGTGTATTACAAAATCATAATTGGTTAGAAGGACAAAGAATAGCTGGTAAAGTGGCAGCTAAAACATTATCTCTTTTAGAAAAACTAGTTAAAGAAAAAACTGTTAAATCATTATTAGAATTAGATCAAATTGCCTATCAATTTATTATTGATAATGGATGCACTCCAACCTTTTTAAACTATAAGGGGTTCCCAAATAGCGTCTGTATGAGCGTGGATACTCTCACTTCCCACGCTATGGTTCATGGCATTCCATCAGATTATGTCTTGCAAGAAGGAGATTTAATTTCTTTTGATTTAGGAGCAACTTCTGAAAATGGAGCTATAGCTGATACCGCTATTACCTGTATTTATGGAGAACCTCACTCTAAACAACATATTCAATTAATTCAAGATACTAAAGAAGCCTTATTGAAAGGTATTCAAGCTATTGTTGTTGGAAGTAGAATGGGTGTAATAGGAAATGCTATTAATAAATATCTTTCCTCTAAATCTTATGGCGTTATTTCTAATTATGGCGGACATTCATTAAATTATAATGAACCCCACGCCAAACCATTTGTATCTAATAAATCATCTGTTGATGAAGGAATTAGATTACAACCAAATATGACATTAGCTATAGAACCAATGGCAGTTTTAAATGGTGAAACTAAAACTTGGGTGGGTAAAGATAAATGGACCGTATATTCAAAATATACCTCTGCCCATGAAGAACATACCGTCTATATTCATGAAAATTATGTAGAAATAATTACTGATAGGAGCAATATATAATGTATATTGGACTGTTAAAATCATTAACTAATCAATGGACGCAAGAAACAAATACTTTTAATGAGGCTTGGAATTTTCTTAATACACTTTCTTTAGAAAAAAAAGACATTATTAAAGCCGTTGTATTAAAAGAAACGGCAGATAGTTGTTTGAATAAACAATTTATAGATCTTAATTCTTTTAAAGAAATTGCCAGCTTAAGATTAATAAAATGAAAATTACCTTTAATGATAAATCATTTATTGAATGTATTAAATCTAATGATCCTGGTAAAGTTATTTTTACCATTTCAGCTAAAGATGGTAATAATGCATTAAAACAAATTACTAATTCAGTAGAAATAACTTTAGAAGAATTTAAACAATTAATATTAGACATTCAAGAAAAATGAAAATATATTTCAGCGGTGCTCATAGTGTTGGCAAATCTTCTTTAGCCTGGTATGCTTCTAAAAAATATAGCCTTCCTATGATTTCTGAAACTGCTAGAATGATACTTTCAGAACAAGAATTACAAATAGATACTTTGCGCTACGATCTAAATGTTGTTGATCAATATCAACAGCAAGTTTTTGATCGTCAGTTGATAGAAGAGCAAAAACATTCTGCCTTTGTTTCAGACCGTAGTGCCATCGATATATTAGCTTATTCTGCTCAACATTCTCGTATTTTACCAGAACTATTATATTCTAAAGAATTAGAACAATATATCGAGAAACTTAACACAAATAATTCCTGCGTTTTCTTTATCAGACCTTCTAAAGC
>Ga0209698_10009304_pt1 | contig 10051 bp, 3 predicted proteins | sample LitLauG_LLR_2012_FD_187203 | JGI IMG/M metagenome (GOLD analysis project Ga0209698, IMG submission 187203) | Freshwater sediment microbial communities from Pennsylvania, USA - Little Laurel Run_MetaG_LLR_2012 (SPAdes) (version 2) | ecosystem: Environmental > Aquatic > Freshwater > Creek >... | reverse complement strand
CAGTAAGACCCGACCCCGAGGTGATCCGGTTCCCGTAGGCGTCCTCGATGAGAACGGTGAACGTGCTCAGCACGGTGCCCGCCGTCGCCGACGTAGGCGGTGCGGTGCCGAAGGCCAGCGAGGCCGGAATCCCCGTCGTCACACTGAAGGCCGGCGTGCTGGTCGCGGTGGCCACCGAAGGGATCACCACGTGACTCGTCGTGGTATCCGTCGCCACAAGGGTGTACGAACCCGCACCCGCGTTACCCGTGATCTCACAGCCGCTCAACGTGATGACGCCACCCGTCTCGCTCTGCGAGCAGTTGGACACCGAACCCGCGGTAGATCCCCCGGGGCCGGCGACGTAACTGGCCACGGTCAGATTCACCAACGACTGGTCGGTGGTCACGGTATTGCCACCGGCATCGACGACGGTGACCTGCGGCTGCCCCGTGAAGGGGACTCCTTCGTTGACGGTGCCCGAGGGCTCGGCACTGAACAGCAACCGTACCGCCGGTCCGACGGAGATCTGGAAGCTCGAGCTCGGTGCGCTCAAGACCACGCTGCCATCAGCGGCACTGAGCGTGTAGCTGATGCCGGCCAGGTTGATCGAGCAGCCGGTGAAGGAGATTACGCCCAGGCTCTCGGTAGGAGTACATCCGCTCAGGACCGCACCCGAGGTGCCCGAGGCGATGGAGAGGTGCATCTGCGACGCCGAGTTGTCGGCGAGAGCGACGTTGCCGTAGGCGTCGCTGAGGGTGAGCGCCGGTTGGGTCACCCAGGTGATGCCACCCGTACCACCGCCGGGCTGGGTGGTGAAGGACATGATTGTCGCGGGTCCCGCGACCACGGTCAAGGGACCACTGGTCACGGTGTTCGACGTCGGTAACGTCTCCGAGGAGTCGTGCGCCGTGATGGTGTAGGTGCCCGCCGTATTCAAGTATTCGTTGGTCAACGCGACGATGCCCGCCACCGCGGTGAAGGAACCGTTGGGTTGCAGCTTCGCGGTCCCGGGTCCCCCGCCCAGGGCCACGGTAAGGACATCGTTCGAGCCCGGCCCGGTGGTGACCACGTTGCCGTAACTGTCCTCGATCTTGAAGATGACGCCCGCCAACTCGTTCACGCTGCCGGCCACGACCGACGACGTGGGCGTCACGACGGCCAACTGGGCCGCCGAACCCGCGGCGTTCGGGCTGAACGCCAAGCTAGTGACCGAGCCGAGCCCGCTCGCCGTGCCTTGGGCCGTCGCCGTCATGGTGTAGTTGGTGCCCTCGACGCCCCCGAAGTCACACCCCGACACGTTGATGACGCCCGAGATCGACGTCAGGTTCGCACAATTGGTCAAAGTCCCGGCATTGCTCGTGAGGGTGATGGACACGTTCGACAAGGTGGTGAGGTTGTTGCCAGAGTCCTCAATGAGGATGACCGGCTGGGTCGACAACGGGCCTCCCGAAGCGCCGCCCACGGGATTGGTGCCAAAGACCATGTGGGTGGCAGTGCCGGGGCCGCTCGGTGTGAACGTGTTGCTCGAGGCCGTGACGGTCGAGGAACCGACCGTTAACGAGGCCGTCATGGTGTAGGGCGTGCCGACGGTGCCGACGAAGATGCACGACGACACGTTGACGAATCCCGCGGTGGGGGCCAAGTTCGTGCACGAGGTGAGCTGGGGTTGACCCAGGCCCGTCGTGGCGGGCGACGTGCTCAGCGAAATCGGCGACAGTTCACCAGTGACCAGGAAACCGCTGCTGTCGTAGATGGCGACGACCGGTTCCTGGACCAGGGCCGTTCCCGAGGGACCCGCCTCAGGTTGACCGGTGTCGGGCGTCGTCCCCGAGGTGAAGACCAGCTTCGCGGCCACGCCGGTGATGTTAAAGGTCGTACTGGTCGCCGATTTGAGGCCATTGGCGGACGCCGTCAGACTGATGCCCTGGGCGTAGGCGCTGCCTTGGCAACCGGTGAACGTCACGACGCCCGCGTTCAACTGGGAATTCGAGGTCCCCGCACAGTTGCTCATGGTCTCGGGCACACTGATCTTGCCCGTCGAGTCGAGGCCCGCGCTGATCGCCAGATTGACGGTGATGTTGTTCGAATTCGTGGCGAGGTTGCCAAAGGAGTCCTCGGCCTTGACCACGACCGGATTCGCCGAGGTGGCGAACGCGGCCGACGCGCTCGCATTCGAGACGCCGATCGGCTGGGTCGTGAAGACCAATTGCGTCGCCGGTCCCGGTCCCGTCACGCCGAAGGCGCTACTGGTGGCGGGCTGCACGGCGGCGTAGGTCGAACTGAGTGGCGTCGCGGTGGCGGTGATCGTATACGGGACGGCGACCGTACCACCGGCATTGGTGACGTAGCCGCCCACGAAGGTACATCCCGTGACGTTGAAGACGCCATTGGTCGTGGAGAGCCCGCTACAGCCCGAGAGTTGATTGAGCGCACTGGTCGACCCCGACGCAGCGAGCGACAATGTCCCTTGCCAGGTGCTCTGGACCTGGGTCCCCAACAGCACTTCCACCTGGAATTGCGACTTCGAGCCATCGGGGTTCGTTTGGGTAGCGAGGGGTGAACCCGAGGCGGCCGGTGTCGGCGTGTCGGTGAAGACCAGCGTCGGCGTCGGTCCATAGACCGTGAACGACGTCGAGGGTGGCGGAGAGGTCAGGGTCCCGTCGTACGCCGTCAAGGTGAACGACCCCGACGCCACACCGCTGTTCAAGAGAATGTCGCAATTGGAGAACGTGACGATGCCGTTGTTCTCCTTGCCGATGCAGTTAAAGATGTCGCCGGTGGCCGACGAGGTCACGTCGATGGTGACGGGTGACACGTCGGTCGTGACCGGCAAGTTGTTGGGGCCCAAGACCTCCACCTGGGGCTGGTCCGCGGTGGGAAACGCGATGCCGGAGTAGTACTTGTCCGCGGCGCTCGGTGTATTGAGAAAGACCAGGTGGGTCGCCACGGAGTCAGTGCCCACGGTCGACGCCGACGACGCCAGCGGGTACTCGACGACGAACACCGTCGTCATCGTCGCGCCCGAGGTACTCGTCAGCGTGACGGTGATCTGCTCTGCCTGGTCGATCTGGCAGGTCGAGCTGAAGGTCGCCGTGACGGGATTCCAGTACTGCACATTGGTGATATTGGCGAAGAAGCCCGTCGGCACCGTCAATGTAGGCAGGCTCTGGAAGCTCGCCAGGTTCGAACACGTGGTGAAGAGCGAGAGGTTGGACTGGATCTCCGATTGCGCTTCTTGTGAGGCGGTGGCCAAGGCGACGTTCATCGAGGCGACTTGACGGTGGGTGGCGGAGGCGGAGATGCTGGTCGAGAACGCCAGTAGTAGCGCCAACGACGCCAGACCCAGCACGATCAAGGCGAGGAGCACTTCGAGGAGAGTGTCGCCGCGATCCGACATCGACGCGTCCCGGTCCGCCCTGGTCACCCGGCCATCGTGGCAAGGGATCGAGGAGGCGGACCGGCGCGACGTCACGAATTGACCCCCGACACCGACAACCCGAAGGAGGCTCCTTCAAGGCCGCCGTAGGGCGAGACCATCTGGATCGTCAACTGGGTAGGTGCCACAGCCTCGACGATCGCCGTCCCGTTCTTGGCGCCGCCGGTGACCTGTTCATTGGTGCCACCCGACGAGATGCCACTGATGCACTCGATCTGTTGGGGACTCGGCTGAAGGAGTCCGACGACCTTCTGGTCGTCCAGGCACGCATTACCCCAGTAATCGACGTTGCCGTAAGAATCCATCCCATAGACGATCTGGCCACTGGAGTTCGTCGTCGTCGATGAACACGAGTCCCAGAACTCACCGTCACAGACGGGTGTCAGGTTGGCATCCGACGTCCACGTGATGGACTCGCTCTGGGTCGATGACGCGGCGTCGGTCGACTCGGCGTCCGCGCTCACCACGTGCCATCCGGTGGCGGACTGGCCATTGGCGTTGACCAGATTGATCTGGGTGAAACTGATCGTCGTCGTGTAGTTCGTCGTCGATTTCGCAGCCTGGTAGAACGCCACGTACCCGTTGATTCCGGTGTAGAACGGCAGGCACATCGACGAGTTATAGGGCTGCGGGATGGTGGTGCCGTTGGGCAGATTGTTCAGGCAGAACGAATTGCCGAGGAAGGCCTGTGAGTACGTGGGCAAGGGACTCACGGTGACCGGTGCCCCCGAGATGTGCAGGCAGAAGTAGAGGGTGTTGCTACTGCCGACCGTCACCGACATCGGCAGACACGATCCCACCACGGTGCTGGTCGCCTCGGCCCACTCGACGGGATTGTTGTAGATGGGGGCGAAATTGACGAAGCACAACGTCGTCGACAGGCTCCCCGTGTTGGGCAATGCGGCGTTGCACGTCGAGTTGGCGCTGAGGGTGACGGGCGCGCCCGCCGACGTGGACGACACGCTGTTGACTGGACTCGCGGCCAGATTGTAGGTGTATCCGGTGTTGGGCTGGGTCACGTTGTAGTTCACCGAACCGACGTCCAAGGTCGACATCCACTTCGTCGTCGCATCGCCCGGACATCCCGCCGACGTGGTCGTGCAAGAAATGGAAGGGACTTCGGTGGGGGCGAAGTCGTAGGCCAAGGTCGAGACGGCGGTGGGCGTGGTCACGCCCTCGCCCGTGCACACCAGTCGCTCGAGGTTGTACGTCGTCGTCGATCCCGTGGTGACGGCAACGCGCACGTACGAGGTAGTGACGCCGAACTTTCCGGTGGCGGAATCGAAATTCGCTTCGAGGCCGAGCAATTGGGTTCCGATTCCCGCACCGCACTGCGGCGTGCTGGAGGGGCTGGTGGTGACGTACTGCGCACCCGAGACATCGTTGGCGAACACCGCCGAGACCATTTGTGAGTCCGAAGTGTCACCAAGACGAGTGGCGACGCCCGTTTGCAGTTTGAAGATCGAGATGACCCCCACCGCCAGCGCCCCCATGATCAGGGGCAAGATGGCGGTCACGATCAATAACTCCACCAGCGAGAATCCGGACTCGTCCTTGCGGCAGCGACGACAGTGCGAGGTACCGCGCTTCGCCTCCGAGTTGCGGCCTCTCGACCCACTCGATGCTGACCGACGACAATGAATCACGCCTTTACCTGGTTATAGATACCGTACATCGCCGACACGAGCGCCACCGCGACGAAGCCGACCACGACGCCCATCACCACGATGATCGCGGGCTCGAACAATGAGGTCGCCCTCTCCAGCTTGGTCTCGAGTTCACGGTTGTAATAGGCCGCGGCCACTTCGAGTTGCTGGTCGAGGCTTCCGGTCTCCTCGCCGACGCGGAACATCTGGCGCGCCGCGCCCGGGAACAGCCCGGTGCGCGCGATCGGTCCGGCGAGACCTTGACCTTCCATCATCTCGTCGCGGATGCCGTAGAGGGCCTCGCGATAGACCGAGTTGTTCGACGAATCGGCCGTGATCGTCATCGAACGCGGCAGGTCGACACCCGCGCGCAGCATGGATGACAGCACGCGGCAGATGCGCTCCAAGATGGCCGTCTGGGTCAAGTCTCCCACGACGGGCAGCTTGAGGAGGATCTTGTCCATCACGCGCCGACCCTTGGGGTTGCGGCGCATCGTGATAAAACCGGCCACGACCGCGATCAGTAATGCCAAGAGGACGTACCACCAGGTACTCACGAAGCTGGACGCGCCCAGCAGCATCCGTGTCGGCAGGGGCAACTTGGCGTGCAGGGACTTGAAGAAGATCACGAAGCGCGGCAAGACGAAGACGCCCAACACCACCACGGTCACCAGGGCCATGACCGAGACCACCGCCGGATAGACGAGGGCTGCCGAAATGCGTCCGCGCGCCTTGGTGTCGCGGTCGATGTAGTCGGCCAGCTGGTTCAAGACACCGTCCAAGTTACCCGTCAATTCGGCCGATTCCAGGATTCCCACGTAGAACGTCGGGAAAGCTTCGGGGTGACCCGAGGCGGCGGCGGCGAACGTGTCGCCCGCGCGAAGGTCGTCCACCATCTTGAGCAGGATCCCCTTGAGGATCTTGCTCTGGGTCTCCTCGACGATGACCTCGAGCGCCTCCATGATTGGGATTCCCGAACGGATGAACACGGCCAACTGGCGAGTGAAGTTCATCACGTCCTTGCGCGGGACCTTCTTCTTGGTGATCTCGATCTGCATGAGATTGGGCTTCTCGCTGACCTCGATCGGCTGGAAGCCCTTCTCGAGCAGGGCCAGGTGCACGGCGCCCGACGAGATGGCCGTCTCGACACCCTTGACGCGATTGCCACTCGTGTCGAAGGCCTCATAACGGAACTTTGTTTGGCTGCGATCCTTGCTCATAGTGTGTACATGCTCCGAATCACTTCTTCAATGGTGGTGACGTCCTGGTCCACGAGACCAATCGCCTCTTGACGCATCGTGCGCATACCCTGGCGCACGGCCATGGAACGCAACTCCTCCTGGGTCGCCCAACCCACGACCAAACGTCGCAGTTCGGGAGTCATGATGAGGAGTTCGTACACGCCGATGCGGTCCTTGTAACCGGTGTGGCTGCAGAAGTTGCAACCTGAGCCCGCGTAGAAGACGCTCTTGTTCGTCCCACCCGCATCGTGATAGAAGTCGAGCTCCTCGGGCGTCGGTGTGTAGATCGACTTGCACGACGGGCAGATGCGACGAAGGAGCCGCTGTCCGACGACGCCCAGCACCGACGACGCGATGAGGAACGACTCGATGCCCATGTCGAGGAAGCGGTGAAGGGCCGACACCGAGTCGGTGGCGTGCAGTGACGACACGACGAAGTGACCCGTGAGTGCGGACTGCACCGCGACACGCGTCGTCTCGACGTCTCGGATCTCACCCACGAGGATGACGTCGGGGTCTTGACGCAGGATCGACTTCAGTCCGGTGGCGAACGTGATGCCCGCTTGGTCATTCGTCTGGATCTGATTGATCGACGGGAACACGTACTCGACGGGGTCCTCGATCGTCATGACATTCAGCGTCGGGTTCGAGACTTCGCTCAACGTTGCGTACAACGTCGTGGTCTTGCCACTACCCGTCGGGCCGGCGCAGATCACCATGCCGAAGGGTGAGCGCACCATCTTCGAGTACGCGAGGTGCGTGTCCTTAGGCATACCCAAGTCATTGAGTCGCAACACCGAACGCGTCTTGTCCAAGATGCGCATCACGCAACTCTCGCCCATGATGGTCGCGGCCGTCGCGACGCGCACGTCGACCTCGGTGCCATCGATGTTGATCGTGAGCTGGCCGTCTTGAGGACGACGACGTTCGACGATGTTCATGTTCGCCATGATCTTGATGCGGCTCACGAGTCCGGGACCAATTGCGGCGGGCAGGGTCAAGATCTCCTTGAGCGCACCGTCGATGCGGAAACGAACTCGCACGATGCTCTCCGAAGGTTCGATGTGCACGTCGGACGCGCGGTCACGCATCGCCTGGGTCAAGATCCGATCGACTACTTGCACCACCGGGGCGTCGTCGCCGACCACGGCCTCCTCAGCGGGGACCTCCGTCTGGCGTCGACGAGATCCTTCGACCGACTCGAAGGCTTGGACCAACTTGCCCACCGTGCCGATCGCTTGGTAGTTCGAGTCGATGGCCCAGCGGATGTCACTCAGCGGCGCGATACGAAGTTGGACGTTTCGACCCACGAGCTGACTCAAGGCCGCACGCAGTTCCTCGCTGGGTTCGGCGACGGCCACTTCGAGCGAGGTGCCGTTCATCCGAATGGGCACGGCCATGTACTCGCGTGCCACGTTCTCGGGCACGAGGGTCAACGTCGCCGGGTCGACGTTGTCGCGACGCAGATTGGCGACGTCGAACCCAAAGAACGCCGCCAAGGCGTGCGCTAGGGCCTGTTCGGTGAGTACGCCCATGCGCACGAGGACCTCGCCCAGGCGCCCGCCCGAAGCGGCCTGGTCGACCAGTGCGGCGTCGAGTTGTTCTTGGGTGATGAGTCGGCTGCCGATCAGTTGCTCACCGAGGCGCTTGGTCGACTGACCATTGTTCATCTTCTTGGGCATCACCAGCGGTGGCGCACCACCGGCGGCTCCTGCACCATTGGTCACGGGTGCGACGCCATTAGAAATTGACGAGGCGTCAGGTTTGAGCGTCACCGAATTCTTCGTCTCCGGGACGTCAACTTCTTTACGATTCTTCCTTGCGAACGCCATATTCCTATCTTACGAATCCCCTTCAAGGAAGGGGTATTTATCTGAGAAAGTTGTTCAGGTTATGTAGTTTCTTGGCCTTAATTGCGCCCCTATTGATATTCAACGCTGCTTTTGAGGCCTCGGGGCGTGCTCGTCGTGCACACACCCAAGTCTCAAGTCTCACTTGCACTTCGGTGGCGACACCTCGCTGATGCCCTGTCTAGCGCGCGGCGTCGCGGTGCGAACGCGTTTACGAGTACGTGCTTCAACATTCAATGTCGTCAAAGCCTCGTAGTCTTTTTACGTGAGTTCACCACTTCGCGGCGACGAGATCCTCTCCTGTCGACACCGCGTCTGCCTCACTCGCGGCGCACCCGTCGCGATCACCCGAGTGCCCGCCTCCGAAGAGATGGAGCACCGTCGACGCCAGGCGGACGACTTCCGGCGCGACGTGTACGCCGAACTCGCGCGATCTCCCGGGGCCGTCGCGGTCTCCTCACCCGCCGAGACATCGCGTGCGCTGCATGAGGGCGTCGAACTCATCGTGCAGCCACGACTCCCCGATGACGTCGCGGGGCATCGACGGGCGACGGCGCACGCACTCCTTCGCCTCGGGCGACACGACGAGCGTTTCGTCTACGCGCCCGTCGTCATCAAGAACTCCGAAGTGGTCGAGGCGTCGAGTACTCGCCACCTGCTCGTGACGACCCTCGATCAACTCTCGCCGACCTTCGCGACCGCGCGCGCGGGCGTCACGGTGCGCTCGAGTCTGTCGCTCACGCGTAGCGGCATCTCTCTCGCCCACGCCACGCGAGTACTGGCGTCGCTGGGCCACGGTGATCCGCTCGCACGCGTCGCGATGGTCGATCGCCAACGACAGGTGTGGTGGTTCGAGTTGGGTGGCGATGCTCATCCCCGATTCAACCTCGCCACGTACGACACACTCTTCGCGGAGCGTCGCGAACTGCTCGACGCACACGACCATTGGCGAAGCCACGGTGGCGCATTCCCGACCGAACCCTATTGGCACCGCGAGTGTGGTGACTGTCCCTTTCACGATCACTGCCACGCCGAACTCGATGCTCGCGACGACGTGTCCCTCACGCACTTCACCAACTTCGAGCAACAACGACTCTTGCACGAGTTCGACGTCAACACTCGACGCGACCTCGCGCGTCTCGATCCACATCTCGCTCGACTGGCGCGCCGGTCGCCGAGCGACTCGAGTTCACGCGAGGCGGTCTTGGGACTCGCCATCGAGCGACTCGACGATCTCATCTATCGCGCGCGCGTACACGTCACCGGTTCGCTCCTTCGATGCGTCGAGGAAGACGACATGGGATGTCCTCGTGCGGACGTCGAGGTCGATGTCGACATGGAGAGTTACGGTGACCACACCTACCTCTGGGGAGCGACCCTTCGTCGCGCCGACGGTGTCGACGGGTTCGAGGACGGACATCATTCTTTTGTCACGTGGGACGAACTCGATCACGACAGCGAAGCGCGAGTCTTCAACGAGTTCTGGCAATGGTTCTCGTCGGTGCGTGACGACTGCGCCGCGCGAGGGCTGTCGTTCGCCGCGTATTGCTTTTGGGCGCAAGCCGAAGACGGCGCGATGAACCGCGCCGTCGATCCCCCGCTGCCCTCGGGTCCGACGCGTGGCGACGTCGACGCCTTTCGTGCCGCGACACCCGCGCAGTGGATCGACCTGCACGACCAAGCGAAGGCGCAGATCCAAACGAGTGGTCCGTTGGGTCTAAAGGTGCTCGCGCGCGCCGCGGGCTTCGAGTGGCGTGACGAGAATCCCAGCGGTGAAGCGTCGATGCGTTGGTACGAAGCGGCGCGCGACAGCGCGGACGCGCACTCCTGGCGCCAACGCATCCTCGAGTACAACGAAGATGACTGTCGCGCGACGCAGGCCCTACGCGACTGGTT
>Ga0209698_10009303_pt1 | contig 10054 bp, 5 predicted proteins | sample LitLauG_LLR_2012_FD_187203 | JGI IMG/M metagenome (GOLD analysis project Ga0209698, IMG submission 187203) | Freshwater sediment microbial communities from Pennsylvania, USA - Little Laurel Run_MetaG_LLR_2012 (SPAdes) (version 2) | ecosystem: Environmental > Aquatic > Freshwater > Creek >... | reverse complement strand
AAATTCGTCATCACCGCGTTGCCTGCGCCGCACGCGCGCTTATAGTCGTCGAGCGTGACCACTTCGGTCACCCGCGCCCCACAGAGATACATGGCGCGGTCATACTCATAGCGGTGCGCACGCTGCACGATGACCTGATTCTTCATGCCGTCAATCGCCTGCGGCATGTCCAGAATGTTGATGTTGTTTGCATACTGCAGGCAAGCGGCAGTCGCCAGGCTGATGGCTCCCGAAGCTCCCGAAGTCACGACCGCCCCCTCGCACCTGAGTCGACGCGCGATGTACTCGCCTGCCTTCTGCTGCAGATCGTGCAAACGCACAGGATGAAGCGCAGCCTTCTGCACTGCCGCCAAAACTTCCGGGGGCATGCAGGCAGCCGTTAGCGTGGTATAGGTGCCGGCGGCGTTAATAATCGTCGGGACCCCAAGCTTCGCATAGTAGTCCTCACCATCTGGCGATGTCGTGGGTGATGAAAGAGCTTTGGCGAAGGAAAGCAGAGGCGCCGCACCCAGGGCCGCGGCCAGCGAACTGGCCCAGCGAAAGAAGCCGCGACGGGAAAGAAAGCCTTCTTGCGATTCAGTCGGTCTTGACATGGTGGTCACTCCTTATGTCCAGAAACTTGCGGACCCACCCAGTTCGAACAAAAGCCGCCCCGCTGCGGCCAGAGGCCAGAGAACCATGGCCCTTGGGCGAGCGATGAATTTTACGGGGATGGCACGGGGCAGGTCAAAAAAGCCGGAGGCATCGACCGTCGTGAAACGGGTTGCTGACGATAAATCGCTGTAGCGCTCATTGCGAGTGTTGAGTGTCATGGCCCGATGTCCTCCAGATTGATTTAGATAAAGGAGTCGTCTGTTCGTTACACTGAGTTCATGCCCTCGTCTTGTCGGATCGTTTATCTAAGTTCGTGGCTGGTCATGCTTTTGCTCTTGCTTTTGCCCGGCTGCAATGCGCTGAATCCACTCTGCGGGAGCGCCCGTCCTACGCCGAGCCTCGATTCGATCTCTCCGACAACCATGGTTTTTTCACAACTGCCACCCAGTTTCGTCCTCACTGCGACCGGCAGCCAATTCGTTTCCTCCTCGGAAGTGGTCTTCAATGGCGCCACCGTCGCCACCACCGTGGTCAGCAATTCCGAACTTACGGCCAACATCACATCCTCCATGATTCCTGCCGCTGGAAGCTACAAAGTCGTGGTGCAGACGCCCGCCGGCAATACCGGCAACCTCGGTTGCTCCAGCGGCGGCACGAGTAGCGCACAAATCCTGACCGTCAACTGACCGCGTGCAAACCGAATACCTTGCTAAATCTGGCAAGTCAATTGGTGATAAGTCGCAAATCACTCATTGACGCCGCATCGGGGGGCTTGAGCGCTATCGTCTGTTGTTGATGGAAATCAGCGAGAGAATCTGGCTGGTTTGGTCGCCCCTTTGCTGTCGAAGCGTGCTGCATAATCATCCACTTGCCATCTTTCCAGAAGAGCACAACAAGGTAGTTACCCTCGATGGGTTGGCCGTTTGCCGTTTGCTGATATGTTCCGTTGTCGTAGGCAAACGCATCCGAGCAAGCGAACGCAAGGCTGTGCACTTCAACCTTCGACCCGATTTGCTTTTAGAGAAAAGCTCGAATCTCATCCCGTCCCGAGGCGCAGCTGCCGTCGCATGAGTTGCATACAGATTCACGACGTTATCGAGTTGTCCGTCGTTTCAGTTCTTCACCCACGAACTTCTGACATCCGCAATTTGTTTCTCCATCTTTGGTTCACACTGGGCTGTACCTTGAAGAGCAGTCGCGAAGGCAAGTGCGCAAACACTCAGGAGAGCCGCTCGAAATCCCATAAACAAGTCCTCCTAAGACAGAGATTTTATGCTGCGCAGTCGCTAGTTGGCGAAAAAGTGCGCCGTGAAAAGGCGCTGGACTTCAGCGGGTGCAACCCCCGCCCGGGAACTGGCTCGCTCCACAAGGTGTGATGTCGAATGTCCGTCTTGCGTGGATCCAACCCAGGTCCGTAACAGATTACTGTCCCTAGGATTGTTCCTTTTTCCTGCCCCGGTGCACCTTCGTTACCTGTTAGCGACGTAGACCTCAGCGCTAGTCTTTTCACACAGCCATGACCTCAATGAACTCTCCTCAGCACCCAACACGCCGGGACATTCGCTACCCTCTACATCTGCCGGTCTCACTCAAGCTGGCTGACAAGGAAATCCACACCCGATCTGAGAACGTCAGCCTCGGTGGCATTCTGTTATCCAGCGCCTTCATGATCCCGGAGGGTTCCACTGTAGGCGTAGATGTTGGGCCTGCGCATCTGAATTACGTGGGCGCTCTATTGACTGCTCGTGGCAAAGTTGTTCGCGTGCAGTCGAAACCGAGTGGAGATTTCGCCGTAGCCGTCCAATTGGAGCGTCCTTTCGAGATACCTCTCCAAAAGCCGAACAAAAGGTCCAGCTCCAAAGAGAAGGGATCACCGCTTCCTCCGGGGAAACTCAGGAGTGCGACCAGCAGCCTTCACCCTACTCTGGCTTGGCACACTGAGACGTAGTCCACCACTAGACGGGGGTCAGAGATTGTGCGTGGCAGATGGCGCTATTCCTGTCTCAGCGCCGCCATCGGATCGGTACGCATTGCGCGGCGTGCAGGAAGATAACAAGCCCCGACCGCCACGATCGCAAGCAGCAGGGCCATGCCGATGAACGTCAAGGGATCATGGGCGCTGACTCCGAAAAGCTGATTGGCCATGAGACGCGTGAGCCCGAGCGCAGCGGCCGTGCCCAGGGCCACACCGACTAACGCCATTCGGGCACCCTCGCCGATCACCAGGCGCAATACGTTGGCACGCTGTGCACCAAGCGCGATGCGGATGCCGATCTCGTGCATTCGTTGGCTCGCCATATACGAAATGACGCCGTAGATGCCCACGCACGCAAGCAGGAGCGCCAGCGCCGCAAAAACGCCGAGCAGGTCCATCGCGAACTGGCGAGCCGCCAGTGAACGGGCAATCGTTTCGTCCATCGTTTCCACGCCGTACACAACCTGCTGGCTGTTCAACTGTCCGACCGTGTGGCGAATGGCGCCCAGCAGCGTCTCCGGGGACACACGAGTGCGCATCACGAACCCAATACCCTTGGACAGGAGCGGCATGAACTTGTCCGGGACCTGCATCAGGGGAAAGTAAAATTGCGCCTGGATCGTCGCGTGCGCGTCATTATCCAGCCCGAAGTGCTTGACATGCCCCGTAACGCCAACGATTTCCGCCAGCACGCCGAAGAGGCCCAGATTCAGGCGCTTCCCGATGGGATCCTGGCCGGGAAAGAACTTGCGCGCCAGGTTCTCGTCAATCACGATCACCGGCGGAGAGTGCAATGTGTCCTGCGCGTTGAAAAAGCGTCCTCGCTGGAGCGGAGTTTGCATTGCGTTCAAGTAGCCGGGCTCGACCAGGTAAAAGAGCGCCCAATTCATCTCGCTGTCGCTGGCCGGTGCCGGGTGCCCTTCCAGCCAAAACGGTAATTCCGAATCACCCTGCATCGGCAGGCTGCCGCCCATGGCGGAGACAGATTCGACTCCGGGGAGCGCTTCCAGGGCGGCATCTAACTCGAGCGACCGGTTTCGCACTACGTCGGGAGACGCTTTCATCATCGCCGGTGGATAGGCGATCGAAAAGGAAATCAACTGGTGCGGATTGAATCCGGGATCGACAGCCCACAGCCGTTCGAGGCTGCGGATCATCAGGGTTGCTCCGACGAGCAGCACAAGGGCCAGGGCCGTTTCCGCGACCACGAAAATGCCCTGCAGGCGATGGCGTGCGCCGCTGGAGCCCCGGCCTCCTTCCCCTAGCGTTTCCTGAAGATTGGGCTGGAAGGCCTTGAGCGCCGGCGCCAAACCGAAGAGGATGCCGGCGAACAGGGAAAGGCCCAGAGTAAAAAGCAGCACATGCCAGTCGAGTCCCACTTGCTCGGACCGCGGCAACGCTTGTGGCAGGAGCCGGATGGCCACGCGCGTTCCCCACGCGGCCTGCAACAAACCGAGAGTTCCTCCCGCAACTGCTAACAGGACGCTTTCGGTGAGAAGTTGCTGCGCTACGCGGCCGCGGCTGGCGCCCATGGCCGCTCGGATCGCGAATTCCCGAGTGCGGCCGGTAGAGCGTGCGAGCAGGAGATTGGCGAGATTGACGCACGCGATCAACAGCACGAGGCCCACGGCGCCGAACAAAACGTAAAGTAGCGGCTCGACGTCGCCAACCATGTCCTGCTTGAGCGGAACCAGGGTGATTCCACTGTCCTTGTCCGCCTCCGGATAGGCTTTCGCGAGAGCCTGGGCAACGTTGTCCATGTCGGATCGGGCTTGGGCGAGCGTTGCGCCCGGTTTCAGCCGCGCGACTGCGTCCATGCCCATGCCGATACGGCGGTCCAGAAACGTTGGATCGGTCCACTGGCCGATGGGCACGTATGCGTCACTCAGCCGAAAATTACTGCCCATAAAAAAGAAACTTGCGCGAAGGATGCCGACGACGGTGTAGGGCGTACCGTTGAGAGTAATGGGCTGTCCGAGGATCTGCTGCGAGCCCCCCAGCTTGCGCTTCCAGAATCCCTCGCTCAAGATCACAACTGGGGCGGCCCCGGCGTGATCGTCTTGCGCGGTGAAGTCGCGCCCCATCAGTGGCGTGACGCCGAGGATCGAGAAAAAGTCCGCGGAGATCATCTCCGTGCTCACGCGTTCCGGCTCGCCGGCTCCGGTAAGATTAAAGTCGTCAGAGCGATAGGCGGCGATCGATGTCAGCGAGCGGCTATTCCGCTGCCAGTCGAGAAAATTCGGATAGCTGATAGACGACTGCGCAAAGGTCGATGTCTGGGAGTAAAGCGCTAGCAGGCGGTCCGGCTGCGGATATGGCAAGGGATTGAGCAGGACGCCATTCACGACCGAAAAGAGGGCGGTGTTTGCGCCGATTCCCACCGCCAACGTCAGGATCGCAATGGCCGTGAATCCCGGGGACTGCGCTAACATGCGCAGCGCATAGCGGATGTCCTGCAGAAATGCGTTCATGATTCCTCCGGCAATTGAGTCCGGGCTGGCCAAGTCGGGACCCGCGCATTGATACGAGAATGGGCGGTACAAAGTTCATTAAGTCCGCCTTTCCTTGCGGGAGTCGCCACTCTGTTGGAGCAGCTTGGCCGCCAAGGCGGTCCAGCCAGTCTGATGGCTCGCTCCGAGGCCTTGTCCCGTGTCGCCGTGGAAATACTCGTAGAAGAGAATAAGATCGCTCCAGTTAGGATCAGTGCGAAACTTTGGCATGCCATGGTATACAGGGCGCCGTCCTTTTTCATCCCGCAGGAAGATCCCCGTGAGCCGGCGCGAGAGTTCGGCAGCAATTTCGGAAAGCGTGAGCATTTTGCCAGAACGCGAAGGAAATTCTACTTTGAGGTCGTCGCCAAAATAATGATGGAACTTCTGCAGAGACTCGATTAACAAATAGTTCACCGGAAACCACACCGGACCGCGCCAATTTGAATTGCCGCCAAACAGACCGGTCGTGGACTCGCCGGGCTCATAGTCTACGCGGTGCTCCTTGCCATCAAAGGCGATGGTGAACGGATGATCGCGGTGATAGAGCGAGAGCGCGCGAATGCCATGAGGCGAGAGAAACTCCTGTTCGTCCAGCATGATTTGCAGTATTTGCAGGAGCTGCTCTGAACCTACGATCGAGAGCAGCCTTCTTTCCGCCATCCCGGACGTTCGCATACAGGCGACGTTCGCTGTAAGATCGGGGCGGTTGTCGATGAACCACTCCATTCGGCGTTTGAAGCCGGGGAGACGCTGTAGCAGTCCGGGCTCCAAGGTTTCGACAGCGAACAAAGGGATCAACCCCACCATGGAGCGAATCCGCACAGGAAAGTGCCCGCCGTCGGGAAACTTCAGCACATCGTAGAAGAACCCGTCTTTCCCGTCCCACAGCCCCATGCCGTCATGGCCGAGATGGTTCATGGCGTCGGCAATATAAATGAAGTGCTCCCAGAACTTGCTGGCGACGTCTTCGTAAGTGGGGTCTTGCGTCGCCAACTCCATGGCAATGGCCAACAGGTTCAACGTGTACATGGCCATCCAACTGGTCCCGTCGGATTGTTCGATGTGTCCGCCTGTCGGGAGAGGATCGCTGCGGTTGAACACTCCGATGTTGTCGAGCCCCAGAAAGCCGCCCTGAAAAATGTTCATGCCGTCAGCATCCTTGCGGTTTACCCACCAAGTGAAATTCAACAGCAGTTTATGGAACACCCGTTTCAGAAACGCCCGGTCGCCCTGGCCACTCCGCTTCTTGTCAATCTTGTACACACGCCACGCGGCCCATGCATGTACCGGCGGGTTCACATCTCCTAAGGCCCACTCATAGGCTGGGAACTGGCCGTTAGGATGCATGTACCACTCGCGTAGCAGGAGCACGAGTTGCTCTTTAGCGAAATCAGGATCGACCAAGGCCAGCGACACGCAGTGAAACGCCAGGTCCCACGCCGCATACCAGGGATATTCCCACTTGTCCGGCATTGAGATCACGTCGGCGTTGTAGAGGTGCGGCCAATCATGGTTTCGCCCGCTGGTCCGTTCTGCCGGCGGAGGCGGCTGGCCGGGATCTCCCTGCAGCCAGTGTTTTACAACGTAGTGATAGAACTGTTTGGACCATAACAGCCCGGCGAAGCCCTGCCGCATCACGCCCTGTGCGTCCGGCGAGAGATCCTTTGGGATGATCGTAGCGTAGAAATCATCCGCCTCACGTTTACGGGCGGCAAACACGTCATCGAACGTGCTGAAGGCGGCAGTTGGCAGGTGTGTGAACTCGACATTCGTGAGCCGTAGGCGGACGCTCACAGTCTGTCCCGCGGCAATGTCCATTGCGCAATGAGCAGCGGCCTTCGTGCCCACGGATTCAGCCGAGACCGCTTCTTCTATACCGCGTACGATGTAGTCGTTGATTCCGTCTTTCTTGCACAATCCGCTAGTGGGAGCGTTGAATAGTCGTTGTGCGTTGGTTTCATTTTCAGTGAACAGGAGTTCCGCCGCCCCGTCGTAGTACAGCCAGCGCTTCCCGGAGGCCGGATGGTTCAGTTCGATGCCGCCTGGCACTCCACGCAGATTAGGACGAACCGCGGTGCTGTCCCACGACCAGGTGTTGCGGAACCAAATCGTCGGGAGTAGCCGTAGACGCGCTGATTCCGGACCTCGGTTCGTCGCCGTAATCTTGATGAAGATGTCTTCTACGTCAACCTTCGCGTACTCGACAAACACATCGAAATACCGGTCTTCCGCGAATATTCCAGTATCCAGCAACTCGTACTCAGGATCGCTCTTGCCTCGGCGACGATTCTCTTCCACCAGTTGTGTATAGGGGAACGCGGCTTGAGGATACTTGTACAGATACTTCATGTAAGAATGCGTCGGAGTGCTGTCCAGATAGAAGTAATACTCCTTCACGTCCTCGCCGTGATTGCCTTCTTTACCGGTGAGGCCGAAAAGCCGTTCTTTGAGGATTGGATCGCGCTCGTTCCACAGAGCCAAGGCGAAGCAGATCCACTGACGGCGATCGCAGATGCCGGCAATGCCATCTTCATTCCAGCGGTATGCCCGTGACCGCGCGTGATCGTGCGGAAAGAAGTCCCAGGCATTCCCGTCGGGACTGTAGTCCTCTCGCACCGTGCCCCATGCCCGTTCGCTCAGATAGGGTCCCCAGCGCTTCCAATGTCGTGTACGGGTGCGGGCTTCGGAGAGCCTGATCTCCTCGTTCGTCATAGAGGGACTTTGCCGGTCGTTAGAGTTTGTTCAGTCCGTCCAAAGCTGCGACCTTATATGCCTCAGCCAGAGTCGGATAGTTGAAGACAGTATCGCGGAAGTATTCTAGTGTGCCGCCAACGGTCAGCACAGCTTGGCCAATATGCACGATCTCGGCGGCCCGGTCGCCAATCACGTGCACGCCCAGAAGCTTAAGATTCCCAGGATCGAAGAGAAGTTTCAACAAACCCTGCTCATCTCCTAGCATTTGTCCTTTCGCTAGTTCGGCGTAGCGTGCCAAGCCAACCTCATAAGGAGTTTTCTCCTTCGTGAGTTGCTCTTCGGTATAGCCCACCATGGAGATTTCGGGGATCGTGTAGATGCCATAGGGAATAAGATTTTGCTGCATCTTTCCCGGCGTTCCAAACATGTGGCAACTGGCAAGCCGGCCTTGCTCCATGGACGTACTGGCGAGCGCCGGGAAGCCTATTACGTCCCCGGCGGCGTAGATGTGTTCCACGGCGGTTTGAAAATGGTCGTTGACCACCAGTTTGCCCCGAGCATCCGGGCTTAGTCCTGCGGCTTCGATGTTCAGCTGATCGCTGTTGGCTTGGCGCCCGACGGTGTATAAGAGCCCTTGCCCATGGACGTTTTTGCCGCTTTCGAGTTTGGCAAAGACCCGGTCCCGCTCCGCGTCGAACCCCACCGAAACCACTTTCTCACCCAGACGAAAGACGGTCCCAAGCTGACGTAACTGAAAACCCAGGCTCTCGACAATTTCCCTGTCCACGAAGTCAAGCAGGATTGGCCGCTGATCCAGCAAAGTGACCTTCACTCCCAGGGCGGCAAACATGGATGCGAATTCGAGCCCAATAATGCCGGCCCCAACCACCAAGAGGTCTCGCGGGACCTCTTCCAAACAGTGAACCTGGTCAGAATCGAAGATGCGTTTTGCGTCCATCGGGATATCAGCGCTGTGCGCGGGACGTGTGCCACAGGCAATCAGGATGTGATGACCCCGCAGGAGCTGCGATCCTTCCTCAGTCCTGACTTCGATGGTGTGGGGGTCCATGAAACGGGCGTCGCCCTCAAACGTGATGACCTGGTTGCGCCGAAGCTGGGCCTTGATGACTTCAATCTCGCGCGCCATCACCGCCTGTGCCCGAAAAACGAGATCGGACATTGCGATGCGATCCTTGAGCACGTAACCGCGGCCGTAGAAGCTCCGCTGCCGAAAGCCGCTCAGGTAGAGGACGGCCTCGCGCAAAGTCTTGCTAGGGATGGTTCCGGTGTGGACGCACACGCCGCCAATCGTTCTCTTTCGGTCAATGATGGCAACTTTCTTCCGCAGTTTGGCAGCGCAGATCGCGCCTTTTTGCCCAGCTGGGCCGCTGCCAATTACGACCAGGTCGTACTCGTTGACTTCCATGAGCCGGAGTCTCCTTTTTGACCTCGAAACGGCACGATTGTACGCCCATCTCGCCTGCTTGTGACATTGCGAACGATTGTCAATGCAATGGAGCCTCGGCGCGGGGCAGACTTGGAATCGCTGCTCTGGGTTCGTAAAAACCTGGAGCCTGCGCCCGCGCCACCCCAACCCGCACAGTCCCCTCAAAGGTCGATGCATTATCAGGGCGGCCCTGTTCAGTGGAGGAAACTGGGGAGTCGGACCACCGGGTCTAGCAGGAGAAGTCGGTTTTTGGGAAGCTCACATCATTCAGCGCGGTGGAAGGAAGGAGGTTCCCATCGAATCCGAGCGGCTGTCTCCTGCCACGATGGATGTGGACATTTTCAGTTCTGCAGCAGCGACGCTGGCTTGTTTAATTTGTGCTTCGGTCATCACGGAGGAGAGACTTTTCAGCGCTGCGATACCTCGGCGTTCTCCTCGATCGACGGCTGCTTTGTACCACATGTACGCGGAAATGTGGTCCATGGGTACGCCTTTGCCATGCTCGTAGAGATAACCTAAATCGAGCTGGGCGCGGGCGTATCCCAGCGCGGAGGCGCGGCGGACCCATTTGGCTGCTTCGGAGAAGTCGAGTTTCACTCCCGTGCCGGTGTAGTACATCCAAGCTAGATTTTCCTGGGCAGGGGGATAGCCGCGCTCGGCAGCCGTGCGGAACCAGGTTGCGGATTGGACGTAGTCACGAGGCACGCCTTTGCCGTGAAAGTATAAAGACGCGAGATTGCATGCGGCGATCAATTCGCCGTGCTCGGCCGCTTTGCGATACCAGTCCGCGGCCTGGCCGAAGTCCTTGCGGACGCCCTCGCCGCGTTCGTACATGGAGCCGAGATTGTTTTC
>Ga0209698_10009302_pt1 | contig 10054 bp, 7 predicted proteins | sample LitLauG_LLR_2012_FD_187203 | JGI IMG/M metagenome (GOLD analysis project Ga0209698, IMG submission 187203) | Freshwater sediment microbial communities from Pennsylvania, USA - Little Laurel Run_MetaG_LLR_2012 (SPAdes) (version 2) | ecosystem: Environmental > Aquatic > Freshwater > Creek >... | reverse complement strand
GGACTGGAGGTAGACAGCGACCAGCGAGAGTAGAAGAGCAAGGAAATCGGAGAGGTTGTGGCCGGCTTCCGACAGCAGGGCCAGCGAGTGGGCGCGCAGGCCGGCGACCACCAGGAGCACGATGTAGGCCAGGGTGACGAACAGGGAGATGCGCAGGACTTTGGAGGTCTTTTCTCCGCTGGCGGGGCTGGCGTGCACGTGCATGTGTTCTCAGTTTACGGGCTGGGGAAGGCTGGTTCAAGGCGGGTTGGGCTGCGGGGCGAGGCGGGCCCGGCGTAGGTAAGCGAGGGTTCGCCTAGGGAGTCATGCCCATGCGCTTGAGCAAGTCGAGGTAGCGCGGGTCGGAGCGGTATTTGTCCATGCGCTTGGCGATCTTTACGAATTGCAGACCCTCCGACTTTGCTTCATATGCTTTCTCCAGCCATTCAAAGGTCTGGTCGTGCATGTCCAGATCCGCGTAGGTGTAGGCAATGAAAGCAGGATCCACGTAACGCCGCTTTGAGAGTTGGAGTTCCAGGTCAATGATCCTGCTTTCGGCGGCCCGATATCCAGACTTGGCGTAGACCTTGGCAGCCTCCTCGGCGATGGCCAGGTCTTCATGATCGTCATTCAGAGTCGCGGCCTTTTTCCATTCCTGTAACCACAGGTCGTGGTTTCCCATATCCTCCGCGAGCTGTGAGAGGTTGGCGTGCCCTGATCCGTAATTCGGATCTATCTCGAAAGTTTTCTTGAATTGATCCATAGCTAGATCGTACTGGTGGGCATCCGCATAGCCGCCTGCCAGATTGGTGTTGAAGGTCAAGTTGAGGGGGTCCAATTCTAACGCGCGCTTGAATTGAGCCAGGGCCTCATCGTGGCGCCCAAGGAGACCCAGAAACAGCCCGTACCACTGGCGCGCGGTGCCGTTGTTGGGATCGAGTTCAATGGCGTGGCGAAATTCCCTTTCGGCCGTATCCCATTCCCACAGGTTCTGGTAGGCGCCGCCCAGAACGGCGTGAGCCTGGGACGAGCTGTCATCGATGGCAAGCGCTTTTTGTGCAGCCGCACGAGCTTTTGGAGCGACTTCTGTGACGGGTACCGGGCTGTAGTCGGTGACCACGGTGTAGTAGTCAGCCAGTCCGAGGTACGCCATGGCGTAGTTTGGATCTGCTTCGATGGCCTGGTTGAAATAGTCTTTGGATTTTTCCAGTGACTCTCGAGTGCGTTTTTGCCAGTAATACCGACCCTTCAAATAAAGCTGGTAGGCCTCGGGATTGGCGGTACCGCCCTTCGCCACCGCCTTTTTAGACTCGCTGCCGCTGAGACGCTCGCGCAGTTTTGAAGAGATGGCACTCGTGATGTCCTGCTGGACGGCGAGGACATCGGACAACTTGCGGTCGTACTGATCGCCCCACAGGTTGCGGTTGCTGCGGGCGTCGATCAGTTCCGAACTGATGATGACGTGGTCGCCGCGCTGGACTACGCGTCCCGTGACCACGGCCTGGACTTTCAGATCTTTGGCGACGGTCTGGGGATCGACGTCGCGCCCTTTGTAGTGAAAAACGGAGGAACGCGACATCACGGCCAGATTCTGGACCTGGGAGAGATTGTTGATGAGGCTCTCGGTGAGGCCGTCGCTGAGGTATTCAGTGTTGGGGTCGTTGCTGGCGTTTACAAAAGGCAGAACCGCGATGGAGGAGACTTCCTGCTGGTTAGTGCGGCCCTTCCAGAGAAACGCCGCGGCCGCGAGCAGGACTACGACCGCCGCGGCAACGGCGGCCGGGAGGAGCCATTTTCGCGGGCGGAGTCTGGAAGCTTCGGTGGCCACGTCCACCTGGGCCGAACTGGAATCGCGGCGAAGGCGTTTCAGATCGGCGAGCATCTCGGCGGCGCTCTGGTAACGCAGAGCCGGGTCTTTCTCAAGAGCCTTGCCGATGATGCGTTCGAGATCCGGCGAGAGTTCCGGGTTGATCCGGACCGCCGAGGCCGGGGACTTGTGCAGGATCGAATCAAAGATGACGGCGGACGTATTGCCGCTGAAGGCCATGCGACCGGTGGCCATCTCGTAGAGCACGGCACCGAACGAGAACAGATCCGTGCGCCGGTCGAGTTCCAGGCCACGGGCCTGCTCGGGCGACATGTAGGCAACGGTCCCGACCGCGGTTCCCGGGCTGGTGAGGTTTCCTTCGAGGGTCGCCATGCTGGCGTTGGCAGCGGACACAGCAGCGTCGGTTCCGGTGAGTTTGGCGAGGCCGAAGTCGAGAATCTTGGCGGTGCCGCGTTTGGTTACAAAAATATTCGCGGGCTTGATGTCGCGGTGGACGATGCCCTCGCTGTGGGCGGCGTCGAGGGCGTCTGCGACCTGGATGGCAAGCTCCAACAGTTGATCGAAAGGAATCGGCCCGGCCGCCAGGCGCTGCTTGAGCGTCTGCCCGGGCATGAACTCCATGGCGATGAAGCTATGTCCGTCTTCCTCACCGATGTCATGGATGGTGCAGATGTTGGGATGGATGAGGGCAGAGGCTGCCCGGGCCTCGCGGCGGAAGCGCTCGAGCGCTTGGGGGTCGCGGGCAAGGTCATCGGGAAGAAACTTGAGCGCGACGTGACGGCCGAGGCGGAGATCTTCGGCCTCGTAGACCACCCCCATCCCACCGCCGCCCAGCTTTTCCAGGATGCGGTAGTGGCCAACCGTCTTGCCGATCATCCTCGGCCCGCGCCCATATGCGAGGCATGGTAGGCTGCTGGGCGGGTCAAGTCAATCAACGGCGAGCGGACGGGCGATGCAACTCCACAACTACTGGTTGACCACGGCTGAAATGCCGAACACGGACAGCGCGTGTGCTCTGCCGGAAACGGCCGACGTGGCGGTGATCGGCGCGGGCTTCACCGGGCTTTCGGCGGCGCGGACGCTAGCGAAGAAGGGCGCCAAGGTGGCGGTACTCGAAGCGGAGAGTATCGGCTGGGGTGCCAGTTCACGCAACGGCGGGATGGTGCTTACCGGAATGAAGCTGGGTGTCAACAAGCTGATTTCCATGTACGGGCGCGAGCGGACGCAGAAGATGTATGCTGCATCGCTGGCGTCGATTGATTCCGTCGAGCAGATTGTGCGCGAAGAGAAGATCGAGTGTGACTTCTCGCGGTGCGGGCACCTGGAAGTGGCGTGCAAGCAGGCGCACTTCGATGATTACGCGCGGCAGGTGGAAGTGATCGCGCGGGAGTTCAATCACGCGCTGAAGATTGTGCCGCGCGCGGAGCTGCGATCGGAGATCGGTTCGGAGATTTATTACGGGGGCATGGTGGATGAGATCAGCGTCGGGGTGAATCCGGCGCGGTACGTGGCGGGACTGGGTGCAGCGGCGATGCGGGCTGGGGCCGCGGTGTTCGAGCAGACGCGCGTGCAGCGGATCGAGAGGGAAGGGCGGCAGGGCGTGCAGGGGTGGAAGGTAAGCACGTCACGCGGCGCATTGTGGGCGCGGGATGTTTTTATCGGGACGAGCGGGTATACCGGCGGCGCAACGCCGAGGTTGCAGAAGAAGATCATTCCCATCGGGTCGTACATCATCACGACTGAAGTTTTGCCCGATGCGCTGGCGCGCGAGTTGAGCCCGCGCAACCGAATGATTTACGACTCCAAGAACTACATCTACTACTACCGGCGTACGCCCGACAATCGCATGCTGTTTGGCGGGCGGGCGGCGTTTTTCCCCGAGAGCGGAGATTCGATTCGCAAGAGCGCGGAGATCCTGCGACAGGGGATGATCGAGGTGTACCCGCAGTTGCGCAGCACGAAGGTCGAGTTTGCGTGGGGAGGGACGCTGGATTTCGCCTTCGACATCATGCCGCACGCGGGCGAGATGGACGGGATGTACTACGCGCTGGGCTACGCGGGGCACGGGGTCGCGATGGCGACTTACCAGGGGCAAGTGATGGGGCTGCGGATCGCCGGGGAGAAGCCGGACAATCCCTTCGACGGGATTCCCTTCCCCGGAGCGCCGCTGGGTTTGTATAACGGGCGACCGTGGTTCTTGCCGTTCGCGGGGGCTTACTACAAGTTTCTGGACTGGGTCAGCTGAGGGCTCGCTTGTGCGCGAGCGGTGAAGGTGTATAAACCCGCGCGGTTTCGGGGAAGCTGGCGGAGCCCCCAACTCTAGTCGTGGGGTGAAACGGCATGTTTGAATCGGCGATCCGGAGTTCGGAAGCGCGGGCAGCGCTGTATATATTCTTGCGGCAGCCATGATCGGTTCGATCGTGATGGGCCTGGTGTCGAACTTCGTCCGGTAGATTCCTCAAAAGCAAGAACCTGGTGCAGGGGGAAGAACGAAGGGCCGGGGAGAGGTTCGGCTCGGCCACTCTGGTGGCTGCTTCAGAACAACCCTGCCGTGGTCCTTGGTTTCGTAACAGGCCGGCAGGCAGCTTTTTAATCAGCGCGTGGCGTGGCGCTGGCGAGCGTGAGAATCACTCCGGCAAACAGCAGCGTATCGAAAAAGTAGTTGATCCCCTCAACTTTGACCCCGGTGCTCGGGTCGGCCAGCGACGCGATCAAGATCGGCCCGTAGATGAACACGACCAGCAGCACAATCCAGGTACCGAGATACGTTGCCGCCATTCGCGTCTTCTTGTCCAGCAGAATGCTCGCCCCGGCAATCACAAGAATTGCGCCCGTCAGATAGCCGACGAGCAGGCGCGCCGGAATCCACTCGGGCATCAGTTTTTGGAGCGGGACTCCGGGGGCGCCGGTTGGGTGCAGAAAATGCTCAACGCCATAAAATATGGCGGCAATCGCGATCACGACGCGGCCTAGGGCTATGAGCTTGCGTCCGCCTTGGCCGCCCATCGCGCTTCCCGCAAGAACCCAGCCTCCGGACGCGAACGACATTTCGCGGATGGTCAACGTCCATCCAAACCTGTCTCTGGGGCTAGCGAGAGATCCCGGGATATCCAACATCACCACAAAAAGAAACATCGCGATCCCGAACAACAGGCCGGACCAGCGCCCCTGAATTTTTGTGGCAATGCTCAAAGACGCGGCCAGCAGCGCAAAGCCGAAGAAATATGCCCAAAACAATCGCCACGGCATATACGAGGGCACCATGGGCAGAACGAATCCTACGTCCGCGAGATGCAGGGCGCCGAAGACCGCTAAGGGGGCGGCGAAACACAAATTGCTCAAGGCTACGATCTTGTCGAGGCCGCGGGCACGCGCGACATCGCCCTTCGCAGCCCACAGCCCCACCAGGAAAAGCAGGATCCCAGCGCTGCACATGGCAACCACCGTGCGAGAGATATCAAAAAATGTGGCGAGAATGGTTGTGTGCATGTGGATACCAAGCCTAAGCTCGCGTGCTCTTTCTGGGGTGCGCTTTCCCGGGCAAATGCAGTCTGAGATTGTACAAGATGAGTAGGCACGGATATTCCCCGGCGCGCTGACAGGTTCTTCCGTGCCAGGGCTCACCGGCTAAAGCCTTGCGCAGCAAGAAACAAATCTCAAGGACTTCGAAGCTGGGCAGTATCTCAAGGGCATTCTCCCGCCAGATTGCACGCGCTGAACTGGGTGCTACCTGTGCTCCGCTCGCACCGGGGGTCAAACGTCAACTCCACACTCCGCCAAACGCGTCGCAGGGAAAAGTGAAGTCCCTTCGGCTTCGCTCAAGGCAGCCTCTCGACTCCGGTCGGCAGACGCCACACCCCTTGGGATAACAGGGCGGCGGAGAGCGTGACTCACCCAGAGGTCTTCAGTGCGCGTAGCGCCATGTAGACCAGCGGTCCGGCCGCCAGGGCCAGCGGGCCCCAGACCAATCCGTACAGGTTCGCGCCTCCATTGGCGTTGTTCCCGAACAAGCTGCCCGCCAGCGCGACCGCGCTCATAGCGATCACGGCAACCACCGCGCAAATCAGTCCCGCCCAGCCGCCGGGAATTACGAAGGAACGGGGCAGGTCGGGGCGCTTTCGGCGTAGTTGCCACGCGGCCAGCACGGTGAGCACGGTGGTCGCGACCCGCAGCCAGCTGTAAATGATGATCAGCTGCACCAGCGAGTGCAGGGCGAGCAGGGCGTAAACAACGCCGGAAGCGATGATGGCGATCCAGGGTGTGCCGTAGAGGGGGTGCTTGCCGGTGAGGACCGAAGGCAGGTAGCCGTCCTCGGCCATGGCGAAGGGCATGCGCGTCGAAGTGAGGACAGTGGCGTTCAACAAGGAGAGGTTGGTCACCATGGCGGCGAGCGTCATCCAGGAGCCGAACCATGGTCCCCCGATGAGTTGTGCGGCGCGGGGGAAATAACCGGTATGCCAGCTCTGCCAATTGCCGAGCGCCGCGAGCGAGGCGAACGTCGGCAGAAACAGGACGGCCATCGACAGCGGCACCACGATCGCGAGCGCGAGGGGATAGGTGCGTCTGGGATCCTCCACCTCTTCAGCTACGGTGGAACATTGCTCGTAGCCGGAGTAGAGCCAGAGTCCGAGAGAGAGTCCGACGCCGAACACGCTAAACAGCGGCTGATGCGGCGGAGTCAGCGGAACAAACGGGTTGTGCTGCCATTTCAACAGGCCCATGACCACGAGCACGAGCACCGGGAGGAGGATGAAGAGCTCGAGAGCAGTGGCGAATTTTCCCACCGCTTCGATCCCGCGCACGTTGATCCACGTGATCAGGGCCACGACCAGGAGGGAGACGACGTAGTGTCTCCAGCCGGCGAGCTGAGGGATGTAGAAGCTGAGGTAGTCGGAAACCTGTACGGCGTAGGCGGCGCCCAGCAAGAACGAGGCGCACCAGTTCCACCAGCCCGCGAGGAATCCCCAGAAATCGCCGAAAGCCGCGCGCGACCAGCGATAGAATCCGCCCTCGACCGGCATCGCCGCAGTGAGTTCGGCAGAAACCAGGGAGACGGGGATCGACCAGAAAAATGGAATGACCAGCAGGTAGATCAGCGTCAGGCCCGGGCCCGAGGTGGTGACCATGTCTTCGAGGCCGAAGGGGCCGCCGGTACAGTAGGAGAACATCACCCAGACGAAATAAAAGAGTCCGGCCTTGCGGATGGCGGATTTGGCGACAGGGGAAGTGGCCACGGGACTCGGGGTTAATTGCGAGGGGATTATACGGGGTGGGGAAAGATCTTGGCTGGCGAAGAAAGCAATTTGAGCAGTGGTGGAAAAGTTAGATGCCGCGGTGGTACCGCGGGCCAACACGGGGTCCTTCGGCTGCGTTCGGCTGGCGCCTCACTTCGCTCAGGATGACAGGGTGGTAAGCGTGGTGGCCCCCTGGGCCGCTATGGCGCGGGTTGTTTCTGTTGCCAGTGGGCCAGCATGGAATCGAGGGTGTCGCGCGTGACGAATGCGAGCGCGTCGGCGACTGCCTGCGGAGACAGCACGGGCGACTCCCCAACGAAATCCATGGTCATGGTCACTTTCGTGATGCCATTGGGCGCGAGGGCAAAGGTCACGATCTGATCGGCGGTGATTCCCAATGCGTGGTTGATGATCGATATGCGCTTCGGGGGCTCCGCAAACGTAACCACGGCTGAGACCACAGCCGCGACGGGTTTGACCACCACGTAGCGAAGGCGGCTGCCGGGCTGCCAGGGTGGACCTTCCGTCCATGCGGCTTCGGAGTAGATGCCGCGATGCAGCAGGCGGGTTAAGTCGCAGAAGGCGTCCCAGAGTGGTTCGGGAGTGGTGCGGGCCGTGACTGAGTACTCCACGCGCGGAAGCATGAGGACCACCTCCGGACACGGTGAAGGTTCGCGAAAAGCAATGCCCCGGTCGCTCCCCATGTGACCAGAGCGGTCGCAGTGGATCAGGCAGCCAGGATGCCGGTCAATGCGCCTTCGAGTTCGAGCAGCTTCCGCTTGACGTCCAGACCACCACCGTAGCCGCACAGGGTTCCGTCGGAGGCGACTACGCGGTGGCAGGGCACAACGATCGCGATCGGATTCCCGTTATTGGCCATACCGACAGCGCGAAACGCTTGCGGCTTGCCGACCGCGCGGGCGATGTCGGCGTAGCTGCGGGTTTCGCCGTAAGGAATCCGGAGTAAGGCGCGCCAGCATTTCAGCTGGAAGGGAGTACCGCGGAGATCGAGCGGGAAAGTGAATTCCCTTCGCTTGCCGGCGAAGTATTCGGTGAGTTCGCGGGCGTACGGCTTGGCTTTCTTGTCGGATGGCTCCCAGCGAACGCTCTTGTCCTTGAGAACCGGAAGAGCTTGACCGCGATCAAATTCGAGAGCGACCAGCCCCGTCTCAGACACACCCAGAAGCAACGGCCCGGCGAGCGAGTCGCAGCGCGAGTAATAGCAGGTTTCCACCGAAGGCCCCTTTGGGGAGGGATGTGGCGAGGATTCTACTCCGATTTGCAGGAGGGAGTTGTCTGTGAGGCGCCAGGCAGTTGTTAATTTCTTTTTACGCCCCGGGGGCGGACGGACACCGGCGGAGAGACGAAGCACACCACAGGGAGCACAGAGGATCACTGAGGAAGGCTACGACCTCATCGTCAGTGGAGAGAAAATCTCGATGCATTCGAGGTGCCGCAAACAGACACGGGGTCCCCTTCGACTTCGCTCAGGATGACAGTTTCTAAGGGTGTTGAGAAAACAAAAAGCCTCTCGCTTGCGCGAGAGGCCTTTGGGGGAATAGACGGGACTGAGTCCCGCTGGGTTGAAGTGTTATTTCGCCGGGGCCGGCTGTTGGCTGGAAGCCAGCTGCTCCACATTGTTCTTCAGGAGGCTGATTTCCACCTTGCCGCCGGTGGTGCGCTTGGCCTTGCCGTCACCGGCCGAGGCGGCCTGGACGGGGGCGTTGCCCATGCCGACGAGGTAGATGCGGTAGACCGGGATGTCGTGGTTGAGGACCAGGTAACGGACCACCGACTCGGCCATCTTCTGCGAGTTGGAGATCGCGGTCTGGCCATGGCCAGAAGAGAAGCCCTGGACTTCGACGATATAGCCGCGCTGGCTCTTCAGCGGGGTGGCCATCTCGTCGAGGGCGTCCTTGGCGGCCTTGCTCAGCACGGTCTGGCCGGCCTTGAAGCGGATTTCGGTCTGGGTCGAAGGCGTGTACTGATCGATGTTGCCCACAACCTGCTCCACGGTGGTCAGACGGGTGGTTGCGGCCGTGGCCGTCTGCTGGGCGGTGTTGGCGCGGTTGCCCGCATCGATGGCGTGCTGGTCGGCTTCGTTCGCCTTGGTCGAGGCGAGCTGGATGCCCTGCTGTGCGCGCGAATCGACGTCCTTGATCAACTTGCCATTCGCGGCGGTGAGCTCATCGAGCTCGTTGACCCGGTCGCGGATCGGCGCGGTCTGCCGCTGAACGTATTTCTTGCGGGCGAAGGGATTGACTTTGCCCCAGAAGCCTTCGTGAGTATCGGGCTGCAAGGGGTCTTTTCCGGTGGCCGCGTCCGCCTTGGTGGGGGCCGGAGCCGGGGTCGTCGAAGCGGGTTGCTGGGCAAAGGCCGGAAGCGCGAGTGCGCCGGCCAAGAGCAAAGTAACGAATGAGCGATTCTTCATTTTAGACTTCCTCCGATTGGGGGAGCGTTTCGGCTCCACTCCAGCACGCCTGAGAGCGTGTTGCGTGATTTTTAATTGCGTCCCCTAACGGGTGAACTAAGAGCAAGATATTGCTATGCCGGCATACGCTGACGCAACGTATGCACTGGGAACCTACCAAACTGGGCGCCGTTTTGGTGCGCGGCGCTCGCTACGACTATTAACAGGTTGCGTGCCAAACCCCATTTGGCAAGGCGACGCTAAACGCTTGAGAAACAATGACATTGTAGCGCGATTTGGGGGAGCCGGTGAGGGGAACACCTGAGGCCGGGTAATTTTGGCAGAAACTGCTATAAAAACTACTTGGGCCGATCCCGGAATCACTGCAAAAACACAGGGGGAAATGGATGTCTGGAAGCAGTGTGCAACGGATTTGCACTTTTGGCATAGCCGTGGTCTTGCTGCTCCCGCTACGGACGAACGTGGCCGCGGCGGGGGCGGCGCCGTCTCCCAAGGCGGCATTGGCGTCGGCGAAGCTGGGGCCGGATCGGCTGGAGCAATACTCTGACCTGGCTCTGCACTGGATGCAGGAGCACCTGCGAA
>Ga0209698_10009301_pt1 | contig 10055 bp, 6 predicted proteins | sample LitLauG_LLR_2012_FD_187203 | JGI IMG/M metagenome (GOLD analysis project Ga0209698, IMG submission 187203) | Freshwater sediment microbial communities from Pennsylvania, USA - Little Laurel Run_MetaG_LLR_2012 (SPAdes) (version 2) | ecosystem: Environmental > Aquatic > Freshwater > Creek >... | reverse complement strand
CATGAATGCCGGTGGTTTGGTTCTGCCCGGGATAGCCCGTGTTCCACTCGCACTTGTCTCCTACCTCCGAGCCACTGGAGTCAACCCAAGCGACTGGAGAATCAGGATCGGTTCGCGTTTCAGAGAGCTCATGCGCTGTAGAGTCGATCAGCGAAGCTAATCCCTCGCTGTGCCCGGTGATGGCCGAGCCTGCAAACGAAGCACCGCCGTACGACTCGGAGACAGTGAAAGGGCCGTCGCCCGAGGCGCAGCCTGCGTTGCCATCAGCATTCCAGAAAAAGCCAAACTGGACGGTGACATTGGTTGGCGAGCCGCCAAGGGGAGTGTAACTACAGGTTGCGTAACTGTGGTAGGCGCAGTAACCGCCACTCACGGTCAGATCCACATACACAGGGTAATAATCATTGGCAGTCGGGGTAAAGGTGCCGTTCGAGGCGGAGACCTTGCTCTGGATCACTTTGCACACTTCGGCGACGATGGTGGACGTCTTTGCACCGCTTCCCGCCGCGCTCAGGTCTGTGGTGTCGTTGGCGGGATTATAGGAGACACCTGACGCGCCGCTGTTCTTGGCTGTTTGGATCCAGGTAACGCCGGTGGATGGACAAGTCTGACTGTTCGTAGCAACACCAGAGCAGTATTCGCTCATGGTTCCGATCTCATAGTCGGAGCCGGGATAGTAAGTGTACCAATCCTGAATGCCCTTGACTTTGTCCTGCACGAACGAGGGAGTGGCCCAGCTTGTGCCCCAGTAGATGGAGTACACGTTGGTGACGGGAAGGATGCGGCCGCCGTGATAGGTAACGCAGTCGGAGCAGCCCGTGCCCTTTGCTTTGGCGATTGGGATGTTGGCGAGATCTGTGGGCGGTGCGACGCCGCGCTGCCAGTGAATCCCGAGTTTGGGAGGATCGTTGGCAGGGGAGACAGGCTGGTCTTGGGCAAAGGCTCCGCTCGCGGCGAAGATGAGACTAAAGATCAACAGCATGGGGCAATTGCTTCGCATTTGAGCGTTATAGCACAAGGGAGGTGGGGCGGAATTGGCATAGGCGGGGGAGCCTTTCCGGTTCAAGAGTAACAGTGGGCGACGAGGTGCTGAGCTTCGAAACCGGGAAACGAAACGGATCGCGGGATGATGAACGCAAATGAGAGATCGCTGAGCGCTATTTCGGATTGGGAATGACAGCGCTCACGTGGTAAACATCATCGATGATTTTGAAGCAAAAAACGCCAATCCTTGTTTACCCTCCCTTGCCGACGGTCTTTTGATTCGTCATATTTCTTCGCCCGGAGCGACGGATGATGCAGGTCCCTTTCGAGGAATGCAATCTGTTTGAAAAGAGCTTTTCGGATGGCCGGAGGCGCCTCCGCAAGCGAATCGAGTACCGAATCGCTTAATACAACTTTCATCGAGCGTTTTTTGTCTTCTTGATGGCGCCGCGTTTCTTCAATTCACTATTCACGTAGGCACGCATTGCATCGGCATTCTTGAAGGGGCCATGAAACGGGCCCTTCTCGGCGGTATCCAGTTTGGCGTCGATGACACGGCGCTGGGCGGGAGTATATTCGTCGTCGGCCTTCGGCATCTTCGGGACGATCGTAATCACGCCGCCGGATGCCTTGAACTCAATTTCCTGACCACTCTTGAAACCCGCCATGCGCCTCACGGACGCCGGAACGACAAGCGGCGTTTTGTGGTTGTTCTTGATAGCGACAGTCATGGAATTCCAGGTTTGGCGGAAATGCCAAAATCTTACTTCACGATAGCAGGTATACCGTGGTCTCGCACTTTCGCTCGCGCACCCTTTATGCTTTCCCGGACATCAACGCAAGTGTACCTTTAACGACCTAGCGGTGCTCGGGATTTTGCAGCCGGGGACAAGTATTTTGTTGAATTCCACGCGCGGTCCTAATGCTCTTTGAGGCACGAAGGGAAGAATATTTTCGATTTTGGCGAAGAGTTGTGACTGAAAAACGCGGGGAGGTATCACATTTTGTGATCAGAGCGCTTCTATCTCTTGAACGACCCTATGACTTTGTAGCGATTTTCGGCCGTTATCCATTCGCGGGAATCTAATGCTTCTCAGAGAACGTGATGACCGTTGTTGCGTCAGGGCGCGCGATGAGATTTCGGTCCTTCATGAGAAAGCCACTCGTTCTGGCGTGGGCAGCTTGGAAGATGGGGCGAAGACGTTCGGGTACTTCGAGCTTGATAGCTAACTCCAGGGTGTGGCCGGTCCAGCCGGAATCTAGGCAGAGATGGACGGTGGCGATTCCGTCGGAGTAATCGTAGAACGCGAAGCGATTTGGAGATTTGGCGGTGAGGTGGTAACGGAGTGGGCTCCCAGTAACCGTTGTGGGAAGGGCCACTTGGTCTGCAACGCTTAGAAGCTTGCCGTCTTCGGTAACGTCTTGGCCGTCAAGAGCCTTTAGCAGCGCAGCTAGGTCGGCGGGCTTGCCGTTCCCTTGGGTGAGCACTTGGGCCAAAGTCTTTTCTTCAAGCAAGGCTTGGTAGACGGCGTTTTCGGGAAAGATGTCGGTCAGTTTGACGACCACTGGTTTGTCCGTCATGGTTGTCTTGCTGGGCTGGAGGTCGAAGGTTTGAAAGGTAGCGGAGACGTCTTCGTGGGGGCCATGGAAGTCGAGATCGGCGACGTCGCCGATGCTCAGGTAGTTGCCGACAAGAGACTTGACGTCGATGGCGTGCTCGGACCTTAGATAACTGTCGTGAGAAGTAGCGCTGAGGCGCCGGAAATCGGAGCTGAGATAGGAGTAGATGTTGAGGACGGGGGCCTTTGAGGCGGAGTTATAGACTCGGAGATTCTTGGCGGACCACTCGATTGTGTTGGTGGCAGCGTGACCAGTCCAGATGAGCTGGGCGGGGGCGTGGCTGGCTGACAGGGCCGCTAGAAGTAAGAGTGATGCTTTCATTTAGTGAGCCATTGCCGGTTGAGCGGCTGCGGCTGGCTTGACGGCAGCGGCCTTGGCTTCTGCGGCCTTTAGCGCCTCGTAATATTTTGCCATCTTGGTGTCGTAGTCGTTATCAGCGTAGGACGGGCCGTTATAGCGACTCGCGAAGCCAGCCCAATCCTGCTTTTGTATTGCGGCTTGGAGCTTATTGGTGCGAACAAATCCAATAAATGCGCGCAGATGTTGGGCTTCGGAAATGAACATTGAACTTACGAAACTTTGCACGCTTGGCCAACCTCCGGCGACGTCGTAGTTGAATCCCATCGTTTGGAACCGGCCGTACGAGGCGGAGACGAGTGCTTGGTCGATGGCCCGGTTTGCCCCACCCATGAGAATGGCGTTGTAAAGCATGGAGTACTCGCGGTCTTGGTCGTCGGCCGCGTGATATTTGTTGCCGCCAGTACGCGACGGCTGGGAAAGCCAGGGGTGGGTTGCATGGAAACGGCCACCGGTCCTTGAATGGAAGATGTGCAGTTCATAGCGCAGGGTTGGACGCTTTCCGTCTTGGAACCCGCCCTTCGGGGCTTCTACCATGGTCACAGCTTTGATGGCAGCGACCTCGACGTTCAGATTCAGGGCGGCGGCCCGAAAATCGTCGTCGGTGAGCCCGGCTGGATTCGAAGAACTCACTGGCACGGTCAGCGTCGCATCGTAGCTAATTCCGATAGGCATTTGCTTGAGCATTACGACGTGGTGGAGGTAGCTGTCCGCTTCGCGGAGGAATGTCGCGTCGAAGTGGGGTTGCGCTTTGAGCGCTGCCGGCGTGAGGGTCTTCAGTTGCAGCGGCTTCTTGGGAGGAGCGGGCTTGTGGCCCTTCATTACCGTTTGTGTGGCAAAGCTGATTTCTGCGAGCTTGTCGGGATTGTTAGCGAGCGCTTGTGCGCCGGCGCGCTCCTTCTCGCAGGCAATTTGCGCCAAATCTGAGCGATCAATAAATGCCAGGACCCGAAACAGCTCGTCGTAGCCTACGCGACTTAAGTTTTGGTAGGCTGCGGTCCAGTTCTGCTGGACGACGTTTTGAACGAAGGTTTCGGCGGTTTGGGACATCATTTGAAGCGGTGTTGACATAGATCCTCAGATCGATACTGTAGCCCGAGTTGGGCCATTAAGCAAGGGAATCGCCGGATATTTTATTTCCCGCCCTCTGATTTGTTGGGTGTCTTACGTTTAGGTACCGCCAGAGGAAAAAATTTTGTTTAGAGTGAAACGGAAGCGCTTTTTTGCTGGGCTAGGTGGCTGGTTTTCGGGGCTACAGCAGGGCGCTCAGCTACAGTTTACGTGCCGGCTCTAGCGGGTACAAGTGCCAGACGACTTTACGAAAGCGGAGGCTGTCCTCGCGGCGAAACATCACAGTGACCGCCGGGTGATCCGTCTCGCTTTCCAACTTCCCGAGGAACAGCCGGTTCCCCTCGATCTTCATGGGCTTCAGGCCAGATCCGGTATCCGCAAAGACGGCAAGAATCCTCGCGCGGTAGCCTGGCTTGAGCTTCAGCACTGCCACGGTTGATCGGGGAACCGTCTTGTGGAGCCGCTCACCCATATTTTTTTCGGGCAAGCTCGAACTGGTATCCAGTTCGGCGCTCTTGCATTCGCCGTTTCGAAGATTCACTGATGAGCAGGCGAGAACCCAATCCGGCTGAATCATTCGCCCGTCGATTTCGAGAACGATCAAGGTTTTCTCAGTGGCGGCGATCTGCTGAGTAATCTTCGTGGTTATGCAATCTTCGGGATCGTCGGGAGTTGTGTCCAGTAGATGTAAATAAGCGTTCAATCGCTGGAGGGGAGTCAGCGCTGCAGCGCCGGCAGTGGCGTTGTATTTCTCTTGCAGCGAATCGCAGCCTTCGGCTAAGTGCCGCGCCGATGCGGAAGAGGCAAACAGAAACAATAAGAAGGCGAGTTGACGACTCACGAGCGAAATCATCATTTTACGGCGCTTGGCGTCGGGCCGGTACGCGGATGAACGAAATCTTCGTCGATGGCCTTTGTGCTGTTCCAAAGTGCCGTGTGGCCGGGGTGTGTGAAAAATGCAGCTCGAATTGTCATGATTCCGGTCTTGATATCGACACCGCCGAGGATCTACGCCAGAGCCCGCGGCTTAAGATTCCGAAGAGGATGTCGCCGCTGATGTTTTGGCAATTTTCTTACTCCCCCCGCTACGCTGACGTGCCAACAAGACTCTGTCTCTCATTCGCTGTAAATTAAAAGCGGTAAGCGATTCACCTTTGAAAGAAAAGCTCTCCGCAAGGCGGTCGTTTTTTTTCAACTTCTGAGTTAAGCATTCTGTAACGTTCATCCACTCGATGTTTCCATCTTCTCCGCGGGCCACAAGCATGACGGGTTGCGCTCGTAAGAGCCAGAGTTTTGCTTGTTCTGGATTCCTAATGGCAAAAATGTCAGGCCTGTGTTTCTGTTGCTGAACCTCATACGCGCTGCTAGTGCTGAACTGTAGGAGCACTTTCGCGCCGCTCGCTAATCCAGCTCCATCTTTGAACTCAATCTCGCTGTCAATTCCCGACTTTCTGTCGACAACGTTTCGAAAGAGTTGCCCTGACTCGCCAGCGACCGAGATCGCGTGACCCATCAGTATTAGTTGCAGACTTTCCGCGTTTATATTGTGCCTCGACTGTTCTTCTAATTCCCGAACACGTTCGCGGAAGTCTGTAGACGCGAATTTCATTTCGATAAGATCCATAATCGCTACTCGTTTTTCGCAATTTATGCAAAGAATATCGGTTAGCCCTCTTGCGAGCCGTTCCTGAACTGCCTTCCTACCTTCTATGGGCGTTTGACAATGAGGGCAGGAGTAATGACGAATCCGAACAGCACCGGGATCATGCGTCTTCAGGTGCTCATGGATGTACCTAATGAATGTTACTTTCGTATCGTCTGGGATTTCCGGATCAATGTAGACGGTGATTTCGCCAGAGCCGTCCGCGTTTTTTTTCATTTTCAAACCCAAGCGTCGTCCAGCTTGCGTCCGAAAGTCAGCCGCGTGACGCCATAACTGATCGCGCTCGAACACAGGGGTGTAATGCAGACGAACGACGAGAGTGGCGTAAATCTCATCCAGAGGTCCGCTGAACTGGTAGCTAACGAATATGGTGGGATGGTCCTCTAAAACAGGACGTTCGCGCTTGAAGTATGAAGGAAAGACAAGGAGAGGGCCCGACTCAGTATGCTCACGGAGACAAAGTCCATGTTGCACAAAGGTATGGTACATAGCCCGAAGCACTATTTCTTCCTCGACGGGCGGTAGGCGGACCATCTGCTGATAATCCAATTCTCCGGACAAAACTCGCTCCTCGGTGATGCAGCCTATCTCGTCGGCGTGGGCGCGGACTGAACGGATAACAGCTGAGGCATAGGCATTCATTCGCTCTGGATGTAGTAGGACAAAATCGCCAAATTCCAGCTTCCAAAGAACACCAGGACCAGCCAGAAGCCCCACCGCCGCTTCTAAGGTTTCAGAAGAGAAACTCTCAGTTGGCAGCCTCATCGCAAGTTGCTGTTTGAGCTCGCTCATTCTCAGCAGCACCTTACCTTCGTCTCGTAGTCTAAGAATTTCGTTCTTCAAGAGCCTAAATAGGCGCGGTGAAGTAGTCCAGGGTATGCGGTGCCAGGGCACGTTATTGATGATCAACAAGCGCAGTTCTTCACAGCCTGTTCCCATCAACGCACTTGTCTCAACGAACGCCGAGTATTGATGACTCAGACGAAACCGTTCGATGCTTGCGTGACTAACCATCAGTCCGCCCCGGTCGCAGCGACCAGCGACGAGAATCTTCGACAATTGTCCTCGTGCTGCACGAGTTATATCGCGATCCCACTGGCTTAAGCTTTCGAACGGGTCCTCGCTTTGCGGATTAAAGACAAGTACTGCGAGGGCAGTTTCATCCATAAAGAGTTGGTGAATTAAGCGATAATCGGCTTGTCCTGCAAAATCCCACAGCCATATTTCTCGCTCTATAGGCCCTTTGTCCACGCCCGGCAAAGTCATCTGGGTCGCCCACGCTGCATCGGTTGAAATTGTAGCGGCGAATCGACCCTCCGAAAGCCGAATAGCTAACCCAGATTTACCTACACCGCTTTCGCCAACCACGAGAACTTTTGCGTTTGAATATCTGGTTTCCTGTAAGTCGGTTGGGTCTTCCGGTAGCTCGATTTTCACTTCCCAGACACGAATTGTGCGGTCTTTAGAGCCGCAAGCGATGCGGGTACCGTCCGGTGTCATCGCTATGGAAAAGTTTTTTCCGCCTTGCTCAACGACTTGCTCGCAGCCGCCCGTATCGAGGTTCCAGATTCTGACGTTGTCAGCCCAGGACGAAGATGCAGCTCTCCGTCCGTCTGCTGACAAGGCGCACCCATGCACATAGCCCGTGTGTCCCTCGAGCATTGCTTTGCATGAGTTTGAAACAAGGTCCCACACCCTCACTGTGCGGTCATTAGAGCCTGAAATTGCAACACTGCCGTCATCACTTATCGCAACGCCCCAAATCTCATCGGAGTGACCTGCTAGAACTGCGGAACAAGCTCTGGTAGGTATATCCCAAACCCTGACCGTACGATCTTTTGAGCATGATATTGCGGTCTTTCCGTCCGGCGTTAACGCAACAGTGCCCACAGGTCCGTTGTGTCCTGATAAGACAGCTAAACAACCCTGAGATGAAAGATCCCACAAACGAATGTCCCAGTCTTCCGAGCAAGAAACAGCAAATTTGCCGTCAGGCGTCACAGCAACGCCATAAACGAACCCTCGATGTCCTTTGAGGATGCTTAGACAGCGCCCATCGTGGGCATCCCAGACTCGAAGACTCTTATCATGCGAGGCCGAAACTATTGTCGAACCGTCGCCCGTTATCGCGACTCCGGAGACGGAGTCGAAATGACCGACGAATTCCCTGAGACATTTGTTGGATTCAACATCCCAAAGTCGAACGGTCGCGTCGTGCGAACCGGAAACAACGCGGGTACCATCGCGCGTGATTGCCAGACGGTAGACGGTTCCGCGATGACCTGAAAAAATTTTCTCCGGCTCTCTCTTAGCGCTCCTTTCGCGCTTACGGGGAGGACGGCATGCCGTGGAAAGCCGAACAAACTCTTCTTCTGATCTCTCGCGCAAATCGACATAAGCGAATTGTTTCAAGACATCTGGCAACTCCTCGTTATCTAGACGGACAGGAATAAATCGCCGGTCCGCGTTCGTGGGGTCTCGAAATAACATCGTATGTCGTTCCAGGGTGACCCACTCTGATCCCAAAGCACTTGAGGAGAGAAGAACTACCAACGTCCGTGCCTTACCGAGCGCCCGCTCGATCTTGATACCGATAGGATCACCTGGTAAGATCTCCCATTCGTCGAACCAGACGCGTAACCCTTCGTCCTTCAAGCGTTGGGCTATTTGCCGTGCAATGGCCTTATCGCGAGAGCTGTAACTCACAAATACGTCGAAGGCTAGTGCGGCGCTGATTTTCTTCATAGAACCGTGACGTTATTGTATCGAAAAGTGATAAGTCCCAGTCACTGCGAATGGCCAAGAAAATAGTGCTCTCTCCTAGCTGAACGCGACCGTTGTTGACGAGTGGATGAATCCGAGTTGTCGCGGCCCTAAGATCGCGGGGCTCTCGTCCGTCCAGTCAACTCAGCCTTATGCCATACTGCCCGACATGCGCTTACTTTCTTTGCTTTTGTGCTCGCTTCCTCTGTTCGCCGCACAACCGAAGGTTGAGATTTTGTGGGACCACTATGGCGTGGCGCACGTGTATGCGAAGAACATTGAGGGTTTGTTTTTCGGTTATGGTTATGCGTCGATGCAGAGCCATGGGAACTTAATTCTGAAGCTGTATGGTGAGTCGCGCGGCCGGGCAGCGGAGTACTGGGGGCCGGGCGCGAACGATGAAAATGTAAAACAAGACCGCTGGGTGCGGATCAACGGCGTGCCGGAGCGGGGCGAGCAGTGGTATCAGCAGCAGACGCCTGAGTACAAGAAGTATCTCGACGCTTGGGCGGCGGGCATGAACGAGTTCGCGCGGCGGCATCCGGACGCGCTAAGCGATGACCGCAGGCGCGTGCTGCCCGTTACGGGCGCGGATGCGGTGATACATACGCATCGGATTATGCAGTTCAGTTATCTGACGAGTGCGAACGCGGTGGAGTCGTTGATTACGGGGCATAACCCGGCGATGGGTGGGCTTGGGTCGAATGCGTGGGCGATTGGGCCGAAGAAGTCGGCGAGCGGGCACGCGATGATTTTGATGAATCCGCATCTGCCGTGGCGCGATTGGTACACCTACTATGAAATCGATTTGAATGCGCCGGGGATTCATCTTTACGGGGCGAGCCAGGTTGGGTTTCCGATGCTGCGCTTTGTGTTCAGCGACTATTTGGCGTTTACGCAGACTGTCAATTCGATTGATGCGAACGACTTATACAAGCTGGACGTGCGCGACAACAACTGTTACATGTTCGACGGCGTTTGTAAACCGTTTGAGAAGCGCACGGAGACGCTGAAGATTCGCGGGCGGGCGGATGAAACGCTGGAGATCAAGAGCAGCGTGCATGGGCCGGTGATTTGGGACAAAGATGGCGTGGTGGTGGCGCAGAGGACGGCGGGGCTCGACCGGCCTTTCGCGATTGAGCAGTATTGGAAGATGGCGCTGGCGCACAACTTTGCGCAATATCAGGCGCAGGTGCGGAGGCTGCAGGTGCCGACGTTCAACATCACTTATGCCGACCGGGACGGGCACATTATGTATCTGTTCAACGGCACGCTGCCGGTGCGGAGTCAGGGCGACAGTCATTTCTGGCATGGGGTGGTGGATGGAACGACGTCGAGCACACTTTGGACGAAGATTCATAGCTATGACGATTTGCCGAAGGTGATTGATCCGCCGAGCGGGTTTGTGCAGAACACGAATGACCCGCCGTGGACGTCGACGTATCCGACGGTGTTGCGGCCGCAGGATTTTCCGCCTTATACGACGGCGGGGCGGGATGAATTGTGGCGGACGACGAGGTCGCTGCGGATGCTGACGGAGAACGAGAAGATCAGTTTTGACGATTTGCGGACGTTGAAGCATTCGACGCGGCTGGAG
>Ga0209698_10009300_pt1 | contig 10056 bp, 7 predicted proteins | sample LitLauG_LLR_2012_FD_187203 | JGI IMG/M metagenome (GOLD analysis project Ga0209698, IMG submission 187203) | Freshwater sediment microbial communities from Pennsylvania, USA - Little Laurel Run_MetaG_LLR_2012 (SPAdes) (version 2) | ecosystem: Environmental > Aquatic > Freshwater > Creek >... | reverse complement strand
CCGCATACCGGGTGTACGTGGCTGTCAATCAGCCCCGGTGCGAGCGCCGTGCCTTTGGCGTCGATGGTCGTGGTGGCGCCGGCAGTGTCCAGTTCTTTCGCGTTGCCAACCGCTTGAATGACACCATCGATCGCGACGACCGTATCGGCATCGAGGATTGGGCGGTCGAGGTCGCCGCTCAGCAGAAGGCCGATGTTGCGGATGACGAGTTTGGCGGGAGAAGTCTTCTTCGCGGGTGTTTCCTGGCTCATGGGAGTGGAATCTGGCTCCGGGGTCGAGTACGCAAATCATACGCGACGCTTCTTCTCGCGGGAAGCCTCGCGATGCGCCGCTCGCAACAGGTCCGCCAGAGCATCGGTATGGACCCGGGCCAGGCTCACCAGAACCCAGGGATAGTCGCGATAGTGATCGGTGATGAAGTAGGTCTCCGGATCGCCAGCCATCAACTCATCGCGGCCGTCGAAGGGGACTTTCACCACGATCTTGTCCAAGTCCTGGTGTAAACGGACAAACAACTTGCCTTTCACCTTCACCGCCGGAGTCCCGTACGACGTGCTCTCTTCCGCCTGCGGAAGTTCGAGGGCGATGCGGCGTACGGTGTCGTAAGTGACGCGTGTCTTCTTCACGGTGATCCAGACTACCGCAATACGCTGTCCCCGCGCGCGGTTGTCACGAGCAAACGAAGGATGGTACGCTCGCCTCACCCACCAAGGAGACCCATGGTTTCGCGTGATTTTATCTTCTGGGAAGTGGACGTCCAGGCCGATTTCATGTTGCCGGGAGGGCTCCTGTATGTTCCTGGAGCGGAGAAACTCCTGCCCAATATCCGCCGACTGACCGACGCCGCGCGCCAAGGCAAGGTGTTCCTGGTTTCGCATGGATGCTTCCACGCGCCCGACGATCCCGAGTTCAAGATCTTTCCGCCGCACTGCGTGAAAGGCACGCCCGGAGCCGATCTGGTACCCGAAGCGCTGACGCAGAAGGTGGTGCGCATTCCCAATGTTGCGGAAGCCAAACTGCCCGAAGATCTGTCGCCGTACCAGCAGGTGCTGCTCGAGAAGCAGACGCTGAACATTTTCGAAACCCGCCATGCCGACGAGTTAGTGCAACGACTGGGTGACCGTGCCGAATTCGTGGTCTTCGGCGTGGTCACCGAGTACTGCGTGAGCTTCGCTGTGAAAGGACTGCTCGAGCGGAAACGCCGCGTGGCCGTTGTGAGCGACGCCATCGAGACGCTGAACACCCAGGACGGGGACAAAACTCTAGCCGACCTGCAAGCGCTCGGAGCCCGGCTCACGACCACCGACGAGGCCCTCAAAGCGCTGGGCAGTTGAGAGCCTCGCAAGCCCAGTTCCTCTCCTCGATCAGTAGAACCTAGCGGTGATTGTGATCGTGGTCGCCATGATTGTGACGCCACGTCCAGTATTCCTTCTGCTCTTCCGGCCGCAGCCTGCGGAAATCCCTGCGCCGGTCGCGGTGAGTCTCATTGCACCAGCGCTGATAATAGACGACCTCGTCCCGGTCCCAATTGTGATAATCGGTGTAGTAGGGATCGTAAGCGCGATAGTAATGGTGCTCGCAGGCAAGACCGGCCAGAGACGAAGCGAGTGCGGCAGTCAGAACCAGAGAACGAACCCACGAACCACGACTCATAATGATCTCCTTTTCGCCCCGTTAGAAAATTAAACCCGAAAACACGGAACTAGTTGCTGTGGAAGAATGAAGCCGTTGGCCCATCGGCACGATCCAGTCCTTCGGACAGCGATTCCGTCGATCTGCTTCGAGTTCGAATCGCGGGGCAGCTATGGGGAGGAGTTCGCCAGTGCCACTCGCCTCGCTAGAAGCTATCTCGTCAATGGCCTTGGGAAGGGCACGGCGTTTAGCCGTGCCGCCCAACGTGACAAATCACGCGGGCTTTAGCCCCTGAGGTTCACTGAGTCGATCCCCCCGAGGCCGTTAAGAAACGGCTTCTAGAAACACGATTCTCCGGGCGCCGGTCGCTTACTTCTTCGCCATCCTCTCGCGCAGGCGCTTCTCCTGCTCCGCGCTCCAGTAGCCGCAATCGAGTCGAATAAAGACCGAGGTGTAGGGAATCGTCAGGTTGGTCTTGAGCACGAGGATGTGGAATGTCTTCCCGGCTTCGTCAAGTTTGGCAATGATCTCTTCGTGCGGCAGGGATTGCGCGTTTCTTGCCCCCAACAATGTGCGCAGCGCCTCGCGATACGCGGTCACACCCGCGGCGTCGCTCTCCGGCACAAGCGCCAACTCAGCATCGGTAAAAATCACCGGACGAACGTGCCTGGCTTTGCTGATCTGATCGAGGACGGTCGTTACCACACTGAGTTGATCGCTGTTCGTCTCGACGGTCTCAATGCCGGCGCTGGTCTGCAGCGGATAGGCCGAGTCAACAACCGCGATCCAGTTGCGATGCCCAAGCAGCGGCAGCACCTCGGTCAGCCTCGCCCGCCAATCGGCGGATTGTGTGGGCGCGACCTGAGCCTGCAGAACGCCGGCACAGAATACGCAAACGAAAAGGTAGAGAGCCACGAGCCTGAGTTGCAATTGCAAAGGAGACCTCGGGATCAGCATGGCACGAGATTCTAACCCGGAAACCTGCAAGCCTGCCCGCGTCATGACCCACCGGAGGCATGCGCCACATCTGCACCCTCCCGACCTGCGTCATCCCGACCGGAGCCGCATTTCAGGCGAAGGGAGGGATCTCCCAGCAACAACTCTCCGTGTTCCCGATAAAGCACGGCCGATCTGCTTCGACTTCGGCGGACGAGAAGGGCAGAAGTTCAGAGGCTGCTAAGCTATGCATGATTCGTATCAGGCTACGCCTTCAGGCGCAGCGCAAATGCACAAAAATCTATTACGCCTTTAGGCGCTGCAGCGTGGAATCCGAGTTCCGCAGCCTGTTCACTCCTGCGACGCGAGGCGGGAACGCAGTTTTCAGCCGTCGAGGTGCTGAACCTTGCTTGCAGGGACCTTTCCCAAAACGAAACCGCCGAAGTCCCACGCCGACACAAACATGTCCAACCGCATCCCTACAATCACGCCCTCGCGTGATTCAGATCACCGACACTGAATAGCCCGGACTCTAGTGTCGTCTGTTCGATCTTTCCTATGTTCGCTGGCAATCGTGTGACCGGATACCTGATCCCACCAACTCCGAAACCCAGAGAAGTACACCACAAGGAGCATTCATGAAACGACTCATCGCCTTGTTGTTAACGTTGGCCTTACCTTGCTCTCTCTTTGCCGCCGATGCGCAGAGCGGCTACAAAGTGGCGTACGACGGCGGATCTCTCACCGACACTAAAGCCGGCGCTGGCCTGAAACTGCAAATCGCCCAGGACAAGATTGTGTTTGTCCAGGACAAGAGAGAATTGGTCAGCATCCCCACTTCGGCGATTACCGAAATCAGCTACGGCCAAGACGTACACCGCCGAGTCGGAGCGGCAATCGGATTGGCCGTCATCAGCCTCGGTATCGGAGCCCTGATGGCACTTACGAAATCCAAGAAGCACTACGTCGGACTGACCTGGGCCGACGGCGACAAAAAAGGCGGCCTCGCCATGCAGTGCGACAAGAACGAGTACCGGGGTATTCTTGCCGCGCTGGAAGGAGTAACCGGCAAGAAAGCCGTCAACTCGGATGCGATGACGGTGAAGAACTAAGCGGCCGAGTAGCACTAAGAAGCGTACTCGGCGCCGCGGCCGGGTGGCCCATCCTTTCGCGCTCCTTGCGAAAGCGTGGGGCACTACGGACTCGACCACTAACGACTAACGACCACCGACCAACGACGCCTCACCTCACCCCCAACTGCCAGAACAAAAACGAATACAAATCCGTAAACTCCTCAATCTGTTTCGCCACCGGCTTGCCCGCGCCGTGCCCGGCCTTGCTCTCAATCCGCAGCAGGATCGGCCGCGTCTTGCTCGCGCCATTTGCCGCTTCGGCCTGCATGAGCGCGGCCATCTTTTTCGCGTGCATCGGGTCAACGCGGGTGTCCGCATCCGCAGTCATAAACAAAACCGCCGGATACTCTCCGGCTCCCTTCACGTGGTGATACGGGGAGTAGGCGTACAGCCATTTGAACTGCTCGGGGTTTTCCGCCGTGCCGTATTCGGGGATCCACAGCTTGGCAATCTGGAAATCCTGATAGTGAATCATGTCGAGCAGTGGCACCTGGCACACGACGGCGCGGAACAGGTCCGGGCGCTGCGTCATCATGGCGCCCATCAGCAGGCCGCCGTTCGATCCCCCCTGGATCGCGAGGTAATCCCGGTCCGTGTACTTTTCGGCGATCAGATGCTCGGCGGCGGCGATCATGTCGTCGAACACGTTCTGCTTCTTGTCGAGCATCCCGGCGCGGTGCCAGTCTTCGCCAAACTCGGCTCCGCCCCGCAGGTTGGCCACGGCATACACTCCGCCGTGCTCCATCCACAGGTAGGCCGTGCGGCTGAATGATGGCGTCAGGCTTACGTTGAAGCCGCCGTAGGCTGTGAGCAGTGTGGGGTTCTTGCCGTTCTTGGCCAGCCCTTTCTTGCGCACCAGGAACATGGGCACGCTCGTGCCGTCTTTCGACTTGAACCACTCCTGCTCGACTTCGTAGGCGGCCGGATCGATCGACGCCGCTTCGACTTGCGCCCACACCGTGCCCAAGCCCCAGCGAACCACCGGACGCTTTTCAGTGTCCACTCTGTCCGGATACAGGTTCACCCGATAAATGGTCGGCGGAACCGTAAAGGAGTGGAAGCCGAAAAATGCTTCGCCGTGGTCCCAACGACCGCCGGTGCCGAACACGGTGCCGATGGTCGGCAGAAAGATATCTGTGACGAAGCTCCCGTCGAGATTGAAAAGCTTGAGCTGCGACGATGCATTCCTTTCGTACTGCGCAAAGAGCCTGTCGCCGTAGACGGCGACTCCCTGCAACACGGCATCCGCCTGCGGGATGATTTCCTTCCAAGCCTCGCGATCAAAGTCGCCGGCGTTGGTCACGAACACGCGGTAGCGCGGAGCGTCTTCATTCGTCGTGATGTAGAGCTTGCCTTCATAGACTTCGCCGGCGTAAAGAAAATTCTTCCCGGTCGTCACCCGCGACGGAGGTTTGTCAGACTTCATGTCTCGCAGGAAAACTTCCGACTTCGTCCAGCCCTGCGAGACCGTGATCAGCAACCAGCGATCGTCGTTGGAGAGAGACACGCAGGGCCAGTCCTCCGGATCGCGGCCTTCGCCGAAGATGAGTGTGTCTCCGTCGGGATCGGAGCCCAGTTCGTGATAGAAAACGTGCCGGTTGTACATCTCCTGCCCGGCAGGAACGTCGCCCTTTTTGGGATAGCGGGTGTAGTAAAAGCCGCGATTGTCCCGCTCCCACGCGATGGAGGCGGCGCGCGTGCGCTCGATCGTGTCCGGCAGCAGCCTTCCGGTCTTGGTCTCGATGATGTGCAGCGTGCTCATCTCCGAGCCGCTGGCCGACGTGCCGTAGGCCACATACTTGCCGTTTTCGCTGGGATGGAACCAGTCAAGCGCGACCGTGCCGTCGGCGGAGAGCTGGTTGGCATCGACGAGAACCCGATCTGTCCCGTCGATCCCCTCCCGCACATAAAGGACGGGCTGGTTCTGCATGCCCTCGCGCTTGGTATAGAAGTAGTGCTTGCCGGCAATCGCGGGCGGCGTGACATTGCCGATCGAGAGCAGTTCGCTGAGCCGTTTGTGGATGGCGTCGCGTGCGGGCAGCGGATCGAGCACCGAGCGGGTGTAGGCCATTTCGTCTGCGACCCATTTCCGCGTGTCCGCACTGGTGCCGTCTTCCAGCCAACGGTAGTTGTCAACCACTCTGGTGCCGTGAAAGATCTCGGCCACCGGCTTGACGGCGGCCCTGGGCGGCGCGGTCGGAGCAGGGGAACCAGGCGTCGCAGGCGACGCCGGCACGGGTTTTGATTTATCTGCGGCGTACAACGCCGCGGCGATCAGAAATAGAGAACCGGAAATCCAGGCCAAACGCCAACCTCCTGCCATAGGCACCCCGACCGGAACCGAGCGGCGAGCCAAGCCCCGCTCAAAGTTAGCGTATCAGAAAGGGAAACGTGGACCGGGCGGCGGCCAGTTCGACCTTTTGCGATTCCCGCCCAGAATGCTATGATGAAACCGATGTTCCAACGGTCGCGCCGTCAGCGCGCGCCCCACACTCCTCAGTAGCTCAATGGCAGAGCATCCGGCTGTTAACCGGAGGGTTGTAGGTTCGAGTCCTACCTGAGGAGCCATTTCTTTTCTAAGCCACTGACTCCGCAAGGCTGCGACGTTCCTTTCTAATGTTCTTTCTAATGTTTCGCCCCGATTTCCCTCAAAAACCCAGTATTGATAGGAGGGAGGGCGATGAGAGTGACCAGAAGAGTCAGCATTTGGAAGCATGTGCGTCTCGCGGATGGAAAGCGGCGGTATTGCCGCCCCGTCCTCGACGCCAATGGAAAGATCGTCCCCGACATGGTGAGGGTCAGGGGGTGCGAAGAGCACCACCCTGAAGGCAACTACGTAATCTCGTACTACAACCTGAGTCTGACTTGGCAAAACTGCGGACCCAAGCCGGCGGACGTCATCGCGGCGGCGGAACGTCAGCGGGCACTCTTCAAGGAGATGGAGCATGGCATTGTCGAGCGACCGAAGCATGCACGGACGACGGGGACGATAGACGCCGCAGTCACAATGTATCTGGAAGAACTTGAGGCGAAGGTTGGCAACGGTAGCAAACGGCCTCACACGTACAGTAAACCTCAGTGGGTTACGCGGGATTCCTACCGCAGCCAATTTGTAAGGCAGGGGATCAATCAGGGCGAGGATTTCCTGCTCCCAACATCCGGTGGACCTGCTGGAAACAATGAAATTGTCCCCGCACCCGGCCCACGGTGCTTTGTGAAACGTGAAAAGCGTTGACTGAATTATCTAAGTCCTCCAGCGCTTTGCCCGGAAATGGAAAACCCGCGCCCTCAGCTTAGTTACTCAACGGTAGCTTGCCGATACCCATTCCAAATACAGTGTTGACTTTTTCATCGACCCGGAGTACGTTCCGCGTATCCGTAACATTGAGTACGAGATCCTGTTCTCGTCAGCTAATCGAAACCGGGAACTCTAAGCAGGAAACCGCACCCCCAGAGTGCGGACGGGCCCAGTTACACAGAGCCTATTGCCTGGACGCGGGATGGGGCGTGTTCCCGCGGACCTCATTTCAGGCATGATGTGTTTCCTTTAGCTGGTTGAGACAATCCAGCCAAGAATTTTGGGACGATCGATCCGTGGGGGAAGCTCGTGGGCTGCCAGGCTCCGGGAGAGGTGTGTTTATTCCCTGGACCTATCTGGAATTTGTTGCGGCCCCCGGGCTGATGTCGAGACGAGCGATTGAAAGGAAATCGACGACCATGACACATCTCTCCGACTCCAGCCAAAGGAGAAGTCGCAAAGTGGGGATGCCCGGGTTCATGAAACGAACCGGCTGTTTCGTCGAAGTTCTGGTGCTGGTTTTCGCGGCCAGCTGGGCGACGGCGCAGATGGGATCAGGCGCGTCAGGACACATCCTGATCACGCAGCCGGTCGACGAGGGAAAGTTCGTCACGCTTAAGAGCAACACGCGTCCGGAGGCAACCGCTGCGAATGATAGAGGCGCAGTCGGGGATCACTTCCCTATCGAGCACATGTTGCTCCACCTGCGACGCTCTCCAGCGCGAGAGCGGGCGATGCAGAAATTCATCGCGGGATTGCATACTCCGGGGTCGCCAGACTTCCACCGCTGGATCACGGCACAGGAATTTGGGGACCAGTTCGGCCTGGCGAAACCCGATCTGGCCACTCTCACGGACTGGTTGAAGTCACATGGCTTCAAGGTCAACGTGGTCTATCCCAATGGCTTGATGATTGATTTCTCAGGCACAGCGGGCCAGGTCCGGGAGGCATTTCGAACCGAGATTCACCGGCTGGAAGTGGACGGGCGGACTCATGTCGCCAATATGAGCGACCCGCAGATTCCGGCCGCCCTCGCGCCCGTCGTGGCCGGCATCGTTTCCTTACACGACTTCATGCCGCACACGATGTATCAAATGCGCTCCGATTTCAGCTTCAGCACGTCGAACGGCATGTTCGAGGGAGTCGTGCCCGCAGACCTCGCCACCATTTATAACTTGAATCCTCTATTCAACGCCGGGACCACGGGCCAAGGCCAGACGATCGTAGTGATCGAAGATACCGATGTCTCCGGCGCTTCGAACAGCCCGGATTGGGCAACATTCCGCTCGATTTTTGGGCTCTCTGGATACGGCGGTCAGTTTACGCAAGTCAATCCGCCACCTCCGAGTGGAGGCTCGAACTGCACGGATCCAGGCGTAAACGGTAACGACATTGAGGCACTCCTGGATGCAGAGTACGCCGGCGCCGCGGCGCCGAGTGCGACGATTGAGTTGGCCTCCTGCAGCGACTCGGCCGTGACCTTTGGTGGCCTAATCGCGCTCCAGAACCTTCTCAACCAAAACGGCACGCCCCCGGCTATTGTGAGCATCAGCTACGGCGAGTGCGAAGCAAGCAATGGAGCCGCCGCCAACCTCGCCTACTCGTCGACGTACGCGCAAGCCGTGGCTGAAGGAGTATCGGTTTTTGTTTCTTCGGGTGACGAAGGCGCAGCCAGCTGTGACCCACGCACTAACGGCGCTGTGCACGGGATCGGCGTCAGCGGCTTTGCTTCGACGCCCTATAACGTAGCGGTGGGCGGGACGGATTTCGGCGACACCTACGCCGGCACCACAGGCACATACTGGAACTCGACCAACACATCGACCTTCGGCTCGGCGCGGTCTTATGTCCCTGAGATTCCCTGGAACGACTCCTGTGCCAGCGTACTCATTGCCAACTTCGACAATTTTTCGACCACCTACGGAGCAAGCGGCTTCTGCAATAGTTCCACGGGAGCGCCTTTGCTGACGACCGCCGCCGGCAGTGGCGGCCCCAGTGGCTGCGGAACCGGAGCAGCCAGCACCTCAGGTGTGGTGAGTGGAACCTGCGCAGGCTGGCCCAAGCCCGCCTGGCAAGCGGTTGCCGGCAATCCAGCCGATGGCGTCCGCGACCTTCCCGACGTCTCTCTGTTCGCTGCCAACGGCGTGTGGGGCCACTACTACGTTTTTTGTGATTCCGACACCAGCAATGGCGGAACATCCTGTGCCGGCAACCCCAGCACCTGGTCCGGGGCGGGCGGGACGTCGTTCGCGGCGCCCATCCTGGCCGGTATCCAGGCTTTGGTCAACCAGAAGACGGGTTCGAGCCAGGGCAATCCCAACCCCGTCTACTACAGCCTCGCCGCTGCCGAATACGGCGGCGGAGGCGCTGCTTCCTGCAATTCCACCTTGGGTAATGCCGCCGCGAACTCGTGCATTTTTTACGACGTGACCCAGGGCGACATAGACCTGGACTGCTACACGGGGGGTTTCAACTGCTATCAACCTTCGCCAGGCTCGGGTTATGGAGTGCTCTCCACTTCGAACACTTCGTACAGCCCAGCCTACGGCACCGCAACCGGATGGGATTTCGCGACCGGACTGGGGACGCTCAACGCGAACAACCTGGTCAACAACTGGCCGACAGGGACGACGGCGAATTTCAGTCTCTCGCTTTCCCCGAACACTCTGACCATCGCGCAAGCAGCCAGTGGCGCCAGCACCATTACGATCACTCCGACGAATAACTTCGCCGGATCCGTGAGCTTGTGGGTATCCGGGCTGCCGAATGGAGTAACGGCATCGTTCGATCAGAACCCGGCGACCACCATGGCCAACTTGACGCTGACCGCATCGGGGACCGCACCCGTTGGGACCGTCACCCTGACAATCTTCGGTTCGTCTGGCAGTTTGTCTCACACTGCAACCATGAGCCTTAGAGTCGTTCCCGCCTTCACGCTCTCGGCATCGCCCAGCAGCCTGTCCATCACTCAGGGCGCCAGCGGCGGCACTAGCACGATCACGATTGCACCGGCGAACGGCTTCAGCGGCGCGGTGAATTTGTCGGCCACCGGATTAC
>Ga0209698_10009299_pt1 | contig 10057 bp, 4 predicted proteins | sample LitLauG_LLR_2012_FD_187203 | JGI IMG/M metagenome (GOLD analysis project Ga0209698, IMG submission 187203) | Freshwater sediment microbial communities from Pennsylvania, USA - Little Laurel Run_MetaG_LLR_2012 (SPAdes) (version 2) | ecosystem: Environmental > Aquatic > Freshwater > Creek >... | reverse complement strand
CCATCGAATATCGCCAGAAAGAGGCCGCGCGGGAGAAGGCCGGAATCGTTCGTCCCAACGGCGTCGTGGTCACGCTCCCGCAAACCCCCGAAGCCAACGATGTCGTCGGCAATGCCATCCTCGATGCCAGAGCCAAGGCGGTGAGTGCCGTGCAGTACGTGCCGCCCATGAGTCCCAACAGCCCGCAATATCTGCTGCCCAGCACACAGGAAGGAGCCGGATACGTTTCACGCTATCCCTTGCAGGTGATGGGAAGGCAGATCGAGGTTGAGACGCCCCTGGTCGGCCGCCACCAGCTCCGCAACCTCGCCCTGGCCATCGCCACCGCGGAAGAGCTCAGCCACCAGGGATTCGCCGCCATCACCGCGGCAAGCATCGAGCGCGGCATTTGCGAGACCCGCTGGCCCGGCCGTTTCCAGGTTCTGCCCGCCACGGTCGACAATCCTGAGGTGGTCTTCGATGTGGCGCATAACCCGGCCGGAGCCTGGGCGCTGCGCTCGACGCTCTCTGCAACCTACGAAGAACGTCCGCTGATCTTTGTTTTCGGTGCCATGCGCGACAAAGCCGTCAGCGAAATGGCCGAAATTCTGTTCCCGCTCGCCGACCGCGTGATCGCCACCCACGCCGACAACCCCCGCTCCGCCACCCCGGCCGAGATCCGCGAGGCTGCCCGCCGGGTGGCCGTCGAAATGGACGAAGCCCCCGACGTTCTCGCCGCCCTCGCAAAAGCCCGCGAGGCTGCGGGATCGCGGGGCTTGGTAGTCGTTACCGGTTCCATTTACATTGTAGGAGAGGCGATGCGCGCGCTCGGCGCCCGCATCCAATAGAACTGTGCCGCTTAGAACCACATCGCCGGAACTCGAGAGCGGGGAACTTCGTGTCGCTCCCCCGACCGAAGCACTTGAGCGCGTGCTCGCGCCCGTCCCCCATCACGGCATCCTAAGCCGCTTGCGCTCCTATCTCATCTTCGATCCCTTGATCTGGATGTACACCGTCGTCCTCGGCCTGCTCTCCATTCCGGTCTCTTTTTTTGGCGACACCGAGCGCATCCTGCACAATTTTGCCCGCGCCTGGTCGTGGATGATCATGAAGACCATTTACTCCCCGGTGACAGTCGCGGGCCTCGAGAAGATCGACACCACCAAGCCGCATGTCTACGCCGTGAACCACGCCTCCGCGCTCGATATTCCGGTTCTCTACGTCTATCTGCCGTTCCAGTTCCGCATCGCCTTCAAGAAGGAGCTGCTCTCCTACCCGATCGTCGGTTGGCATCTCAAGCGCTCTGGCCAGATTTGCGTCGACCAGCAGAACCCCGCCGGCTCCATCGGCAGCATCCGCTCCGCGCTGAAGAGTCTGAAAGCCGGCACGCCGCTGGTGATTTATCCCGAAGGAGGACGTACCCCTGACGGTCAGATCAAGCCCTTCCTCCCGGGCGCGTTCTTCCTCGCCATCAAGGCGCACGTCGACATCGTTCCCGTCGCGCTCGTTGGCACCTACGAACTGCTCCCCATGAACACCTACCACATTAAGTGCCGCCCACTGGAGATGCGTGTCGGCGAGCCGATCTCCACCGCCGGGCTCACCGGCCACGACATGCAGGCCCTCTCCGCCAGAGTGCAGAAGGCCGTCGAGGACTTGCACGAGTCCGGGTCGCTTGCCGCAGACTCCTCGACCAGCCTTCCCGTATAATCACTTTCCGCCGCGGATCTAGCCAGAACAGGCCTACGGAGCTGAAAGTTTTGGTAGAGACCTGGCTCGTCGCGTCTGAGTCGGGGCAAGCCCGCCTCTACCCAATCTGCGAGGTGCTAATGAAATACTTAATCGGCCTTTTCCTGCTGCTCTTCCCTCTTACCCTCCCGGCGCAAAACCCGCCCACCGTTGCTGAAGCGGAACAGTTCATGAAGCAAGCCGAAGAGCGCTTCAACGACTACGGCATCAAAGCCGCCCGCGCCGCGTGGGTGCAGGAGAATTTCATCACCGAAGATACTGAGGCCCTCTCCGCCGACGCCAACGACCAGGTCACCGCCGTCATCACCGAGCTGGCGGAACAGGCCAAGCGGTTCGACGGGCTCACCCTCCCTCCCGAGCTGGCCCGCAAATTCCTGCTCTTGCGCCTCTCTCTGACCGCGCCCGCTCCCAAGGACGCGAAGCTTCGCAAAGAGCTGACGCAGATCGCCAGTTCCCTGGACGCCGACTACGGCCGGGGCAAGTACTGTCGCAAGCCCAACGACTGTCTCGATATCACCGCCATTGAACGCGTCATGACTACCAGTCGCAACCCCGAAGAACTCAAAGACTTGTGGGTGGGGTGGCACAAAGTCGGCGCGCCCATGCGCGACCGCTACGCCCGCTTCGTCGAGCTCTCGAACCAGGGCGCCCGCGAGATGGGCTTCAAAGATACCGGCGTTATGTGGCGCTCCGGTTACGATGTGCCCCCGGACGCTTTCAGCGCTGACCTCGAGCGGCTCTGGAACCAGGTTCGTCCTCTGTATCTTTCCCTGCACACGTATGTTCGCGCCCGCCTTTCGCAGCATTACGGCGCGGCCCTGGTTCCGCCCAACGGCCCCATCCCCGCTGATCTTCTCGGCAACCCCTGGGCGCAGGAGTGGGGCAACGTCTTTCCCCTGCTCGGGCTTCCGGAAAACAACCGCGGCTACGACCTCACCGAACTGCTGAAAGCCAAGAAGGTCGACGCCAAGGAGATGGTCCGCTACGGCGAGCGCTTCTACACTTCGCTCGGATTTGCACCTCTGCCTGCTACGTTCTGGGAACGCTCATTGTTCACGAAACCCGCGGATCGCGATGTGGTCTGCCACGCCAGCGCCTGGGACCTCGACAACAAGGAAGATCTCCGGGTCAAGATGTGCATCCAGATCCGCGACGTCGACTTCGTGACCATCCACCACGAGCTGGGCCACAATATTTATCAGCGCGCCTACAATGCTCAGCCGCCGCTGTTTCAGAGCGGCGCCAACGACGGCTTCCACGAGGCCATCGGCGATACCATCGCCCTCGCCATCACACCCGAGTACCTGCAGAGAGTCGGCCTGCTCGACAAGGTGCCTTCCGCCGACGCCGACATCCCGCTGCTGCTCAAGCAGGCGCTCGACCGGGTTGCGTTCCTGCCCTTCGGTTTGCTGATCGATCAATGGCGCTGGAAGGTGTTCTCGGGAGAAGTGAAGCCTGCCGACTACAACAAAGCCTGGTGGGAGCTGCGCCTGAAGTACCAGGGGGTGGCGCCGCCGGTAGCGCGCAGTGAAGCCGACTTCGATCCGGGCGCCAAATATCACGTGGCCAGCAACACACCCTACATCCGCTACTTCCTGGCGCACATGCTGGAGTTCCAGTTCTACCGCGCTCTTTGCCAGGCCTCGGGATACACCGGCCCGCTGCACCGCTGCACTTTCTATGGCTCGAAGGAAGCCGGCGCGAAGTTCAATGCGATGCTGGCCATGGGCCAGAGCAAGCCCTGGCCCGACGCGCTCGAAGCTTTGACCGGAACCCGCCAGATCGACGGCGGCGCCCTGCTGGAATACTTTGCGCCCCTGCAGAAGTGGCTCGATGAGCAGAACAAGGGGCAGAAGATGGGGTGGTGAACGTGTGGCGCGGACACTCCTATCCGCGTCATTCCTATGGGAGAACACTCGAGCGTAGGAGTGTTTCAGACATGAACGTGCCTCATTTGTCTAACCCGTTTGGGAAACTCACTCGCACTTCCTGCCCCGAATACGCTACTTCCTTGTCGACGCTGCTCGCAGCCTCCGGCCCCCCGCCGTGTTTCGCATCGACCCATACCACTTGGAACTTCTGTTGGCGCACCATGCCCGGATAACTCCCCTGCCGCTCTCCGATCGTCAGCGTGCCCGAACTCTCCTCCCAACGGATCGGTATCGTTGCATACGCTCCATGCTCGTAGGCGTAGCTGTCGCCCTGATCCTGATAGAGAAGGAACGACCCATCCGCGCCGCGAAAGATGCGTAGTTCAATGGGCGCGGCGGGCTTCTCACTGGCGTACTCCCGTTCCGGGCCCATCGGCACAATCGATCCGGCGCGCACGTAGAGCGGTATGCGGTCGAGGGGCGCGGCGGCATCGACTGTCTGTTCCCCACTCAAGCGTTCGCCCGTCCAGAAGTCGTACCAGGCAGTCGCTGGGGGAAGATACACGCGGCGAACGGTCTGGCCCTCGCCTGTCACCGGACTTACCAGCAGCGCGGGTCCGAACATGAACTGGTCGTTGATCTCCCAGACCTTGCGATCGCCGCGCCAGTCCATGGCCAGCGGACGCATGATGGTGTAGTCGTCTTTCGTGACCTGCCACGCGAGAGAATAAATGTAGGGGAGCAACCGGTAACGCAGCCGATCGACCTTCACCAGCGTCGGCGTCGCAGGCCCATACGCCCAAAGCTCGTTCTGATTGTTGGCGCGATGGCCGTGAATGCGGAAGATCGGGCAGAACGCCCCGTACTCAAACCAGCGCGTGAAAACTTCCTGATACTTGGGATCGCTGGTGTCGCCGTTCGGATAGCCATACCCGCCGATATCCGTCGTCCAGTAAGGAATTCCGGAAATGGAGAAATTCAATCCTGCCGGAACCTGATGTTTCAGGGCCCAGAAGTTGCTGTAGACGTCGCCCGACCACGTGGCGGCGGCATTGCGCTGTTGGCCGAGAAATGCCGAGCGGGTCAGAACAAAATTGCGTTTCTGCTCGCTGGTCTGCCGCCAGTGTTCATACACGCCGAGGCTGTGCATGAACGGAAAGATGTTGGTGTAGAGTGAGCTGGCCCCGAAATTGAGTTTGCGCCCGGGCGGAATGCCCACGTCGCCCGCTTCCGGCTCGGAGGCGTCGAGCCAGAACGCATCCACTCCCTTGGCCACGAGCGTACTCGGCAGCAGCTTCCAGTACAGGTCGCGCGCTTCAGGGCTAGTGACGTCGTAATCTCCTTTTTCGTCGATCAGGAAATGCCGCTCGTTCATCTCTTTCCAGATCAGGGTCGACGGGTCGAAGTTCGGCCAGATCGAAATCATCACGTGGGCATGCTGGTCGTGAATCTTGTTCACGGCCCCGGCGAAATCCGGATACTTGTCGTTGAAGTCGCTCGAGCCCCACTTCGTCCACCATTGCCAGTCCTGCACGACCGTGTCGAGCGGGATGTGCTCGTTGCGGTACTTGCTGACGATGCCCAGCAGCTCGTCCTGGGTTTCGTAGCGGTCCTTCGATTGGAACAGGCCGTAGGCCCACTCACCGAACAGCGGCGCGTGGCCGGTCAGCTCGCGATAAAGATGGATGATCTGATCCGCCTCGGGCCCGTACAGAAAGTAGTAATCGAGTCCTTCCACGCTTTCCGCGCTGAACCGCACGGAGCGCGGGAACTGGTTGTTCATCATGCTGCGTGCGGCCGTGTTCCACATCAGGCCGTATCCGCGCGTCGAGATCATCAGCGGCACCGCGACATCGGTATTATTCTGCGCCAGAGAAATCGCCAGTCCGCGATTGTTCAGCAAACCCGTCTGATGCTGGCCGAGCCCATAGAGAGCTTCGTCTTCGGGCATCTGAAAAGATTCGCTAAGGTTGAAGAAGCCGCCGCTGGACTGTTCTACGGATTGGTATTGTCGGGTGGAAGTCCACGACCAGATGCCCTCGGTGAGAAGCGTATTCCCAGCCTTGTCGGCGAACTGCAGACCGCCGGTCGCGATCGATATCTTTACCTGCAACTCGTCGGTGCTAAGCAGATAGAACTTCTCGGTCTGCGTAACCGAAAACGCGCCGCCAGCACACGGCCCGACCATCCACGGCTGCAGCGGCGAACTCGCCTTGGGCGCGTCTGGCCCAGCGGTGATATGGATCATGGAAGGTCCGCACACCGCGAGGTGAAGCTGATCGCTTGCGGTCTTTACGAGCACGCCGTCCCTGACTTTGGCCACGGACACGGGGCTTTCGGCGCCTGCGCACCACTCCGCCAGGAGCAACGTCAAAACCGCAATCGTGATTCGTGTAAGCACGCGACCAGCCTGCAGCGTCATCCTCATCGAAGTTGCTCCCTTCGTGACCAGACCCAACGGCGTCGTCATTAATCAGGGGGGAGTGATCGCTGGTAGAAGAGCCGCTGCGTCATGCGAGACAAGCCAAAGGCAATCCGACGTCCGGCGGGGGAACCTCTCCCAAGAGTTCTTCGTCCCGCATCGGAACGAGCCCCAGGACCGACCCAAATTGTGCTCGAGCCCCGTAGGGGCGGCATAGTTTAGCCCAGCGCGTAAGCCCTGGGAAACGCAACGTAAGAAGGTCGAGTCCCGTAGGGACGACACAACGCGATGCGGGCGTGAGCCCACGAGCCGCTGCAAAGTCCGCCTCCGACTACTTCAACCCCTCCACCAAATACAAATCCGACAAAGTCCGCACGTAGCTATAAACGTAAGCCTTGTTGTCTGCTGACATCAGAACCCGCCCAATGTCGTCAATGCCCGCAGAGTCAGCCGGCTCCACCTGCTTCCAGAATGTCCTCTGTCCCATGGCCAGGTCGATGCGGAACACCTGCGACGGAATTTCCCCACGCCGCAACACATATAAAGACCGCCCATCCGCGGACCACCCGGTAGGCACCTCTTCTTTCTGCACGCCCGGAACTAGCCTTGGTTCGCCGCCGTTGACCGGAAACAGATAGATCTTTCGGTCCGGCCCAAAATCCGCAACCTGTTCCCCACTCGGAGACAGCGCGAAGCCCGGGCCCACGCCTTCCCCGCTGATCGCATGCGGCTTGCCGTCCGCGAGCGCCTCCACGTACAACCGCAACCCGTGTCCCGGCTCCGTTGCCGTGAACACCACCCGCTTCCCACCGGGCAGCCAGCTAGCTGCCGAGTGGTTCAGCCCATCATCCTTTACCCGCTGCATTTCCCCCACGCCCGTAGGCATCAGCACGAAAGGCGCCGGGGTCTGATTGAGCCGCGCGAGCGCCCACTTCCCGTCCGGCGACAGGGAAAGTCCGCTGCCTTCTCCCAGCCGGATCGCCGGCGACCCGTTTGTCTTTCGCAAATAGATTGCATACTTGGGCCCGCCACCCTCTCCCGCCTCCTGAAACAAAATCATCTTTCCGTCCGGCGATAAACTCGCCGGCACCGACCAGTCCAGCCAGGACAGGTCGCGCTCCTTCGTCTCTCCCGGCGCCAGCCCGATCATCCCCGCGCGATCGTTCCCGCGCGTCATGAGGACATTTCCTTCCTTGCCCACATCCAGGATCGTCAACTCCCCCGGCACGCGCGCCAGCAGCCGCACCTTGCCCGAAAGATTGGTCGCATACAACGACCGGTCCCCGCCTGTCCGCGTGGCCGTGAACCAGATCTCGCTTCCGTCCGGCGACCACGCCAGCCCCTGTATGCTGTCCCACCCTTCCGACAGCGTCGTCTTTTTCCCCGCCAGATCCACCACGGCCACCGACCCGCCGTCGTCGCGAGCCTGCGGGTGGTCGACGAACGCAACCGTCTTCCCATCGGGCCCTACCCGAGGATTCCCCAGCCAGCCGTCGGCCTGGTACAACACCTTGCCCAGCGGAAACTCCAGCCGCTTCCGCCCTTCCACCTGGTGGACCACCGCCAGGTTCATTCCGTCCGGCGACCAGTCGGCCCATTCAACTCCGTCGAGAATTTCGCGCGGCGCTCCTCCCACCAGCGGCACTCGCGCCAGCGTCCCCGAGTACAGAAATGCGTCGGTAGGCCGGCTGTTCAATCCCAGCGCCATCTCCCCCGACGACGAGATCGACAGCACATTCGCGCCCTTCGGTTGCATCTCCTGCGACTGCGGACTCTCCGGCCGCGTGGTGAAGAGATTGATAGCCCCGCCTTCCCACGCCGCGCTGTAGATGACCGTCTTCCCATCCGGCGCGAACCGCGCCGACTGCACGATCCCCCGCCGGAACGTCAACGGATGGTACGCGGCAAACTCCGGCGCGCTGGGCCGTTGGAACCAAGACATCCCCGCGCCCAACCCCACCAGCAACGCCAGCGCTCCCACTACCGCGGCGACTGTCCACACCCGCCGCCTCGGAACCGTGCTGACCCGCGCTGCCGCTGCGTTGCTCACCACCGACGCCGCCGCAACTCCGGAAGCGCTCCCCGCCCGTATCCGAGAACTCTCCAGCCCGCGCTTGATCCGCTTCAGATCACCGCGCAACTCCGCCGCGGTCTGGTACCGCATGTCGCGCTCTTTCTCGAGCGACTTCGCGATCAGATCGTCGAGCTTGGCCGGAATGGCTGGATTCACGCTCGCCACTGCTGGCGGCATCCGGTTCAGGATGGCCTCAAAAATCACTCCATTGCTGTTCCCGGAAAATGCCATCTCCCCGGTAGCCATCTCGTACATCACCGACCCAAACGCGAACAGGTCGGTTCGTGGGTCCAGTTCCTCCGCGCGTACCTGCTCCGGCGACATATACGCCACCGTCCCAATCGTCGATCCCGGGCTGGTCATGGCCGCGTTCTGCGCCGTCGCCGTGTGTTCCGTGTGTTGGGACAGTTTCGCCAGCCCGAAGTCCAGCAGCTTGGCCTGGCCCCGCTTGGTCACAAAAATATTCGCCGGCTTGATGTCGCGATGAATAATCCCCTTGCTGTGCGCCGCATCCAGCGCATCGGCGATCTCGATGCTCACGCCCAGCAAAGTTTCCGGGTCCAGCGGCCGCCCGTCGATCCGGTGCTTCAGGGTCTGCCCGTCGAGGAACTCCATCGCGATAAACACCTGCCCGCCCTGCTCGTCAATTTCGTAGATCGTGCAGATATTAGGGTGGTTCAGGGCAGAAGCAGACTGGGCTTCCCGCTCAAACCGGCTCAAGGCTTGGGGATCTTTGGCGACGTCATCCGGCAGGAATTTCAGGGCTACGAAGCGCTTCAGTTTGGTGTCTTCGGCCTTGTAGACAACACCCATCCCGCCGCCGCCCAGCTTCTCAACGATGCGATAGTGGGAAATCGTTTGGCCGATCATGCCCGCGGGGTCTGCAGCGCAGCTATCTTAGGGGCGGCGATCAGGCAAGTCAACGCAAGTCGGGGGCGGGGAGATTCCTGCCCGGTTCGTTCTCGGGGCGACCCAGACTTCGCGTTTTATGAGTAGAAAGCCCATTCCGGTCTCGCCAGTCCCCAGTTACTCTCGTCATCATCGCGTGGTACTAAGAACAGTACTTAGGTCTGAAACGAAGCTAAAATCGCGGGCTGTAAGGACACCTCGATGAAAAAGCCTCGCTTCGTCGTCGCCCTGATCACCCAAGACAACGATTACCAGATCGAACAGGCTTCCTCCGCCGAGGAGGCCGCCCGTCGCCTTGGCGTGGATGTGCAGGTCATCTTTGCCGACAATGACAGCATCCAGCAAAGCCAGCAGGTGCTGAAGTTCATCCAGTCCAGTTCCGAGGCGCTGCCCGACGGCATTATTCTGGAATCGGTCAGCGGCACGGCCCTGCCGCTGGTTGCGCGCGCGGCCATCGCAGCCGGCATCGGTTGGGTGGTCTTGAATCGCGGGGCTGACTACATCGCCCAACTGCGCCGCACCCACAAAGTCCCCATCTTCTCCGTGGCGGCCGACAACCATGAAGTCGGCCGCATTCAGGGCCGCCAACTCGCAGCGCTTCTTCCGAAGGGAGGCAGTGCTCTCTGCATCCAGGGTCCCTCCGACAGTACGACCGCCAAGCTCCGTACCGAGGGTATGGAACAAACCAAGCCTGTCAACGTGCAAATGAAGACCGTCCGCGGGCAGTGGACCGAAGCCAGCGCCTACAAAGCCCTCTCTGCCTGGCTGCGCCTCTCCACCTCGCAGCAATCCCATATCGACGTGATCATTGCCCAGAACGACGCCATGGCGATGGGTGCCCGCAAAGCCTTCCTCGAATTGCAGGACACCCATGCCCGCGACCGCTGGCTCAAGCTCCCCTATCTCGGTTGCGACGGCGTGCCCAAGACCGGGCAAGCGTGGGTCAAGAGCGGGTCCCTGGCCGCGACCGTGGTGATTCCCCCCCTCGCCGGGCAGGCCCTCGGAATGCTGAACGCTGCTCTGCAGACCGGTGTCATGCCTCCTGATCTCACG
>Ga0209698_10009298_pt1 | contig 10058 bp, 11 predicted proteins | sample LitLauG_LLR_2012_FD_187203 | JGI IMG/M metagenome (GOLD analysis project Ga0209698, IMG submission 187203) | Freshwater sediment microbial communities from Pennsylvania, USA - Little Laurel Run_MetaG_LLR_2012 (SPAdes) (version 2) | ecosystem: Environmental > Aquatic > Freshwater > Creek >... | reverse complement strand
CGCCCACACGGTGCGTCGACGGCGACACACTAGGTGCCCATGATGGGATGACGTGCTGTCGTCAGACCCGGGGGCGGCTGGGGGAGAACTGCCGAGTGCGTCTACGCGCCTGTGCCTCATCCGGGCAATAACGTGAGTTGCACCTCTCCGATATCGGAGGTCCGACGTCGAGAACCTCCCGCAGCTCCTGGCTGAGATCCGCCGCTGCACGCTATGTGCCGGTGACCTCCCACTCGGACCGCGACCAATCGTCCAACTTCATCCGCAATCGCGGATCCTCGTCGTGGGTCAGGCGCCAGGTCGTCGCGTGCACGAGTCAGGCGTCGCCTTCATGGACGCGAGCGGCGACCGTCTGAGAGCTTGGATGGGGATCTCCGAGGAGCGATTCTACGAACCGGCCTCGGTGGCGATACTTCCCATGGGCTTCTGCTTCCCTGGCACGGGACCCTCCGGAGATCTTCCACCGCGCAAGGAGTGCGCGCCCACCTGGCGGCCCAAAGTCCTGGCCCCACTAGAGCACGTCGAGCTCACGCTCGACATCGGCCAGTACGCCCAGCGCTACCACCTCTCGGACTCCGGAAGCTCGGTCACCGAGGTGGTCCGGGGTTGGAGAGACCACTGGCCCAAGGTCGTGCCGCTTCCGCATCCGAGTCCCTGCAACAACCCGTGGCTCAAGAAGAATCCGTGGTTTGACTCCGAACTCCTTCCACTGCTCCAAGTGCGGGTTGCTGAGCTGCTCGGATCCCGCTAGGTCCGGCCCGTCCACTTCGTCGTGCGTGAAGACCGCATGCGCATACCTGACTCGCCGTCCCCGCTCAGCCACCTCCCGTAAGCAGTTCTCGCCCAGACCCGGCGGTGGGTGACTCACCACGGAGGACACTGCAGAGGGTGTCGCAGCTAGCGTCGAAGAGCGATTGTCCTGCCAGATTCGCCCTCGCATCGCACAAGACCCCGAGCGGGTGCTCATGATGAGGAGTTGGAGAACATGGAAGCTCAGGTCACGGTGACCGGTTTGGACCACCTCGTACTGAACGTCGCCGACGTCGACAGATCACTCAAGTTCTACGTCGGGGAACTTGGATTGGAGTCGACTCGCGAGCACGAGTGGCGCGCGGGGGAGGTGGCCTTTCCTTCAGTGCGAATAGACCCCACGACGATCATCGACTTGCTGGAGGCGCCGCGGGAGGCGGGCAACGTCGATCACATCTGCCTCGTGGTCGAACCCACGGACTTCAACTCGATAGCCGATAGTGGCCGATTTGAAGTTGTCGATGGCCCTGGTCCGCGCTTCGGGGCCCAAGGCATGGGCACCTCGATCTATGTGCGAGATCCTGACTCGAACGTCGTCGAGCTCCGCTACTACTGATCGTCGCCAATCTCGGGACGGCGGCGGGCAACTATTCCGTTGGGCATCCGAGATGCCGTGACGACCACCCTGCAGCGAGGCGGGGCGCCCATTGGTGCCAAATCCAGTTGGATCGCCGTTGGGCCACTTCAGGTCGAACCGACCATCGCCTGCGCGTGCGTCGGACACATCGCCGCTGCGAGTCGCCTCGAATGTCAGCACTCGGTACTGTCGGACCTGTGACGAGGCGCATCCGCCGAATCCTCGCGACCTCCGGCGGCATGGTCGACAGCGATGTCCAGATGCAGTACCGGCTCGGAGGAACGCTACTGCGAGGTCTCGAACTGACCGGATCGACACGGCCCAGAGTCTGCTTGGTGAACACTGCCGATGGCGACGGACCGAGGTACTACGCACTTTCCTACGAAGCGTTCAATGCCGCGGGGTGCGACGTCACGCAACTCCGACTCTTCCCCCAGCCTTCTGCGGACCCCGAGGAGCGGCTCACGGGTTGCGACCTCGTGTGGGTTGGCGGCGGCTCGACGGCGAACCTGCTCGCGCTGTGGGCGCTGCATGGTGTGGGCGACGCGATGCGCGCTGCGTGGGAGTCCGGGGTGATCCTCGGTGGCGTGTCGGCGGGCAGCGTGTGCTGGCACATCGGTGGCACCACGGACTCCTTCAGCAACAACCTCGACCCGGTGACGAACGGGCTCGCGTTCTTGCCCTACGGCAACGGCGTTCACTACGACGCCGAGCCCAACCGTCGACCTCGAATGCACGAGCTGATGCTCGACGGGACGCTCCCCGAGCTCGCCTTCTGCACTGACAACGGGATCGGCATCCTCTACGAGGGCATCGAGCCAGTCGAGGTGGTGGCTGACGTGGCACAACCCGATCCAACGCGCGGGGCGTATGTCGTGCGTCGATCGGGCGGGCGCATCGGAGAGGAGAGGCTCGCGCCCGGGAAGATCACCTTGTAGGGCACGACCGAGCACTCCGGAGAACCCAATCGTGCTGAGTCGGAAAGGGGGGGCAAGTCCGCGGAGTTCGGTCTCGAAGTCCCAGCACCGGCGGGGGCGCCAATCCCGGGTTCCAAGGACGCTCTGCGGATCGCACGCAAGAAGTGGCTCAGGTTCAGATCGATTCGCGGCTTGAATGGGCGACGGTGTCGGCTGACCCCGGCACCGACCAGGAGCTGACCCTGACGTTCCAGCTCTCCGAGTCCGGGTTTGTCGCCGGAGCCCGGCGGGGCGCGCTTCGCACACCGTATTTCTGGCCCATGGTCATCTCGCGCGAGGCGATTGCGATCCGCTGGGTGCTGCGCGGCCAAACCGCAGCTTAGGTCGGCGCGGGATTCCTGCTCCTTTGGTAGTCCTGCCAACTCTCTGGTCCTCAGGCTCGCAGGTACCGCGCCGGCCCCGTGGAGAGGTGGCGGCGAGGTTCTTCGAAGGGCTCACGGCAAGTCAGAAGAAGGGCTTGATCGTTCCGATCGAAGAAGCAAGGTCCGATGAAACGCGCAGCCCGCGGGTCGCCACGTCATTTGCCGCACGCAAGGCAAGGCACAAGTGACCTTAGGACGTTCGGTTGCGGATCGCCTTAGAACCAGCGTTCCCCGGCACCCGATCTCAAGCGGGCCAGAGATCGAAGAGGTAGTAGTCCTCTGTTGTCTGCAACTCGAATCCAACCGAGCTATAGAGGCCGAGCGCACGGTCGTTGTTGGTCTCCACTTCGAGGTGCACAGCCGACGCGCCGTTGCCCAGGGCATCCGCGCAAACCCGGCGAAGGAGATCCCTCCCGATGCCTTGGCCCCGCAAGGTCGAGTCAACGACAAATCCGTAAATGCCCCGGGTGCCAAGCACGTCTGTGACTCGCAGGGTTGCAATCACCTGGCCCGACCGCTCGGCGACCAGCATCTCTGGGTCGGGAGCATCGGTGAAGCTGGATCGCATCACGCCGCCGAACGTCGACGCAAGCAAGTCCCGAACAGCCGGGACGTCCTTCGGGGTCACCGCTCGAAGCGCGATGGTGGAATCCGTTCTGCCATGCCCACGCAACTCGGTGAGAACCATGGCATGTTCCGCATGGTCGAACGATGCCCCCCCGCGCTCGGCGAGCCTCTTGGCATCCGTGCACGACCGGGGTGTCACCAGCAGGACGCTGCGGTCGCCCCGTTGTCGGCACAGCGCCAAGAGCTCATTCAAGAGGGACGATCCGATGCCACGTCGCCGATGCGACGGATCGACCATGCCGGTGATCTCGGGCGTGTGGCCCCCGAAGGAGTACCGACCGCAGAAGCCGACCAGCTCCTGGCTCTCCGTCCACCAAAGCAAGTCGTTGACCACGCTTGGGTCGCGCCGAGCGAGGGAACCCCACTCAAGTTTGAGGCGCCCCCCATCCGCCCGGATGCATCGAGCCTCGAGGCCGGCGATGGCGTCGCGCACTTGGTCGCTGAGACCAAAGGAGCGCTCGAGCACCTCTCGAAGGTATCCGGTGCGAGCCGCTGACGAGCGCTCACACAGCCAGCGCAGATCTCCTCGAGTCGGGCGGGTGGCGCGCCACAGGTCTGCGGATCCGCAGCCGCAAACTGGGGGTCGAGGCTCCTTCCTTCAGTCGAGTCTGCGCCGAGGTTGCGAGCCAGAGAGTCTCGGGCAGCGAGCGGCATCGCGTTGAATGTCCACTGCGGGACGATGCGTGCTTCTGCGTGGCAGCGAGCCATGCCGAAGGAATTGGGTATCTCGGTAGGAGCATTGCGGGTGAACCCGGTGTTACCCGACATGGTCGCCGGGTTGCCGGGGTCCCGCCTCTCGAGCTGGCGACACACGTACGGGTCTCGTTGGGGCTGCGCGATGAGCACCCGCTCTGCGGTTCACTGGCCGCCCAACGCGCTTCGGTGCGCCTGGTTCTGGGAATCCGCCTCGGGACTCGTCAGATCACGTACGGCACGAGCATCTTGGTCGAACGCTTGTACTCGGGGTACACGTTCGGAAACTGCTCACCCAGGTAGCGCTCCTCGAGAATCGCGCTGTAGAGGAAGTAGGCGCCAGCGAGAACCACGGCGAGGAGCCACGTCCAGCTCAGCGCGACGGCGGTGCCGACGCCGGCGGCGAGGATGCCCGAATAGATCGGGTGTCGCACCAGGTGGTAGGGGCCACTCATCACCAGCTCCGGGTCGACCTTCTTGGTCATGGGCGTTCCCCAGTTGCGACCGATGTGCGCGCGCGCCCAGATCGCAAACCCCAACCCGAGGGCGAAGAGGACGAGCCCTGTGCCGACGCGCAAGGGATTCGTGGTCAGGTCGTGTCCCCGGAATGCTCCCGAGCGGACCAGCACGATCGCCGCTACGGCGACCAGCGCCCTGATCCCGAGCTCACGGGAACGCGGAGCACGGCTCTTCTTCATGGAGAAGGCAGCGGCGATCCAGACCGCCCAGAACAGCACCCAACCGACGGCGAAGACCCACTCGACGGTTCCCATCGAGACTCACACTGCCACGGAGCCCGGGATCGTCACCCCATTCGCGACACTGTCCGGCCGATCGGCGGCCCACCGGTGGCAGCGGGCTTGGCGTCGCTTCGATGCGCCTCCACGTCAGCGGTCCCGGCAAGTGGGACTCCCTCGATCGCAACGGGCGCGCGAGGTAGTCGGACGCGTCGTGCCCGAACTATCCGGTGGGCGGGCACACGGCCGCCAGGCCCAGGGCCGATCGGACCGCCGGGGGAGCCTGGAGCATCAGGCCACATCGCGGTCCGATTGTGACCACCTTCCAACCTGCGCCGGCCCGATCCACGAACAATCCACTGCTGGCGCCGTCCTGCATGCCTATCCGCACGCGCAGAGTCGCCTGAGGTGCGGTGGAGAACGACGCGACAGCCCAGTAGGTCCTCTGTGAGGGCACATAGGCCAGCCGAACGGCGCTCGGCGAGACAGGGGCAATGGCGGAGCTCGGGAACGACCTGAACACGACGTAGGCCGAAGTGAGCTGTGCACTCTCGCGTGAGGTGGCCGGGATCGCCCCGGCGAGCGCCGAGATGCTCGACGTGCTCGTCGACGTGGCGCCCATCGGCAACGAGGACGCGCTCCCACAAGCCATCAGGAGGCTTCCAGATGCGAGGCACACGGCCACTTCGATCGGGAGACGCGCCCGCATCGTCCAAGTGTCGCACCGTTGCGGGGACGGCGCGCGGAGAGTGCCCCCGGACGCAGCGCTCCTGCCCGTGGACGGGAGTGACGCGGCCGGCGACTCGAACACGGTCTCGGTGACCCTGTCACGCGGGTCAGGGGCGCGGACACTTCAGGACGCTCCGGATCCCGCGTTCTTCCGCGCACACTCGGGGCGCAAGTGCAAGCACACGGAGGAAGGGACCCCGCCGAGCAGTCGTCCGCTGCGGACCCGTGTGGATGTGGCAACTCCTGCGGGCATGATGCGCGGCACCGCAAGGCATGCGGACCCTCGGACCAAGAGGTCAGGCCCTCAACCTCGGGCTGCACTCTCGATCGCCGCGATGTCGATCTTGGTCATCGTCATCATCGACTCCATGGCCCGCTTCGCTGCGGCCCCGTCGAGGCTGTTCATCGCGGCCAGCAGCGCCCTCGGCGTGATCTGCCACGAGAAGCCCCACCGGTCCCGACACCATCCGCATGCGCTCTCCTCGCCGCCGTTTCCGACGATCGCATCCCAGTACTGGTCGGTCTCGGACTGGTCGTCGGTCAGCACCATGAAGCTCACGGCCTCGTTCGGTGCGAAGTTCGGACCGCCGTTGAGGCCGAGGAACGATCGACCGAGCACGGTGAACTCGACCGTCAGCTCATCGCCCGCAGAACCCCCGGGATAGTCGGATGGGGCCTGGTGGACCGCGTCCACGTGGCTGTCGGGAAAGACCGTCGCATAGAACTCAGCCGCCTCTCGGGCCTCGCCGTGATCGAACCACACACAGGTCATCAGCTTGTCAGGCATCGCAATCCCCCTTCAGATTCCGAGCCGCGACCGTACTCACGCAGGCAGGATCGCGCTCATCCGACGCCCTGCGACGCGCGTCGCCGGCAGGGAAGTGACCGCCGCGCCCATGTCGTTGGTCGAGCGATGCCGATCTGGCGCCCGGGGACGCGCTCTCACCGCGGACCGCGCCGTCGTGCGCCTCGGAGATCTCAGAGCGTCTGCACCCAGGGGCGACCGAGGAAGTCGCCGGGATCGGCCCCCGCGCAGTAGTCGATCCCGACTGCCGGCGCGATGAACGCGCCGATGACGATGCTCTGCATGTGCGAGCTCTCCTCGACGGGACCTCGAGAGGTCCCGCGGGACGTGAAGACGAAGGACTGAGGGACTGTGAACAACATGGCGTCGTAACCGGCAGCGCCGCGCCAGACGGCGAAGTTGGCGGTGACGTCGCCGGACTTGGTCGAGAAGGCCATGTCCGCCGGAACGTTGGTCGCACCTTCGCGACATGGCGCTGGCATCAACGCCATCGCCTGGGCCATGGACCCGGCGAACTGCGCGGACTCGAACGCGATGTCGACGTTGGGAGCAGTGGATCTCAACGAGTACGCGAGGATGCCACTGAGTCCGAGCGCGGCCGCCAGTGCGACGAGTACAGCCTTCGGTCGACGGGCCACCAACATCCCCTCCACCTCCTCACGTCGGAGCGGGCAATCGGCGCCGCCGGACAGGAGATCGAGGCCCAGCATATAGAGCGGTCCGAGGGCGAGCGGGGGAGTCGATGTGCACCGGGTCGAGGCAGATTTGGGCCGCGGAGGCCGACGTGATCACGGCTGGTCCCGAGCACGCCGAGGCGACGGATGCTGATCGAAGTGCGACACGGACCTCGTCTATGGATGCCTGCACGGAGATCGACTCAGTGCCTGCGGGCCCGCTCATGAAGCGGAACGTGCCTCAAGTACGATTCCACGCGTCACGCGTGATCGAGCGAAGGCGGGGGTCGCGATGAGGCGGAGTCTCGGGGTTTCAGTCGCGTGTCTGATCATCTTCATCACGTCGTCAATCGCGCTCACTGCCGAGGCGAGCGCTGACGCGCCGATCAAGGCTGGAGAGCACTACCTCGGCATGGTGAACGCGACGCACCAGTCGCCCGTCGTCAAGACCATCTGCCCGGGTCCAGTCGGGCCCAACAGCACGGGGAGGGTCGCCGGCAAGCAGACAATGTCGGTCGTGCGGATTCGCAGGGGTCATGGGTACACCGGGCTCTTCAACTCGGTCTACGCCTGGTTCAAGCCCGCCCCAGGTGGGGCGAGGCCGATCCAGATGCACTTCACGCACTATTCGTCGCCGCAGCTCATTCCGAACTCGGTCAGAGTGCCATGCGGTGGCACCGGTACGGCCGTGTTTAGCTCGTGTCCCTACCTTGCGCCGTGCGCGGTCGGTTGGATCACCGACAACGTCAAGGTGAAGTTCGAGGACGTCGCCGCTTAGCGCTCGCGGGACGAACTGCCGGTCGCACGCCGCAAATCGAGAGGATCGGATTCGCCGAAGGGTTTGGTCGCCTGATCGTCAGGTTCGAACCGAGATCGCGTCGCCGAGGATCGGCCGCCCAATCGGGGACCACATGGAATCGATGACTCAGTCACAGGATTCGGATGCCCACGTCGGGTCGGCCCTAGGGGCTGATCTCTGCAGGAGGACCGGTCGACATCGATCAGAGTCCGTCTCGCCCAGTACTGCCGATCACGCCGAGTGACCTGGGCGCCGACCAGCCACGGCAGTCGGTCAGAGGGCAGCACTGAGATTCGCACTTCGCGCCCGCTGAGATCGACGTTGCGCGATACGCGCTTCCCGCGAGTGCCGTTGGAGTGCCACCAGCTCCTGCAATCGCCAGACGCCCACCGTCGTGCGGTCGATCAGGAACCCTGGGCCATTCTCCTTTCAGATCAAAGATGTGGTCCCGAACACTGCAATCGGTGCTAGACCATCGCCATGCGCCGCCTTGCGCTGGCACTGCCGTTGCTCGCACTCTTAGCGATCCCCCTTGCGAGTGCGTCAGCATCTCCGGAGGCGACGGCCATCTCACGGTACGGCCCACTGCAGACTGCCTCTCAGCAGCTCTCGGGCTGGCGCTACTCGCTGGAGTCCCTTGCGGGTTGCGAGGTGAACGACGCCATTGCGCTCGTCAAGAACGTTTCGTCCCATCCGATCACGATCACCCACGTGAGCATGCTCACGGGCGGTGGCGGGTTCGCACTCGCCGCTGATCGATGGTCGTACGAGCTCGTGCGGTTCCGAGTGGGCTCGACGACCGGGGAGATCTCGGGATCGAACGACCTGGCCGCACTTCGAAACGGAAGGCCGCTCGGAAGCGCCGTTGGAGGCGCGATCGGACCGGTTCGCAGTGGGTCATGGTACGACGTGGTCGCCAGTATTCGAGTGCCCGCCGGTCGGACGTCCGCCTGGGAGATTCACGGGGTTGCCATCAGCTACAGGGTGGGATCGAGTCAGTTCTCCACCTCGTTCCGTCAGTCGGTTCACTTGCCCGCGACCACCCATTGCAACTGACATCCAGGACCTGCGCGCCGAAGGCGTCGGCCCGTTGCGCTTCCTCGCTCAGATAGACCTTCATCCTTCACCTGGCCGTGCGGCGCGCCAGCCGCGCAGCCAGCGCCTGGCCAGGTGCGCACCTCGAAGATGCGCGACTCGAACCTCGAGTCGCGCCGATTCGCTCGACTCGCCGAGTGTCGTCCGCCGACAGTTCATCGAGCATCAGCTTCCGGGGCGACCGATCCTCCACGTGACGTCGCCCAAGCTGACTCCCGTGAGCGCAGGATGGCGGAATACAAAGAAGAGTGCTGCGAATGGACGTGTCGTGCACGAGGACGCGGCGACTTGGAACGGACGCGAGCTCGTCTTTGGAACTGCCATCAAGTAATCGGCCGGGCTGCCCCAACCTGTGCGCCCTTGACCTGCGACGGTCTCAAATGCGTCAACCCAGAGTTGTTCGGTATTGGGATTGAATCTCGCGCCACGGGACCCCGCGCAGAATCGAGCGGTGAAGGTGGCGATGGACTCGGTCCCGTATTGAGTCCGTAGGTTGTGGCCGACGGGATACCTCAGGTCCGTGACCGTGATGTCCTTGAACCCTGGAGCCACTTCCCCGGGGAATGCCGCGTGACCGATCTGCACCTCGAGCTGGTGGTACTTCGCAGGCTCCTTGGTCACTCCGATGACGATCGCGGTACTCGCAACGAAGACCACACTGACTAGCAGCCCCACTCGTCCGACGTGCCAGCTCGCTCGTGCGAGTCCCGACCCGCCGTCTCCTGACTTCGAGATCTCCTGTCTCGCCTTCCAAGCCAAAGCGACGGTGAGGGCGAAGAAGAGTGCCGTTGGCAGGCCGTATGGCGTGCCAGACAAGGCGTAGAAGACCACCGGGTCCAACAAGACGCCGACCGTGAAGGTGGCGCCAAGTGCGACTACCGAGGCGACCGCCCATGGATTGGTACGAGGTGACTGCACGTGACTGCCGACCCTATCGCCGGCAATCTGGTGATTCGGACCCATTCCTGACAGTGGCGAACGCCTTGTGGTCCCTGAAGTTGCCGTTGGACGTGCGCGACTCTTGGTCAGCTTGCGCTCGCTGCCGCGGGACCATAAGTCGCATGGTGGCCGCGTCTAGTGGTCCGTCGCGCAATTAGTAAGGTGGGCTAAGGTGGCGCATGCCACTCATCACCGCAGCCCCGTTGAAGGTGTCGCGCAAGGAGCGAGCTGAAC
>Ga0209698_10009297_pt1 | contig 10059 bp, 11 predicted proteins | sample LitLauG_LLR_2012_FD_187203 | JGI IMG/M metagenome (GOLD analysis project Ga0209698, IMG submission 187203) | Freshwater sediment microbial communities from Pennsylvania, USA - Little Laurel Run_MetaG_LLR_2012 (SPAdes) (version 2) | ecosystem: Environmental > Aquatic > Freshwater > Creek >... | reverse complement strand
GCGATGTACTTCGACGAGGATCCGCGCGTCACCGTCCAGCTCCACGCCACCGACGAGCTGACGTTTCGCGCCGATGCCGGCATCTACCACCAGGCGCGCGACAACGCCGACACCAGCGCGGTGTTCGGCTCGCCGGAGCTCGGCCTCGAGCAAGGCGATCACGCGATCGTCGGCGCGCAGTGGCGACACGGCCCCACGGCGCTCGAGGCGGCGTAGCCATCGGTGGCGAGCAGGACGCGGTCACCCACGCCGGCGTCCACCGAATCCAGCGCGACCACGGCGTCGCCCCGGCTGCTTCCGTCCAAATTGAGAGGCTGGACCAGTAGCAGCTTGCGGCCCTCGTGGCTCGCATGTTTTTGCGTAGCGACGAGTTCTCCGATGACGCGGGCAATCAGCATCAGCCGTTCCTCCTGGCGCTCTTGCGCGCGGCGGGCGCGCCAGCCCCGCTCCCCCGCGCCACGTGGACCTCGTCCACGATGCCGACGATGGTGGCATCGGAGGGCAGTTCCCTGGGCAGAAAAGGAAAGCATGCCTCCCGGCCACGCACCCAATAAATGAGTTCTCCCGCGCCCGCGCCGGCCGCATCCAGGCACACCAGACGCTTGCCCGTATTCTGCAACTCCGGCGTCAGCGGCTGTACCAGCAGAAAACGGATGCCTACCAACTGGGGATTTTTGGCCGTGGCCCAAACGCAACCGATAACGCGTCCCAGAAACACGCTAATCCAGACTCACATCGTCGACGATGCCGACAATCGCAGTATCCACGGGAGTATCCTTGCAGCCTTCCGCCATGCGGGCGGAACTGCCCGAGACGGCGATCACGCGTTCCCGGAATCCGGCGCTGACCGTGTCGACCGCCACTACGTATCCAGGCTCGTCCTTCCCCTCGGGAGAGATCGGTTTCAGAATGAGGAGTTTCTTGCCTTCCAGGCGAGGGTCCTTTCGTGTGGCAACCACCGTTCCCACCACGCGCGCCAGAATCATGACTACCCTGCGCCCCGCTACTTCGCGGCGGCAGTCTGCTGCGACTTGCCGATGGGCAGGATTTCTTCCAGGTTCTGGTGGGGCCGCGGAATGACGTGGACCGAGATGAGCTCGCCCACGCGGCGGGCGGCCGCCGCGCCGGCATCGGTAGCGGCGCGAACCGCGGCCACGTCGCCTCTCACCATCACCGTCACGTACCCGGAACCGATCTTTTCCCATCCGACCAGAGTCACCTTGGCGGCCTTCACCATGGCGTCGGCGGCCTCGATCATGGCCACCAGGCCACGTGTTTCGATCATTCCTAACGCTTCACCCATCTGTTTTTCTCCCATCCCCCTACGCCAAACCGCGCGCCCGCAAGGCTTCGTCCACCAGCCCGATTAACTCCGCGCGTGTCACGGAAATCCGTTCTTCGGCCGCGCCGCCCCATTCCTCGGCTACCACCGGACACCCCGGGTCGCCGCTGCTCGCCGCTTTCACACCGTAACGCGTGCGCGAATCGAGCAGTTTATCCACTTCCATTCGGGGCAGCACATTCGGCCCACCCAATAGCTCTGCCACCAATTGAATCCGCGCGCTGTGCTCCACCGTTTCCATACGGAAGTACGCCTGAAACACATCTTCCCCGTAACACACCGATCCGTGGTTGGCCATTAAGAGCGCATTATGCTTGGGGATCAGCGGCTTCATCGGCTCGGTCAACTCGATGGTTCCGGGCAAACCGTACTCCGCAATCGGCACGCAGCCGAACGCAATGATCACTTCCGGCAGCAGGGCCAGGTTCAGCGGTCTGCCGGCCGTGGCAAAACCCGTCGACACCGGCGGATGCGCATGCACCACCCCGTGGATGTCGGGCCGCAGATCGTAGATCGTCAGATGCATATTGATTTCCGTGGTCCGTTCGCGCCGGCCGGAAATCTTCTTCCCCTGGCGGTCCAGCACGATCAGATCGTCCACGTGCATCATGCCCTTGCACATCCCGGTCGGAGTAGCCAGGATGTGCTCGGCATCGAGCCGAACGCTGATATTGCCGTCGTTGGAGGCGACCCAGCCCTTCTGAAACATCAGCCGGCCGATCTGGACGATGTCCTCGCGGTGCTCACGCTCCGTTTTCTGCATCAGGGATCTTCGATTGTAGCAGAATGCGATTCCGTAGCTCCGCGACGGTGAGTTGTAAAATGAGGCAGATGGAAACCCGCCGCATGTGCCCGCATTGCCGGGCCTTCGTCACCACCGACGACCGTGTCTGCCCGTACTGCAATGAGAAGATAGGCGCCCGTGCGGTGGACCGGCGCGACCCGTCGCCGATTCTGGGCGGCTTAATTCCTCACGCTCAATTCACGACCGTCATTATCCTGCTGATCAATTTCGGGTTGTATATCGCCACCACGATCTACAGCATGCGCGCGGGCAACGGGCAGGCCTTCATGGGACTCGACGTGGGCACGCTCCGCGATTTTGGCGCCAAGTGGAACGCGGCCATCTCGGCGGGGCAGTGGTGGCGGCTGGTTACCGCGGGTTTCCTGCATGGCGGATTACTGCATATCGGAATGAACTCCTGGGTGCTGTTTGACGTGGGCGCGCAGGTGGAACAGGTTTACGGCGCCAGTAGGATGCTGGTGATCTATTTTGTGGCAACCATCTGCGGCTTCTATCTCAGCGCCCTCTTGAGTCCGGCGACTTCCGTGGGCGCATCGGCCGCGATCATGGGATTGATCGGCGCCATGATCGCGCTCAGCCTTCATCACCGCAACGCCCTGACCGCCGCCATTCGCGGCACTTACATCCGCTGGGTAATCTATATGCTGATCATCGGGATACTACCCGGCCTGCAGATCGATAATGCCGCCCACATTGGCGGCCTGGCCGGTGGTTTTGGCGTTGCCTATCTGGCCGGCTTGCCGCGCTGGGATGGTTCACCGAGAGAGCAAGTCTGGCGCATCGCGTCCTACGCGTGCATTCTTCTGACGGCCATTTGCTTCTTCGAGATGTTTCGATGGCTCACGCGCAACGGGCAGCCATTCTGAGCGTGGGGCAGAGGTCTCCGGCTGATATAGAATGGGATTCCGGAGAACCGCATGAAACGTTTTTGTCTTCCGATGTTGATCGCGGCCTGTGTCTATGCGCAGGTCCCGGCGGCCCCTGCCCGGGAACCGGGCCTGTACGCCATCATTAACACATCAATGGGCACGCTCACCGCCCAGCTTTTCGAAAAGGAGGCGCCCATCACGGTGAGGAATTTCGTCGGACTGGCGCGCGGCACCAAGGCGTGGAAGGATCCGAAGACCGGCGCCATGGTGGCCAAGCCGCTCTACAACAACATTACGTTTCACCGTGTAATTCCGACCTTCATGATCCAGACGGGCGACCCCACGGCCACCGGCTCACACAATTGCGGGTTCACGATCAAAGACGAGATCGTGCCCACGCTCAAATTCGATAAGCCAGGACGCCTGGCGATGGCGAACATCGGCGAGCCCAATACCGGCGGCTGCCAATTTTTCATCACCGAAGCGCCGAACCGGGGGCTGGATCCGCCGACGGGACGGTACACCATTTTCGGACAAGTAGTCGAGGGACAGGACCTGGTGGGTCAGATCGCGCGCGTACCGCGAGACAAGGATGATAAACCACGCACCGCCGTGCGCCTGATCAGCGTGACGATCAAGCGGGAAGGGCCGGAACCCGAACCGGCCGCGGCGGCGCCGAAAAAAGCCGCTCCGCCGAAATAGAGTCTACGCGCCGACGCCGGCGGCCGCCGCGACTTGCCGCAGCACATAGGGCAGGATGCCACCGTAGCGGTAGTATTCCACTTCTTGGGGTGTATCCACACGGACGTCGACGGTGAAGAGCGTCTCCGTGCCGTTTTCCGCGACGGCGCGGACGGCCGCCTGGCGCATGCCTACGTTCGACAGCGCGGAAGTCACGCCAGTGACATGATAGACTTCCCGGCCGGTGAGTTTCAGGCTGGCGGCGCTCTCGCCGGCGCGAAATTGGAGCGGGAGCACACCCATACCGACAAGATTGGTGCGGTGGATGCGCTCGAAGCTTTCGGCGATGACCGCCTTCACTCCCAGCAGGAGCACCCCCTTGGCCGCCCAATCGCGCGAGGAACCCGACCCATACTCTTTGCCGGCGATGATCATCAGCGGCACGCCTTCCTTCTGATACTCGACGGAGGCATCGTAGATGTATTGCTGGTCGCCGCCGGGCAGGTGCAGGGTCCAGCCGCCTTCGGTGCCTGGGGCAAGCTGGTTGCGCAAGCGGATATTGGCCAGGGTACCGCGCACCATGACCTCGTGATTGCCGCGGCGCGCGCCGTAGGAGTTGAAGTCAGCAGGCTTGACTCCCTGGGCGATCAGATAGCGTCCCGCGGGAGTCTCTTTGGGAATCGAGCCGGCGGGGGAGATGTGGTCGGTGGTGACGGAATCGCCCAGCAGCGCCAGCACACGCATGCCGTGGAAGTCGGTCACAGAGTTTCCGGGATCGACCATGTTGTCGAAATAGGGGGGCTTCTTGATATAAGTGGAGTGTTCGTCCCAGTGGTAGATTTCGCCGGTGGGAACGGGCATGGTTCTCCAATTCTCGTCGCCATCGAAGGCGTGTTGATACTCGTGTTGGAACATGTCGCGGTGAACCGATGCGCGCACGGTCTTCAGCACCTCTTCGTTAGAAGGCCAGATATCGCGAAGGTAGACGGGGCGGCCGCTGGGGTCTTCGCCTAACGGATCGTTGACCAGGTCGATATCGATGCGACCCGCCAGAGCATATGCCACTACGAGGGGAGGTGAAGCCAGGTAGTTGGCTTTGACCAGCGCGTTGATACGGCCTTCGAAGTTGCGATTGCCGCTGAGCACGGCCACGACCACCAGGTTCTCTTGCTGGACGGCCTGTGCGACCGGCTCCGGTAGGGGTCCGCTGTTGCCGATGCAGGTGGTGCAGCCGAAGCCCACGAGGTGAAAATTCAGGGCTTCGAGATAGGGCAGCAGGCCGGCCTCGTTGTAATAGTCGATGACCACTTTCGATCCGGGAGCGAGACTGGTCTTCACCCATGGCTTGGCTTTGAGCCCGCGCTCGACGGCTTTCTTGGCGAGCAGTCCGGCGGCCAGCATCACCGAAGGGTTGGAGGTATTGGTGCAGCTGGTAATAGCGGCGATCACGACCGATCCGTCCTGCAGAGTAACCGGTTCGCCGTTGATTTCGGTTTGCGTGGTCTTTTGAGGGCCGCTGAAGGCCTCCCCAAAGTTCTTCTTCACCGCCGAAAGCTCGACGCGATCCTGCGGCCGTTTCGGGCCGGCCATGGAAGGAGTGACCGCCGCCAGATCGAGCTCGAGGGAGTGGCTGTATAGGGGGTCGACGGTAGCATCCGTCCGGAACAGGCCCTGCTCCTTGGTGTAGGCTTCCACTAAGGCGATCAGGTCCGCATCGCGGTTGCTGAACTTCAAGTATTCGAGGGTCTCGTGGTCCACCGGGAAGAAGCCCATAGTGGCGCCGTACTCGGGCGCCATATTGGCGACCGTGGCGCGATCGGCGAGGCTCAACGCGCTCAAGCCCGTGCCATAAAACTCGACAAATTTCCCGACCACGCCTTTCTTACGCAGGATCTGGGTGATGGTAAGCACGAGGTCGGTGGCGGTAGCGCCTTCGCGGAGCTTGCCGTGCAGTTTGAAGCCGACGACCGGCGGCAGCAGCATGGAAATGGGCTGGCCCAACATGCAGGCCTCGGCTTCGATTCCGCCCACACCCCAGCCCAACACGCCCAAGCCATTGACCATGGTGGTGTGGGAATCGGTGCCCACGACGGAATCCGGATAGGCCTGGCCGTTGTTGCGGAAGACCACCGAGGCGAGGTATTCGAGATTCACCTGGTGGACGATTCCGGTATCGGGCGGAACGACGCGGAAGTTACGGAAGGCGGTTTGCCCCCAGCGCAGCAGGACGTAGCGTTCCTTGTTGCGCTGGAATTCAAGCAGGGCGTTCAACTGGAAGGCATCGCGGGTGCCGAATTGGTCGACCTGGACGGAGTGATCGATCACCAAGTCGGCCGGGAGCAGGGGATTGGCAGACGTGGGATCAGCTCCCAGGAGTCCCAAGGCATCGCGCATGGCGGCAATATCCACTACGCAGGGTACGCCAGTGAAATCCTGCAGCAACACGCGCGCCGGCATGAAGCTGATCTCTTTGGCATCGGAGCCAGCGGCACCGCGGGCGACAAAGTCGACATCGGCGGCCGTCACGTGGCGGCCATCTTCGTGGCGCAACAAATTCTCCAATAGGATTTTTGTCGAAAAGGGCAACCGGGAAATGTTGCCGACACCCTGCTGTTCTAAGTGGGCGAGCCGGAAGTACTCGTACTCGGCGTTCGCCACGCGCAGCTTCGCCGCTGCACCGAAACTATTTTTTGGCATCACCCTGATTATATTTCGAGCGGAGGACCGCCATGCGCTGCCCCTCCACATCCACATCCACAAGCGCACAGGCCCGTGATGCTGATAAGGTGTTTTACTGGATGGAACGTGGAGGGAGAATTCCGCTGCTGATTGTAGGCGGCGGGATCGGAGGACTGGCGGCGGCGCTGGCGATTTCGCGGGCGGGCCGGCCCGTGCACGTGCTCGAAAAGGCCGGGCAGTTCGTGGAGATCGGAGCGGGCCTGCAACTGGCGCCGAATGCGACGCGCATGCTGGACCGTCTCGGAATTCTGGAGGAGATTCGCCGGCACGCGATTCTTCCGCGGAAGCTGGTGATGATGGATGCGGTCTCGGGGCGGCACATCACCTCACTGGACCTGGGCGAGAAATTTCTCGCGCACTTCGAGTATCCCTACATCGTGATGCACCGCGGCGACCTGCTGGCGGTGGAACTGGCGGCGTGCCAAGCAAGTCCGCTCATCACGCTGGAGAACAATCGGGATGTGGTCGCGGTGGAAGACCTGGGAGATGGCGGGCGCGTCACGTGCGCCGATGGTTCGACATACGAATGCGATGCCCTGGTAGGCGCCGACGGCCTGTGGTCCACGGTGCGGAAAGCGGTTCACGACGATGGCGACCCGATCTGCGCGCAGTTCGTGGCCTACCGCGGAACGATCGGGACGGAAGAAGCTCCGGAGGAATCCGATTTCGACAACATGACTATCTGGGTGGGGCCGGATATGCACTTCGTGCAATACGTGGTGAAATCCGGGCAGCTGTTCAACCAAGTTGCCGTGTTCCGGAGCTACCGCTATCGGGAGGACTCGGACGATTGGGGCACGGTGGAGGAACTGGACGCGCACTACAGCAAGCTGTGCCCGCGTGTGCGGGCCGCGGCTGCGCTGATCAAGCGCAAGCGGCGATGGGCGATGTTCGACCGTCTGCCTATTGGCAATTGGACGCGAAACCACATCACGCTACTGGGCGATGCTGCGCATCCGATGCTGCAATATATCGGCCAGGGCGCCTGCCAGGCGCTGGAGGACGCGGTTTGCCTGGGCGAGAGCCTGGAGCAGTACCCGTGCGACTCCGCCCGCGCGTTTCGGACGTATCAAGAGCGGCGTATCCCACGTACGGCGCGCGTGCAAGGGATCGCGCGCTTTTTCGGCGAAGTAAAACATGTGGACGGGGTAGGCCGGGCGCTGCGCAACGCCCTACTGGAGAAAAGGGCGGCGGACGACTTCGAATACTTCGAGTGGCTGTACGGGTATCGGGGGTGAGCGCGACTCGTCCCTGGCAGCGAACGCACCCCCCCGAAAAAAATTTCAGAATCCTCTTGACATGCGAATCGATTAGTACTAATTAATTAGTATGCGACCACGCAGCAAGACACTCACCGAGCAGGAACTGGAGATCATGAAGGTCGTCTGGGAGCGCGAGAAGACTACCGTGAGGGACGTTTACGAAGCGCTGCTGGAGCGGCGGAAGGTGGCCTATACGACCGTGATGACCATGATGAAGATCTTGGAGCAGAAGGGATTTCTCAAGAAATCGCAGGAGGACCGCGCGCATGTCTACCGGCCGGCTCAACCGCAGGGGCAGGTGATCGGCGCCATGGTGCGGGAGTTCGTCAACCGGGTGTTCAACGGGTCGGCCGAGCCGTTGCTGGTGCACCTGGTGGAAGGGCATCACTTGTCAACAAAGGACCTGGAAGAGATTGCGCGGCTACGGAGGAAGTCATGATCGGGAGCAATATTCTGGCTTGGAGTTTGCAAATTGCGGGGCTGGTGGGGGTGACGGCGGTAGCGGCTCTGGTGCTGCGGCTGCGCGTCCCGGGCGCGCGGCTGTTGTATTGGCAGGCGGCCCTGCTCGCCTGCCTGGCACTTCCGCTGGTGCGGCCGTGGAAACAAGAGGCGATCACGGGCGATGTCTCGGTTTCCACGGTGGGATACGTGCGGCCGGCGGACGCGCCAACTCATCGTTCAATCCCACTTGGTAAAGCCGCACTGTGGTTGTTGGCGGCTGGAATTCTCACGCGCTCGGGGTGGCTGGCAGCGGGATTCTGGCGGTTGCGGCAGTACCGGCGGAACTCGCGTTGGCTAGGTTTCCGGGAGGGCGCCGCGCTCCTGCTGTCGGACGGCATTACGAGTCCGGTGACCTTTGGCGCATTGCGGCCGGTAGTGCTGTTGCCCGCGGGTTTTCCGGAGTTCGAGTCGAATGTACAGGAGGCCATCCTTTGCCACGAGTTGCTGCACGTCCGCCGGCGGGACTGGCTGTTCATGGTAGGCGAGGAAGTGGTGCGCACCGTTTTGTGGTTCCATCCGGCGATCTGGTGGTTGCTGGGCGAAATCGGATTGGCACGCGAGCAGGAAGTGGACCGGCAGGTGGTGGAACGGACGCGCTCGCGGGAGGAATACGTGGATGCTCTGCTGGCGATTGCCGGCGCCCGGCCGCAGCTTGACCTGGCGCCCGCGCCGCTGTTTCTGCGCAAGCGGCACTTGAAGCAGAGGGTGGTTTCGATTTTGAAGGAGGTTCGGATGTCAAAAACACGTTTGATTTCGTCACTGGCCGCGGCGCTGGGGATATTGGCCGCTGCTTGTTGGATGGTTACGGCTACATTTCCACTGGCGGCGGCGCCGGAAGTGGTAGCCGATGCACCGGGAGTGAGCATAGAACTAGGCGGCGCTGCCTTGATGCATCGCTCGCCGGTGGACTACCCGTTGCCGGCGCGGCAGAAGGGCATACAGGGCACGGTGGTCGTGCAGGTCAAGATGGATGGCACCGGAAGTGTGGCCGATGCGCAGGTGCTGAGCGGGCCTGAGGAGTTGCGCCGGCCGGCGCTACAATCCGTGCTGAACTGGCACTTCAACAGGGAGGCGGCAGGGAGCCTACGGAAGGTGAGTATTACGTTCCAGAGCGGCACAGTACACGATCTGCCGACCCCGGCTACGGCGCCTCTCGTGACCGCGCCGGCACAGCGAGAGGCCGGTCAAGTTCTGGGGAGCATCACCATCGATGGCCTCTCCGATCAGGCACGCGCGGATTTGCTGGCGCGGCTGCCGGTTCATGAGGGAGATACGCTCAGCCGCTCTCAAACGCTGCAGGTGTTTCAAGGGGTAAGGGAATTCGATCCGCACTTGACGGCCGTGTCCAGGCCTCAGCCCAACGGCGATCTGGCCCTCCTGATTCGTCCGCTGGATGAAGCACCGCAGCCTGCCGCTCAACAGGTTGCCCCGCAGCGCCTCCGCATTGGCGGGAACATAGCGGCTACCAAGTTGATCAATCAACCGAAACCGGTCTATCCAGCGGAGGCCAAGCAGGAAAGGGTCCAAGGTACGGTGAGCCTACGCGCGGTCATCGGGAAAGACGGCACGATTCAGGATCTGGCCGTCATCAGCGGGCACCCGCTGCTGGCGCCTTCGGCTTTGCAGGCGGTGCAGCAGTGGGTCTATCAGCCGACACTGCTGAATGGGAATCCGGTGGAGGTGGAAACGCAGATCGACGTGCACTACACGTTGTCACAGTAGACCATCGGGTGGCGGGTGAAGGTCTACCCATCCCACGCACAGTGATTCCGTAAACCCACCGGCGGTTGCGGTCTAAGATCGTAGTCCGCAATACCTTAACGGGCAGGAAGCCGTTTGGGGCATTTTTGCAAATCTCAG
>Ga0209698_10009295_pt1 | contig 10061 bp, 8 predicted proteins | sample LitLauG_LLR_2012_FD_187203 | JGI IMG/M metagenome (GOLD analysis project Ga0209698, IMG submission 187203) | Freshwater sediment microbial communities from Pennsylvania, USA - Little Laurel Run_MetaG_LLR_2012 (SPAdes) (version 2) | ecosystem: Environmental > Aquatic > Freshwater > Creek >... | reverse complement strand
ATTGCTAAAAAGTTGGTGGAGAAATGAAGGTTCTCGCGCTCTGGCTGTTGCGAGTTTATAAGCAGTGGGTGTCGCCTGCTTTCCCTCCTTCCTGTCGCTATGTCCCGACTTGTTCGGAGTATGCGATGGAAGCGGTGGAGCGGTATGGGGCTCTGCGCGGCGGACTGATGTCGGCTTGGCGGGTATTGCGATGCCACCCTTTTGTGAAGGGTGGATATGACCCGGTGGTGAAGACGTCTTTGGAATCCACCCAGGTTCGCGGGCAGGAATGCCCGCGCCACACAAGTTAATGGCAGAATTTCAAAATCCGCAGCAAGAACCGGGGATGGAGCGCAGGCTGCTGCTGGTGTTTGCCCTGACCTTCCTGATCATCATGTTGTTCCAGCCTGTGCTGAAGAAATATCTGCCGCAGCCTCCGGAGAAACCGGCGAATACGCAGGCGGTTCCGGCGCAGAACCAGGCACAGGCGGCGATGCCGGCGGGCGCGGTGAACACAGCCCCGGCTGCGAAGTCCGGGAAGAATGCAGCGGCAGCAGCAACTCCTCAGGAGGCTACCAGCGAATCGGAGACGGTCGTCGAGAATGGCCTATACCGGATCGTCTTCACCAATCGCGGCGCCCAAGTGAAGTCGTGGGTGCTGAAAAGCTACAAGGACCGGCCGAACGGAAATCCCCTGGACTTGGTGAACTCGGAAGCGGCGAAGAAGTACGGCTATCCGCTGTCATTGTGGACGTATGACGAGGGTCTGCGGAACAAAATTAATTCCGCGCTCTACGTGGTGACCAGCACGGGCCCCACGGCGCCCGCTGAGATCACGTTCGTCTATGCGGATGGCGACGTGTCGGTGCGCAAGAGTTTCAAGTTCGATCACGCCTATACCGTGGAAGTGCACACCTCGGTTGAGGTTCAGGACGCCGAAGTCACAGCGTTCCCCATGTGGCCGTCGGGATTCGGGGATGAGATGAGCGGGGCGGCCTATGCTGCGACCCAGATCGCGTATCAGTACAACGCTAATGTAGAGCGGCTGGCGATCAAAAAGATCAGTGGCGGAGGCACCGTTCCCGGACCATTCCACTGGGCTGGCCTGTCAGACCAATACTTTGCTGCCGTATTTCTGCCGCAGGATCCGCAGAATGCGGCGATGGTAACGCTACACAACGCGATTGAGATTCGGCACAAACCCTCCGACCCGAATGATAAGCAGATGGACAAGGTCGACGTCCTCGGCACCGCGGTCGGCAGTCTGAAAGGCCCGACTGCGGCCCGACTGTATGTGGGGCCGAAGACTCTGGAGGCCCTCCAGGCGGTGCCAGTGCCGGGAATCACGGGGGCCGAGCCGGACCTGCGCGGGATTGTGGATTTCGGATGGCTCGGGTACATCGCGCGTCCGCTATTTCTGTGGCTCAAGTGGACTTTCAAGTATGTCCACAACTGGGGATGGGCTATCGTCCTCCAGACCATCATCATCAACCTGGCCCTGCTGCCGCTGCGGCTGTCGCAGATGAAGTCGATGCTGAAGATGCAGCGCGTGGCGCCGCAAATAAAAGCGATCCAGGAGAAGTACAAAAAGTACAGCCTGCGGGATCCGAAGAAGGCTGAGATGAATACCGAGATCTCGGCGTTGTACAAGAAGGAAGGTGTGAATCCGGCGGGCGGCTGTCTGCCGCTGCTGATCCAGATGCCATTCCTGTTCGCGTACTATCGCATGCTCGGGGTGGCAATTGATCTGCGGCATGCACCCTGGTTGTGGGTACCCGACCTCTCGGCGCCGGATCCGCATTACGTGCTGCCCATTGCAATCGTGGTCACGATGTTCTTCATGCAGCGGATGACGCCGCAGGCGGGCATGGATCCCACACAACAGAAGATGATGAACTTTATGATGCCAGCCATGCTGGGATATATCAGCTTCAACCTGGCGTCGGGGCTGTGCCTGTACTGGGCAGTGGGCCAGCTGATCGGGATCGTACAGCAACTGGCGCTGAACCGTAGCTCGCTGGGGCGCGAGATGAGGGAGATGGCAGAGAAGCGGGCGAGGAAGAAAGAGAAATAGCGGTCAGCCGTCAGTCATCAGTCGTCAGTGCACACCTCTGACGGGTTAACTGATGGCTGAGAGCTGATGGCTGAGAGCTGACTATGCCGATCACAGACAAGGTTGCCGCCGCAAAGCAGATTGGGGAATTTCTGCAAACCGTCATTACGCAGGGCGGGTTCCGCTTGAAGTACCGGATCACGGTGGATCCGCCGATCGCGGGGAACCGGGAGTGGGAACATCCGGAGATTCTGGTGGAGTTTGCTGGACCCGATTCCGCGCTGCTCCTGGAGCGGGCCGGGGAGTTGCTGCGTTCATTTGAGTTGCTGGCGTCGGAAATTCTGCACCTGCAGGGCAACGAGCACGAGAAGATCTGGTTCGACTGCAAGAATTTTCGCTCCCTGCGCATTGAGGAATTGCAACTGGCGGCGCGCACCGCAGCGGAAAAAGTTCGGAGCACCGGAACACCGTACCGGTTTGCGCCGATGTCATCGCGCGAGCGGCGGATTGTGCACCTGGCGCTGCGCGAGGAACGTGACCTGAAAACCGAGAGCGACGGCGAAGGGGGACGGCGCTCGGTGGTGGTGTATCCGGGAAATTACAAGCCGGCAGCACGACCTGGGCGCCCGGAGGAGTAAACGTGCCGAGCGTCGCTCGGTTGAACAGCCGAGGGCGGCTGTCTCTCCGTTGCACTCTTTGCGTGGCAGTTAGTCTCTCGACACTTGACAACGCGACGAAATCGCGGTTGATGACGCGCTTCCCTCCAAAAACTTTTTTGTTGGCGACACCGACGCGCGAATTTTTCTGTGCTACCATGCCCTTCGTCTGCGTACTTCAAATCAGCAGGGCAACCAGCGACTGCGCAAGCGGAAGCTGCTCTTAGAGGTCTCACATTCGAGAGTTGATTGTTCCGAATGCGTCTTCACGGACGCATTCGATATTTTTGGTTAAAAAATGTCTGTTACGAGTTCCGCCATCATTCCGAATCCGTGGGTGCGTATCTTGGACGCACTGGAAAAGAAAATTAACCGGCACTCCTACGACACCTGGCTAAAGCCGACGCGCTACAGTCACGCCAGTAATGGAATTATCTTCGTACGCGTTCCGACCGCCGAGTTCACGCATGTGTCCGACAAGTATGCCGACCTGATCCAGGAAGCGATCGATAATCTTGGGCTGGATTACAAGGACGTGAAATTTGTGACGTCGGAAGACGATCCGTCGAATACGCCGATCCGGCACAACGGCGGACTGTCGCTGCATAGCCCCGGTGGGCAAACTCAGCCGGGAGGGCCGCATCCGACGCAGGCGCGTTTCGATTGGGACAGTGCGGCGCAACTGAACCCGCGCTACACGTTTGACGCGTTCGTCATTGGGAGCGGGAACCAGTTTGCTCACGCCGCCTGCCAGGCGGTGGCGGAGCGGCCGTCCAAGGCTTACAACCCTCTGTTCTTATATGGCGGCACGGGCATGGGCAAGACCCACCTGATGCAGGCCATCGGGCACGAGGTCAAGCAGCGCTCGCCCCAGGCCGCCATCTGTTACGTGTCGAGCGAGAAGTTCACCAACGAGATGATCAACTCGCTGCGCTACGACAAGATGACCAGCTTCCGCGACAAGTTCCGGAACGTCGACGTACTGCTGGTGGACGATATCCAGTTCCTCACCCAAAAGGAACGCACGCAGGAAGAGTTTTTCCATACTTTCAATACGCTGCATGAATCGATGAAGCAGATCGTGATCGCCAGCGACCGTCCGCCCAAAGAGTTGGCCGAATTTGAGGACCGGTTGCGCAGCCGGTTTGAGTGGGGATTGATCGCCGACATTCAACCGCCGGACCTGGAGACGAAGGTCGCCATCCTGCAGAAAAAGGCAGAGCAGGAAAAGGTTACGATCCCGACCGATGTGGCGCTGTTTATCGCTTCGAATATCCGGTCGAACGTGCGGGAATTGGAAGGCGCCCTGATCCGGTTGGTGGCGCACTCGTCCTTGATCGGGGCGGAGATCACGCTTCCCTACACCCAGCAGGTTCTGAAGAACTTCATCGACTCGCAGGCGCGGAAGGTCACCATTGAATCCATCCAGAAGGCGGTGGCCGAGCAGTTTGGGCTGCGCCTGGTGGAGATCAAGGCGAAGAATAATTCGCGGTCAATCGTCTATCCCCGACAGATTGCGATGTACCTGGCCAAACATCTAACAGAGGCTTCGCTGCCGGAGATTGGGCGGCAGTTCGGTGGCAAGCACCATACAACCGTGCTGCACTCGGTGGAGAAGATCGAAGAGGTCCGCAAAGGCGACAAGGATTTGAACAGGCTCCTGAATAAATTGACCGAGCAGTTGGGCGCTTGAATAGCGGTTTCCGCTCGATTTTCCACTTTGCAATCTCTTCTTCCTGTCTCCGAACTGTGGAGTATCTGTGAAAGCTGTGGGAGAGGAGAGGAGAACGCGATCCACTGACCCTTCCATGCCCTGAGGCTCACTGCGGACGGGAGCAATTCTCCACATTAAGGGTAGAATTGGAATCGATTGACCTGTCAGCACCTGGACGGTTTTTCCACATATCCGAACCACCTACGGTTACTACTGGTTTTCTTGCTTTGGCATTTGGTATAAGGAAGAAACAGAAGTAGGAGTTCTGGGAGATCCAATATGCCGGTCGAAGTCGCCCCTGCTGCTGCCACAACGACAATGGAGATTACAGTCGGCAAGTTTGAACTGTTGCGTGAACTGACCGCGACCCAGGGCGTGGTAGAGCGCAAGACCACGATTCCGATCCTTTCAAATTATCTATTCGAAGCCGCTGGGGACAAATTGTCGCTGACCGCGACCGACCTCGACCTAAGCTTGCGCACTTCCTGCAATGCCAAGGTGAAAAAAGAAGGCGCCTGTACAATTCCGGCACGGAAGCTCTATGACTACGTGAGGTTGCTGCCCGATGCCGATATCACCATCAAATTGCTGGAAAACCACTGGGTGAGCATCCGGTGCGGCCGGTCGAATACGAAGATGGTGGGAATGGCACGATCGGATTTTCCGAGCTTGCCGGTATTTCCAGCGGCGGGGGTGGTGAAGATTCCGGCGGCGGTTCTGCGGTCGATGATCGCGAAGACCGGCTTTGCGATCGCCAGCGAGGAATCGCGCTACACCCTGAACGGTGCCTTGATGGTGCTGAAGTCGGAGTCGATCACCATGGTGGCGACCGATGGGCATCGACTGGCGCACATCGAGCGCGTGGGCGAGAAGTTTGAAGGCGTCTCCGGCGAGATGAAGACGCTGGTGCCGAAGAAGGCGATGGACGAACTGAAGTCGCTGCTTGATTCGGACGTTGAAACCATCGACTTCGCCAAGGATGAATCGACGCTGTTCTTCCGCGTGGGCCCGCGGCTGCTGACCTCACGGCAACTCACGGGGCAATTCCCCAATTACGAAGCTGTGCTGCCGAAGGACAACAGCAAATCCATTACCCTGCATGGCGAGGAATTAGGGGCGGCGATTGCGCGTGTGGCGCAGTTCGCGGATGAGCGCTCGCGGGCGGTGCGACTGCGTCTGGAGAAGGGCGAACTGAAGCTGTCGGCGTCTTCGACGGAGACGGGAGAGTCTGAGGATTCGCTGGAGGTGGAGTACAACGGCGATCCAATGGCGATTGGCTTCAACGCGCAGTACCTGATTGATTTCATCAAGGCGACAGGCTCGGGCGACGTGAAGCTTGAGCTGAAGGATCCGCAGTCCGCCGGGCAGTTGCGTCCCGCGGAAGGGGAAGAATACAAGTATCGCTATATCGTGATGCCGATGCGGATCTGAAGGCGTTGTCGTTGGGCCATCCGCAAGCCACAAGATAATCTCTCATCGTCCGGGATTTCCCACGCGGTCTAGCTCCGACACTGCGTTCATGTTTATGTATCCTTGACCAACTGCGCCTCTGCGTTTACATTTGCGCCGATTACATTCATTGGAGGGTCACATGTTGTCAGGCGTTAAGCAGTTCATCCTGCGCGGGAACGTTGTCGACATGGCGGTTGGCATTGTGATCGGTGCGGCTTTTGGGACGGTCGTTACCTCCCTGGTAAAGTCCCTGATTGAACCGCTGATTGCCTTGGTTGCGGGCAAACCGGACTTTACGTCGATCAGTTTCACCATCGGCCAAACGGCGTTTCCGGTCGGAGTATTCATCACCGCAGTGGTGAACTTCCTGCTGATCGCGGCTGCGATTTATTTCTTCGTGGTCACTCCAATCAACGCCCTGGTGGCGCGGATGCGCAAGGCGCCAGCGCCAGCGGACCCGACCACGAAGAAATGCCCGGAGTGCTTGAGCGAAATTCCGATCGACGCCCGGCGCTGCGCGCATTGCTCGCAGCCGGTGCTGGGTAAGGCTGCCTGATCGGTGGCACGTCATCTTTGTCGCGAAATGGGCGGACAGGAGTGTCCGCCCTGCACTTGGCGGAATCGACACCAGTCTGTAAAATAGATGTTTCGGCATCAAGCCTGGAAGGGTCTAGTTATGGCACGAGTCTGTGATATCTGCGGCAAGGGGCCGCAGTTTGGGAACACCATCAGCCACGCCCACAATGTGAGCAAGCGGCGCTGGAACGTCAACCTGCGTCCGGTGCACGCCAAGGTGGGAGCCGCTACCAAGCGGATCCGCGTGTGCACGTCCTGCCTGCGCAGCGGCAAAGTGGTCAAAGCTTAGGGGATCGAGCCCGCACGATTGTGGAAATCCTGCGGGCTTTTGTGTGCCTGACGCGGCTGGGGCTGCGAGCTGCGCTCGGCTTGGACCCTTCGCCTTCGCTCAGGGCAGGCTCAAGAGGGCGGCCGTCCCCGCACGACCTACTTCACATCCATTAGCTGCACATCGAAGATCAGGGCCGAGTTGGGCGGGATCACGGGCGGATAGCCAGCGGGCCCGTAGGCTAGGTCGGGCGGAATGTGCAATTGACGCTGGCCGCCAACCTTCATTCCAGCCACGCCTTCGTCCCAGCCTTTGATTACCTGCCCGGCTCCCAGCATGAACTCGAACGGCTTGCCAGTGCCCACCGAGCTGTCGAACTTCTTGCCATTGGTCAGCCATCCCGTGTAGTGCACCTTAACGTGCTGCCCGCTTTGGGCGGCCGCGCCGATGCCGACTTTGATGTCCCAGTATTCGAGGCCGCTGGCGGTCTTGGTGGACGGGCCCGTGACTTTGGTCGGTCCGCTGGGTGCGGGCTTTTTGGGGGCAGTTTGGGCGGCAGAGATGGCCACGCCGATGATGGTCATTCCGAGCACGAGAGTTTTCATTAGGCCTGTTGTGCAGATCATTTCAGTCGTTTCCTCCAAAGTCTCTATCGTATCTGTTCTTTCGGGCCGTCAGGGCTCCCTCCCGGCAAATCTAAGCCAGGGCAATCACGTCGATTTCCACCAGCAGATCTTTCGGCAGACGAGCGACTTCGACCGTGGAGCGAGCAGGAGGGGCTTGCGTGAAGTAGCGTCCGTAAACTTCGTTCATAGCGGCGAAGTCCCCCATATTCTTGAGAAAGACGGTGCAGCGAAGAACCTTGTTCAGACTGCTGCCGGAAGCCTGCAGGACAGCGGCGAGGTTCTTGAGGACGCGCTCGGTCTGTGCGGCGATGTCGCCCGTGATGACCTGCTGGCTTGCGGGATCGATGGCCACTTGTCCCGACGTGAAGATCATTCCGGCGGCGCGGATGGCTTGGGAGTAGGGGCCGATGGCTTTGGGGGCCTGATCGGTCAAGATCACATCACGCATGAAGTCCTCCGGGGGAGACGTGGCTAACCGGTTTCCCGCAACGACGAAGGGTGATTAACGCAGATTCGTGGATGAGAAGTCAACCTGGCAACCGGCGGGCTCCGCCCGGCTGGGCGGACGAATGCGTCCGTCCCTACGAGATCTCTTTTAGACGTTCAGAAGCGGAATAGATACGAGATTTTTACGAAGAACAGGCGGCCGTCGTTGATCAGGCGGTTACCGCGGCGCACGGCGCCTAGGATCGGGTCGATCTGAAGAGATGGATCCAGGTTCTGCTGGTTCGTGTTGTATCCCACGTAGAGGGCGGTCCCCGGATGCAGGAGGTAGGTGACCAGGATGTCGGTGTTGAAGTTCTTCGTCGTCGGCAGAGAGGTGTACCGATAGGCACTAACGGAGGGAGCGTTCTGGGTCAAGGTGGCGTTGTATTGCAGGATCACGCGCAACGACAGTTCGCGGTTGAACTGCCAGTTCCATTTGCTGCGAATGATGTGATTGTTGAAGATGTTGGCGTTCGTATCCCGAGTGCGGAGCCGGGTGAACAAGTACAGGTTGTCGATTTTGAGTTGAGAGAACGGGTGAATGGTCGCAGCGGCGCCATCCTGGTCAAAGTGCGCCAGATACGGGGCAGCGTTGAGGCCGGGAACAAAGTTGATCTCATCTCCCCAAAAGTAGTTTGCCGACAGGGTCAGCTGGGAGAAAGGCGAGGTCGTAACGTTGATGCCACTGGAGTGCTCGTGGAAATCGAGAATGGGGCTGCCCAGGGGGCTGGCGAAATCCTTCCCGGGTCGCAGGCGCTCGCGGTACTCCTCATACGGTATGAGGAAGATTCGGGTCTGCCGTTTTAGAGTGATTGTGAGATCGGGGGCATAATCCGTATCGAGCCGCAGGCCGGTATGGTCCCACGTCCAATGACCATTTAGCTCCGGTCCCCAGGCCACCACCGGGCCGCGCTTGGGACGGAACGTGTACACGATGTCATTGCGATATTCGCGGAGATCGACGCGATTCACAAAGCCCGGCACGGTGGTGAAGCCGGGACTGACGTCATTGTAGGTCGCTTCCTGAAACCAATGGCGGCTGGTGTACATCAGGTCGGCTTTATAGGCCGGGCCGGCAGAGTGGAAACCGGAATACTCCGTCGAACTGGTCACGGCCTGCAGGTTGGCCGTTAGCTTTGAGGAGAACTTTAGGCGGGAATCAATGCCCCCGACGCGGTTAAAGCTGTTAGCTGCGGGATACTCCCAATCGCTGTAAATCGCCCCCACGCTGGACTGGTTAAGAATGTCGCGGGAGACCCGCACGATGTTGAAATAGGAGCGCGACTTGAACAGAGGATTCGTGGGATCCACCGTCAGGCCGGGAGCGCGATCGTCACTCGCAAGAATACCCAGCGAATAGGGGCCAGTTTTGCCGGTAAGGCGGATCCCTGCGTCGGGATTCACAATGTTGCGCGTGAAGAAGAGATCGATCGGGGTGTGAAAGTAGTCCGAGTTCTCGATGAAGAAGGGGCGCTTCTCCGGAAAGTAGACGCGGTAACGCTGATTGACGGTAACCTGAGGCTCGTCGGATTCAACCTGACTGAAGTCGGGATTGGCAGTGGCGTCAAGCACCAGGCTGTCGTTGAGGATGACTTTGCCATCGACCCCAACCGTGCCGCCGATGGCGCGGTTCTGGTAACGCGCGAATTGGGGCTGGGTAGGAGGCGGGGATGGGACGCGATCATCCACGCTGTGAAACGAATTGAGCAGGCCGTAGGGAATCAGTTGAATATTGCGTCCTGGGGAGATTCCGCTCAGCCCGGTGGCGGTGCCGGCGTGTCCCAGACGCCCTTCCTGGTTCATGGAAAGGTAGGGCCAGAAGGACTTCTCGTTGTCGCGGATAATCTCGCGCAGCAGGATGATGCCCCAGGTCTGATCCTGAGCCGAGGGGAAGCGAAGGCTGCGGAAAGGAATCGCAATCCAAACGACATAGCCCTGCGCCGTCACCTTACCCTTGGAGTACCAGAGCGTGTCAAAAGATTTATCGAAGTTCCCGCCCGTATCCGCGTAGAAAGCTTCTGTGTAAATGGCGTCCCACTGAATGCCTCTGGGATTCACCTCAAACTCGTAGGCCCGGCGGCGGTCATGAAAGGTATCCAGCATGATGGCCACGTCGTCGTCGTCGCCGTTAAAGTCTTCGCGGCGAGTCTCGTGGGCCCGAACCCTGGCGGGATCGTCGTGGCAAACAAAGACCACGTACAGGTTTTTCGCATCGTAGCCGAGGTACGCCTCGGTGGGCTGACTGACCGGC
>Ga0209698_10009292_pt1 | contig 10065 bp, 6 predicted proteins | sample LitLauG_LLR_2012_FD_187203 | JGI IMG/M metagenome (GOLD analysis project Ga0209698, IMG submission 187203) | Freshwater sediment microbial communities from Pennsylvania, USA - Little Laurel Run_MetaG_LLR_2012 (SPAdes) (version 2) | ecosystem: Environmental > Aquatic > Freshwater > Creek >... | reverse complement strand
TGCGCGAGCGCATACGAAGAGAAAGGACTATCGCTGTCTTCTTCCTTGCCTTCGACCTTACTGTAGTCTGAAATCGCTTCGTCCACAACGCCGAACTGCTCTGCCAGCCGGCCGAACACCAACCAAGACAGCCCATCCGGCTCATCCAATCCCCACATTTTCATTGCCGCGAGTATGGTTTCTCGTGCTTCGGTACTCTTGCCTTGTTCTGCGTACATAAGGGCCAGCGTATGCAACATGCCAGGCGAAGGATTCCCGCTCATTGCCTGCTGTAGCCCGGTAACCTTGTCAGGCGTCAAATCTCCTGCGAACAACGAAAACCATCCCACTGAATTCCAGTCGTCCGGAACCCCCTTCGGTGATTCCGCTAGTTTCCGGAACAATACTTCGCTTTCCTGAAACTTGCCTTCTCCCGCTTTCGACCCCGCAAATGCGCGGCTCGCCGATAGTTCGTCTGGATCGCGCGCTAGACGAGCAGTGGTAAAAGCTTCCGCGTCTTTCCAGAGATGCGCACCCATGTACGCGCCTGTAAGTTGCTCGGCCACATGCGCCGATTCGGGATGCGCTTCCGCCAGCGGCTTCGCGACCTTCAGGGCATCTTCCCATTTCGATGCCAGCAGGCAAGCTGCCGTATAGGCAATCTGCGCATACGTCTTAGCCGGCTCCCCTTTCGTCGTATCCATTGCATCGCGCAACATCGGGATCGCGTCTTTGCCATGCTTCGAATCTCCAATCAGTACCGCTGCCGCATACCGTATCGCCGCCTCATCTCCCTGCGATCCTTTACTCCAGATTCGTGGAAACACCGGGCCATCCAGCGGATCGTCGCCACCAGCGATTTTCAAGTCTTCACGCGCCCAGTCCAACCAGCGTCTGGCTGCGGTCAGATCGCCTTTTCTTAAATCCTCCAAAACCCGCCGTCCCACGCCATCCCAATCTGAGGCATCTCCTAACGCCCGATAGCCCGACTCCCCTTCCTTCGAAAGGAACAGAGTTTCCGCAGCGGCCTTTCCTGGAAAGATCATCTGAATCCGGGCTCCATCTTTGCCGTTCTCGTCGACCTTAAACTGAATCAAGGACAAAATCAAATCCAGAAACGCCCGCTCGGTCAATCCCGAATCTGCTACCGAACTGCCCAGATTGCGATGCGACTTCGCGCGTTCCTTCTTCCTCTCGTCGGCCGATTCACCTGCTATCGATTCCGGCGCTTCGAATTTCTCGAATGCGCTTTCGTTATTGCCGTCTGACACCGCCAAGAAAAACACAGATCGCATTAAGTTCTCGGGCGTATCGGTCTTAATCGCAACATCGTCCACGCGCTTGACCTGGCGCAGCGTATTTGCCCTCGCTACCAGTTGGGTTGGATTCTGCGCTCCTTTAGCTCCGGCCGCCAGCATATCTGCCGCCGCCGCGTACTCGCGCATCGCCAGAAGGATATCGCCGGCCGTTTGTAACGCCGAGCTGTGTGTATTCTCGTCTGAAGCCTCCTTGTCTGCTTGCGCCAACGCCGCCGTTGCACTCTCCAGCTTGCTTGTCGCCACTAATTTGAACGCGAGGGTGAGCGGCCCCACAGCCAGCTTCTCTAACTCTTTGCGCAATTCCTGGAATCGTCCCGCGTACGTCAAATCGTAAAGTAGATTGGCTTCCAGGTTATTGGCAATCAACTCATCGCCCATATCCCGGTAAATCTTTATCGCTTCGTTTAGCCGTTCTTTCGACGTGTGCCGCTTGCCGTCCGGCGTGTGTTCGAACAGCACCGCTAGATTTCTTTGGCTCACCGAATGGTCTTTCGGATCGAGTTCGATAGCCTTACGTAGCGCGGCTTCCGACCCGAGGGGATCGAAGCCTTTTCCAAATTGCCGTCCGATCAGATCATTCAACAAAACGAATCCGAGATTCTGATAAGCAAGAGGCGATTTCGGATCGATCTCCGTTGCTCGCCGCGCTTCTTCGCGCGCCTTCTGCCCGCAACCCGCAGTCAGCAAAACATCTGAAAGCCGCACCCGGTAGATCGCCTTGTCCGGGAATTGCTTCACCATGGATTGGAACTGCTCAATCGCCTCGCGCACTTTTCCCTGCGCCAAATATGCTTCACCCAGCGGGTGCATCCGGAGGACAAACACCGGCTTCTTCAGGAACTCCACCAGTTGTTTCTTCAGTTCTTCGCCTTCAGCGGCAGCATACCGGCGTTTGCCGCAATCAAAGCGAAAATCGGCGTATATCTCATCCTTCTCCGCACGGAAGACACTGGTGTATTTCGCAGGACCCCATTGCAGATTTTGATTCTCCGGGATATTGATTACCTGGAAGCCTGGCGGCATATGGATGTGATAGTGGCGCTCGGAAATAAATGCCTCGTTCATTACAAAATCTTCCGCTCGCTTCTTCGCGGGTTTTGCTTCCTCTTCCGCCGTCGGCTTCTTATCTTCTGTCTTGAAATAGGCCGGCAAATCCCCAAATAACGCGCCCAATGGAAATCCAACCGCGCCGTCGTTCTGCGCTATAACACCGCGGCCTGCCTTGTCCATCTCAAGCCGCAAATGGAAGGGCTGCGAAAAATCGCCCGCTTTGGGGTGGTCGATTTTCAATTCCGCATCTGCGAGATATTCGTCACGCATGTAGCGCGCCAGGTTCTTCCGCAATTGCTCCGTATCCGCTGATCCGTAGTTGGCTCGTAGCGACGAGTCCGCACTGCCCTCACCCTCGTTAATCTCCACCACGCGCGCCTTCCCAAAATCGGGCAGATAAAACTCGCGAGTCTCAATATTTACGCGCGCCGTCGAGGGGCTCTCCGGAATCATCGTCAATCCAGTGGTCTCCTGCCTGATGATCAGCGCCTGTCTCCCCTGATCCATCGCAGGCATAAAACCGGTCGCCAAATATTCCGCCGTGGCATCAATCCACAAGTCGGGAGTGCCGGGCACATAGACAATAGCGTGGTCGAACATTCCCATTCCTGGGTGTTTCTCATTCACATCTTGCCCGGGCCCGGTTTCAAGCAGTGCGAGGTGCGCCGGAATCCCAGCAGTGCGTAGCATCGCCACCAGAAGCGCCGATTTATCTTTGCAATCGCCGTACTTACGCTTCAACGTGTCGTTGGGTTTTGCTGGAACGATGGCTGCATCGCCAAACTCAACGCCGGTATAGCGAACTTGTGCGTGCAACTGCCGCACAAGCTGTTCAATGGTTTGCGATCTGTCGGTTGCGTTCGCTTTTGCCGTTTGCACAATCGCGGCCACGTCGGAATTGGCAATGCGTTCTTCGACAACCTTGTTGTATTCCAGGGCTAACTCTTTCCAGGATTGCCCCGTTGAAAATACAATATGCGGGTAACGAGGGACATCCGGTGGCAGCAACGGTTCTGCAGCATCTCGCGGCGCCAAAGGGCCGACCTCCATCGTCACATTGGTGATTCCACCTTCGGAGGTCTTCGTGGTTTTCAAATCCGGCAACAAATACGCCGTGTAACGCAATGGCAACTCATCCGGATATTCAAGGTGCGCGCGTGCCAGCCTAACTGGCACCGTGCGACCAAAAAACGCCTGGCTCACACTTCCTGTAAGTAGATGCTCGCTGCTGACCTCTACCTCTTCCTCCACAACTGCGCCTGGAGTAAGAGCCGGCAATGGGCATTTCACCGCGCGCGCATCCGAATACACGTTGTCCTCTTGTCCGCCGGCTGGCCCATCCACCACCGTGCTTTGGTCGAGCGTATGAACCGCGCCGTCTGGTGTGACCACTCTTACCTGAATGGTGGGCCGCTTTTCATGCCACGATTCCCAGCGCCATTGCAAATTGCTCCATTGCTCAACGCCTTGCGCCGTTACCAACTGCACAATTACATGCATGCTTCGTCGCGTGTCACCGCTCTTGTTGAAGATCCAGCGGTCTTCATCCAATAACACCACTGCATTTTCGCCCTTTCCGGGCGTGGTGTTATTGGCTTCCTTCAAAAGATCTTGCGCTGAAGCGCTGAACGGCGGTTGATCCACCAAACGCGTATCAGCGGCGCGCAACAACATTACCGCTGAGAAGAAAAATGCACCAATTTTGAACGAAGCAAGGGAAGGCAAGATATGAGGGCTCCGATTCCCGCTTGATAAGCGAGGTTTCAAGGATTATATCTTGTCGGCCAAAAAACCGGAATTGCCCCTGTCAGACTATCGCTTCAACGGATCTTCCACCCATGGTGGTGTTGCTTCTACCAGCGCACCCAGCGCCGGGTCCAACTTCTCCAGAGCCTGCCTCATCCCCCAAGCCACTCGCCTGTACGAAAAATGCCCTTTTACCCCACTGCGCAGCCGAGAAATATATTCCAGCTCAGCAAAATCCATCTTGAACAAAAAACGCGACCGCGCCGCAAACGGCAGCAAATACTGTGCAGCCGGTTGTGGCAATGTCCCAATCGCCCCATCAACCGCCTTCAACGCTCCATCAAACGGTTCCGCCGCGCCGCACGCATCCACCACCGTCGGCCGCTCATACCCAAGTTTGTTCGTATAGGCTTGCCGGAACTGCTGGCAGCGCCGGTGACGGTGCATATCCCGATACGCGCCAATATCCATCACGAAATCGAACACATAGGGCGCACTGCGAAAATGGCGTGGCAGTTCATCTCGCCGGTTCCGCGGCCCCATCGCCACATCAACTAACTCTTTGCGCTGTGCCGCATTCCAAGACCGTGCCAACTCATACAACTCCCGATAAGGCCGCTCCGTTACCGGATACAGTAACGTTGCGCAGATGTCCGCCAAATGATCGCTTGGCTGCAAAAGATCAACTGGCAGCGGTGCGTCTCCCGAACTTATTTTCGGCAAACGATCCGCCGCCCATTCCGCCAAATCCGCGCGCAGCCGGGTGGTGTATTCATCCGGGTCCGCGTGCCTCGCGAGCGTTGGCGCTAGCGGCTCTCGAAACGCCGCATCGTCATGCCACGTGCACTCAGGAGCAACTGCGCACGCGACTGCCAGTTCCTGCCCAATCTCGCGCAACTCTTGAAACTCCGACGCCTTCAAGCGCCGAATTTGCTTCTCGAGCGTTCTGATGCTGGTCACTTGCCCAACGCCTGTCGGAATACCAAACGGCAACAGATAACGCGCCACATCAAAGGCCCGCGCCGCCAAGTTGCGCTTGTACGCATCCGGCTTCATATCGTCCGGCTTCGGCAAGTGCGTCTCCAGATGCGCGGCCATCCGCTCTTGCACCGTCTGATACGCCCGCAACAGTCTAGCCGACGTTGCTTCGTAAACTGAACGCTCATCCGCACTCAACTCCGGCGGAGCCACTACTCCCGACTTCGAAAAATCCTGATATCGCGAACTCCGCGCCTGTCCGTCCCAAAGCTGCTCGTCTTCGATCTCCGTTGCCGCGATCTCAGACACTCCTTCAAAGCAGATCGTCACGTGCCCAAGATCCGCGATCGAGGCATGCCCGTACTGAAAATAGAAGCTCTCTAAGAACTTAGTGGAGTCGTGCGTTCGCACCCATTCCACGGAATCGCGAATCGAATCAGGTGAACGGCTGTAACGCGCCAGCGCGTAAGCAAGCTTTTCTGGCGGCATGGGTGCCACAGTGAGCACACGTTTTTGAATGGTATCCGGCGGCAAGACGCTATGATAGCGGAGTCGCATGCAAATCAAGATCAAGAAACTGTCGCCCAAGGCCGCCTCGCCCGAGTACGCCCACGGTCCCGAAGAAGACGCGGGCCTCGACGTGCGCAGTATTGAGCCTGCCGTGCTCTTGCCGAACGTTCCGCTGGCCGTCTCCACTGGCCTTTCCTTCGAAATCCCTCCCGGTTACGAAATGCAGTTGCGCCCCCGTAGTGGTCTCGCCTTGAAGCATGGTGTCACTCTCGCCAATTCACCTGCGACCATCGACCCCGGCTATCGTGGCGAACTCAAAGTGATCATGATCAACCTTGGCAAAGTGCCGTATGAGATCAAAGAAGGCGACCGAATTGCACAGATGGTAGTCAGCAAATACGAAGCCATCACTTGGGACGAAACGGATCTAGCGACTTCCAACCGCGGCGAGGGCGGCTTCGGTTCTTCAGGCCGCTAGTTCTACTCCCCGCTCTTCGTCTCGCTCGTTAACCGGCTGGCCAACGGCTGCGTCTGTCCGGCATATTTATTCCCCACCTTCTTGTAGTAAGGGACCGAAACCGGCGACGATAACTGTTCAAATGTAAACGAACAAATCCGCATTCCCGGATAAAGCGCAACCGGCATGATACCAAGATTGCTGAGCTCTAGCGTCGCCTTGCCGCGCCAGCCCGGGTCAAACAGCCCCGCGGTGCCATGCACAATGATCCCAATGCGTCCCAGACTCGAACGCCCTTCCAGCCGTCCCAAAACGTCATCATCCAATTCCAGGTTTTCTTCCGTAATGGCAAGCGCGAATTCGCGCGGCTGCAGCACAAAAGGATCGCCCGGCTTTACATGCACGCTGCGCATGATGTCCTGAATCGCTGCCTTATCGCGCACGTCAATAAACGCGTGGCGGCTGTGCTCAAATACGCTGAATTCCGACCCCAAACGGAAGTCAACCGAACAACTGCCGAATTGTTCAGGCGGCAGATCGGGCGAGATTCGTATCTTGCCCGACGCTAGATAACGGCGAATGTCGACATCGGAAAGAACCATAAGTTTTGAACCGTTATCCTAGCATGTGACCGGCATGTCGGGACAGATCTAACCCTTATTCAACCTCTTCACCATCTTCAACTCATTCTTCACGCCCGGCTGCACTTCGTAGTGCACCTCGTCCATAAACGACTTCATAAGCCGCATTCCCAGCCCGCCGCTCCGTTTCGCTGTCATAAGATCCTTCACCTTCAACTGTTCTACTGCGGCTGGATCGAACCCCTTACCCGTATCCACTACTTCAATCTGCACAGACGTCTCGTCTACACTCGCACGTATCTCAACTTCCTTCGACGTGTCGTCGTCATAGGCATGTTCAATCACATTGGCGCAGGCTTCATCCACCGCCAACTCCAGCCGCGCTACATCCAAGTCTTCCATGCCCGACTGTGTGCCGATACTCTTGACGAAGTCCCGAATCATCGCCAGGTTCTCCGTCGACGATGGAACATGCAAAGCGAACCTTTTTGTTCGTTCCCAGGCCATGGCTTACGTCTCCTTTACCGGAGCTTCTTGAAATCGGCGAACCGTCGCCGGCAAATCTGGCAAGATATCGAACAGCGCCGAAAATCCCAAAATATCGAACACCTGGTAGACCTTAGGCGTCAGCCCGCAGATCTTGATATCTCCGCCCGCCTCTCGGATCTCCTCAATGAAACTCATGAACACACCCAATCCGGCACTCGAGATGTAAGTCAGCTTCGAGCACTCCACCACCATCTGCTTACGCCCCGCTTGGAATTCAGCCTGCACGGTCTTCTCGAACTCCGGAGCCGTATGCGCGTCCAGATAGCCCTCTAGCGCCAAAACAGAAAGCCCTTCTTCTGTTGATTTGTGAATTGAAAACGGGTTAGCCACTTATCCTCATCCTCTCATTCCCACCCTAAGAACTACCAGCGTCATGTCGTCCTGTGGGTGAACGCCGCCCAGAAACTCTCGCACCGCGCTCAGGATCGAATCATGCGTCCCGGCCGCGTCCATCTGGTCCGTCTTCTCAACGGCTTCCATCAGTCGCTCCTCGCCAAACTGCTCGAGTCCCCGGTTCATTGCTTCCGTGATGCCGTCCGAATAGAACACCACCGCGTCCCCTTCGTCCAACTCCATCTCTTCAACCTTCAATTGCGTGCCGAAAATCCGTCCCGCGGTAATCCCTAATCCCAATCCGGCCGGCGCCACCAAACTTGTCTTGCCTTTCGATGTCTGTCGCCAAACCATCGGATTATGTCCGGCTCGGACGCATTGCAAAACCCGCTTCTCCGCATCCAGAAAACCCAGCGCCATCGTCACAAACACCTTCTTGCGCGTCACGCCATGCAAGTGCCGGTTCACTTCCTCTACCACCGTCTTCAATTGCGAGCTGTCCTCGCTTACACTGGCCAGCAAGCCCTTTGTCAGCGTCATATATAACGCTGCCGGCACGCCCTTTCCGCTTACATCCGCCACGCCAATCCCAATGCGCCCATCCGGCAACGTCAGAAAGTCGTAGAGATCCCCACCTACTTCCAGTGATGGCGTGCAAGACGCCGCAATCGAATAACCGGGAATAGTCGGTGGGGCTTGCGGCAGCATCCCTTGCTGCGCCCTGCGCGCCACTGAGAATTCTGCCTGCAGCTTCTCCCGTTCCGCACGGAATGACGAGAAGTCCGGAATCGCCGCTCGCGGATCACCCTCCGCCACCGCTTGTCCGCTTGTCGAAAGCCAAAGTGCAGCCATCATCAATGCCAAAAGCAGAACTACAAAAGGCCAGACGCTACCGCCCTTACTGCCCAGCGAAATCATGCCGAGCACCAGTCCGCTTGTCACTTGCAGCGTCAGAACCGCCAGCAAATCGAAGTATTTGTAGAGAAACCCGAACAGCGCCAGCGAGCAAAAGCCAGCCGTCAGCGGCGCAATGATCGGGCCCGTTACAACTCGCGCGGAATAGGCAAAGAAGACTACGCCTATTGGTAACGCGATCAGTAACAGCAGCCATCTCCGCCGCAGCATTCGCCGCAAAAGTGGAAGCGCAAACCCAAAGAATCCCAAAACGTAGAGCGCACCCGGGATGTCTAAAGTGTCAAGCAACGGACGCGGACTGAACAGCACTCCCACGTCCTGCGCCACCACAGCACTCTGTGCAAACAATCCACATCCGGCAATCAGAAATGGAATCGCCACCAGCAAAGGGCTGCACAACACTCCGGCAGCGAGCGATTCACCTGTTGCCTTTGCTAAGGGCGCCAGCCCGAATAGTTGCTCAAGCGACATCCACTTGGGTCTCGTCTCCTTCGAAAGGACGCTTCCTACCGCAACTAGGCAAAACACCGCTAACACCATGAGGAAGACTGGCCCACCCCAGTCGCCATCGTCATCGCGCAGTTTCTCGGCGTTCGCTCCAGCCAGCAGCGTAACCGCGATCACGGCCGCTGCTACACCTGCGGCGGTCAGGGCGAAGCGCACGTTTAGCGATCGCCGCACCAGCCAAAGAATCAGAATCACGATCAGCACTAAACTCCCAAGGGAGCAAATCGTCCAGAAGATCACTCCAAGAATCGGCCAATACGCATGATCGTCACCAGTATCGGTATCCATTTCTTCACTCGAAGCGACGGATAGCGTTCGCTGGGCCTTGAGAACCTGCGTGTTTTCAGCTAGAATCTTGATTTGATCCCGCACCTGCGATTGTGCGGGAGGAGTCCTTTTCCAAACGTACTCTTCATCTTTCGGATCGTCCGCCATGGATTTCGAAGGTCCGGTAAACGAAGAGGCGTCCCGCCCGCTCAGTAGCTCAAACGCTTTTTGCGCGGCCTCCATTTCAGAAGCGGCGGGTCGGTTTGAGTCGAAATCTTTCGGTGCGCGCCAATAAACCGGTACGCCTGCGGAATCGAGTCCGACTTCCGCTTTCTTGTTTTTGGCCGAAGCGAATGAAATGCGCTCGCTCAATGGGGAAACCGCTCGCGCGTTCTCGTCGGCCGGATGACGTTGCAAGTAGTAGGCCAAAACTTTTGCCACGGTGGTTGTTAGCGTAACCTGGGAGTTGGTTGCCTTAAATCCGAATTGCTGAGCCACATTGCGCGCTTTTTCAATCGCTTGCTCGCGCGAAACCACCGGCCACGAACTGGCTGGCCAATACTTTGTAAACCAGAGAGTCAGAATGAGGACGCCCAGAGAGCCCGCAGCCGCCGCCATCCCGAGCGTTTGTTTTCGGGTAAGAGCGGTTATCAAGCCACCCCCTGTTGCTGCACGGCCTGGTTTCCTACCGCCCGCAAGACAACCGCGGTCAGATCCTCAGAAGCGCTGTTCTGATATTTCGTCAACGAAGAGACGAGCAACGCTTGCAGTGGCTCATCCTGCCGTCCAAGTTCTCGCGGCAGCGAACTAAGCCATTGGTTCGCGCGTTTGCCAAAACGGCCCGACCTGAGAGCCGTTACGCCCTCTGTAAAGA